>Ga0075017_100001636_pt1 | contig 13817 bp, 9 predicted proteins | sample AleBraG_ABR_2012_FD_71475 | JGI IMG/M metagenome (GOLD analysis project Ga0075017, IMG submission 71475) | Freshwater sediment microbial communities in response to fracking from Pennsylvania, USA - Alex Branch Run_MetaG_ABR_2012 | ecosystem: Environmental > Aquatic > Freshwater > Creek >... | reverse complement strand
GTATGGGTTGTGGTTCTCCGGGGATTCCGGTCATGCGCGGCTCGGCCCGATCGTGGCGAGGAACGGTCGCACTGTGACCCGCGTCGTCGAGGCCGTCGATTTCGGCGATCTGGCCCGTGCCACAGCCGGGCGATGGAGTGGATGGGTGTACCTCGGGCCGTGGACGCTGGGCGTCGCGTACGAGAACGTGCTGATTCCGGCCGATGAAGGCTCGGCTCCCGCCTGGCTGATCCCTCCGGAGGGCGAGGCGCCCGGCGCCGACTGGGTGATTCAGGTGCACGGTCGCGGAGTGCGCCGGCAGGAAACGCTGCGTGCCGTCACTGTCTTTCGGGAGGCCGGTTACACCTCACTTCTCGTGTCGTACCGCAACGATGGTGACGCCCCGCCCAGCGCTGACGGGCGGTATGGCCTCGGTGACACGGAGTGGAGGGACGTCGAGGCGGCACTGGAGTTCGCCCGTGATCACGGTGCCCGGCGCGTGGTCCTGATGGGCTGGTCGATGGGCGGTGCGATTGTGCTGCAAACTCTCCTGCGCGCACGCCACCGTGAACTCATCTCGGGGATCGTTCTCGAGTCGCCGGCCGTCGACTGGGCCGACATCGTGGCATTCCAGGGCCAGTTGCTCCGGCTACCCACTGTCATCGCGCGCGGCGCGATGCGCGTGATGGGGCATCGGTGGGGGCGAGCGGTCACGGGACAAGCGACGCCCATCGCTTTTGCGCGTCTCGATGTCGTCGCGCAGTCTGCGGGCCTCGATGTGCCGATTCTGCTTATGCACAGCGACGATGACGGCTATGTGCCGTCGACCGGTTCCCGCGCGCTGGCCGCTGCGCGACCCGACATCGTCACGTTCGTTCCGTTCGTCGAGGCACGCCATACGAAGCTCTGGAATCACGATCCGGAACCGTGGAACGATGCCATCGCGTCGTGGCTGACGCGGCTCGGCGGTTCGGGCTCGACAGATGCCCGCCAGGCTGACGACGCAACCTGATTCGAATACCAGTCGACTAAAGCGCCGCGACCCGCTCGCGCAGTTGACGCTTGGCGCGCCCGAGAAGAGCGGTCATGCCACGGATGCGCAGCGGCGAGACGGCCTGGGTCAATCCGATGGTCAGCGGGTAGTCGTCGGGAACGCTGAGCACCTCGTCGACGCTCAGGCCGTCGAGTCCCTGCGCCAGGATCGACGCGAACCCACGGGTCGTCGGCGATTCGCGCGGGGCAGTGGCGTACAGGTGCACGGCACCCTGCTCATCGACCTCGACGAAGATGAAGACGGGGGATTGGCATTCGATGACGCGTTCGAACAGATCAGGATGATCTTCGTAGCGCTTCGGCAACGCCGGGAGCGCGTTGGAGAACTCGAGAAGCAACAGCAGGCGGTCGGGTTGCTCGAGTTCGAGAAAGTCGTCTCGAATCTCGGCGAGCTGGGAGGGAAGCGCGAGATCAGTCATCGTCTCTATTCTTTCACGCTCCCCATCGCTTGCCGTCAGTCAGCCGTGATTCAGCGCGGAGCGGGTGCGGCTCCCCGCTCAGTTCCGGTGACGATCGGCACGCGCACTGCATTGCCCCACTCTGTCCACGAGCCGTCGTAGTTGCGCACAGTGTCAAAGCCGAGCAGGTGGGTGAGCACGAACCAGGTGTGGCTGGACCGTTCGCCGATGCGGCAATAGGCGATCACCGGGACTCCATCGGACAGCCCCGCCTCGTCACGGTAGATGGCATCGAGTTCGCTGCGGGTCTTGAATGTGGAATCGGCTTCGGCTGCACGAGCCCACGGAACCGATGCCGCCGACGGAATATGTCCGCCGCGCAGTGCACCCTCCTCGGGATAGGCGGGCATGGTGGTGCGCTCTCCTGAATACTCTTCCGGCGAGCGCACATCGATCAGCGGGTTGCCGAAGTGTGCAAGCACGTCGTCTTTGAAGGCACGGAGGGGAGCATCGTTGCGTTCGACGACTGGATACTCGACCGGCGTGACGACGGTGGCAGTGGTCGTCAACTCACGGCCTTCTGCAACCCACTTGTCCCGTCCTCCGTCGAGCAGGCGAACGTCTTCGTGTCCGAACAGGCTGAACACCCAGAGGGCGTATGCGGCCCACCAGTTGCTTTTGTCGCCGTAGATCACGACTGTCGAGTCGCGGGAGATGCCCTTCGAGCCGAGCATCGCGGCAAACGCTTCGCTGCCGATGAAGTCGCGTTCGATCGGGTCGTTGAGGTCGGTGTGCCAGTCGATCTTGACCGAGCCGGGAATGTGGCCCACCTCGTAGAGCAGGACGTCCTCGTCGGATTCCACGACGACCAAGCCGGGCGTATCGAGGTTCGCCTGCAGCCAGTCAGCGGAAACAAGCCGTCCCGGGTGAGCGTAGGCGGCGAATTTCGCAGCCGGATCGAGTTCTACGGACATGGCGAACCTCCAGAAGCACGCCGTGACGGCGCAAAGTTTGGTGTGGGTGCGGCTTAGGCTTGGAGCTTGCCGACAGATCGAATCTACGCGGTACGGGAGCCGGCTGCATCTGGTGTCAGGCTTCGACACAGATTCTTGACCGAAGAAACACAGGTACGACACATGACCAGCGAGACGGAACACCACGCTCTCCGCCAGCCGATTCGACTGATCGATCGTTCTCCGGAGATTTCCGGCGCCGAAATCGTCGCCGAACTGGTGCCACCTCCCCAGTTCGAGAACGCATCGTTTGATTCCTACCGGCCCGACGCGAACTACCCGTCACAGGCCGGCGCGGTCGAACGACTCCGCGAGTTCGTCGGCGTCTGGCGTGCGCAGCAGCGGCCCGGTGGTTTCTTCTCGCGCAATCGCAAGCCGAAGACCGAGCTTCCCGGCATCTACCTCGACGGCGGATTCGGTGTCGGCAAGACCCACCTCCTTGCATCGCTCTGGCACGCGGCGCCCGGGCCCAAGTATTTCGGCACGTTCATCGAGTACACGGCGCTGGTCGGCGCGCTCGGCTATGCCGACACGGTCAAGCAGCTCACCGGCGCCAAGCTCATCTGCATCGACGAGTTCGAGCTCGACGATCCGGGGGACACCATGATGATGACCCGGATGCTCGGCGAGCTCGTCGCCACCGGCACCCGGGTCGCAGCGACCTCGAACACCCCGCCGAACTCGCTCGGTGAGGGCCGCTTCGCCGCCGTCGACTTCCTGCGCGAGATCCAGGCAATGTCATCGAACTTCGAGACGTTGCGCATCGACGGTCTCGACTATCGTCGCCGCGACAGCTCAGGTCAGGCGGTGGCGACGGCCCCTGAACAGGCAGAGCACCTGGCCGGCGCACTGCTCGCGCGTGGCTCACAGGTGAGCAACGACGAATTCGGCGCCCTGATCAAACACCTCGGCACGGTGCATCCGTCGAAGTACATCAAGATGATCGCCGGCATCGACGTGATCGTGCTGGAGAACGTTTTTCTGCTGACCGATCAGACGGATGCGTTGCGTCTCGTCGCATTCATCGACCGGGTGTACGACGCGGAGATTCCCATCGTCGCAAGCGGTCTGCCGTTGCACGAGGTCTTTGATACCGAGATGCTCGGCGGTGGCTACCGCAAGAAGTACCTGCGCTCCCTCTCGCGCCTGGTCGCGTTGACCACGGGCGAGCTCCCGCCTCACGCGGGCTAGCTCTGCCGGGCGCAAACTCCGAAACATTCTCTTAACCTGCGCGGCCGGCTCGTAACCGGGCGGAAACACTGCGCGCCGGTGCTCGAAACCTCCACGGCTGAAACTAATGCCGTACCCGAGTCCGCCCGGTGAGTTCCCAGGAATCGGTCCTCGCGGTGCACCCTGCAAATCGAGAGTGTGAGGACAAGCTATGGACACGGGAAGCATTTCATGGGGGATCACGGCCACCGCACTGGTGCTGTTGATGACCCCAGGCGTCGCGTTCTTCTACGGCGGGCTGGTCAAGGCCAAGAGCGTCGTGAGCATGATGATGATGAGTTTCGGAGCGCTCGGACTGATCAGCGTGCTCTGGATTCTCTACGGATTCAGCATGAGCACGGTGTCGAGCCCCCTGCAGTTCGCCGGAAACCCGTTCACTGACTTCGGCCTCAGCACCCTGGCGACCGGCGCGCATGCGAACACCAATCTGCTCGGGGCCACCTACGGGGCTACCTTCGCGATCATCACCGTCGCGCTGATCTCCGGCGCAATCGCCGACCGGGCCAAATTCGGCTCCTGGATGATTTTCGCCGGCGTCTGGGCGACTCTCGTCTACTTCCCCGTCGCGGCCTGGGTCTGGGGCGGAGGCTGGATCATGAGCCTCGGAAAGACCCTCGGTCTCCCGAACGTGATCGACTACGCCGGTGGAACCGCGGTGCACATCAACGCCGGTGCGGCAGCCCTCGCACTCGCTTTGGTGCTCGGCAAGCGGGTCGGATTCCAAAAGGGAATCACCAAGCCCCACAACGTGCCGCTCGTTCTGATGGGTGCAGCGCTTCTCTGGTTCGGCTGGTTCGGCTTCAACGCCGGCGCCGAATGGTTGAACGGTCTCGCCAACGTCGGACTCATCGTCGTCAACACCCTCGGTGCCACCGCGGCGGCAATCCTGGGCTGGCTGATCGTCGAGAAACTCAAAGACGGCAAGGCGACGTCGGTCGGTGCGGCATCCGGTGCCGTCGCGGGTCTCGTCGCCATCACCCCGGCCTGCGCCAACCTCGAACCCGGTTGGGCGTTGCTGCTCGGCGTCGTCGCCGGTTCGGTCTGTGCGATGGCTGTCGAACTCAAGTTCAAGCTCGGCTTCGACGACTCGCTTGACGTCGTCGGCATTCACCTCGTCGGTGGAATCATCGGCACGCTGTACCTCGGCTTCTTCGCCATCAGCACCGGCCTCTTCACCGGCGGAGGCCTCGGCCAGCTCGCCGTGCAGGCCATTGCCGCCTTCTCCGTCCTGATCTACTCCTTCGTCGTCGCGCTCCTGCTCGGCTACGCCATCGAGAAGACCATCGGCTTCCGGGTCAAGAATGAAGACGAGATCGCCGGTATCGACACCTTCGTCCACGGCGAAGAAGGCTACGCACTCGAGCGGGTCTGACTGCGCGAACTGGTCGCATCGGTATTGGCTGAACGGATGCGGCGGCGAGAGCCACAGCGCTGAGATTGACGGCGCTGAGTTCAGCACGGGGAGGTGAGGTAGTGTTCGGGTGTGTCAGGCACCCAGCGCTTCCTCACCTCCCTGTTGTCGTTCTTCAGGCCGTCGAGCGGGACCCGCACCGAATCGCAGCCGACCCCGCCGCCGGGCGCGACGGTCGGCCAGCACGGTGCCGAAGCCACCGTGCAAGTCGACCCGCATCGCCTCGGTCCCGTTCGGTTGAGCTATCAGCCGCAGAGTGACGGTGATCCCGATCCGGGGGAGATCGTCTGGACCTGGGTGCCGTATGAAGAGAACGACGGGCGAGGCAAAGACCGCCCGGTGATCGTTGTCGCGCTGGAGGCGCCAGGATCGCTTCTGGCCGTTCAGCTGACCAGCAAAGATCACAGCGGTGACGCCGGCTTCGTCGAACTGGGCACTGGCCAGTGGGATCGCGAGGGTCGCCCGAGCTGGGCGAACATCAACCGGGTCTTCCGGGTGTGGCCGGACGGAGTGCGTCGCGAGGCTGCGGCACTCGATGCGTCCCGCTTCCAACGGGTGCGGAACGCGCTCACCGGCCGCTACGGCTGGAACTAAGCCAGCATGACTGGAATGGGTGCACGGCGCCGTCGCGCGCTCCCTGCGGCGGGATAGACAGCTCGCTTCCGCGCGCGGTGCACGCCTTGCAGCGTCAATTCGCCGGGCGTAGGTTTCAATCGTCGGGACGGTGAATCAGACAACGCAGAGCGCGCCGACGGCTCACAGGAGAAGCTGATGACTACGAGTCCGGAACTCTCGGTGCTGCTGCAGGAACACCGTCGGTTCGCCCCGCCCGTTGAACTGGCCGCAGCGGCAAACGCGCAGCCCGGTATCTACGCGCATGCCGACTCAGACCGCCCGGCCTTTTGGGCGGAGCAGGCCGAGCTGCTCAGCTGGGACCGGCACTGGGACGACGTGCTGCGCTGGGACCCGCCTCACGCCCAGTGGTTTGTCGGCGGCACCCTGAACGTCGCGGTGAATTGTGTCGACCGTCATGTCACTGCCGGACACGGTGACCGGGTCGCTTTCCACTGGGTGGGGGAGCCGGAGGGCGACACCCGCACCATCACCTACCGCGACCTGAAAGATCAGGTCTGCCAGGCGACGAACGCCCTGATCAGCCTGGGGGTGCAGAAAGGCGATCGCGTCGCCATCTATCTGCCGATGATCCCGGAGACGGTCGTTGCGATGCTGGCGTGTGCGCGGCTGGGCGCTGTGCACACCGTGGTGTTCGCCGGGTTCTCGTCAGAGGCGCTCAGCACGCGCATCCTTGACTGTGACGCCCGCGTGGTGATCACCGCAGACGGCGTGTGGCGGAAGGGTGCGATCACTCCGCTCAAACCGGCTGTCGACGAGGCGCTGAAGCGCTGCCCAGCGGTGCGGAGCGTTCTGGTGGTCGAGCGCACCGGCCAGGACGTCGACTGGGTGACCGGGCGCGACGTCTGGTGGAACGACCTCGTCGATGCCGAGAGCACGACGCACGAGGCCGAGGCGCACGACGCCGAGCATCCGCTCTATGTGATGTACACCTCGGGCACGACGGGCAAGCCCAAAGGCGTGTTGCACACGACGGGCGGCTATCTCACGCATGTCGCGGCGACCTCACGGCTGATCTTCGACTACAAGCCCGAAACGGATGTCATCTGGACGGCGGCAGACATCGGCTGGGTGACCGGGCACAGTTACATCGTCTACGGCCCGCTGGCCAACGGGATGACCTCGGTGATGTACGAGGGGACGCCGGACGCGGGCGGAAAGGATCGGTGGTGGAAAATCGTCGAGGAGTACAAGGTCAGCGTTCTTTACACCGCGCCAACCACGATTCGCACGTTCATGAAGTGGGGCGAGCAGTACCCGGCGGGTCACGACCTGTCGTCACTGCGCATCATCGGATCGGTCGGAGAGCCGATCAACCCCGAAGCCTGGATCTGGTACCACCACACCATCGGGGGTGACCGGGCTGCGGTCGTCGACACCTGGTGGCAGACCGAGACGGGCGGCATCCTGATCACGCCGCTCCCCGGAATCACCGCGACCAAACCCGGGGCGGCGATGAGGCCCTTCCCGGGAATCGCAGCCGAAGTCGTCGGAAACGACGGCACACCGGTCGGCAACGGCGAGGGTGGCTTTCTGGTGATCACCGAACCGTGGCCGGGCATGTTGCGCACGATCTGGGGCGACGACGAGAGATTTCGGCAGACCTATTGGTCACGATTTCCCGGGGTCTACTTCAGCGGCGACGGCGCGAAGAAAGACGACGACGGAGACATCTGGCTTCTCGGCCGGGTGGATGACGTGATGAATGTTTCGGGTCACCGCATCTCCACGACGGAGGTCGAAGACGCGCTGGTGTCGAACCTGAACGTGGCTGAAGCCGCGGTGGTCGGGGCGAGCGATCCGATCACCGGCCAGGGGATCGTTGCCTTTGTCACTCTCAAGGCGGATGTCCCGACCGGAGATGACGCCGGGCTCGCACTGGTGGCGCAGCTGCGGGACACGGTGGCGAACACGATCGGAAAGATCGCCAGGCCGCGTCAGATTCTGCTCACTCCTGAGTTGCCGAAAACGCGATCGGGCAAGATCATGCGTCGACTGCTGCTGGATGTCGCCGAGCACCGCCAGCTGGGCGATGTGACCACACTGGCCGACTCGACGGTCGTGGACATGATCGCGCAAATCATGAAGGATGAGTCCATCTCGGAGGAGAACGACTGAAGACGATGAGCTGAGCTCGCCCTGCACGGTGATCGGTAGTTTCAATGGCCCCTAGCTGCGGAATCCGCCATGATGAGCAGCATGACCGCCTCGAAGACCGCACACAACCGCACGCTTGTGGTGATCCTCGCCGTCATCGTCGGCCTTGTGGTCGTCGCTCTGGTGGTCGTGTTCTCCCGCGGGGAGCCGAAGCTCCTCGATGCCGCCACTCCGCAGGGGGTTGTACAGCGCTACTCTGCCGCCGTCATCGCGGGGGACGAGACCGGCGCACAGGACTACCTCACCTCTGCCGTGCGCGAGCAATGCGATAGGCCTGAGAGTGTCTACTCCGACAACCTCAGGGTCGTCTTGGCTGACACAGCGGAACGTGCAGCTTCAGCCGACGTGAAAGTCTCCCTCATCACTTCCACAGGCGGCAGCCTGTTCGGCCCCTCCGAGTATGAAAGCTCCGCCGAGTTCGGCCTGATCAAAATCGACGGGGCCTGGTTGATTGAGCGCACCCCGTGGGAGCTCACGATCTGTTCAAACGCGGGAGGGTCATGATGAGCGACATTCGCACCACACCAGCGCCGGAGTCGACCCCCGCATCGGCATCGAACGCGGGCTCTGCGCAACAGACTGTTCGTCGCGTGATCGTGTTCGTCCTCCTGTTCTCCCTCGTCACGATCGGCGCGATCGGACTCAGCGGGCTGCTCGCTCGGTTACTGGAGACGAGTACGGAACTGGCGGATGGCGGTACCACCGGTCTCGCATTGTCCCTCGCCTTCACCCTGGTCGGGGGGCCTCTCGCCGCCCTTCTCTGGTGGACGGTCTGGCGGCGGCTCCGCGATGAGAGGGAACGGTCGTCTGTTGCGCTCGGTCTCTACCTGGCCGGGATGTATGTGGTCTCCCTGGTCACGTTTTCCGTCGCACTGCTGGCGTTGGCAGCCGCCCGTGTCGACGGCTACTGGCAGCCTCGGAGTTTCGCCACCGGCGTCGTGTGGCTGGGCGTCTGGGCCTGGCACCGGTGGATGCTGACGCACCCGACCAGGGGACCGCTTCGGCTTCGAACCGTGCCGATAGTTCTCGGCGCGGTGTACGGTCTGGCGATCGGAGTCGGTGGCGCCGTCAACGCGCTCGGCTCCCTGTTCGATGCAGCAATCAGCGGCTCCGCTGCCGTAACTCTGGCGGGGGACCCGTGGTGGCTGGTTCCGCTCCACGCGCTCCTCTGGGCCATTGTCGGGGGAGCGATCTGGTGGTGGCACTGGACGCACGACGACGCCAGGCAACTGAAGACAGGGTTCGCCAATGTGGCGCTGATCGTCGTCGGGGTGCTGGGCGCGGGCATCCTGACACTCACCGGGATCGCCACGGTTCTGTTTGTGCTGCTCCGGCTTGCGTTCGACCGCAGCGAGCCGGTCCTCGCGCTGGTGGACCCTCTCGGTCCGGCGATCGCCGCAGCGGCTGTCGGCGCGCTGGTGTGGTTCTTTCACTGGGGGGTCGCGCTGCGGCGCTCCGACGACACCCGACGGGCCGGCACTCTCGTCACCGCGGGCATCGGGATGCTGGCGGCTGCCTCGGGGGTCGGAGTCATTCTCAACGCCATCCTCGCCACGACGACTACCAACCTCGCCGGCTCGGATACTCGCTCGCTGCTGCTCGGAGCTCTCAGCGCTCTCGTCGTCGGCGGGCCGGTTTGGTGGCGCATGTGGAAGCCGACGACCCCGGTCGATGTGACCGAGATCGGATACGTCGGACGCCGTGTGTATTTGGTCGCGGTGTTCGGGTTGAGCGCCGTTGTGGCACTCGTCGCACTCTTGACGGTCGGCTATCGCGTCTTCGAATTCGCCCTCGATCCGGGAATGGCGGGTGGCTTGGTCGAGCACGTCCGCTCCCCATTGGGCTGGCTCGTAGCGACAGGTCTGGTCGGCGGCTACCACTTCACGGTCTGGCGGCACGACCGCGCCACACTCGCCGTGGAGCGCCCGACTCGCGCACGATCGATCGAGCGCGTGATTCTGGTCACGGGCACTGACCCTGAATCTCAGAAACGCGCAATCGAGAACGCCACCGGAGCCTCCGTCACGATCTGGAAGCGCGCCGTGACTGGTGCCGAAGCGGACGCCGTCCCGCAGGCCGACGTCGGTGCGGACTTCGATGGTGACGCCGCCCCGGACCTCGTTGAGCTGACTCGAGTTCTCGAGAGGGTGACTGCCAAACGCGTTCTGTTGCTCACCGGTGCTGGTGGCCGTGTCGAAGTGATTCCCCTGGCCGATTGAGCAGCTCAGTCGCGCGGTGTCAGCCGATTTGTTCGGCCAGGGCGACGATAATGCCCGCGGGCCAAACAAAAAACCCCCGGAAAACCGGGGGTTTTGTTGTGGGCGATACCGGACTCGAACCGATGACCTCTTCGGTGTGAACGAAGCGCGCTACCAACTGCGCCAATCGCCCTCATGCGGTGAAACCTTCTTCAACCGCGATTCACGATACTAGCCCACACGGGTCGGTCTACGCACATCGAGGGATTCACCGGCGTGTGACGTGCAGCGGAGATGACAAGTCTGGGACGGATGTCCACAGGTGGGTCCAGCGACACCGGGTGACGATGCGCCGGCACCGAGCATGCGGAAGACGGGCGAACGGGGTGAAGGGCTGTAAAACACTGGGTGAAAAGCGGTGAAAGCCACGCTGGACGTCCAGCGCGACACGCCAGGGTTTCCTCAGTTTGAATGTTGGCAGCAGTATCGGTTAGAGTCTTCAACGCACGCAGAAATGCGAGCGAGTTGCGGATGTGGCGCAGTGGTAGCGCATCACCTTGCCAAGGTGAGGGTCGCGAGTTCGAATCTCGTCATCCGCTCGAATGGAAAAGAATCGCCCTGAAAGGGGTGGTTCTCTTCTATTTGGTGGTGAACCCAACACGGTGGATTGGCCGAGAGGCGAGGCAGCGGCCTGCAAAGCCGTATACACGGGTTCGAATCCCGTATCCACCTCCATTCTTGGGACTTGTTCGCAAGATATGGGCGATTGGCGCAGCGGTAGCGCGCTTCCCTGACACGGAAGAGGTCACTGGTTCGATCCCAGTATCGCCCACAGAGAAAAACCCCCGGTAAAACGGGGGTTTTCTTCGTTCAGCCCAACGAAACACGCCCGGCGTGCGTTGTTGAGTTGAACACATGCGGATGTGGCGCAGTGGTAGCGCATAACCTTGCCAAGGTTAGGGTCGCGAGTTCGAATCTCGTCATCCGCTCAGTAACGAAATGAAGCCCACCAGAGAGATCTGGTGGGCTTTTTTCATTGACACGGCCCCGAACTGCGTCAATCCACCATTCGCCGCGCTCGGAAATGGTGATTTGACGCAGTTCGCGTGAACCTTGAGCGCGGGGGAGCGGATGCCCGGGAGAGCTAGTCTGAGACGAGTGCAGCTCACCTCGATGCCCGAAACCATTCGTTCGATCGCTCAAACCCACGCGGTCAGGGTGGAATCCCGGGCCATCATCGTCTCAGCCGGCGCCTTCGTGGTATCCGGGCTCGTCGGATTGCTGGTCATGCACGGAACGTTCCTGCCGATGTGGAAGGAATGGTCGGTCGGCCTGCTGGCCATCATCGTCGGTTCAGTCGTCGGTGCGATCGCCTACGCGCTCAGCGCTCGGGACAGTCGGCGCCGGGCTCGGGAATCAGGGGCGCTGACGCGGTCGCTGCCGCGTTTTATCTGGGACACCACGGCACTGACCTTCACCCACGTCGCAATTCTCGCGATGCTCGGCCTCGTGCTGTTCTCGACGTTGCAAACAGCCTTCACCGGGCTGGAAGTCGACACCCTCACCGGCACCATGATGGTCGCGCTGAGTGGCGCTGCGAGCGCCTACTTTCTCTCTCTGTCTGCCGCGACGACGACGGCCAACAAGATGTCGACTCTGCTCTCGATCTTTCTCACCAGCGGTGTGCTGCTCAGCATGACGACCACGACCGATCCGCACTGGTGGCAGGCGAACTTCAGCATCCTCGGCACGACCCGCGATTTCTCGGCGATCACGTTCAATCTCACCCTGATCATCACCGGGGCGACGATCACGATTCTCGCCGACTACGTGACGCGTGACCTGGCCGACTGGATGAAGGATCAGGTGGGACGGGCGACACCGCACATCCGTGTGTTGAAGTGGGCTCTGGTCTCCATCGGTGTGCTCCTGGCCTGCGTGGGACTGGTGCCGGTCAACCGCGCGCTGCTCGTACACAACACCGTGGCCACTGGCATGGTCGTGATCTTCGTCGCACTGATGATCGCGTTGAAGCTACTGCTGCCTGGCTACCCGCAGACGTTTTTCGCCCTGGGCTACGCCTTTCTCGGATGCATCGGCGTTGCAGCGTTTCTGTTCTTCCCGATCGGCTACTACAACCTCACGGCCTTCGAGCTGATCGCTTCGGCGCTCATTTTCAGCTGGCTTGTCATTTTTGTACGCAATACCGCTGCCGTCACCGGGGCCGCCGGCTCCCGCTAAAGTTGAGGGGTACACCGAAACAGGGAGTTTTAACGTGGCTGACGGCTTCGCGCTTTTCACCGACCGGTCTGTTGTCGCAATGCGCGTCAACGGTGAGTTGAAAGACTTAGCAACCCAGCTCGAGACGACGGATGTCGTCGAGCCCGTCACCATCGACTCGCCTGACGGCCTCAACATCTTGCGCCACTCGGCCGCCCACGTGCTCGCTCAGGCCGTGCAGACCATCAACCCGGAGGCGAAGCTCGGCATCGGCCCGCCCGTCACCGATGGCTTCTACTACGACTTCGATGTGGCGAACCCGTTCACTCCAGAAGACCTGAAGGCGATCGAGAAGGCGATGGATCGCATCATCCGCTCGGGCCAACGCTTTGTGCGTCGGGTTGTGACGGATGACGAGGCGCGCGCCGAACTCGCGCATGAGCCCTTCAAGCTTGAGCTGATCGGCATCAAGGGCGGCGTCGCAGATCCCGCCGCCGTCGAAGCCGGCGACCTCGGTGGGGACAACGAGTCGGTTGAGGTCGGCGGCGCCGAACTCACCATCTACGACAACGTGGACCCGAAGACCGGCGAGACGATCTGGAAAGATCTCTGCCGCGGCCCACACCTGCCGAACACCCGCATGATCGGCAACGGCTACTCGCTCACCCGACTGGCCGCCGCCTACTGGCGCGGCTCGGAGAAGAACCCGCAGCTGCAGCGCGTCTACGGCACCGCGTGGCCGACGAAGGACGAACTGCGCGCCTACCAGGCTCGCCAGGAGGAGGCCGCCAAGCGCGACCACCGCAAGCTCGGAGCCGAACTCGACCTGTTCAGCTTTCCCGAAGAACTCGGCAGCGGACTGCCGGTCTTCCACCCCAAGGGCGGCATCATCCGCCAGGAGATGGAGAACTACTCCCGCAAGCGCCACACCGAAGAGGGCTACTCCTTCGTCAACACCCCGCACATCACCAAGGGCAAGCTCTACGAGGTCTCCGGTCACCTCGACTGGTATCGCGACGGCATGTTCCCACCCATGCACATCGACGCAGAGACGGATGCCGACGGCAACGTCACGCGTGAGGGCGTTGACTACTACCTCAAGCCGATGAACTGCCCGATGCACACGCTCATCTACCGGTCGACTGCGAAGTCGTACCGCGATCTGCCCTTGCGTCTGTTCGAATTCGGCCAGGTGTACCGCTACGAGAAGTCGGGCGTCATCCACGGCCTCACCCGCGTGCGGGGCATGACGCAGGACGACGCGCACATCTACACGACGCGCGACCGCATGAAAGACGAGCTGACCAAGACGCTCAACTTCGTGCTCGGCCTGCTGAAGGACTACGGACTCGACGACTTCTACCTCGAGCTCTCGACGAAAGACCCGAAGAAGTTCGTCGGTAGCGACGAGATCTGGGAAGAAGCCACCGCCACCCTCGCCGAGGTGGGCGCGGCATCCGGTCTTGAACTCGTCGCCGACCCGGGCGGAGCCGCGTTCTATGGCCCCAAGATCTCGGTGCAGGCG
>Ga0075017_100001635_pt1 | contig 13818 bp, 15 predicted proteins | sample AleBraG_ABR_2012_FD_71475 | JGI IMG/M metagenome (GOLD analysis project Ga0075017, IMG submission 71475) | Freshwater sediment microbial communities in response to fracking from Pennsylvania, USA - Alex Branch Run_MetaG_ABR_2012 | ecosystem: Environmental > Aquatic > Freshwater > Creek >... | reverse complement strand
CGTCCCGCCCACTTCCGTGGCATGGATATAAGCGAAACAATGCGACTGCAACTGGTGATAGCCTTCGCCATAGATTGCCCCCGGCATCACTACGCGCGGGTCCTGCGTTTCGCGAATTCTCCGGATGTAGTCATCCGCATACGGCGCGTCGCCAATCAGTGCCAGCTTCAGCGGAGTCTGCACACGCTCAAACGCCTGCCGCACCAGCAGCGCGTTATTCTCCGGCTCCAGCCGGCTCACGTAGAGAAAGTAGCACCCCGGCTCCAGACCCAATTCCGCCAGCGCCGAAGTCCCTGCCACTTTTCCCAAAGCCGCGCCGTACGGAATAAACACCGACGCCTTCCCGTACTCTTCGAAGTAGTACGCCTTAATCTTCTCAGCATCCGTCACCATCACGGTGGGACAAAATGTCGACAGCCATTCCGACAGCCGGTACCAACTGCGCGCCAGCCAGTTCCACTTTTTCCGATTGCGCTCCAGTCCGTCCACATTCAACGCCACCGGAATTCCCAACAGCCGGGGCAGCGGCGTGAAGCACGCGTTCGCCGCGTTGCAATACAGCGCGACGTCCGTTCGATGAAAAATCAGATGGAGTGTGGAGAGAAAGGTGTGCGCCAGTGTGTCGAAGTATTTGTGCCTGATGGTTGGCAGATAAACCAGAGAAACGCCGCGGTAACTCGCCTCAGCATACCGCTCCCGGCAATATACCGTAACGCGGTGCCCGCGCGTCGCCAAGCGCGTCGACAGCTCTTCCGCAAACGTCTCAAAACCGCCATACCGGGCCGGTATACCGCGCGTCCCGAGGAGCGCGATGCGCATTTATCGATTATTGCCGACCGCCACGTTGCGCGCGCGGCCCTTGGTCTTCGTAGCCGGGTGGCTCACCGGCTCGTAGTGGAACCAACTCGCCATATAGTCGTCGTCCACGCACTTGCGGCTCATGATTTCGCGCCGCTTTTCCATCACCCGTTTCCAGTTTTTGGCCACGTACCAGAACGCCTTCAACGACGAGTGCTCGCGCACCAGGCAACAGCCCAGCACCACCATGTCGCGTGTTGTGATGGCCAGCCAGTTGCGCCGGTACAAATCGCCGGTCATGTTCTTCAACCGCATCAGAAACCGGTTTTTCACCGAATGCATGTTGATCACGGACGGCAAGGCCCGCCGGTTTCCGGGCAGCACATTGCGCACGTGATAGCCGCGCGCGTGCGGAGTGTACATGCAGCGCCAGCCCAACAATTGGGCGCGCCACGCTACATCCGCGTCTTCGCGGTAGACGAAGAACTCCTCGTCGAAGAACTCGCCTTGAATCGCTACATCCTCGATCATCGTGCGCCGGTACAGAGCCGCCGCCGCCGTCGCGCCAAAGACGTATTCATGGTTCAGGTAGTGGCCGTTGTCCACTTCCTGGCTGCCCCGGTCCAGATGCCGCAGCATCGGAGTGAAGTAAATTCCCGTCGAGTCCACCAGCGGTTTGTCCGGCAGATCGAAGGTCGCCAGGATCGCCAGCAGTTTTCCGCAAACGGCGCCGATCCGCTTGTCCATCTGGCCCGCGTCCACCAAGGACTGAATAAAATTCGGCAACAGCAGCACGTCCGGGTTCAGGGTTAACGCCCAGTCCCCCCGGCTCAGGGAAATTGCTTGATTCTGCGCGGCCGCAAATCCGATGTTCTCGTCGTTGTATACGATCTGGCACCGGTCTTCAAACTGTTCCAGAATGTCCGCCGTTCCGTCGTTGGAAGCGTTATCGATGACAATGATGTCTTTGTCGACATATTTCTGGGCGAGTACCGATTCCAAACATCGTTTGATAAAGCGGCCGCTGTTATAGGTGACGATTGTGACGGATACCCGTTCGTTATAGGCCATGTAAGTGGACGGTGCTCTCTTTTCGTAGGCTTCTTGTAGTCCTCACCCTACTGCCTTGCTCAGAACCGGACAGACGTCCGGTTGCTGTACGCGACCCGAAACCATCGACTGTGCAGCGAGGCGGATCACCCGCCCATAGACTGTGAATGCTTGAAGACTCCGCCATCGGAAAAAACCGTAGATGGCACGAGGCGCCGAGCTAAGGATAACCGCAACGCTCACTCCCCGAAAAGCCCGCCGTCGAAAGTGTTTCGATGCATACCTTAGAAGGCTAGCATACCAATAAACCTCACGGCATCTCCAATTTAGATTGTTGATGCTGTGGCCCCCGCGGTGGGCTGCCACCACCTGGGGAACATAACGCGCCACGTACCCCGCATCCCGCGCCCGCTTGCAGAAATCCACGTCCTCGAACCAAATCGGATGGAATTCCGTGTCCAGCCCGCCGAGCTTGCGCCACACGTCCCGGCGAAACAGCAGAAACGCACCCGGCGGTTGTTCTACCGCCGCAGCGTGGTTCGGATCAAAGTCCAGGCAGCGATAGCGCCGGTTCACGGGGTTTTCCGGCCAAAGCCGGTTCACCCCCAGTACCTCAAGAACCAATGTCATCGGCTGTGGCAGCGCTCGCACGCAGAAGCCCTTTTGGACTACGCCGGCCTCATTCACCAGTTTGCCCGTCGCCAGATCGCCCCCAGTCTCGCATAGCGGTTCAATCGGAGTGAGCAGTGTTACATCCGGATTCAGAACCAGCACATATTCCGTGTCCAGCGCTTCCACCCCTTGGTTCACTGCGGCGGCAAATCCCTCATTCCGGGGATTGGCCACGAGTTCCACGCCGGCAAAGCGTGCCACCTCCGCTCGCGTTCCATCGCTCGAGGCATTATCTACCACTACCACCGGTACCCCGCTCGGACACGAGCGCAAGCAATCGCCAACCGTCTGCTCTGACTCGTATGTGACAATCACGATGCCGATCTTACTCATGTGAGCCAAAAATACGCGCGCCAGTAGCGGTCGAAGCCGGAAGCCTGCTGCAGCGACCGGATCTCACCTTCACTAACCTCCAGCACGTCCAGTACCTTTTGCGTCCCAGTTTGTCTGCGGCTCCGAAACTCCTTGATGCCCTGGTATTTGCCCCGCAACCAACTCCCGCCAGCCCCATGCCGCATCGCCACAAGACCCCAAAGTAACTGTGCAATCAATACCTTCCATCCAATACCTCTAACCCAGCCCGCTGGGTAATGCTTGGCGACTAACATTACCTGATTGCGCGACTGGTTCAGCACCGTTTCCCGATGCCACCGTCCAAATGTCGCGCTTCCGTGGTGATACGCCACAGCCGTCGGAACGTAGACGCCTCTTTCATCCTGAATTGCACAGCGCAATCCAAAGTCTAGGTCCTCCAAATAGGACCCGAAAGAGTCATCCAGCTTACCTATTTGCTGAACCAGCGATTTCGCCAGCAGCACCGCTGTAAAGGGAGCAAATTGAATAGTGCGCGGCTGGTCCCAAATGGCGCTGTCGAGCCTGCCGGAACCGCACCGCCACGCGCATCCGCCCAGGCAAAGCGCATCGAAGCTACCATCTACACGCTCCCGATCCTGAGCGCTCAAAATTTTACCCGTCGCGAAACGCGCACCGCTTTTCGTGGCCCCATTTACCAGTTCCTCCAGCCAATCGGGCCGGAGCATGACATCGTTGTTGAGAATTACCAGCCAATCGCCGGCGGCTTCTTCCATGCCCCGATTCACCGCCCGGCAGAATCCCACGTTCGTCCGCTCGCGCAATACGCGCGCGCCCGCGGCTTCCGCCACGGATACCGATTCGTCGGTGCTGCCGTTGTCCACAACCAAGATCTCATCCGGCTGTAGAGTCTGTGCCCGCAGGTCCGCCAGCACTTTCCTCAGAAATACCGCTCCGTTATAGGTCGGGATTACGACTGAAATCATGCCCAGCAACGTTTCCGCACATCTTGTTGAGAATCGCCAGCCAATTGCCAGCTTCTTCCATTCCCTGATTCACCACACTCTCCCGCAGCACCAGCCCGGCTTCCGCCACCCACACCGATTCGTCGGTGCTGCCGTTGTCCACAACTAAGATCTCATCCGGCTTTAGAGTCTGTGCCCGCAGGTCCGCCAGGACCTTCCTCAGAAATACCGCTCCGTTATACGTCGGGATTACGACAGAAATCATGCCAAGAAGCGTTTCCGCGCATCTTTATTGAAAATCACCGGCCAATCGCCGGCGGCTTCTTCCATCCCCCGATTCACCGCCCGGCAGAATCCCATGTTCGCACTCTCACGCGGCATCCACAGGCTTCCCGCGCGCGCCGATTCGCCGGTACCGCCATCGTCCACCCGGAATGGCGATCAGAAATCATGCCGAGAAGCGTTTCCGAACCAGGAAGAGTAGATTATGAATTCCATCCCGCCACGGATTGAGCTTGATTTCTCCCAGTCGCGACGAATAGAGAATCGACAACTCCGCAAACCGAATGTGCCGCCGCTTCAGCGCCTCCACCTTGATTTCCTCGGAAAAAGCCATCCCGTCCGATTCCAACCGCATATCCTTGAGGATCGACCGCCGGAATACCCACATCCCCGATTGCGAATCCCGCACCCACCGGAAGAATAGCAGTGACATCGCCAAAGACAGCGCCCAGTTTCCAAACTTGTGTTTGAAGCTCATCGCTCGCGAGTCTTGCACTGGAAACCGGCACGCATTTAGAAAATCCACCTGCAGGTGCAGAAACGCTTCGAGCAGATAGGAGATGGCATCGGGCGGATAACTATGGTCGCCGTCCAAGGTGATGATGATGTCTCCAGTCGCCGCCGAAAAACCTCTCTTGTAAGCGCGCCCGTATCCCCGTACTGGCTCCCGAATCACTTCCGCGCCCATGGACACCGCCACTTCCGCCGTCCGATCCGTCGAGCCGTTGTCCACCACGATAACCTGATCGACAAACGCCGGCATCCGGCCCAAGACTTTCTCAATGCCCTGCTCTTCGTTGAGACAAGGAATAATCACGGTGATCCGTTGCGATTTGTACACTAGGTGGTGACTGGTACCATACTCTCATGAACGCGCTAGCGGTCCTTTTTCTACTGGCCCTGTCGAATCCGGACCTCCAGAAGGTGCATACGGTCTATCTTCTCTCCATGTCCAACTCCATGGATCAATACCTGGCGAACCGCTTAACCAGCGAAGCCGTTCTGCAAGTAGTCACTGATCCCGACAAGGCGGACGCCGTCCTCACGGACCGGCTGGGGATTGCATTCGAAGAGCGCCTGAAGCAGCTCTACCCGCCTCCGGCGCCTCCTCCGCCCCCCGTGGATGAGAAGGACAAAGACAAAAAAAAGGACGACCTCAACTCGGCCTTAAGCTCCGATGAAGCCGTCCAGCATACCGTCCTCGGTTCCCGCCCGGCCCGAGGCAACTTCTTCCTGGTAGACCGCCGCACCAAGCAAGTCATCTGGTCCATCTACAGCCCCGCCAAAGACACCACGGCCCACCAGCTCAGCCACACCGCTAGCCGCGTGGTGGAGCAGCTTAAGAAGGACCTGACCGGCAAACCATAGCCCTTACACGCTTTTGCCTCGCCGCCAATCTCGAACCACCGGAGCCATGTCACAAATCTTCCTGAGGTCTGAAAAGTTTCCGCAGATGAGTTCGGCTCGCCACAGCGGCGATCGGAATTGAAGCCATGTGAACCTGGGTACTCCAAGCCGGACGTCCCAGGCACTTCCGATGACGGATTCATGCGAAAGGCTTCCCGACGGCTTGACTCGTTTTCTTCGACCGCACCGATCCGGGCCCGGCGACTACTCAAGAGACCGTCTCCAATTGCAAAAAATCTGACCTTCGATGAAATCATCGACTTGATCGACCGCCGCCGGAACGGGTAGGCAGAATACTCGCTACCATCATCTGCTGATGACGTTCGGACGAGCTACTAGAAGTCTTCCGGGGAGTCAGGCGTCGTCCATTCGTCCGGCGTGACACCGAACTCCCATTCTGCTTGATCCAAGGCGTCCGCTAGCGTTTCGTGCCATGTGTCGGCCGCTTGTCCATCGGCGCATATGTGAAAAAGGTAGCAGCTCTTTTCGCCCGGATAGGCCGCGATGACCAACTTAACAAATGGCGGGAAATCCCGCTTACTCTTTCCATCCGATATGGTGTGTTTAGTCAAGCTGGCATGGTGGCGAGCACGAAGCTCGACTCGTTTGATTGTCGTAAGCTTTGGCGGTTTCATGAATCTCGCGTCGGGGATTGGGGAAGCTGCGAGCCTCCTTCGCCTTTCCCCGACCACGGCAAGTAGCGCGCCGCGAGGACCCGCGGCAGACCGGCGAGATCGGACAGGATTTCTACATGACGCCAGCCACCCCCCAGCATCTCGCTCACCGGCCCCACGGAGTTGTAGCCGAGTTCCACCAGCAGCCAACCGCCCGGCCGGAGCACGCGGCTGGCATCGGCGATGAGCCGCTGATATAGCTCCAACCCGGTCGGACCGCCGAAGAGAGCCACGTGCGGTTCGTAATCGCGCACCTCGCGTTGCAGACTTGGCTGGTCGGTCTGCGGAACATAGGGCGGGTTGCAGACCAATACATCCACGCTCCTGCCGGCCAGCGCTAGGCAAAGGTCACCCACGAAGAACTGCACCGGCGCCTTCCAATGCGCAGCATTGCCGCGCGCTACACTAACCGCCGCTGCCGAGATATCACCCGCCAGCACGCTGACGCTCTTCTCCAGCGCCAACGTCACCGCCAGCGCCCCGGAACCCGTGCCGATGTCGACCACCGTATGGCCGGAACCGATTCGCGCCAGCGCTGCTTCCACCAGATGCTCCGTCTCCGGCCGCGGAATCAGCACGTCGCTGGTGACGCGGAATTCCCGCCCGTAGAACTCCTGGTGCTTGGTGATGTACTGAGTCGGCATTCCTTGCATGCGCTGATGCAAGTAACGGCCGTAGTGAATCCAGGCAATCTCGGTCAGTTCTTCTTCCGGGTGTGCGTAGAGATAGACCCGTTCGCGGCGCAGAGCGTGTGCCAGCAATACTTCCGCCGTCAGTCGCGGCGCCAACACTGATTCAGAGGCAAGCAGTTCTGTTCCCTGTAAAAGGGCTGTATGCAGAGTCAAATCGCTAGGCCGCTTGCTCGCCCTGTTCCTTCAGCTTTTCGGTTTGGTAGTAAGCCGTGAGTGCCGTAATAAGCGGCTCCATCTTGCCTTGAATCACCAAATCGAGCTGATGCAAGGTGAGGCCGATGCGGTGATCGGTGACTCGGTTCTGGGGGAAGTTGTAGGTCCGGATTTTCTCGCTGCGGTCGCCGGTGCCCACCATGGCGCGCCGATCGGCGCCAATCGCCTGTTGCTGCTTTTCGAGTTCGATCTCGTACAGACGAGACCGCAATACGCGCTCGGCTTTGGCGCGGTTTTTGATCTGCGATTTTTCGTCCTGGCAGGAAACAGTCAAGCCAGTTGGCAAATGCGTCAAACGCACCGCGGAATACGTCGTGTTCACCGACTGCCCGCCCGGTCCGGAGGAGCAGAACGTATCCACCCGCACATCCTTTGCCTCCAGCTTGACTTCCACTTCATCGGCTTCCGGCAATATGGCGATGCGGATCGCGGAAGTGTGTACGCGGCCCTGCTGCTCAGTTTCCGGAACACGTTGCACCCGATGCACGCCGCTCTCATAGCGCAACTGGCTGTAGACTTTGTCGCCGCTGATCAGGGCTACGACTTCTTTCAAACCACCGACCGCCGACTCGCTCACCGCCGTCACTTCCACGCGCCATTTCTGCGTTTCCGCATAGCGAGTGTACATTCGGAACACTTCGGCGGCAAACAGCGTCGCTTCATCGCCGCCCGTGCCGGCATGAATCTCCAGAACCACGTTCTTCTCGTCCAGTGGGTCCTTGGGAAGCAGCAGAACCTTCAACTCGCTCTCGATCTCCTCAAGCTGTGGCTCCAGGCGAAGGATCTCTTCGGCGGCCATCTGCCGCAGATCCGGATCGGGATCCTGCTGCATCTGCCGCGCGCCAGCCAAATCGTTGGCCACCTGTTTGTATTCGCGGTACTTGTTGACGGAAGGCTCGATTTCACTGCGCGTCTTGGCCGTCTTGCGATACAAGTCGGAGTCGTTGATCACAGCCGGATCGGCCATCTGGTTGGTCAACTGTTCAAAGTGACGTTCGAGTTCGTCCAGCCGCGCCGCGTATTTCATGCGATTACGAGTTGTCCGCCTTGCGATTTTTCGAGTTCCATGGCGCCTTCCAAGGCGGAGATCGCCACGGCTGCCTGCTCATCGCTGGGCGGTTGCGTGGTGATCCGTTGCAGCCAGAGGCCGGGAGCGGTCAGCGCTTTCAGAAACACACCCTTGCCTTTGGCTGCGGCGCGAATCAGTTCGTAACTGACGCCCACTACCAGCGGCAACCCTGCGATGCGGGTAGCGAACTTCGCCCAGAATCCATCAAAGGGCAGGAATGCATAGACCAGCAGCGAAATCACCATCACCACCAGCAGGAAGCTCGTCCCGCAGCGCGGATGCCAGGTGACAAACTGCTGTGCATTCGCCACCGTCACGGGCTTGCCCGACTCGTAGTTGAAAACCACTTTATGCTCGGCGCCGTGGTACTGAAACACCCGATGCATCTCTTTCATCCGCGAGATGAAGTATAGGAAAGCCAATAGAATCGTGATGCGGATGGAGCCATCCACCAGGTTAATGGTGATGCGGCCATTAAGAGCGGGGTACCGGTGGCCAATTTGTGTGGCCAGAAAAAGCGGGACAAACTTGTACAGAAACAGGAAGAACAGCAAGGAAAACGCAAGATTTGCGCCCATCACCCAGCCGGGCATCTCTTTGCCCTGCTTCTCGCCGGCGGCTTCCTCCGCTAGGGCTGCTTTAGCGGAAAAGCTTAGAGCCTTGAAGCCCAGGCCCATGGCCTGACCCAGGGTACCCAAGCCCCGGATGACGGGCAGTTTGAAGATGGGGTATTTTTCCGACATGCGAGGCACCGGCATTTCTTCCTGGATGATCTCTCCGCTCGGCTTCCGGACGGCCACACAATAGCTGTGCGGAGCGCGCATCATGACGCCTTCCATCACGGCTTGGCCGCCGACCAGCGTCTCTTCGCCGCTTTCAAGGATCGGCAACATTTGAACATGGGTGCTAAGACGCAAAAATTTCCTGATATTCAAGGGGACTGGCTCCATTGTTGATTATACCTTGGTGAGGCGCTTGCCCGAAAAGGGGGGAGTGTCTTAATGGTGCGCTGAACGATGAACAGCTAGCGCTTTCCGGCAAAATGACCTTGCCGCGGTGCCGATCTTCGTGTTTGCGGAGGTCTCGGCATAACTCGCCCAAGACTGCTGGTCGCGCATTTTCGTCGAGGACCTCATAAACAAGCTGGACATTTACCTTCCTTGAAGCGCGTCTCCGTGTAGCAGACTGTAGTCCCCGCGCGGCGCAGACAAGCTTGGCCTTAATTCGCATTCGCATCCGCATCCGTTCATCGCACCTTCCAGACACGACCAAAACGGGCGGACAAGGCGGGAGTAAAATAATTGGGTGACCCGCCGCGACGCCATCAGAATCTCGTCTGGCGCGCTTCTCACCTTGGGCTCAAGCCATGCCCAGCCGGCCGTACCACCTTCGGGACAGATCGTCGGCCCAGGCGGCGAATTGGTTGCCGCCTGGTATCCGTCCCAAAGGCGCGGCGCCGTCGTGATGTTTGTCAGCAAACGGCCCACCACAAACGGATACCGTGCTGAACTGCTGTTCAACGAAGGAACAGACACTTTTCTCAGTGTGACTGCCACGTTGCAGCACAAGTTGGACGAGAAAAGCTTGGGCCAGGCTGCGATCAGCTTTGTGACGGGCGGCCTCATCTACACAGTCTCGCTGGATGCCACTCAAGTATCGCCGGAAGCGCTTGCGAACCGGCCCGCGTCAGTGGGCTCGGGGAAGGTTCGGATTCGGGTAAACGATCAGGTTACCGACGGAGCTTTTGATTTTTCGGCCTGGAAACCGTCAGGGTTGGATCGAGCGCCAGGTATTGAAAAGGTTCTGCCTCAACCGGTCAAGAGCAAAATCGAACCGTTCGGCGGCGCCTTGAACACAGCTGTTAAGCACGACCAGGAGAAGTCTGGCGGCGCTTTTTCCACTCAAGTTGGTCAACCTCCACCGGCCCAGGCTTGGCGCGGAAAGGCGTGCCGGGCGGCTTGCTGGGGTGTGTGCGGTGGCGTCGGAGCGCTTTGCTGTCTCGGCGGAGCCGGGTTCGGGTGTGTGCTGGGCGCCGTAGCCGGCGGCGCGCTCGCGTCCCTTTGCAGTGATAGTTGCCCTGCCTGAAACTCAGGGCTGAAGGTTCATCAACCCCACACCCAAAGCGCGGACCGCGAAATCGGTAAAATCCAGCACGCCGGCTTCGGAGTCAAACGGGACATGCCCCCCGATTGCCAGCTTCGCGATACCGTGCACTTGCGACCACGCGATCAGCGCTACCGCTTTTGGGTCCACGGCTGGAAGTTGCCCGGCTGTCTGAGCGCCCACCACCGCGTCCAGCAGAATCTGAAATGCACGATCCCCCGCTTCGGCGTGTTCCGGGTATGACTCCAGGCTGTCGCAGTAATCGAACATCACCAAAAAATGGTCCGGGTAGCGTAGCGCAAATTGCACGTAGCCATGGCCGCTCAACATCAAGCGCTGTAAAGCATCGGTGGCCTGCGCGGACGCTTCCAACATCGCTTCCGCCAGCCGATGGAATCCGTCTCCGGCAATCGCAGCCAGCAGATCGTCCTTGTCCCGGAAATGGCGATAGGGCGCGTTATGGGAGACCTTGGCTTGCCGCGCCACCTCGCGCAAAGTGAAGGCGCGCGGACCAACTTTGCTGATCAGCGTGAGCGCCGCCGCCAGCAATTCCTCTTTCAGGTTTCCGTGATGGTACGGCCGGATGGCTTGAGCTTTCACTTGAATTCCTATCTTACATTAAAAATGTTGACAAGAGCAACATCTCTATTCTATAATGTTGTCGATGGCCACATTGAGCTACAAGCAACACAAATTTGAAGACAACTGGGATTGCATCGTCATCGGCTCCGGCATCGGAGGTCTGACCTCGGCAGCTTTGCTGGCCAAGCACGGCGGCAAGCGCGTCCTGGTATTGGAACGCCACTATGTGGCGGGCGGCTTTACGCACGTTTTTCATCGCCCTGGTTACGAATGGGACGTGGGCGTGCACTACATTGGATCGGAGCCAGCCGTGCGGGCGGCTTTCGATTACGTGACGGAAGGCCGGCTCAGTTGGAATCCGATGCCGGACATTTACGACGAGTTCCGCATCGGCGACCATACGTACCAGCTTCCGAGCGGCGCCAAACGATATGAAGAGATGCTGAAGCGGACATTCCCGGCTGAATCCGCTGGCATTGACCGCTATCTCAGCGCGATTGAAGCCAGCGAGCGCGCCAGCCAACTCTATCATGCTGAGAAAGCGATCCCCTCGATAGCCGCCAAGGTGGCAGGTTCCTGGATGCGCTCCGGCTATCTGAAATGGGCCAGCCGAACCACCGCCGACGTGCTCAGCGAGCTCACGAAGAACCAAGAACTGATCGCTGTATTAACCGCGCAGTGGGGAAATTACGGTCTTCCCCCCTCGCAAAGTAGTTTCGCGATGCACGCCACCGTGGTCCGTCACTATTTTGAGGGTGCCTGTTTCCCGGTCGGCGGCGCCGTGCGCATCGCCGAATCAATTCTGCCGATCATCGAACGCGCCGGCGGTAAGGTTGTGATCAGCGCCGAGGTGGAGCAGATTGTCATCGAACGCGGCCGCGCCGTGGGTGTGCGTATGAATGGAGGCCGCGAGTTCCGTGCCCCGCTGATTCTCAGTGACGCGGGAGCGGCGAACACCTACAACCGGTTGTTGCCTCGGGAAACACCTGGCGCCGAGGCGGTTCGCGTGGATCTTCAAGCAATCGGCCCCTCCATGTCCTATATCTGCCTGTATGCCGGGCTCGACAAGACCGCTGCGAAACTGGGTTTCACGGGAACCAATTTATGGGTGCACCCCTCGCCCGACTACGACGCCAACCTCAGTCGATTTCTACAGAATCCGGCTTCTCCTTTTCCGGTGTTGTTCATTTCCTTCCCATCGGCCAAGGACCCGGAATTCGAATCGCGTCATCCCGGGCACTCCACCGTCGAAGTAATCACCACCGTTCCGTATGCGCTGTTCGAACGGTGGGAGAACACGGCATGGAAAAAACGCGGCGAGGATTATGATCTACTGAAGCGATGCTTCACTGAGCGGCTCAGCGGGGAATTGCAGCGTTTGGTTCCGTCCACACGGGGGCACATCGCTCACGCCGAACTCTCCACGCCGCTGTCCACGCGCAACTTTGCGAACTATGCTCGCGGGGAAGCCTACGGCATCAAGGCAACTCCGGCGCGCTTCCAATTGCGTTCGCTGGGGGCTCGTACGCCGGTGCGCGGTTTGTTCCTCACCGGCCAGGATGTCACATCGCTCGGAGTCACGGGCGCGCTATTCGGCGGCGTGATCGCCGCGTCCGCGGCTCTGGGCCGCAACCTGGCTTCCAAGGTGACCAAGATAGACCAAAGCCACGCGGCGTAAAAACAGCGTTGCTGTCAGTTCAGCGATGAAGAACGGCGTGGCCAAGGGCAAGTTGGCCGGAGCGGAGCGGGTTTAGTCGCTTCCTTCGTGATGGATCAGTTTCAGGCGATTGTCGGCGGCAGTCGGCAATCCGATGAGGAGCCGGCCACCGAGAAGGCTGCCGCCGGCGGTGTCCGAGAAAGTCGGTCATCAACTGAACAAGCAGAAGAGGCTGCTGGTCCCATGGTCCACTACGCTACGGGCGCAGCCAGCGGCGCTGGCCGAAACTCGGTTTATCCAAGCGACCAGCGCCTATCCAGCTTCCACCCACAGTCAAAGCCTGGCCTCTCATCTGGTCTACTGGTCTATTCGTGGACTTCAAATGCCGCGAGACAGATGGTTCTGCGAGCCGTTTGACTACCCATTGAGTAAATCGAATCTATCGAATCTGGCCGTCACGACCTGGCATACGGCTCGCATCGTCAAAAAAAGCTTGCATTAAGCAGAAAGGGCTAGTAGCATACTGTTCAGAGTTTCAGAGGTGAGTTTTACTTGACGAAGTAGAGCTCTAGGCGGAAGAGGTCCTATTATGCGCTCATCGAGGCTATACCCACTTTTAGTCGCAGCGATCTTGTCGCCCAGTCTGCCAAGGGGAGACCCCTTTTTCTGTAAAGTATGCATATGTGGGCTCCGCCCCACACAACAAGCCGATCGCTGTCGTATTTGTCCATGGCATCTTCGGCGATAAAGCAACCTGGGTTAATCAACAAAGCTCTTTCCCTCAGCTTCTAGCAGCCGACCCCGAATTCAACCGTCAGGTTGACGTCTTCACTTTCGAGTACTACAGTCCCATGTGGGGAAAAGCTTCAGCGTCGCTGCCGCAACTGGCGGGCCAACTCGACGGTGCAGTCGACCAAGTCTTTAAAGACCACCAGCGGGTCATCTTTCTTGCCCATAGCATGGGCGGTATAGTCGTCCGCCAGTTCCTGGATGTTCACCGGGATCGACTCGCTAAAGTGCCCATGCTCTTCTTCTTCGCCACCCCAACAGACGGTGCCGAACTGACGAAAGTAGCCACGAAGTTGTCTAAGGAGCCACAACTGAGGGGCATGCTGCCTCTAGAAGGAAATGACTTCCTGCAATCTCTTCAAGATCATTGGGTTCACTGGGACGCCGCGATGCATACACCGGCGTACTGCGATTACGAAATTTTGGGTCTCTACGGCATAGTGAGAGTCGTCTCGCAATCAAGTGCCACACACCTCTGTAATCAAGGATTTGACGGAATCACTGCCGACCACTTGGGCATCGTAAAACCAAAAGATCGGCAAGACCTTTCGTA
>Ga0075017_100001634_pt1 | contig 13820 bp, 9 predicted proteins | sample AleBraG_ABR_2012_FD_71475 | JGI IMG/M metagenome (GOLD analysis project Ga0075017, IMG submission 71475) | Freshwater sediment microbial communities in response to fracking from Pennsylvania, USA - Alex Branch Run_MetaG_ABR_2012 | ecosystem: Environmental > Aquatic > Freshwater > Creek >... | reverse complement strand
CGCCAGCGCCGCGAGATGGCCGAGCGGATGGCGCTCAACGCCCCGATCCAGGGGTCGGCCGCCGACATCGTCAAGGTCGCGATGCTGCGGGTCGACGACGCGCTGCGCTCCGCGTCGCTCTCGTCGCGGATGCTCCTGCAGGTCCACGACGAGCTGGTGCTGGAGGTCGCGCCCGGGGAGCTCGACCAGGTCGAGGCGCTCGTGCGCCAGCAGATGGGCGACGCGGTTCCGCTCACGGTGCCGCTCGACGTGTCGGTCGGCGTCGGACGCACCTGGGAGGACGCCGGGCACTGAGCCAGGCCAAGGCCTACCCGTCGGTAACAATTCGCGTGTCCCGGGGCGCCGAACGCTCGCCGCCGTGCCAGTATCCGTCCCCATGACCACTCGACCTGCCGGCCGGCTCGTCCTCGGCGTCGCCGCCGCCTCGCTCCTGCTCCTCACCGCCTGCGGCGCGCAGGCACCCGAGATCCCGCGGGCCCGGCAGGCGTCCGCCGACGTCGCCTTCACCGGCTGCGACAAGGTCAAGTGCACCGACAGCCTCAACGGGGCGGCGTATGAGATCAAGATGCCGTCGAAGTGGAACGGCACGCTGCTGCTCTACAGCCACGGCTACCGCTACGCCCAGCCCGCCCCGCCGGACTTCGCGCCGGTCGAGACCAAGGCGGAGTCGGCACCGGACGACCAGACCGCGCAGAAGCTGCTCAGCGAGGGCTACGCGCTGGCCGGGTCGGCCTACAAGAGCAACGGCTGGGCCGTGCAGGACGGCGTCGCCGCGGCGGAGGACCTGCACAAGTTCTTCGTCGACAACGTCGGCAACCCCTACCGCACCGAGATCTGGGGCGACTCGCTCGGCGGCCTGATCACCCAGATGATCGCCGAGAAGCACCCTGAATGGGTCGACGGCGCGGCACCGCTGTGCGGGGTCATGGCCGGCGTCGTGCCGAACATGAACCTGGCGCTCGACGTGTCGTACGCCGTCAAGACCCTCGTCTACCCGCAGATGAAGCTCACCGGGTACTCCTCTTACGAGGAGGCGGTCGCGAACTGGACCGGCGCGACGAAGGCACTCATCGCAGCGGCCAGCGACACCGCGGGCGGCGGCACGGCGAAGATCCTCTACATCGCCGCGCTCGTCGACGCGCCCAGCCAGACCCTGCACTACGACGGGTCCTCGATCGAGTCCAAGGTGAAGGCGACCGTCGAGGCGCTGGCCACCGACCTCGGCTACGCCACGTTCGCCCGCTACGACCTCGAGCAGCGCTTCGGCGGCAACCCGTCGGGCAACGACTCCACGGACTACTCCGCGAGGATCTCCGCCGCCGAGCGGTCGCTGATCGACACCGTGACCGCCGGTGCCACCGACAAGTTCAACGCCGAGATGGCCGCCGGGACGAAGGTCGTCGCCGACCCAGCGGCGCAGGCGAAGGCGCTGGCCGAGGGCGGCGACCCGAAGGCCACGATCACCCGCCCCGAGATCACGATGCACACGGCGGCCGACCCGCTGGTGATCTCGCAGAACCAGACCTTCTTCCTCGACCGCTACCAGGCCGCGCAGAAGGCCGGCACGGCCACCGCCGGGCTCGTCCAGCTCTACACGGTGGCCCCGAGCACCTACCCGGAGAGCCCCGGTGCCCCCTACGGGGCGGGCCACTGCAACTTCACGTCGCAGTCCAATGTCGCGGTGGTCGACCTGCTCACCAACTGGGTCCAGAACGGCGTCTTCCCGGGGACCGCGGGCGTCCAGCTCGCGATGGGGGACAGCAGCGGCTTCAGCCCCGCCTGGACGCCGGGTCCCTGGCCGGATCCCCACGCGAAGTAGTCGCCTGCCCTGAGGGGTCGCCGCAGTCGCTGCGGCCCCTCAGCCGTGCGCGGGGGCGGCCGTGCCGCCCGCGGTGCGCCGGGGCACCGCGACCCCGCAGGCGCAGAGCAGCAGGGACGCCAGGACGAGCACCCACGCCAGGCCCACCGGCGTGCGCCCCACCGCGACCGCGAGCACGACCACGAGCACCACGGCGCCCCACACCAGCCAGACGGCGGTGCGGTCGCGCGCGGCGAGGCGGTCGAAGACCACCAGGTAGGCCAACGACTCCAGGACGCCGACGAGGACGAACAGCCAGGCGTGCGACGCGGCGAGGTCGTAGCCCGCGCCGAGCACCGGCGCCACCAGCACCGGGCCGAGCAGCGCGCCGGCGCCGACCAGGAGCGCGCCGAGCCCTCCGACGAGCAGCGCCGCACGCCGCAGCGTGCCGCCGACCCCGGTCGACATCTGGGGGAACGCGGCGACCACGACCGCCTGGGGCAGCCAGAAGGCGATCTTGACCAGGATGGCCCCGGCGGCGTACTGGCCGGCGGGCTCCGCGGGCTGCACCGCCCGCGCCAGCAGCACGTCGACGGACGTGAAGGTGAACAGAGCCAGCAGCGCGTGCGCGACCCGCAGCGTCTCGGCGGACATCTCCCGTGCGGGCGCCGCCCGGGTCCACCGGGCCGCGTCGGCGAGGCTGGTCACGGCCCACCACGCCAGGATCGAGCCGATCAGGAGTCCGAGCGCGGCGGCGCGGACGTCGCGCCACACGAGCAGCGCGACGAGTGCGAGCCCGGTCCGGGCTCCGGACAGCACCGCGTACTGCGCCGCGAGCGTCGCGAAGCGCTGCGCGCCCTGCACCACGCCCAGGGCGACCCCGGACAGGGTGATCGGCAGCAGCGCGAGGGCGATGGCGGCGACGGCGACGACGTCGAGGTGCAGCAGTGCGGCGATGACCGGAGCCAGCACGAGCGCCACGGCGGCCTCGAGCGCCCCGAAGCGCAGGCCGAGCGGGACCAGCTCGCCCGGCGAACCCTCCCCGACGGCGGTGCGCCGCGACGCCACCGTCTGCACCGCCAGGGCGACGACGTAGCCGATCAGGAGCAGACCCAGCACCGAGCTGAGCTCGCCGTAGCCGGAGGGTCCGAGCAGCCGCGCCCCGACCACGTTGAGCAGGTAGCCCAGGACCTGTCCCACGGCGAGCCCGAGCGCGACGAGCGTGCTGCCGGTGAGCAGGGACGCGCGCGCCCGGCGGTCGGACGGCGCGCCGGTCGTCACGCGGGCTCCTCGCCGTCGGGGTGGTCGGACGGGTCACAATAGGCCGACGTCGAACCCGATGGATGGGGAGTGCCGGTGCCCTCGAGGGCGGACGGGGTGGCCCGGTACGCCGCAGCGGTGCGGGCCCTCGTGCTGTGCGCACTCGTCGTGGTGCTCCTCGGTCCCGCGCTGCTGCCCGGCTACACGCTCATCCGGGACCAGGTGTTCGTCCCCGACCAGGCGCTGCTGCCCTGGATGGTCGGTCTCGGTGCCGGGCTGCCGCGCTCGGTGCCGCAGGACGCGGTGGTGGCCGTGCTCTCCGGCCCGGTGCCCGGCTGGGTCCTGGAGAAGATCGCACTGGCCGCCGCCCTCGCCCTGCTCGGCTCCGGGGTCTCGAGACTGCTGCGCCCGGCCGGCACCGGCGCGCGCCTCGTCGGCATGTGCGTCGCGGTCTGGTCGGCCTTCGTCGTCGAGCGGCTCCTCATGGGCCACTGGTCGTTGCTGCTCGCGGTCGGTGCCCTGCCGTGGCTGCTCGACGCCGCGCGCCGCGCCCGCCGCGGCGAGACAGGGACGTGGGCGGCCTGGTCCCTCTGGCTCCTGCTCGCCTCCCTCACCGTCACCGGTGGCCTGCTGGCCCTGGCCGTGTCGTTGCCGGTCGCGATCGGACCGCGGAGCCGGCTCCGCGCGGCGCGCCGGCTGGGCTGGGCCGCGACCGGACTCGTGGCCCAGCTGCCCTGGCTGGTGCCGGCACTCGTCCACGACGCGAGCACGAGCAGCGGCGTCGCGGGGTCCGAGGTGTTCCACCTCCGGGCGGAGAACGGGCTGGGGGCGCTGGTCACCGCGCTCGGCACCGGCGGGATCTGGAACGCCGACGCGGCGCCGGGCAGCCGGTCCACCGTGCTGGCCCCGATCGCCACCGCCGTCCTGCTCGTCCTCGCGGGGTGCGGTGCCCGACGAACGGTGGCGCTGCTCGGCAACGCAGCCGCGATGACGCTGGGCACGCTCGCTCTGGGAGGCCTGCTGTGGAACCTCGCCGGGAGCGTGGAGCAGCTGGCCTCCACGGTCACCTGGGTCACCACCGCCGTGCCCGGGGGTGGGGTGCTGCGAGACGCCCAGAAGTGGCTGGCCCCCTGGCTGCTGCTCCTTGCGGTGTCGTCGGCTCTCGGCGCGCAGCGGTGCGCCGGGGCGCTGCGAGCGAAGGGCGACGTCGCGGGCGCGCGCGCCCTCGTGCTCGGCGTCGTCGCCGTGCCGATGCTGTGCCTGCCCGATGCGGCGTGGGGCGCGAGCGGCCAGCTCGCGACCGTCCGCTACCCCGCCGACTACGCCCTGGTGCGGGACCGCCTCGCCGCGGCCGGCCCCGGTGACGCGGTCAGCCTCCCGTGGCAGACGGTGCGCCGGTTCCCGTGGAACGACGGGCGCAGCGTTCTCGACCCGGTGCCCCGGGCGATGACGCGCACGGTCGTCGCCTCCGACTCGCTCGTGGTCAGCTCGCACGGACGGCTCGTCACCATCAGTGGCGAGGACCCGCGGTCCGCGCGCATCACCGCGGCGCTGGCCGCCGGGAAGCCGCTCGGCCCGGTCCTCACCGAGCTCGGGGTGGGTTGGGCGGTGGTCGCCACCGATGTGCCGGGCGCCCTCGAGGACCTGCCGTCCGACGCGGTCGTGGTCTCGCCCGGGCCGCACCTGAGCCTGTACCGGCTGGCGGCCGCGGCGCCGATCGCGGCGCCGGCGGGAGCCACCGCCGTCGTGCTCGCCGACCTGCTCACGGCGGTCCTGCTCGTGGCGTCGGCCTCGGTGCGTATCGCGACGGTCACGGCGCGACGCGTCTGGGCCCGAGAGTCCCGCACCGGGGCTACCGGCTGGTAGGGTCTGGCCGACATCGAGCCACGGGAGTCGTGCATGCCCATTCTGACCGCTGCCATCATCGCCGCCATCATCGGCGCGATCCTGGGAATCGGTGGTGCGCTCGGCCTGGTCGCCTCCCAGGGCGGCGGATCGTTCCCCGCTCAGAACACCGGATCGATCGTCACCTACGGCACCAACTGAGCCCACCCGTCGAGGCGGTCACCCCTGCGGGGTGGCCGCCTGCGTCATGTCCGGGGCGCTCGCGTGGTGCACGTGGGCCGGGGGCACCGGCAGGACCGGCGCGGGCCGTCCGGTGGCCTCGGCGAGCACCTTCGCGAACAACCGCGCGGTGGTGTCCCAGGCGAACTCCTCGGCGCGCGCCGCGGCGGCCACGCCGAGGCGACGCCGCAGGGCGGGCTCGGTGAGCACGTCGCGCACCGCGTCGGTCAGGCCGTCGAGGTCGTCGACGAGCAGCCCGGTGACGTGGTCCACGATCGACTCTCTGACCCCGCCGGCGGACCGGTAGGCGACGGCGGGCACGCGATAGCCGGCCGCCTCCATCACCACCAGACCCCAGCCCTCCTTCAGCGAGGGGAGCACCAGCACCCAGGACTCCGCGAGGTGGCGGTGCTTGTCCTCCTCGTCGACGAAGCCGACGAAGTCGACGAGATCGGTGACCTGCAGCCGGGCCGCGGCCGCCCGGAGCTCGTCGGACCACCAGCCGTCGCCGACCACCCGGACGCGCAGCGTCGGGAACTGCTCGCGCAGCCGGGCGGTCACCTCGAGGACGTGCTCCACTTGCTTGTGCGGCACCAGGCGGCCCAGCACGAGGATGGTGGGGTCCGCGGCGGGGGAGGCGTCGCGTCGCGGCGGCTCGACGCCGTTGTGCACGACGGCGATCGCCGACGCGTCGACGCCGAGCTCGGCGAGCTCGCGCCGGGTCGCGTCGGAGACGGCGACGTAGGGCGAACCTCGGTAGACCAGGGGGCCGACCCGGGACTCGAGGAACCAGCCGATCCGGGCCCGCACGGGGCCGTAGACGACCGGCCACTGCTCACGGTGCACGTGGTGGACCAGGGTCACGACGGGGGTGCGGCTCGCGAGGGTCGAGGCGAACGGGAGGCCGTTCTGGACGTCGACCACGACGTCGAAGCGGCCCAGACGACGCAGGACCTGCGTGAGCAGCACGCGCGGGTAGACGCCGAGCTTGCTCCCCACGCGGTGGTAGCGCACGCCGTCGTGGACCTCGTCGTGCGCGGAGCCGGGGTAGCGCGCGCAGATGATCGTGACGTCGTCGCCGGCCGCCGCCAGGGCGCGCGCGACGCTCTCGACGTAGACCTCCGAGCCGCCGCCCTCGGGGTGCCGGGTGTCGCGCCAGTTGCAGAAGAGCACCCGCATGGGGGCAGCTCCCGGCGCCCCCGCGGGGTCGCTGGCGGAGTGGGGTCCCGGCATCGTGGTCACCTTCGACGGACGGCTGATGACACAGAAGGTTAACTGGTGGGTAACCACCGGTACGCCAGCGCACGATCCCGGTTCGGCGTCGGGTACCGTCCCAGGCCGTGACCCCGCCCGAGTTCCGCCCCACCCTCGGGCGCTCGTGGCGGCTGCTGGGCGACTTCCGCCACGAGCAGGACGACCCGGACCGCTTCTACGGCGCGCTGGCCCGCGACTCCGCGGCCCAGGTGGCGTCCTACACCCGCCTCGAGGGGGCTCGGGTGCTCGACGTCGGCGGTGGCCCCGGCTACTTCGCGGACGCCTTCGCCGCCCGCGGCGCGACGTACGTCCCGCTCGACGCGGACGCCGGCGAGCTCGCGCTGCACGGGCGGCAGCCCGGACCGCGCACCGTGATCGGGGACGGGACGCGCCTGCCGTTCGGGTCGGGGACCTTCGACGTCGTCTACTCCAGCAACGTGGCCGAGCACGTGCGCGAGCCGTGGGCGATGGCCGACGAGATGGTCCGCGTGGCGGCGCCGGGCGGGCTGGTCTTCCTGTCCTACACGCTCTGGTACGGGCCGTGGGGCGGGCACGAGACGTCCCCGTGGCACGTCGCCGGGGGTGGGCGCGCCGCACGTCGCTACGTCGAGCAGCACGGGCACCCGCCCAAGAACCTCTACGGCGAGTCGCTGTTCCGCACGACCGCGGCCGCAGGTGCGCGCTGGGCCCGGGGCGCGGCACGCAGCCGCCTGCTCACCGATGTCCGGCTGGTGCCGCGCTACCTGCCGGGCTGGGCGGGCTTCCTCGCCCGGGTGCCGGGTGTGCGCGAGGTCGCGTGCTGGAACCTCGTCGTGCTCGGACGGCGGGCCAGGTGACCCGCCTTGGCTGGCGGATCCGACTGGTGGCGACCTGCGCGGTGCTGACCGCCCTCGCGTTCACCCAGTCACCTGGCCTCACCGCGGCGGACACCAAGCTGGACCTGACCCAGGACCCGGGTGCCTTCCTCGGTCGCGCTCTGCACCTCTGGGACGACCTCGCGTTCTTCGGTCAGCTGCAGAACCAGGCCTACGGCTACCTGTTCCCGGTCGGCCCGATCTTCTGGCTCGCGCACCGGGTCGGTCTCGAACCGTGGATCGCGCAACGGGCCTGGTGGTCCCTGCTCCTGTGCGTCGCCTTCCTCGGCATGGTCCGCCTCACCCGGCTGTTGGGCGTGCAGCGGCCGTCGGCGCGATGGGTGGCAGGGCTTGTCTTCGCCTTGTCACCGCAGGTGATCTCCACCCTGGGGCCGATCAGCGTCGAGTCTCTCCCGTACGTCCTCGCCCCCTGGGTGCTCGTCCCGCTCGTCGGCCTGCGACAGGGCGGATCCGTCCGCCGCGCCGCCGCGCTGTCCGGACTCGCGATCTTGTTCATGGGCGGGATCAACGCCGTCGCCACGCTGGTCGCGGCAGCGCTCGGCTTGCTGTGGATCCTCACCGAGGCGCCGCACCGCATCCGCGTCCGACTGGCGATGGCGTGGTGCCTGTGCGCCGCGCTGGCCACCCTGTGGTTCCTGCTCCCGCTGTCTGTGCTCGGCAGGTACTCACCGCCGTTCCTCGACTGGATCGAGTCGTCGGCGGTCACGACGTCGATCACCGACGGGTCCGCCACGCTGCGGGGGGTGACGGACTGGGTCGCCTACGTGGCCGGCGCGGGGGGTGTCGAGTGGCCCGCGGGCTGGGCCCTGGTCAACGAGCGCGTCGCGGTCCTGGGCACCGTGATCGTGTCTCTGGTGGGCGTCGCCGGCCTGATGCTGGCGCGGACCACCCATCGCCGATTCCTCGCCGCCTCGATCGGGCTGGGCGTGGTCGCCCTGGTGTCGGCCCACGTCTCGCCCGCCGGGCCCTGGGCCGACGGGCTGGCCGCACCCTGGCTCAGGACGCTGCTCGACGGCGCCTTGTCACCGCTGCGCAATGTGCACAAGTTCGACGTCTGGGTCCGCCTGCCGTTCTCCGTCGGTGTCGCGTGGGCCGTGTCCGCACTCATGGACCGGGTCGAGGCGACCGTCCGACCCGATGGACTGCCCCCGGATGCCCACTGGTGGGTGCGCCTCACGCGCCCGCGACCCCCGCGATGGGGTGTCGTCCGCACGTCGGTGGGCGTGCTGGCGTTCGCGGTCGTCGCCGCCACGCTGCCGTTCACCCGCGGCGACCTCACAACGGGACGCACCTTTCTGTCGATCCCGGGCTACTGGCTCGATACCGCGGTGTTCCTGCACGACGCGCCGAGGCGCGGCCGGGCTCTGGTCGTGCCGGGTTCGTCGTTCGGCACCTACCTGTGGGGGCAGAGCCACGACGAGCCGCTGCAGGTCGAGGCGGATACTCCCTGGGCGGTGCGAGACGCCGTGCCGCTGTCCTCAGCCGGCAACATCCGCGCACTGGATGCGGTCGAGGCGCTCTTCAGCGAGGGGCGGGGCGACCCAGGGCTCTCGGACTACCTCGCTCGGATGGGCGTGAGCTACGTGGTGGTCCGCAATGACCTCAACTATGCCGCAGCCGCAGCGCCACGGCCGTCCCTGGTGCACCAGGTGCTGGAGCAATCGGGCGGGCTCACGCGGGTGGGTTCGTTCGGACCGCTCCTGTCGGGCTTCGTCACGGACGACCGCGTGATCGACGGAGGCATCGACGGCACGTTCCCCGCCGTCGAGGTCTATCAGGTGGATGCCGCCCCACCCGATCCGCGGGCGGTGCTGCGAGACCTGACCTCGCTCGACGTGATGTCGGGGGAGTCCGAGGCTCTGCTGGGCCTGGCCTCGCTGCCCGGCGAGCTGGGGCGTGCCGTGGTCCGAGCGGCCGATCTGCCCGCGAACCTGCCGGTCACGCACCGCGTCGTCACCGACAGTGGGCGGCGGCTCGAGGTCGACTTCGGCCGAGTGCACGACAACCGGTCCAGCACGTTGCTGCCCGACGCCCCGTGGAGCCTCCAGCGCACGGTGCATGACTACGTCGTGACGCCCGCGCAGGACGCTCCCGTCGCGACACTGCGCACGGGCGTGGAGGTGTCCTCCTCCTCGACGCAGGGAAGCGCCTCGAGCGTTCACCTCGATCCCGCGCACGGGCCGTGGAACGCCGTGGACGGCGCAGCCAGCACCGCGTGGGTGCCGTCGTCGCTCGCATCGGACCCCTCGCCGTGGTGGGAGGTGCGCATCGCCGCAGCCACCCCCCTGGCCGGGACGTCGCTGACGGTCGGCACGTGGCCGCAGACCGCGGGGGTGACGGGAGTCCTGCGCATCACCGGCGACCGGGGATCGGAGACCCTCCACGTCGCCCTCGACGGTACGGCGATCCCCGTGCCGGCCCGCCTGGGCCCCACGTCGCGCCTCCGCGCCCAGTTCGTGACGGTGAGGGCACCCGCGGGAGTGCTTCCCACCATCGGCGAGCTGAGCTGGCCGGCGCTCACCGTGCCACGCACGCTGACGCTGCCGGTCGCCGCGGCCTCCGTCCCGGACGACACGACGGCGCTGTCACTGACGGTGCGCCCGGGCAGCAGGTCAGCCTGCGTCGACGGGTTCCCGATCGTGTGCATCCCCTCGCTGGCACGCGCCGGAGAGGAGCAGAGCGGCCTCGATCGCGTGGTCACGACCGGTGGTGTCACGGGGTCGCTCGTCGTCGATGTCACCCCGCGGCCCGGGCACGCGCTCGACGACCTGCTCGCCGCCCTCCCGGGCACCGCGCGGGCTACCGCCTCCAGCACGTGGCTGCCCGACGCGGCCGTTCGGGCGCAGGCTGCGGTCGACGGTGACCCCGCGACCGGTTGGGTGGCGAGCCCGGCGGATCCGAGTCCCACGCTGACCGTGGAGTTGGCTCACCCCGCGAGGCTGTCGTGGCTGCGGTTCCAGGAGACCGCGGGCTTCGCGGCCTCGCGTCCCTTGAGCGTCGTGGTCGGTGTGGGCGGACGGCACTATCCCGCCGTCGTCGACTCCTCGGGCTACGTCGACTTCCCGCCCACGACGTCGTCGAGCATCTCCGTCCAGGTGCTGGCGGCCGAGCCGGTGCTCAGCTACGACTCCACGACGTTCGCCCAGTCCGTCCTGCCGGTCGGAGTCTCGGAGCTGGTGCTCGGCGACGCCGACGGGCAAAGGGTCCGGCGAGACCAGTCCGACCTGGTGACGACGCCGTGCGGCGCGGGTCCCACGGTGGTCATCGACGGCGCCCGGGCGATCCGGACGTCGGTCGAGGCCACGATCGGTGCGCTCGTCCGCGGCGAGCCGGCGCAGGCACGCCCGTGCGACGGTGACGCGACCCTGCCCTCGGGGCAGAGGCACCTGGTGGTGGCGCCGTCGGCGGCGTTCGATGTGCAGGGTCTCACCTGGTCGCCCGCACGGCCCCCGGCCGCGGTGGCGCAGCCGGTCGTGAGGTCCTGGAGCGCCGACGGCCGCGAGGTGACGGTCCCGCCCAGCCCGGTCGCGCGCACCTTGGAGCTCGCCGAGAACTCCAACCCGGGCTGGGTGGCCACCCTCGGTGGCTCGACGCTCGAGCCCGTGCGCGTGGACGGGTGGCGTCAGGCGTGGATACTTCCGCCGGGGGCGTCGGGGACGGTCGAGATGTCCTACCTCCCCGACTCGCTGTATCGCCGGGCGCTCGTCCTGGGGGCAGGTGCGGCCCTCGCGCTGGTGCTTCTGCTGCTGCCCGGGCGACGTCGGCGGCATGAGCGACCCGGCGGCGGAGCGAGCGCGGCCCGGAGCCGAGGACGCACCGGGCCACTGGTCGCGGTGGTCGTGGCCCTGGTGGCGCTTGGCGCCGCGGGAGCGCTGGCGGCGCTGAGCGCGTCACTCCTGCTCGCCGAGCGTGGCAGCCGGGCCCGCCTCGCCGTGGGCGGTCTCGGTGTGGTGCTGGCCTGCTCGATGGCGATGATCGCCCCGTGGCCGGCGTGGACCGCGTGGCCGCACGCTGCGCTCGTCGCGGGCGCCGTCGCCGCGTCGGCCGGATCCGGTCTCGTGCTGGGCGCCCTCATGGCCCCTCGCCTCCGACGGGGCTGAGAGGCGACTCAGACGCGGTGCGCCCAGCGCTGCGCGGGCCGCTCCACGAGCCGGTAGGTGACGGTGGCGATCGCGATCGTGACCGGCACGAGCACAGCGGCCACGACCAGGCCCTGCCCGCTGAAGAACGGAATGTGGAGGAACGGCATGAGCATGCGCAGCAGCACCAGGTGCCACAGGAAGATCCCGTAGGAGATGAGTCCGAGCCGATGCGGGACCGGTCGCGCCAGGGCCTTGGTCCACCCGCGGCCGCCCAGAACACCCGGGAGCAGAAGGAAGAAGGCGCAGCCCAGGTAGAGCCAGTGCTTGAACATGGTCTCCCACGGTGCGGTGGGCGTGAAGTCATAGCTACCGCCGAGGGGCGTCACCGCCGTGACGAAGCACGATCCAGCGATCACGAGCGAGGTCCACGGGTCGGCGCCCAACGTCATGGCGGCTCGCACCAGCCTCGGCGGGTCCGCCAGCCGGGACCGCACCTCGAGCACGGCCAGGCCCATGCCCGCGGCGAACCAGTCGAGGAAGAAGGGCAGCCAGTAGCCCGCCTGGAGCGGCAGCACGTCCGTCCAGACCTTCAGCGTCTGGAAGCCGAGCGCGGCCACGGCCATGCCCGCGAGAAGGTACAGCTGGCGCCTCAGGGGATCGCGCACCCACCTGCGCCTGCGCCCCAGCGCGGCGGCGCCGAGGAACGGCAGGACCACGTAGAACGAGATCTCGGTGCACAGGCTCCAGGTCTGGCTCAGACCTTCGATGGCACCTTGGACCTGGTAGATCTGCAGCCCCAGCAAATGGACCCACCACTGCGACGGGGCCACGGGTCGGATCTCGGGCAGCAGGAGCAGCGTGAAGACGACGACGACCCAGTACAGCGGCAGGATCCGCGCCGCCCGACGTAGGGCGTAGCGACGAACCCCAGGTCGGGTGCGACCTTCCAGCGAGGCACGCACCCAGGGCCGATAGAGCAGGAAGCCTGACATGAGGAAGAAGAGCGGAACGCCGAAGTCGAAGCGCCCGAGGACATGGCCGGCGGTGCCCGTGACGACGGCGCCGGTCGAGTAGGCGACGTGGGTGAGCAGCACCATGATCGCCGCCACCGCGCGATACCCGTCCAGGGACGCGAAGTGGGCTCCGGCCGACACTTCGCGCGCCGACCGGTCAGCCCGGTCCGGGTCCACCGCGCGGACATCCACGTCGGTGGTCGTCCGGTGTCTGCTGCTGGTCACGCGCCGTTGCCTCCTCCCGCCGACGTACGGTCCGCCGACACGCAGGTTACGGGCCAGCGTCGAATGGTTACCCGCCGGTCACTTATCCGCTACCGTTCCGCCCGACACAGCAGGTAGCGCGGGGAGGCACGGAATGCGTCGGGTACTCGGGCTCGTCCTGATCGGCCTGGGGGTCGCGCTGCTGGTGCTCGCCCCCATGGTGAGGTTCTACGCGGTCCCCAAGCTGTCGGTGGCGCCGCTGGACCTCGACCCGAACAACACCTCGGACAGCGCGGGCACCGTCGCCACGGTGGTCGACCTGCCCACCGGGACCGAGAAGAACAACGTCGAGCTCAAGAGCACCCGACGCACGAAGGCGGACGTCACCGCGTCGCAGCAGGCCGGCAACAACATCGGCGTGTACGACTCGTTCAGCGTGATCAGCCTCGCCTCCGACCCCACCGGCAAGCCCTACCTGCCGGCGAGCCCCGAGCGCTACGCGTTCGACCGGACCACGGCGATCATGGCGGCCACCGCCGGAGCCAACGTCGGGGGCGTCCCGATCACCGACGCGATGATCGGCACCGACACGGTCATGCCGCTCAAGTTCCCCTTCAACGCGCAGAAGAAGACCTACAGCGTCTTCGACACCTCGATCATGAAGGGCGCGCCCGCGGACTTCCTCGGCGAGGAGGCGGTCCAGGGCCTGAACACCTACAAGTACGAGCAGAAGATCCCCGACACCGTGATCGGGAAGCAGGGCAGCGCCGACGTGCACTACCAGAACGACACGCTGTTCTGGGTGGAGCCCGTGACCGGACAGGTCGTGAACGGCTACAGCATCGCCAAGCAGTGGCTCACCAATCCCGACGGCTCGGCCGGTCTCGTGCTGCTCGACGGCAAGATCGGCTTCACCCCGCAGGAGGTCACCGACTCGGTCAACCAGGCGAAGACCAACTCCTCGAAGCTGAACATGGTGTCCAGCGTCCTGCCGGTGGCATCGCTCGTGCTCGGCATCCTGGCGCTGGTGGGCGGCATCCTCCTGGTCCGGCGTCCCGACGCGTCCACCCTCTGACCTCTCACCCGCGCGGAACGTCGAGGAAGGCCGAACGAGAGACCGACGCGCCCCGCAGCGCGACCGGGGTCGCGCGACGGCTGACGACCACGACCGGCGGAGTCGTCCGGGGCGCGACGTCGAATAAGGCCGGCGAGTACCGGGGCACGGCATGGGTCGAGGGTTCTTCCACGCTGGCCACCTCGCGCCGGGGGC
>Ga0075017_100001633_pt1 | contig 13827 bp, 10 predicted proteins | sample AleBraG_ABR_2012_FD_71475 | JGI IMG/M metagenome (GOLD analysis project Ga0075017, IMG submission 71475) | Freshwater sediment microbial communities in response to fracking from Pennsylvania, USA - Alex Branch Run_MetaG_ABR_2012 | ecosystem: Environmental > Aquatic > Freshwater > Creek >... | reverse complement strand
TTGCGGGAGAGGCGAACCTTGTTGCCTTCGATCGAGAGAACCTTGACCAGGACCTGGTCGCCAAGCTTCAGCTCATCGCGAACGTCGCGGACGCGGTGTTCCGAGATTTCGCTGATGTGCAGAAGGCCGTCGGTGCCGGGAAAAAGTTCGACGAACGCGCCGAACTCCGCGAGGCGAACAACTTTGCCGAGATAGGTCTTGCCGATTTCGGCGGAAGCCGTGACATCGCGAACCATGGCGAGGGCAGCATCGCCGCCCGCTCCGCTGGTCGAGAAAATATGTACAGTGCCGTCCTCGAGGACGTCAATCTTGACCCCAGTCGCTTCGATGATGGACCTGATCTTTTTGCCGCCTGGCCCGATGAGGTCGCGGATTTTGTCCTGCGGTATTTTTAACTTGAAGAGGCGCGGAGCGAACGCGGAAATCTCTGTGCGCGCTTCGCAGAGGGTCTTCTCCATGGTGTCCAGAATCTGGAGGCGGGCTTTCTTCGCTTGCGCGAGGGCTTCGCGCATCATTCCGATGGAGATGCCGAGGACTTTAATGTCCATCTGGAGCGCGGTAATCCCGGCGCGAGTGCCGGCGACTTTGAAGTCCATGTCGCCGTAATGGTCTTCGGCTCCGGCAATGTCGGTGAGGATGGAGTATTTCTTGCCGTCCTCACCTACCACAAGACCCATGGCAATTCCGGCGCACGCGGCTTTCATCGGGACGCCAGCGTCCATCAGTGCCAGCGAGCCACCGCAGACGGTAGCCATCGAGGAGGAACCGTTGGATTCGAGAATGTCCGAGACCAGGCGCATGGCGTAGGGAAAATCGGCCTCGGGAGGAAGCAGATTTACGAGCGCGCGTTGCGCAAGGGCGCCGTGGCCGATTTCGCGGCGGCCGGGGCCGCGCAGGAACTTTACTTCGCCGACGCTGAACGGCGGGAAGTTGTAGTGCAGCATGAAGCGGTTGAACTGGTCTTGCTCGAAGAGCAGGTCAAGGCGCTGCATATCTTCCTTGGTGCCGAGAGTGAGCGTGGCCAGTGCTTGCGTCTCGCCGCGAGTGAAGAGCGCGGAACCATGGACGCGCGGAAGCAAGCCGACTTCGCAGGAGATGTGGCGAATCTGGTCGAAAGCGCGCCCATCCGGACGGCGGCGAGCGTTCAGCACGTCGTCGCGGAAGATGTTTTCGCGCAGGCGTTCGATGGCGCGCTTGGTTAGAGTGCGCTTCTCGTCCATTTCCTTTTTGGGCTCTTCGGGAATGGCCTTGACGATCTCTTCCTTGAGCGCGTCAACCAAGCGATAGCTTTCCTTTTTAGGATGCTTTTCAGTGTTCAGCGCATCGTGAAAACGGTCGCCGTACTTCTTCTGCAGATCCCTGTAGATCGCTTCATCGAAGGGGAGCGGCGCGACGACGACTTTCTTTGGCTTGAGCTGCGAGTGGAGTTCCTTGATGGCGGCGACGATTTTTTTGATTTGCGCATGGCCAAATTCGAGAGCATCGGCGACAGCTTCTTCGGAAACTTCCAGCGCGCCGGATTCGACCATGACGATGGCTTCTTCGGTGCCGGCGATGATAATGTTCATCAAACTTTTCTTCTGGTCAGCGACGGTGGGATTGATCACCAATTGCCCTTCCACCAAACCTACGCGAACGCAAGCAATGGGCTTCTCGAACGGCAGGTCCGAGCAGTAGGCAGCCGCGGAGGCGCTCGTAACGGCGATGACGTCGGGGTCATTTTCGCTATCCGCCGAGAGGACCAGGGCAACGATCTGAGTTTCATTGCGCCAGGAATCGGGGAAGAGCGGGCGCATGGGGCGGTCGATCAACCTGGAGGTGAGGACTTCTTTTTCGGAAGGGCGGCCTTCGCGCTTGAAAAAACCGCCGGGAATTTTTCCGGCAGAATAAGTGTTTTCTCGGTAGTCCACGGTGAGAGGCAGAAAGTCTTTGTCGTTGGCGGTTGGGGCCATGCAAGCAGTAGTGAGGACAATGGTATCGCCGTACCGAGCGGTGATGGCGCCGTTGGCCTGCTTGGCGATCTTTCCAGTTTCGAGGATTAGAGGACGTCCGCCGACTTCAACCGTAACCTGGTGGGGAGCAGGAGCGTGCGTGTTATCAGACATTTTGTAATTTCCTTTGGCTCCGCACTCTGGCGGAGCGGCTCAGGATCTCTCCGCAAGGGAAGGACCCGGGTTCTGACGACGGCTGCTTTGCAGCCAGTCATATTGTTGAGAAGAGGAGTGAAAGATTTCTGGCCGAACAAAACGCCACGGACCACACCACGAGAAACTCCGGGTTTAAAGCTGCCGGATGCCTGAAGACAGACTCCGTGTGGAATTTGCCACTTCGTGAGAACGCATCGGATACGGTCCAGTCTTTGGGAAAACGGCTGGAACGTTACTTGCGCAGGCTAAGGCGATCAACAATCTCGCGGTACCGATCCGGGTCGCGTCGGTTCAAATAGTCCAGCAAACGACGGCGTTTATTGACCATCATGATCAATCCGCGCCTGGATGCATGGTCTTTAACGTGGGACTTAAGATGCGTCGTCAGGTAGCTGATGCGCTCGCTCAAGAGAGCGATTTGCACTTCCGGTGAGCCGGTATCTTTAACGTCTCGGCGGAACTGTTCGATCAACACTGCTTTCGGTGCGCTCAAGTGCCCTTCTCCGTCGACCCCTGAATTTTTCCTCTTCTCTTCAACACCTTCAGGCTAACACAATTTCAACGGGAGTGTAAAGAGCGTTGACAGAGCGTGTAAGGAAGCATTTGAGGAACAATTAGGGATCAAAATATTGCAGATCCCCGCAAGAAATGAGATTTGAGTTTGCGGCTTTCTCAGGCTTTCTGGGCCTGGCGCCGGAGGAATGTGGGAACGTCCAGATCGTCGACGGGGACTTCTAGGCCGGCTTCGCGGACATTCTGCTGGACTTGATTCACGATGTTGGGGAGCTGCTGTTGTGCGGGAGCTTCCATGGGGTCGCGTCCGGCTTTCCAAGTCTTGGGCAGAAACGCAGGCTTGTGATGCGCGTTGCGTTTGTTGGCTTCCTTGAAACCCGCGGCGATCACGGTAATCTTGACACTTTCCTTCATGGCATCGTCCTGCACCGCACCGAAAATAATGTTCGCGTTTTCATGCGCGGCTTTCTGGATGACGCTGGAAGCTTCGTGAACTTCATGCAAAGTGAGGCTGGAGCTGCCGGAAATATTGATGAGGATGCCCTGTGCGCCCTGGATGGAGTTGTCTTCGAGCAAAGGGCTGGCAATGGCGCGATTGGCGGCGTCCACGGCGCGATTCGTGCCAGTGGCGACGGCGGTGCCCATCACGGCATAGCCCTGGCCGGACATGATGGCTTTCACGTCCGCAAAGTCGCGATTAATGATGCCGGGGACTGTAATGATGTCCGAGATGCCCTGAACAGCCTGGCGGAGAATGTCATCAGCAATGCGGAAAGCGTCGAAAAAGCTGGTGCCCCGCTCGACAGTTTCCATCAGGCGCTCGTTGGGAATCACGATAACGGTGTCTACTGCACCGACCAGTTCCTGGAGAGCTTGCTCGGCCTGGACCATGCGGCGCTTGCCTTCGAAGGCAAATGGCTTAGTGACGACGGCGACCGTCAATGCTCCAAGTTCACTAGCGAGAGACGCGACGACTGGAGCTGCTCCGCTGCCAGTGCCTCCGCCAAGTCCGGAAGTGATGAAGATCATGTCCGCGCCCTCAAGGGCTTCAATTATTTTTTCGGTGTCTTCAAGAGCAGCTTTGCGGCCGATTTCAGGGTTGGCGCCAGCGCCGAGACCCTTGGTGAGCTTCGCACCAAGCTGGAGCTTTACCGGCGCCTGGCACATCTTGAGCGCCTGCAAGTCTGTATTGGCCGCGATGAACTCGATGCCTTCGACCTTGGCGCGGATCATTCGATTGACGGCGTTGCAACCGCCGCCACCGACGCCGATGACTTTTATTTTTGCCGGCTGGAGTTCCTCGCCGAAGCTCATGCGTATTCCTGAGTCTTTTGTCGTCATACGATCCTCAAACTTTCGTAAATCCGTGGACGGCCCCGAGCAGGGTCAAGAGGCACCCACGAACATCGATTTCAACTTCGAAACCAGACTTCCAGAACGCTGGCCTGCGCTGCGTCGCGCCTTTGCGCCGTACAATGCAAGTCCCAAAACTGTTGCGTACTCTGGCTGAGCCACCTGCTCCGGCAAATCTGCCAGGCCCTTGGGCGCGCCGATTCGAACCGGAAGATGGAAGGAATGTTCGGCCAGATCGACCAGGCCCTGAAGCAATGCGCCTCCGCCTGCTAGAACAAATCCCGCGGGGATTTGGCCGTCGAGTCCGGCGCGCTGCAAATCGTCTCGAATGAGCGAGAGAAGTTCCATGGCGCGCGGCTCAATAATGTCGGTGAGCATGTGGCCGAAGATGGTACGCGGCGGCCGGTCGCCGACGCTGGCAATTTCAATGGGGCTATCTCCTCTTCTGAAGGCAGCAGCAGCCCAGCCATGGTGGCGCTTGATGCGTTCCGCTTCAGGGATCGGCGTGCGAAGGCCAACGGCCAGGTCATTGGTGAAGTGGTCGCCGCCGATCATGACCGTGCTTGTGTGGCGCACCACGCCGCCACTGTAGACGATCATTTCCGTGGAGCCGCCGCCGATGTCCAGAAGGCACGAGCCAAGATCGCGCTCATCCTGAGCGAGGCAGGCTTCGGCGGAAGCTAAAGTTTCGAGCACCGTGTCGCTGACGAGGATTCCGGCTTTGTTTGCAGCAGTCACCAGATTTTGCGTTGCCGCCGTAGAGGAGGTGACGACGTGAACGTTCGCTTCGAGGCGCTGGCCAATCATCCCGGTGGCGTCACGGATTCCATGCTGGGCGTCCACCATGAACTCGTAGGGAAGAACGTGGAGGACTTCGCGGTCCTCTGGCAAGGTGATATTTCGCGCGGCATCCACGGCGCGGCGAACATCCTCGCGTTCCACATCGCGGGGACGCTGGCCGAGAGTGATTCCGCCCCGGCTGTTCAGCCCGCGAACGTGACTTCCGGCTACGCCAACAATGGCTTCCTCAATGGGGACGTTTGCGACGCCCTCAGCCTCCTCAACTGCCCGACGGATGGAGCTGACGGTGGCATCTAGATTTACGATCAGGCCCTTGCGCAAACCTTTGGACTCAGCCGCGCCGAGGGCAAGAAAGCGCAAGAGTTCGCCTTCGAGTTCCGCGATGAGGACACTGGTCTTTGCGCTGCCAATGTCTAAGCCCACCACGTATTTGTCTTTCTTCGCCAATCCGCCGCTCCTGCTTTAACTGAACTCCCAAATCTGTCTCGCTTCTACTTCGTGCTGCACGCTCCAGGATCCGGATTGATCACGGGATATTTGTAACGTAAATCGATGGAACGGAAGCAGCCGTTTTTTGCTTGCCACTCTGAAAAGTTCTCGACGAGCTTGCGATACTTTTCCTTGAAGTCTGCCGCGCCGAAATGAACGGTGAGGGCCAGCGAACTTGCCGCCCGCGAAAGTCCGGTCATGACGACGCGCAAATCCTTGGGATCCGAAAGGTCCACTTCACTGATGTTCTCTGACGAGCCGCTGCGGACCAGTTCCAGGTCTTTGATAAGCTCCTGGTAAATCTGCATGCGCTTTTCGCGCTGATCGTCGGGAACGTCGGCGGACACTCCACTAACGATGGGGAAATGAAGGTCTTCGCCTTCGGGACGGTCCAGCAGTACGCCGTGCCCGTCAATCAGGCTTAACTCGTTCCCGTTGCGTGAGAATGCAACGGGGCTGCGCTCAGTCAGCTCGATGCGGATGCGGTTGGGTAATACGCGCTGGAGGGTGGCCGACTCGATCCAGGGAATTTTTTGCAATTCGGCGCGCCGCTCATCCAGAGGGATTTGCAGCACGCTGCGATTGCGATCCGGGATGAACTGCTGAAGAACGACTTCGCGCGCGACCACTTTGTTCCCGACCAGTTCAATCTGATCCGGCTTCAGAAGGAGCATTGTGGGCGAGTACAAGAGGAATCGGATAGAAACAACTGTCACCGCTGCCAACGCAATGAAGAAAAGACTCCAGCCCAGGACCTGGCGGTAGAAAATCCAACCCTTTCCTGCGAATTTCTTGCGGCGAATTTCGACGGGCTTCTGCCGGCGCAAATAGCGCGGTTCGTCTTCAGCAATCAGTTCCGGCCGGTAGGGCTCGGCTTCTGCAGCGGCGGTGGCCGCATTCCGCCGGAGTGCCTTTATGCGTTCCAAACAACCACCTCTTTTTCCAGCATCACGCCAAAAGCGTTTTTGACGCGATCCCCGACATCGGCAATCAGAGTCAACATGTCTTTCGCTGAGGCGTGACCGGTGTTTACAAAGAAATTTGCGTGGCGGTCGCTGACGTGAGCATCTCCGATAGAGTGGCCCTTGAGGCCCAGCTCATCGATCATGCGTCCGGCGGAAGCGCCCGGCGGATTCTTGAAAATGCAGCCAGCGCTTTTTTGGCCCAGCGGCTGACTCGAACGGCGTTTTTCGTTGCAGATACGAATCCCTTGAAGAATTTCATTGAACGGCTTGGAGGGTAGTTCCAAAGTCACTGCGAGCATCATATCATCAGGGGCAAAAGAAGTGTGACGGTATTCGAAAGAAATCTGACTTCCGCGGATGATTTCGATTCTTCGGTCAGCCGCGCGGTACAGCTTTACTTCGCGGACGTAGCTTCCAATTTGCATGCCGTATGCGCCGGCGTTCATGCGCAAGGCGCCGCCAACGGTTCCGGGAACACCGATCAACCCTTCCATGCCGCCGAGATTATTTTTCGCACAGTACGTCACAGTACGGCCCAGGTCAGCTGCCGCGTCCACGCGGGCAAAATTCCCTTCGAGCGCCACGTCCGGCTCGGATCGAACGAGTTGCAGCACCACCCAGGAGAGTTCCCCATCGCCAACCAAAAGGTTTGAACCACCGCCAAGAAATCTGTGCAGGACGTGATTGAAGTCGAGCAAATCTAACAGCTCTGGAATCGATTCGTGTTTCTTGATCCGCAGCAAATCCGTGGTGCCGCCAATGCCGAGCGAGGTCATCTCGGCGAGCGCCACACCCTGCCGGAGTTCCACGTCCAGCTGAGAGAAGCTCTCGAGAAGTTTGGTGTCGTTAATACGCATGGGGGGTGGGATGCTGGGCTCCTAGAAGCACCACGAATTCGTTGCTTGCGCGGCTGATGTTTCCTGCTCCAATCGTGAGGATCGCGTCACCGGGCCGCGCTTGCTTTAAGAGCGATTCAATTCCTTGTTGCATCGAGCTGAAATATTGGACGTTCTTGTGTCCCGCTCCGCGGATGGCGTCCGCAAGCGCTGCGCTAGCCACGCCGGGAATGGGGGTTTCGCTGGCGGCGTAGATATCGATCAATGCCAGTACGTCCGCCTGGTTGAAGGCACGGCAGAATTCGTCCCACAAGTGCTGCGTTCGAGTAAAGCGGTGCGGCTGGAAGATCACGAGCAGGCGGTTGAACTTGCAGCCTCGTGCTGCTTCCAAAGTGGCGCGGATTTCAGCCGGGTGATGACCGTAGTCGTCGATCACGGTGATCTCATTCACAACACCCTTGATGTCAAATCTTCTGCCGACTCCAGCAAATTTCGCGAGTCCTTCGCGGATTAACTCGGCGGGAACATTCAAATACAATCCGACAGCAGCGGCAGCGGTGGCATTGCGCACATTGTGAATTCCCGGCGGATTCGCAAGGTGGAATAGGCCCAGGTCTTCCCCGCGATAAGTAAGACGAAATTCGCTGCCCAATCCTTCAAGCTTCACTTCACTGATCACGAGATCAGCCTGGCTTGAAGTGCCGTACGTAATGATGGGCCGCTTGACGCTGTGAATAATCGCCTGAACGTTCGGCTCATCAATGCAGAGAATCGCCGCTCCATAAAACGGCACGCGATTCACGAACTGCAGGAATGCGCCTTGAATGTCTTCGAGCGAGGAGTATTGATCAAGATGTTCGCGGTCGATGGTGGTGACCACGGCCACCACGGGTGAAAACATCAGAAAGCTGCGGTCGCTTTCGTCCGCTTCCACCACAAAATATTCTCCTTTGCCGAGCCGGGCCGTGGTCCCCGCCTGATTTACCCGGCCGCCAATCACAAAAGTTGGATCGAGGTGCGCTGCCGCCAATATCGACGCAACCATCGAAGTAGTGGTTGTCTTGCCGTGAGCGCCCGCCACGGCAATGCCGTATTTCAAACGCATCAGTTCGGCAAGCATCTCCGCTCGCGGGATGACTGGAATTTTCTGTTTGTGCGCTTGGACGACCTCGGGATTGTCCTGCTTGACGGCCGACGAAGTAACTACAACGTGTGCTCCCTCGACGTTCGCCGCCTTATGCCCTTCGTAAACGGTTGCTCCCAGATCTTGCAAGCGCTCAGTGATCGTGGATGGCTTCAGGTCTGATCCGGAAACCGAATAGCCGAGCGTCAGCAGAACCTCGGCGATTCCGCTCATCCCAATGCCGCCAATTCCCACCAGATGAATACGCTGAAAATTGCGAAAGGAGACCATCATGGATTTGTCCTCGCAATATTTCCTTGCACGTTGGCACCCTTTTCAATCAAGTTGACGATTTCGCGCGCGGCATCCGGACGCGCCAGTTTTCTGGCTGCGGCAGCCATTGATTGAATTTGTTCAGGATGGTCGACCAGTGAAAATATCTCTGTCGTCAGTCTCTCCGCGGTAAGTTCGGATTCCGTGATCAGCCGGCCCGCCCCTGCACCGACCATTTCCTGTGCGTTGCGCAGTTGATGACCATCCGTAGCTCTGCCGAACGGAATAAAGATCGCGGCGCGGCCTGCCGCAGCAATTTCAGCTGCGGTGATCGCTCCTGCCCGGCAAACAATAATATCTGCCCAGGCGAAGCGCTGAGGCATATTGGTCAGAAAAGGAACGACCTCCGCATTCATCTCGCGCCGCGCAAAGGCCGTCCGCACAGCATTATAGTCGCGTTCTCCGGTCTGGTGAACGATGCTCATCTCGCCCTTACGCTCCGCGATGCGATCCATGGCATCCACGAATGTGCGGTTGATCGGCAGCGCGCCCTGGCTGCCGCCCGTAACCAGCAGCCGGAACGGTTTCACGGGGACGCGCGGAGCAATCGCAAAAAACTCCGGCCTCACCGGGCACCCGGTCACAAGGGCCTTATCTCCCCAGGTGCGTGCAGAAATTTCATATCCCGTGGCAATTTTTTTTGAGATGCGCGCCAACACTTTATTCGTGAACCCAGGCTCCGCGTTCGGCTCAAAAATTACGTTTGGGATACCGCGCAACCACGAAGCCAGCAGCATAGGCCCGGCGGCATAGCCACCCACGCCAAACGCAGCGATCGGACAATGCTTCTTCAATACGGCAGCAGCATCCACCATCGCGGGACCTAGCATCGCAAGATTCTTGAGGAGCGTGGCGCCTCCTTTGCCTTTCAAGCCCGCAACGCGAATCGTCTCCAGCGGCAAGCCAGCCGCAGGCACCAGTTTCATTTCAATTCCGCGTTCGGTTCCAACGAGCACGACTTCCCTTTCCTTCCCTCGCGAAAGCCATTCCTGAGCGATTTCCAGAGCCGGAAACACGTGGCCGCCCGTGCCTCCCCCTGCGATCAACAATTTCACCGGGTCCGCCAGTCCCTCATGCCGGTTCTGCCTGCTGGGAAATATTCAGGAGCACGCCAGTTGCCAGCAGCATCACCAGAAGGCTCGAACCTCCATAACTAATGAACGGCAGCGGTATCCCCTTGGTGGGAAGCATGCCCAGAACCACGGCGAAATTGGTTAGCGCCTGGCACAGGACCATGGTCGTAATTCCCAGGGCCAGGAGGCGTCCAAAACCGTCTGGCGCAGAAAAAGCCGCACGCATTCCGCGCCATCCGTAAATCGCAAAGAGTACGATTACCGTCAGCGCTCCAAGGAATCCGAGCTCTTCGCAAATCACCGCGTAGATGAAGTCCGTGTGCGCTTCGGGTAAATAAAAGAGTTTCTGCTTGCTCTCCATCAAGCCAACCCCAGTGAATCCGCCTGAGCCCACGGCAATCAGTGATTGCAGCAGCTGAAAACCAGCACCCTGTGTATCCGAGTCCGGGTGGAGAAAGGCCATCAGCCGCGCCTGGCGGTAAGAAACTTGGGAGATGAGCAGATAGAGCACCGGCAAACCCGCAAGCGCAGCCGCGGCGACCCACTTCCAGGACAGCCCGGCCACAAAAAGAATTGCAGTAGTAAACAAAAGAATATCCACAGAAGTTCCAAGATCGGGCTGGAGCAGAATCATACCCACGCAAATCAAAACAGGTCCCACTGCAGGAAGGATGGACTGCAAAAAATCTGCCTTGCAAAATCCCATTCCGATCGCGTTCCGGCGCTTCAAGTCCAGAAACCAAGCCAGGTATAGAATTATGGCCAGCTTGGCGAGTTCGGAAGGCTGAATACCAACGGGCCCGAATCTGATCCACCTATGAGTAGCGTGCGATTTATCCAGAAAGAAAGTGCAGGCGAGCAGTAGGAGCACAGCCGAGAGCACTGGATAGACGACGACGGGAGCGCGGAGCTTTTTGTAGTCGGTGCGCATCAGCACAAACATGCCGAGCAAACCCAAGCTCAGCCACGCTGCTTGCCTGAGTAGAAAAATGTACGAGCGTCCATACTGGTGTTCCGCGGTCACGGCAGAAGCGCTAAGGATCATCACAGCACCCAGAAGGCACAGTGCAAGCGTCACTCCAAACAGCCAGTGGTCGCTTTCGAGTCGTCTCGGCAAGTTACGTCATCCTTTCCCGGAAGAAGTCATGGCCGTCTGGCGTTCCATTTGGCGCACCAGTTCCTTGAACACCCGGCCGCGGTGTTCGTAATTCTGAAACTGATCAAAGCTGGCGCAAGCGGGAGCGAGCAGAACAATGTCTCCCGGCCGCGCCGCATGCCACGAAATCTCCAATGCGCGTTCGAGTGTGCCAGCTTGTTCGATGGCTACTGCGCCCGCAATTTGCTTTTCGATTTTCTCAGCGGCAGCTCCGATCAGAAGTGCAAGGATGGCGCGCTGCCGCAAAGATTTCTGCAACGCCGTGTAGTCGCTGCCTTTGTCTTTGCCGCCGAGGATGACCAGAATGCGTCCGGGAAATGCTTCTAGGGCCTTCAGAGTGGCATCGACATTCGTCGCTTTCGAATCGTTGTAGTAGCGCACACCGCCGATTTCGGCCACGAATTCGATGCGATGCTCGACTCCAGCAAATGAGCGCGCGGCATTTGCAATAGCTTCCGGTTGCACCCCGGCCAGACATGCGGCAGTTACAGCGGCCAGCACGTTTTCCAAGTTGTGCGCGCCGGGCAGGGGAATATCCTGAGTACTCATCACGCGCCTTTCTTCACCTTCGCGACGAAAAACGATTTCGCTTTCTCGAACAAACGCGCCCTGCGTGACTCGCTGCTTCCTGCTGAACCAGTATACTTGCGGCTTTGATGGCACGAGCTGGGTCGTCGCGGGATCATCCGCATTCAAAACGGCATAATCGGAGTGCCACTGATTCTCGAAGATTCGCGCTTTGGCGGCCGCGTAAGTTTCAAACGTTTTGTGCCTGTCCAGATGATCCGGGGTCAGATTCAGAAATACGCTGATGTTTGGCCTAAACGTTTCGATCAACTCGAGCTGAAAGCTGCTGAGTTCGACAACGGTCACAGTCTTGTCGTTCGTCTCCTCCACGCACGAAATGAGCGGCGTTCCGATATTTCCGGCAAGAATGGTGGGAACTCCCGCTTGCTTCAAAATGTGCGCGATCAGGGAAGTCGTGGTGGTTTTTCCGTTGGAACCGGTGATACCGATCAACAACCCGTCCAGAAACCGATCAGCGAGCTCGATTTCGCTCCAAACGGTGACGCCGCTTTCTCTTGCGGCGCAAAGTGCTGGAGTATCCGCGGGCACGCCGGGACTGGGGATGATCAAGTCTTGCTTCAGAAAAGTTGCCTCCTGATGCCCGCCCAGTTCCAATCGCACTCCTGTATCGTCCAGCGCATTCACGGCCTCGCCGATTTCCGCTGCGGAACGCGAATCCGTCGCGGTCACCTCTCCCCCGCGCTTTGCGCAGAAAAGAGCCGTAGCCACTCCTGTCCGCGCCAACCCCACGACCAGCACGCGCTTTCCTCGCAACTCGATTGGATTAGACATCTCTTACGTTTCGGTCCCACTTCCTAACGCAATTTCAAAGTCGTGAGGGCAAATAGCGCAAACACCAGCGCTGCAATCCAGAACCGCACAATCACTTTCGATTCGCTCCAGCCCGCCAACTCAAAATGATGATGGATCGGCGCCATGCGGAAGATTCGTTTGCCGCGCAGCTTGAATGACCCCACCTGCAGGATCACCGAAAGCGCTTCCACAACAAATACTCCGCCGATAAAAACAAGCAGCACTTCCTGCTTGATGATGACTGCCACCACTCCCAGCGTTCCGCCCAGCGACAACGACCCCACGTCGCCCATAAAAACCTCGGCAGGGTGCGCGTTGTACCACAGGAAACCGAGCGAAGCGCCTACCAGTGCTCCGCAAAAGACCGTAAGCTCTCCAACACGAGGGATGTATTGAATCTCCAGATAAGTCGCCCACCGGAAATTGCTGCTCACGTAGGTAAGCATGGTCAAAGCGCCAGCGGCGATTACTGTGCAGCCGATGGCCAGGCCGTCCAGTCCATCGGTTAAGTTGACGGCGTTCGATGAACCCACAATCACGATGGCGATAAACACCAGGAACGGTAAGTAGGCGATGGGCCACAGGTGCGGCAATTTTGTCAAGGAGTGAAATGCCAGGTCCGGCTGCAACTTCTTGAAGAATGGCAGCACGAGTTGCGTCGAGTACTCGTGGTAACTCGCCATGATCACCAGTACGCTTCCCACGACGATGCTGACAAGAACTTGAAACAGTATTTTCTTCCGCGCGGTTAAGCCGAGGTTCCTCTGCTTGGAGACTTTCGCGTAATCATCGATGAAGCCTATCGCTGCAAAACCGAAAAGCGCAAAAAGCGCGAGCAGAATGAACGGATTCGTCAGATTGGCCCAGAGCAGCGTCGGCACAGCGGTAGCCAGCACGATGAGCACGCCGCCCATCGTCGGCGTCCCAGCTTTTTTCTGATGAGCTTGCGGGCCTTCTTCGCGGATGAACTGCCCAATCTGCAATTCGCGCAGCCGCCTGATCAGCCAGGGACCAGTCACCAGAGCAAGGAACATCGCCGTGAGGCTCGCGTACACAGTGCGCACGGTGATGTAGCGGAACACGTTCAGCGGACTGAAATAACGATGCAGAACTTCGTACAGGAGGTAGTAGAGCATCCTAGTGCTTGGCCTCCTGGTGGGAGAACTCACCCGGTGCCGCATATCTAGCGATCATGGACTCGACGATTTGTTCCATCTTCACCCCGCGCGACCCCTTCACTAGCACCAGATCACCTGCCTCAAGAAATCCTCCCAGGAATTCTCCGGCGGCCTTCGGCGTGTCGAAGTATCTTGTTCCAGCACGTGAAAATCCAGAACGGACGGCGCCTTCTACGATTTCACCAGCGTCGCCCGCGACTCCGATGATCCAATCCACTCTTCCAGTGTTCGCAGCCCACCGGCCAGCCTCGCGATGCAATTCCTTCGAGGTAGCGCCGAGTTCGCGCATCTCTCCGGCAGCCAGAATGCGCCGGCGGAATCCAGGCGTCGCTGCAAGCAAGTCGGTCATCGCCTGCAAAGCCGCGGGACTCGAGTTGTAACTATCATTGATCACCGCCACGCCATTTGAAAATTGCAAGAGCTCTCCGCGCATTGCCGGTGCGCGCAGAGTCCTGAATACTTCTCCCGCCTCCGCAAGTC
>Ga0075017_100001630_pt1 | contig 13848 bp, 13 predicted proteins | sample AleBraG_ABR_2012_FD_71475 | JGI IMG/M metagenome (GOLD analysis project Ga0075017, IMG submission 71475) | Freshwater sediment microbial communities in response to fracking from Pennsylvania, USA - Alex Branch Run_MetaG_ABR_2012 | ecosystem: Environmental > Aquatic > Freshwater > Creek >... | reverse complement strand
ATCACCACCACTTGCGGCTTCATTCAAAGCAACGGTAGCGGTTTCGGTATCTGCAAGGGCTGCGCAGCGGGCGGGCTCGGCGCCGGTACGTCGAATCAGTAGGTTTGTTGTCGATAGGGGCTAGAACCTCTTTCTTCCTAGCCGGTTCCGCTAGCACACGAGCGGAACCGGCTTTTTGTCGTGTGGCCCGTTTCACCCGATCCGCCTGCAGAACCAAGCCCGCCGCCTGCTAAACTGCTTGTCTTACGCCATGTTTGTACCTCTTACCCCGATCCGTTGCCTCCATCGCGCGCTGGATTTGTTTCCCCAAAAGCTCGGGGTCATCTGCGGAGACAGACAATTCACCTACCATGAGTTCGGCCAGCGTTGTCAAAAGCTGGCCAATGCGTTGAAGGCTGAAGGCATTGGTCCCGGCGACCGCGTCGCCTATCTCAGCTTCAACAATCACGCGTTGCTGGAAGGCTATTACGGCGTGGTGCAGGCCAAGGCCATCGTCATGCCGCTGAACGTTCGACTGTCGGTGGTCGAACTGGTGAACATTCTCAACCACTCCGGCGCGCGCATGGTGATCTTTGAAAACGACTTTGCCGAGACCATCGCGCAGTTGACCCAACAGTGCCCGGAAGTGCAGCGCTGGGTCGCGATTGACGCTAAACTTCCGTTTGCCCACTGCACTTATGAAGAACTGCTGGATCAAGGCCACCCTGAGCGCGCCGACATCTTCGCCGTGGATGAGAACTCCGTGGCCGAACTGTTCTACACCAGCGGCAGCACCGGCACGCCCAAAGGCGTGACGCTGTCGCACCGCTCGCTCTACCTGCACGCCATGTCCATCGCGTCGATGTTTGAGTCAGTGGAGACGATGGTGGACCTGCACACCATTCCGCTCTTTCATGCCAACGGCTGGGGCCGTCCGCAAGCGTCGACCATGATGGGGACCAAGCAGATCATGGTGCGGCGCTTTGAGCCCACCCTGGTATTCAAGCTGATTCAGGAACACAAGGCCACCGACATGAGCGTGGTGCCAACCATGGCCAACTCCCTGCTCAATGCGCCCGACCGCAACGATTACGATCTCTCCAGCATGCGCAATGTCATGACTGGCGGCGCGGCTTCTTCGCCGGAGTTGATTGCCCGCTTGGAAGGCCTGTTCCACTGCAAGATTTTCGGCGGTTATGGTTTGAGTGAAACCTGCCCGGTGTTGACCTCCGCGCGTCCCAAGCCAGGCCTTGAGTACGCTTCCGATGCCGACCGCCAGTCGCGGCGCGCCATGGCCGGCTGGCCGGTCCTGGGCGTTGAAGTGCGCGTGGTCGATCCCGAAATGCGCGATGTTCCTCGCGACATGAACACCATCGGCGAAATCATCGCCATGGGCGACCATGTCATGCAGGGATATTTCAAGGAACCCGAAGTGACGGCCGGCGTCATGACCGGACCCTGGTTTCATACCGGCGACATGGCCGTCTGGGACGAGCAAGGCTTCATCCATATTGTCGACCGCAAAAAGGAAATCATCATCAGCGGCGGGGAAAACATTTCGTCCATCGAAGTCGAGAAGGCCATCTTCGCCCACCCGGAGGTTTACGAGTGCGCCGTGGTGCCCGCACCGCATGAAAAGTGGGGCGAGGTGCCGGTGGCCGTCGTGGTTCGCAAGCCAGGTTCCACCCTGACTGCGGAAGCGCTGATGGAGTTCCTGATGCCGCGCCTCGGCAAATTCAAGCTGCCCCGGCTGATCGAGTTCCGCGACGAAGACCTGCCCAAAACCGGCACCGGCAAGATCCGCAAGATGGTGCTCAAAGACAAATATTGGGAAGGCAAGAGCCGCCGCGTTCAGGGCTGAGGCGCTTTTGGTGTTGACTTTCCCCTTTTGTTCGCCAACAATAGGGTATGGCTCTAACCAAGCGGCAAAAAGAAGTCCTGGACTTCATCGCCACCTTCGTGGAAGACAACGGCTACAGCCCGAGTTATGACGAGATTGCCCGGGCGCTCCAGCTTGCCTCACTGGCCACCGTTCACAAACACGTGGAAGCTCTGCAGTCGCGCAAATATCTACGCCGCTCGTTTAACCAAAGCCGGTCGCTGGATGTTTCTCCCGAGTATTTGAAAGAGCGGCGTGGCGGGACTGTCACTGGCGAGATTCCCCTGGCGGGCCGCATCGCCGCCGGCTCTCCCGTGGAAGCCATTCCCGGCCAGGATACGTTGGTATTCGCCGATTTCGCCGGCAAGGGCAACACCTTTGCCTTGCAAGTGCGCGGCGAGTCCATGATCGAAGACCACATCTGCGACGGGGATTTCGTCCTGGTGGAAAAGACGCCGGAAGTCAGCGATGGCGAGATCGTGGTGGCTCTGGTCAACAACTCCGACGCAACCTTGAAGCGCTTCTACCGGGAAAAAGACGGCCGCATCCGGCTGCAGCCGGCCAACTCTGCCATGGCGCCCATTTTTGTTCAGCCTGCCGACCTGGAGATTCAAGGGCGCGTGCTTTCGGTGCTGCGCAAATACTGAGAGGGCGCGAGTCCGAGCGCCCACAGCGTTCCGGAACAAGCTCCGGCCAGAAGCGGAGGCAACCTTCACCGGCCTCCCATGTCGTTTGCTGACTTGAGCGCCGCGGAATTGGCGCACATCATCACGTCGACTTGTGGCTTCATCCAAGCCAACGGCGACGGCCTCGCTTTCTGCAAGAACTGCGCCGGGGCGGACTCAAGGCTGGCGCTTCGAGCGAGTAGCGAATTTCATCGCCAGTCTTGGGCACCGTGATAAATGTGTGGGATTTCGACTGCTTCAGCTTTCACCGAATAGACAATCACGTAAGGAAAGGAAGCGGCGTGAGCGCAAGCTCTCTTGTGCCGGCGCGGTGGCCCGGTCTGCCCTTGCCCGGCGAGCTCCTCAGGGAACGGATTCGCTGATAGATTATCCGCACCGTCGGTTCAGCAAACCGGGGGTAGTGCTGTTGCAGATAGTTCTTGATGCTCTCCAGATCGTCGGCGGCCGGAACGGTCCAACGAATAAGCATCAAGTCTTAAACATCGCTTCAAGACGCGCGTCCATCTCTTCTTCTTCGATAAACTCTCCACGCTCGGCGGCCGCCAATCCTCTTTCCACGGCGGCAAGAAAGCGGGCTTCTTCATCGAGATAGCGTGTGACAACATGTGTCACCAAGCGCTCCGGAACAGTCCCAGCGTTCGGGGCGATCTGAGCAATCTGAGCTTGTTGCTGGGGCGTGAAATGTACTTCCATATCCTTCAGGGTACGGAAAAATCTCACTTGTGGCAAGTTGCCCGGCTGGCACTTCCGATCAATTTGCAGAAATTGTGGTGCTCGACGAATTGGCGGGATTATGCGGGTCTGGCATCGGCACACTCGGAGCACACCCTCAGATCAGCGCGGCAAGATCCAAGTCGTTCAGCACTCGAGCCTGCGGGCCAAGCACCATCAACCACCTACTGACGGATCCCCACCTGGCTCATGAGCCAGGCGTATTCGAACGCCACCTGCTTCAAGCGGTCGTAGCGGCCGGATGCGCCGCCGTGGCCGGCACCCATGTTGACCTTTAACAGCAGCGGGTTGGTGTCGGTCCTCAGAGTCCGCAGCCGCGCCACATATTTCGCCGGTTCCCAGTAACCGACCTGGCTGTCATTCAGGCTGGTGGTGACTAGCATGGCCGGATACGGGCGCTTTTCCAGGTTGTCGTAGGGGCTGTAGGTTTTCATGTAGTCGAAGGCCGCTTTGTCGTTGGGATTGCCCCACTCCAGATATTCGCCTACGGTCAAGGGCAGCGTGGCGTCCAGCATGGTGTTCATAACGTCGACAAAAGGGACGCCCAGGTGGACGGCGCGAAACAGATCGGGCCGCAGATTGACCACGGCGCCCATCAGCAGGCCGCCGGCGCTGGCGCCCTGAATCACCAGCCGGTCCTTGGAGGTCCACTTTTGCGCGATGAGATATTCGGCACAATCGATAAAGTCGTAAAAGGTGTTTTTCTTCTTCATGAGCATGCCGTCGTCGTGCCAGCGCTCGCCCATCTCGTCGCCGCCGCGAATATGGGCGATGGCGTAAACCATTCCGCGGTCCAACATGCTCAACAGATTGCTGGAGAAAGTCGCCTGCGTCCCTAAGCCGTAGGACCCGTAGGCGTAGAGAAACAGCGGCGCTTGTCCATTGCGTTGAAACCCTTTCTTGTAGACGATGGAAAGCGGCACCTTGGCGCCATCGCGCGCGGTGGCCCACTGGCGCTCGCTCACGTACTGCGTTTTGTCATAGCCGCCGAGCACCTCTTGTTGTTTCAATAGGGTCGACTTGCCGGTCTGCGTGTCGTAATCAAACACGCTGGAAGGCGTGGTCAGGCTGGTGTAGTTGTAGCGAAAGACCATGGTAACGAACTCCGGATTGGCGCCCGAGAAAGCCGCGTACACCGGCTCCGGGAAAGAGATGTCCGTCCACTTGCCGCTGGCGAAATCCAGGACCCGCAGACGATTCAGCGCCTCGGACTTTGTCTGCAACACGGCAAAATCCTGAAACAGGTTTATGCCCTGCAACAGCACGTCCGGCTTATGCGCCACGAAGACCTTCCACTGTTTCGGGTCGGGATTGGAATCGGCCACCGTCATCAACTGGTAGTTCTTAGCGCCTTTATTGGTGCGAACGTAGAACAAGCCGGCGCGGTGATCCACGTCGTATTTATGCTTCTTTTCGCGCAGCAAAAAGACTGTTAGCGCGGCCTGCGGCTGGTCCGCGCGCAGGTAGCGCACTTCCGTGGTGTCGGTGCTCCGTACATCCAGCAGCACGTATTTCTTGTCGCGCGTTCGATCGCAGGAGATGTCGTAGAGTTCGTCTTTCTCTTCATATACGGCTTCAACCTTGGCATCGCCCAGCGCGTGCCGCCAAAACTGATTGGATCGCTTGGTCACCGCATCTTCCGTGGTAAAGAACAACGTCCGGTTGTCGCCGGCCCACTCCACTGACGTCACTCGCTCTGCGGTGTCGGGCAACGTTTGTCCGCTTCGCAGGTCTTTCACGTGCAAATGGTACTGGCGGTAGCCGGTGTCGTCGGTCGTATAAGCCAGAAGATTCTGATCGTCGCTCAAGACAAAAGCGCCTAGGCTCAAGAAGCTGTGGCCCTTGGCCAATTCGTTGAGGTCCAGGAGCACCTCCTCGGCTCCTGTCATACCGCCCCGGCGACGGCATTGAATCGGATACTGCTTGCCTTCCTCCGTCCGCGAATAGTAGTAGTAGTTTCCCCGGCGCACCGGGACGCTCAGGTCAGTCTGCTTGATACGTCCCAGCATCTCCCGATACAGGGCGTCCGCAAACGGTTGGATGGTCGCGGTCATGGCGGCGGTATAGGCATTCTCCGCCTCCAGATAGCGGATAACCTCGGGGTTGGACTTCTCACGCAGATAGAAATAAGGATCGACGACCGTTGCGCCCTGCCGCACTTCGCGATGATCGACGCGCGGGGCAACCGGTGGTACGGGTGCGTCCGCGCCAGAGGCACCCGCGCACAGAGCGAGAGAGACGGCAAGCCAATTCATAATGCAGCCGATTTTAGCATTTGCGGCAGTCGGGGGCTGCTCAATCCAGTACGACTGTCGCGTATGACTCGGTCACCATGAAAAGTTGGGAGCATCCTGATAGGATGAGTCATATGCAACTCACCATCCGGTTGCTCCGGGAGTCGGACGGGCGCTGGATTGGCGACGTTCCCGAACTGCCAAACATCCCTGGTTCTGCGCGTAATTGCCGAGGAGATTGAGCATGGAGAGATGACCTTCGCAGCTGACACGCTGCAGTTCTTCATTGCCGCATGAGCGAATGGCCCCGCAACCAAAGCAGGGCGGGCGCTTGCGGCGTTGGAGCGCATTCCGTAGCCAGGCACCGCCGCCTGGGTCCATCCCCGCCAAAGGTACCAGGACAGAACGCAAGAAACCGGGCAATCCGCTTCATAGGTGGGCGGCGATTTTGGCACTACTGTCATCTAAGGCGGCTCGATTCGCGTAATGTTCATCAGATGGTCTGGAACCTGGCGCTCCAGCAGACATCTATATAGGTAACGGGGAGGTTCTATGAGGATTGTACGTATGGCAGTGGCAGAGGTCCAATCGGCCCACGATTTTACACCTCTGCTGGCGGCGCTGCTTTCCCCTGCCTCCGTGATTGCCTTGGTGCTCGCCTTCTGGCGTCTGGGAGCGGACCTGAATTGGACGGGCGAGTTCGCCATCTCCACGGGCTTGTTCTCCCACTGGCAGGTTTGGATGGCGTTGGCGGTCGCGCTGCAAACTTGGGCGGCTCATTTAAGCAAGATTCAGAAGAAACAGCAGAATCCCCGCCGCTAGGTTGCTATTCTGAAGTCAGACGCATCGAGCGTCTCTTCCATGGCAAATCGTGTCCGATCCCGGTTTTCCGGGATGTTCTATACTCCCGGTTTTCCGCCTGGCGTCAAGTGGCTGCTGATCAGCAATATAGCGATCTTCGTCGCCGGGTACTTTGCGGGCTTGCTGGATCTTGACCGCCTCTTCCGGTATTTACTGCTTTCGCCCTATGAAGTACTTCACTCTGGGTTCATCTGGCAGTTGGCCACCTACATGTTTCTGCATGGTGGCTTTAGCCACATCATCTGGAACATGCTCGGCCTTTGGATGTTTGGCGCGCAGGTAGAGCTCACTTGGGGCACGCGGCGGTTCCTGAACTTCTATTTCTTCTGCGGCATTGGCGCCGGCGTCTGCGTGGTCCTCTTGAATTACCTGTTGCCCTGGGGCAGCCCCATGAGCCACACTCTCGGCAGTTCGGGGGCGATCTTCGGCATCCTGATGGCCTGTGCGTTGTTGTTTCCCGATCAACAGGTACTCTGGGCCTTCCTAATCCCGATCAAGATGAAATACTTCGTCATGATTTACGGGACCATCGCATTCCTCATGTCGTTCCAGGCAAATACTGGCGTCAGCGAATTCGCCCATCTTGGCGGGTTGCTGTTCGGCTACGTTTTCGTCCGCCAGTTGCGCAGCCGGCCGCGCGTCCAGTTCGATCCTCTCTCGTCGATTCAGGGCGCCTATAAACAATGGAAACTGCAGCGCGCCAAGAAGAAGTTCCAGGTGTATCTTCGCAAGCAAGACGGGGACCGCGACCAGCGGATACACTAGTCTCCCGGCGAAACGACCGTGCCGCCCTCCACGTCCACTTTTGGTAGACTTCCCTTCAGGTAGCCCTATGAAAGTTACTGCAAGCCTGGTTCTGCTGGCCTTTGGCTGTGCCCTCGCCCAACAAGGCCCTACGCCACAGTCGTCAGAAACTGTCGCCAAGCCGAGAAAGAAGGCCGCGCCGGCCGAGGCCGTCAGCCCGGACGCCCCGCCTGAGGCGCCTCCCGCCGAGCAGCCCAAGATTCCCAGCAAGTTCACGAAGAAAGACAATCAGGTTCCCGAGGGTCTGCCCAATTTTAAAAGCGACGTAACCACCGTGCAGGTGGATGTGTCCGTACTCGACAACAAGGGCCGCTTCATCCCAAAGATTCCGCGCGCCAACTTCCGTATTCTGGAGGACAACGTCCCGCAGCAGATCAGCACCTTCAGCACGGGCAACGATGCGCCGATGACCGTGGCTCTGGTGGTCGAGTTCAGCAATCTTTTCCAGCAATACTACAGCGAGGGTTGGTATCAGACGCTGATGGCGGCTTACGGCTTTGTGGAAACCCTGAAGCCGGACGACTACGTGGCGGTGGTGGCATACGATCTGCGCACGGAGATCCTCTCCGATTTCAGCACCGACCGAAGCAAAACGATGCAAGCGATGCAGCGCCTCCGCGTGGCAGGTTTTTCTGAAGCCAATCTGTTCGACGCCCTTACCGACACGGCCGAGCGAATGACCGACATTGAAGGCCGCAAGGCCATTGTCCTCATCGCTTCCGGCCGCGACACGTTCAGCAAGCTTACCTTCGATAAGGCTCGCAAACGGGTGGCGGAAGCAGCCGTGCCGGTGTACGCCATCGGTTTGCTGCAAACCTTACGCGAGTTGGCTGACGCCCGCGGCGGTTTGGGCGCGCTGGACCGGATGGATTTTCTGCAAGCCGACAATGAGATGAAGACGTTTGCCAAGGAATCCGGCGGGCAATCCTACTTTCCCCGCTTCTACGGCGAGTTCCCCACCATCTATCAGTCCATTTCCCAAGCGCTGCGAAATCAGTACTCCCTGGCTTACCAGCCGAGCAACCAGGCGCGCGATGGAAAATACCGCAAGATCAAAGTCGAGCTGATCAACCCGGACACCAACGAGCTGCTGGCGATCAAAGATGAAAAGGGAAAGCCGATGAAGTATCAGGTGATCGCCAAGCAAGGCTACACCGCTCCGCGCGAAGTGGAGTGATCATCACATTCCAGCGCACGAGTCAAGCTCTCAATGTCGCGCTCCCACAATTCGATACGAAATCATTGACAGTTCCATGAACGCTTTGTTAACGTCACTGTGCTGACGCAATGGCAAGCGGCTCTTCCAAACCTACTCAAGCACGCGTTTTGATCGTTGATGACAACAAGCTGGGGCTTCTGGCCCGAGGCAGCGTGCTGGAGGAACTCGGCCACTTGGTTGTCACCTCCGCAGCGCCCCAAGAAGCCTTAGAACTGTGTTCTAAACAACACTTCGACGTGGTGATCACGGATTACAGGATGCCGAAGATGAATGGCATCGACTTTATCGCCAAACTGCGCAAGGTGGATGCGAACACGGCCACCATCCTGATCTCCGGCTTTACGGATGCCATGGGGCTGAACGAAGAGAACACTGGCGCGGACGTGGTGCTGCAGAAGAACGCCAACGAGGTGACCGCGCTAATTCGCGCAGTCAACCGGTTGCTGCGCAAACCGGCGCCCAAGAAGAAGCCGGCCAGCCAGCAGGCTGCCAAAACCGAAAAACGTAAGCCGGGCTGAACAGGATTCCTCGGTGCGGATGGGGACAACTGCGGGCTCGAGTCCGATCTCCTTCGCTTGAGACCCATCACCGCAGTGTCCCCTCCTGGCACTTCCGTACTCGTTTCCGCGGATGGAAGTCTTGGATTGTGCTGGCCGTCGACAAGGCGGGAATCTAGTTGACGGCATCGACCAGGAAAAAAGCGTGGCGCTCACCAATGAGTCCTCGGTGCGGATGGGGACACTGCGGGTTCGAGTCCGATCTCCTTCGATTGAGACCCATCACAGCAGTGTCCCCTCCTGGCACTTCGGTACTCCTTTCCGCGGATGGAAGTCTTGGATTGTGCTGGCCGTCGACAAGGCGGGAATCTAGTTGACGGCATCGGCCGGGGAAAAAGCGTGGAGCTCACGAACGCGCGAGCAGGCGCTAGTGCTCCGGATACAGCACACTCCGTGCCTCGGGCCGACCAAGAAGAGAATCCCTTGAACAAGGCGTCCTACAGGAGCTCTTTTTGGTCTCGGCTATTCTTCCGTTGCCGGAAGATCACGCCCCACAACAGCCGGGCTAAGCGCTCCCTATGGCACACTAAAAGCTGATGCCAACACTGCGCCTGCGCGCTGCGCTCGCTCTCATCCCATTCATCTTCTCCGCGGCCCAAGCGGCTCCCCCGATATCGCTGCACGACAAGGTGGCCCAACTGGTGGTGATGTCCATCTATGGCGAGCCGATGAACGTGCGCTCGCGCCAGTTCAAGAAGTACCAACACCTCATCAACGAGGTGCACTTGGGCGGTGTCATCGTGACCGGCCACAGCGTGCATGGCGCCATCCGTGGCGCAGAGCCCTACGCCTTTGCCGCGCTCATCAATCGGCTGCAAAGTCTGGCGCCGATCCCGCTTCTGGTGGCCGCCGACTTTGAACGCGGCGCCAGCATGCGCATCGCCTCCACCACGGCCTGGCCATACAACATGGCCTTTGCCGCTGCGCGCGATTTAGACGGAGTGCGGTATGAAGGCGCAGAGACCGCGCGCGAGGCGCGAGCCATCGGCGTCAACTGGGTCTTCGCGCCCGTCGCCGACGTCAATAACAATCCCGATAACCCGATCATCAATATCCGTTCGTACGGGGAGAACGCGGAACAAGTGGCCAGCTACGTGTCGGCTTACATCGAAGGCGCGCATTCCGTCGTAAACTCACCCGTGCTGGTAACCGCCAAGCATTTTCCCGGCCATGGCGACACCATTGACGACAGCCATCTGCAACTGGCGCGCGTCAACGCCGATCGCAAACGTCTGGACGCGGTGGAACTGGTTCCCTTTCGCGCGGCGATAAAAGCCAACGTCGACGCCATCATGACGGCGCATATGGCGGTGCCCGCACTGGAGCCGGAAATCATTCCCGCTACCGTTTCCGCTAAAATCCTGACCGATCTGTTGCGCGACGAGATGAAGTTCAAGGGACTCATCGTCACCGATGCGATGGAGATGGAAGGACTAATGCAGATGTACGACACCGGCGAATCGGCCGTGCGTTCCTTGCTGGCCGGAGCCGACGTGTTGCTGATGCCGCGCGACGCCGAAGCCGCCATAGCCGGCGTGCTCGCTGCCGTGAAGTCCGGCAGGCTCCCCCAGAAGCGTGTTGAGGAGAGCTTTAACCGTGTAGTGGCCGCCAAAGCGCGCTTGGGCTTGTTCCGGAATCGCTACACCGAGTACCGGAGCATCGCCCACGTGCTCGACGCGCCAGAAGACGACGTGCGGGCGCAGCAGGTAGCCGATCATGCCGTCACGCTGATCAAGGACGAGAAAGACTTGCTTCCGCTGCGTTCGCCGGACAAGACCTGTCTGATCGCGCTCACGGAGAGCCGTTACGGGCGGGAAGGGTGGCGTCTGATGGAGGAGACGCAAAAGCGGGCGCCCAAGATGCCGTTCAGCATGGTTGACCCGAAAATGTCCAAAGCCGATCTGGAGGACGTCGCACGATCGACGGCGGCTTGCACCGAGATTGTGGTGGCCGCCTACGTCTCCGTCTCGGCCTATCGCGGCAACGTGGCTCTTCCCGGCGAGTATGTGGATTTTCTGACCGCTTTGCTGGCCGGCAAAACGCCGGTGCTGCTGGCGTCGCTGGGCAGCCCGTACCTGGTGCACAGTTTTCCGCAAGCCGCCGGGTATCTGACCACGCTCAGCACTTCGCCGACCTCGGAAGCGGCTTTGATCCGGGCGCTTTTCGGCGAGATTCCTCTCACCGGCAAGCTTCCGGTGACCATTCCGGGAATCGCCAAGTACGGCGACGGCATCCAACTGCCGGCCGTGAAAACAACCGTTCAATAGAGAGGAGAAGACGTTGGAAATTACCTGGCTAGGCCACGCTACCTTCCAGTTCCGGTTGGAATCGGGAGAAGTGTTTGTAATGGACCCCTGGGTGGAGGGGAACCCGAAGTTTCCCAAGGGGCACAAGTTTGACCGCGTGGATGCGATCCTGATCTCCCACGGGCACTTCGATCACATTCACGATGCCATCCCGCTGGCGAAGAAATTCAAGCCGGCGGTTGTCGCCATATACGAGACCTGTCACTGGCTCGGTTCCAAGGGCGTGGAAAACTGCAGCGGGATGAACAAGGGAGGCACGCAGGCGGTGGGCCCGGTGAAGGTCACCATGACGCACGCCATCCATAGCTGCGGCATTCTGGACGGCGACCAGATGATCTACGGGGGCGAAGCCGCCGGCTACATTCTGCACCTGCCCGATGGACGCACGATCTATTTTTCCGGCGACACCAACGTGTTTTCCGACATGCAACTGATCCAGACCCTGTACCACCCCGATCTGGCCTTTATCCCGATCGGTGATTTCTACACCATGGGTCCGCGGGAAGCGGCGCTGGCGTGCCGGCTGCTGAAGGCTCGCAAAGTGATTCCCATGCACTTTGGCACTTTTCCGGCCCTGACCGGTGAACCGGCGCAACTGGCCGAACTGATTCGCGATCTGCCCGACACCGAGATTTGGCCGCTGGAGATCGGTAAGCCGGCGCGTTGGTAGCGATGTACTCGGCATACACATTTCCACTGATGCAAGGTTGAGCCGATCCGCTGATGGCCAACAAGAATACCTGGGCCGGCGGGCCAAGCGGTTGCAACAGCGCGGAAACAATAATATTGGTATCGAGAACCACCCGGATCATGTACCGGGCCGCAGCTTGGCTTCACGCCTGGCCGTCCGGGCCGCCGCAATCTCGGCGTCGATCTCATCCATGGAGAGCCGATCCAGACCAGCTTCCTGGGCGCTGGTCCAGGATTTGCGGAGCCACTCCGGCGCCAAGTCCTGCGCCAGAACCTGCAGAGCATATTGCTCAGCCGAGACACCTCGCGCGGTGGCTTTGGCCTTTAGGGCCTGTACGTCCTCGTCGGGAAGTTGGATCGTCAGCTTCATGGGCTTCTTTTCCAGGTTACACCGAGCTGAATTCTACGCTAAGCGGCTCGGGGTCGGCATCAGATCATCGTCTGGCCGGGGTGATATCCGTTACAGGTAGGTCCCAGTGACTCAGCAAGATTTCAAATCGCCGCTGTTCTTCGCGTTTGTAAGCCGCTTGGTCGGGCCACAGTTGCTGGATCATCCGCTCCTCATCCGGATTGGAAGTGGTCGCCACGGTGGAGTTCTTGAACCGGATGGTGACTCGATAATCCCAGCGCCCTTCTTCGGTCATGTGGTTCGCGGGCGTCTCGATTTTCACCGAGACCATGCGCCCGCTCTCCACTTGCTTCTTGAGCAACGGGTAGTGGTTCTTCAGAAAGAGTTGCAGGAACTCCTGCTGGTGGCCCCACTGCGTCTTGTAGTAATACTCCATCGTGTACGGCTGATCCGCCGCGGACTGAGCAGGGGAGCCTTGCGCCAACAACGGACGCATACAAACTGCGAGCAACAGCGGTAGCAGTACGTTTCTCATCGCTTACCTCGCGATCGACTTCACCTGGAAGAACTCTTCCAGGCCGAACATGCCCAACTCGCGCCCGATGCCCGACTGCTTATAGCCGCCAAACGGAGCCATCGGATTGTACTTGCCGCCGTTCACGTCCACTTGCCCGGTGCGCATGCGGCGCGCCACGCGCATCGCCCGCTCCGTATCGCCGGACCAGACGCCGCCCGCCAAACCATAGATAGTGTCGTTGGCGATCTGCACCGCTTCTTCTTCGGTGTCGTACGGCAACACCGACAGCACCGGCCCAAAAATCTCTTCTTGCGCGATGGTCATCTTGGAAGTGACGTCGGCGAAAATGGTCGGCTCCATGTAATAGCCTTTATCCAGACCAGCGGGCCTTCCGCCGCCGAGCACGACGCGCGCGCCTTCCTGCTTGCCTTTGGCGATGTAGCCTTCCACGCGTTCGCGCTGCGTGGCGGAAATCAGCGGGCCCAGCCGCGAATTGGCATCCAGCGGATCGCCCAGCTTGAGCGAACTGATGGCCGACTTGGCCAGATCGAGCGCTTCCTGATAGCGGCTGCGCGGAACCACCATGCGCGTCCAGGCCGAGCAGGTTTGCCCGGAGTTCATCATCGCGTTCCGCGCGCCGGCCGGAATCGCCTTCTCGAACGGAGCGTCATCGAGCACCACGAATGCCGACTTGCCGCCTAGTTCCAAGGTGACCTTCTTGATAGAATCAGCCGCCAGCGCACCCACCCGGCGGCCTGCACGCAGCGAGCCGGTAAAGCTCACCATGTCTACTCCCGGGTGCGACGCAATGGCCTCACCCACCACTGGCCCATAGCCGGTGACGATGTTCAGCACACCCGCCGGCAAGCCGATCGCCTCGCAAGCTTCGGCCAACAGGAAGGCATTGAGCGGGGCCACTTCGCTCGGCTTCAAAACGACGGTGCAGCCGGCGGCCAGCGCAGGGGCCACTTTGGCCATGATCTGATGCAGTGGATAGTTCCAGGGCGTGATGGCTCCCACCACGCCGAACGGCTC
>Ga0075017_100001628_pt1 | contig 13854 bp, 8 predicted proteins | sample AleBraG_ABR_2012_FD_71475 | JGI IMG/M metagenome (GOLD analysis project Ga0075017, IMG submission 71475) | Freshwater sediment microbial communities in response to fracking from Pennsylvania, USA - Alex Branch Run_MetaG_ABR_2012 | ecosystem: Environmental > Aquatic > Freshwater > Creek >... | reverse complement strand
GTTGCAGGACGGCAGCAAGAGTGACCGGATCGATGCGCGCAAGCTCGCGGAACTATTACGCGGCAACCAACTCAGCCCGGTGTACCACGGAGAGCACGGAGTGCGCACCTTGAAGGAACTGGCGCGGAGCTATCTGACCATCAGCCAAGATCTGGTGCGGGTGATGGTGCGGGTGAAAGCTCTGTACCGGAGTTGGGCGATTCCCTGTTCCGGCAAGCAAGTCTACGCCGTGCGTCACCGTTCGCTCTGGCTGGATAAGATTGCAGAGGCCGGCGTGCGGCGACGGGCCGAGTTCTACTATCAGCAACTGGACGCGCTACGATCACTCCGCCAGGAAGTAGGCCACGATCTTTTGGCTGAGAGCGCCCGGCACGCGGCGACCCAACGGCTGCGCCAGATTCCCTCGATCGGTCCGATCCGCGCTGCCTTGTTGATCGCTGCTGCAGACCCCGCATCGCTTCCGTACCAAGCGACAGCTCTGGGCCTACAGTGGCTTTGGCATCGAAACCCACGACAGCGGAGAACACCGCTACGTTGACGGAGAGCTACGACGAGCAAAGAAGAAAGCATCGGTTCGCGGGCTCAATCGCAATTACAATCGCGATCTCAAGAACCTGTTCAAAGGCGCGGCGACGCAGGCGGCGGCCCAACCCGGCCCCTTGCAGGAGTTTTACAACGCCCTGCTTGCCAAAGGAATCCGGCCCGAGATGGCACGACTGACCTTGGCGCGGAAGATGGCCGCGATCACTCTCACCATTTGGAAGAAAGGAGTGGACTTCGACCCCACACAATTGCAGCGGCAAGCAGCTTGAGCGTCTCTGGTGAACAGGCTTTCCATCTCTGGTGATTCTCGCGGATGGTGGTCGGTCGGGTCCTGGAGACGCTCGGTTCGAGGGAGAGTATCAATCAATGAGTTTGGCCCCGTGTGCTGCGGCACCGAGTCACCCATTACACGCTATGCCCCCTCGGATTACCAGAAATAGCGATAGGCCACGAGCCTCCGATAGAACCATGGTTAACCCACAACCACCAGTTTTCGCTTGCTCCGTTTCAAGACTCGATGGACGTGGTCACCACCCGAAGATGAAACCACCAAGGAAGGCAAACACACCAGAGTCAACCCCCTCCCATCAAGCGAGGGGTACCTCAGACAGTGGGCTGGATCTCGAGAATCCTCTCGGCTTCCGGTCGAGGAAGAACTTTTTTCTTGACATCCCTTTTTATAGAGCTCATTGGCCTTTTTTGGATTTCAGTCAGCCGTGAGGTCACCCGCCGATTCGGCATAGGCCGAGGGCTGAGCCCCCGGGGGCGGTCCTTTTGGGACTCCAACATTTCCTGTGTCACAGATTGTGTCGTAACCCTATCGTCCCTGCCAGACTCGGGCTGTGTCGCGAGGTGTGATTGTGGAATAGATGAGCGGCAGCGAGGATGCGTAGAACCCGCATAAACGCTGCGCTCGGTATCACTTGCGCTACCGCTGTCTTGCCCTGTCTGAGACTATGATGAGAAATGGCATGGAAGAGGTCGTCGGTTCGATCCCGACCAGGTCCACCAAATCTCGCAACGCTTTAGCAGCCGTCGCCATTAAATCCCCGTTCGTCGTTGGCATGGGCTTGACGCTCGGGGCCGCCTTGGATTCAGGCTGGTGTGAACTCCTTCACCACCCCGGCCTCCCCCTTCTCACGAGCGAGGTACTGGTCGTGAATCCAGGCGTAAGTCTTCTCCAGCCCGGTCTGCAACGTGATGCTCGGCTCCCAGCGCAGATACTTCTGGATCAGAGTGTTGTCGCTGTTACGTCCATTCACTCCCTGGGGCGCGGTCAGATCATAATTTCTCTTCAAGCGGATGCCGGCAATCCCTTCCACCAGATCGACCAACTGATTGATGCTGACGGCCTCGCTCGACCCCAGGTTGATCGGCTCCAGAATGTTCGAATTCATGATCTTCTGAATACCCGCGAGGCAATCGTCGATGTACATGAAACTGCGAGTCTGATTTCCCGTGCCCCAGATTTCGATCTCGTGCTTTCCGGCCAATTTCGCTTCAATCACTTTCCGGCAAATGGCGGCCGGAGCCTTTTCGCGGCCCCCGAACCAGGTGCCCCACGGTCCGTACACGTTGTGAAAACGCGCGACACGCGTGTAGAGCCCGAAGTCTTCGCGGAAATGGCGGCACATGCGCTCAGAAAACAGTTTCTCCCAGCCGTAGCCATCTTCGGCCAGCGCGGGATAGGCGTCCTCTTCTTTCAGCGATGGCGCCTCGAAGGTCTTCTGCTTATCGCCGTTGTACACGCACGCTGACGACGAATAGAAGTAGCGCGAAACCCCATGCTTGATCGCCGCCTGCAGCATATGGGTGTTGATCAGCACCGACAGCATGCACAGGGCTTTGTTCTTCTCAATGAACCCCATGCCACCCATATTCGCGGCGAGACAGTAGACTTCGTCCGCACCTTTGGCGGCGGTCTCGCAGTTGTCTCTGAGATTGAGATCGAGCGTCAGATTCTCGACGTCGGCGAATTTCTGGTACCAGTGCTCCAGCGGCTTGATATCCACCGCTCTGATGTGTTTGTAACCCTGCTGCCGAAGGGAGGAGACGAGCGCTCCTCCGATAAAACCGCCCCCACCCGCTACAAGGACCAAATCGTTATGCATGCTCAAACTCCCCAGGTTAAGATCTTCCTCTGTGCTCCCCAGTGTCCTCTGTGGTTGAAAGGTCTTGAAGACACAGGAGGCCGTCTCCTAGTTAAACACAATCCGAAACGCTCAGGCGTACTTTCCGGGGTTACGTTCGGGCAATTGCGGGTGCTGCAGAACCCGCTTGCGCGTCTGCGCACCGATGTCGGAGTGATTCCGCAGAACTTTTGAGACGGTCACTACCGACCCGCCCAAATCACGGGCGATATCTTTCATTGTGACCGCCATATCGTTTAATGCCTCACGACGCTCGCCGGAGACAGCCGGTACAGCGCGCTACCATGCGTCGGCAGCGTGACTGCCAACGAGGTGGCCGAAGCGAGATCCTTGTGCTTCCAAAGGTCCCGCAGCCGGTATGCCTCTCCTGACAGGCCCATGTCCTTCCAGTCATACCGCAGCGTTGCAGCCGACTCTCCCATGTTGAAGATCGCCAGGTATGGACTATCCGCTTTTGCGGAGTTGGCCAGCCATACGACTGCCTTATCCGTCGTGATCACCGGATGATTTCCGCTCGAATGCTGATCGAGTTCCAGAACCTCAGGATTGGTCAGCAGAGAAACGGTCCATCTGTCCGCCGAAGGCAACTCCCCACCGATCATCAGCGGCGACGGGAAGATGCACCACAACGTCATCAGGGTTTGCTGTTCATCATGCGAAAGCCTTGTGTCGCGCGGCTGCCCCCAACCGGGAGCCGGCCCGAGGCGACCGAGCGGCAGCATGTCAGCATCCGGCCAGTGCCCCGGCTGCGACAGGCCGGCCCATTTGGCGACATTGGCAAACTGGTCCCCCAACCCTTGCGGGTAGTGCACGGTGCTGTGCCACAAATCCCAGATATCGTCGGAGATGCGCCACATCTGCGCGAACTGCCGCATCTCATCGACTTTATCCAGGGGCGCGGCTCCTGGCGAAAGGCTCAGAACAATCGGCCGCCCAGTCTTTCGCAGCGCCTCGCTGAGCATGCGAATCTCGTCGCCGCGATAAGGACGGCTGGCGATGCAATCGACCTTGATGAGATCGACTTCCCAACTCGCATACAGGCGAGCGATCGAATCGTAATACGCCTGCGCACCCGGTTTGTTCGCGTCGATGCCATAGTTGTCCGGATTCCAGGGACAGGTCTCCGAAGTGTCGGCCGCGTCCGTGGCGTGGAACGACGACCCCTCGATGGGTAGGTTCTTTTCGACGGCTTGCTTGGGAATCCCGCGGAGGATGTGGATGCCGAATTTCAGCCCCAGAGAATGAGCGTAGTCGGCCAGGGGCTTGAACCCGGCGTCCTTTGCCGACGAGGGGAACCGGTTGATCGCGGGCGTATAACGCCCATCGTTGTCGATGCTGAATTGCGAACTCTTGGAGTTGCCCTCGGGCGTGGGGTTGGTTACGAACCATTCCATGTCGACCACGACGTATTGCCAACCGGAGGGCTTCAGGTGTTTGGCGAACCACTTGGCGTTCACTTTGAACTGATCTTCTCTGATGGTCGTGCCGTAGCCGTCCCAACTATTCCAGCCCATGGGCGGGGTGGCGGCGAGTACGGGCTTGGCCTGTTCCTGACACAGCAAGTCGAGTGAACATAGGAGAAGCAAAGAAGTGAGCAGCAGAACCCGCCATTTCATAGGAACTCTCCACTTTCTCCTGGGGCCGAAATCTACGTGCCCCACTGAAACACGGAATACGAGCGCGGCGGCAATTCGATTCTCATATGCCCTGCCGCACTCGATGGCTTCTCTGCTTCTTTTGGCGCAACGTGCTGGGGCGCGTCGAAGCTGTTGATCGCCTTGAGGTCGTCGCCCGTGAGCACCCACGAAGCGAGCAATCGTCCGGGTACTGTCCCTTCCCAGTTCACCTCGACCTGGCGCGCTTTCGACAAGTCGCGGTTCAGCAGGAAGAGTGTGGTCTTTCCGTCATTCGGGTCGACTATGCCCGCGACGTCCAGGTGCGGAACCTGGCCCATCCCCGGGACGTCGTAGGTCGACGGCGATTCGACCAGCACCTCGAGCACCGATCCGCGAGCGTATTGGAGCGCCCAGTTGTAGGGATAGAAAATCGTTTGACGGAACAAGCCCTTGGCATTCGTCATGAGGGGAGCGATCACGTTGACCAACTGCGCCAGGCATGCGATCTTCACGCGATCCGCGTGGCGCAGCAGGGTATTGATGAGCCCGCCCACCAGCAGCGCGTCTTCCAGGTTGTAGATTTCTTCCAGCGAATGAGGAGCTTCCTGGTGATGGCCGTTCATGGCCTCGGCATCGCGAGCGCGGTACCAGACATTCCATTCGTCGAAGGACAGGGAGAGCTTTTTCGGCGAGCGTTTATGACCGCGGACCAAGTCGCAGACCGCCAGCGTTTCTTCGATCTGCTTATCCATCGTCAAGTTCAAGGCGAGAAACTTCGCGCTGTCTCCGCCCGTCTCATCTTTCGTATTGCCGAAGTAGCGGTGCAAGGAGAGCGCGTCCACGTATTCGTAACATTGCTCCAGCACTTCCCGGTCCCACTCGAGATACGTGGGCATGCTGGGCCCGCTGGATCCGCAGGCCACGAGTGTGAGAGAGGGATCGACGGCGCGCATCTGGCGAGCGGCGTCCTGGGCTTTCATCCCGTACTCGGTCGCCGTCATGTGGCCGATCTGCCAGGGGCCGTCCATTTCGTTGCCCAGGCACCAGTGCTGCACTTTGTGGGGATCGGCGACACCGTGCTTGCGGCGCAGATCGCTCCACCGCGTGCCCTTGTCTAAATTGCAGTACTCCACCAGCGCGGCCGCTTGTTCTGCGGTGCCCGTGCCGAGATTGAGGCCCATCAGAGGTTCGGTGCCGACCAAACGGCACCACGCTATGAATTCGTTGGTGCCGAATTGATTGGTGTTGATGGCGTTCCAGGCTTTGTCGAGCACTCGCGGCCGGTCTTGCTTAGGGCCAACGCCGTCGAGCCAGTTGTAGCCGGAAACGAAATTGCCTCCGGGATAGCGGATGATGGGAACGCCCATCCCGCGTACTTCGTTCATCACATCTCTGCGGAAACCGTTGGAGTCGGACAGGCTCGAGGCGGGATCGTAAATGCCTTCGTAGATGGCGCGGCCCAGGTGCTCCAGGAATGAGCCGAACAGATTGCGGTCGATGGGAGCGATAGTCCGCCGCGAATCGAGATAGAGGCGAGCCGGCCCTGTGGTTGATGAGGAAGGAACCTGCCCCATCAGCGAGCGGCCAAGCAGAAGGTCTGCCGAGCAAGCTAATCCTACGGTTGCGGTTTGTTGCAGGAAGCGGCGTCGCGAAGCGGAGACCATAGCGATTGAGTCCTCCGAGATTCTGAAGCGTTAGTGCGATCCGACAATCGGCAACACCAGCGCCGAGGGATGCTCGGCATCGTGATAAATGCTATTCGTGGCGGACACGAAGTTCCGCGTGGAACCGAGGGCTTCCCCGGTGTTCAGATTGCGGTCAAAGCGGGGAAAATTGCTGCTCGAGACCTCGAGCCGCAGCACGTGTCCCTTGAGAAACACGTTGCTCGTTGACCACAGGTCAACGGTGATCTTGTAGACCTGTCCCGGATTCATCAGCGTGGGTTTTTCCTGGGAGTCGCGATAACGCGCTCGCAGAATTCCTTCGGTCAGGTTCTGGGCAAATCCATCCGGGGCGACATCCACCAGCTTGGCGGTGAAGTCGGTATCCACCGCAGAGGATTTCACGAATAGCTCAAGGCTAATGGGTCCGGTCACTTCCGTGTCCTGGGCAAACGCCAGCGTGGAGTAGATCAAGACATCGTCGCGGCTTTCGACCGCACGCTGATCGCGCGGACCGGGCGCCAGATGGCCGCTGTCGCAGCACAGCGGTCCCCCGACGGTTGGGACAGGATTCGAGGGATCGTAGACATAGCGATCTGGCTGTTCCGCTCGCGGCGCTACAGTAGAAAGATTGCCGGCGCCGCGAAGTGAGTTGGCGTTCCCGGCGGAGTGCAGAAAGTATTTTGTACTCTGAGCCCGCGCCAGAGGCCAGTCATCCTCTTCGCGCCATTCGTTTCGTCCCATGACGAAGATCTTGACCGGCTTCTCTTTCGCGAATTCATTCTGAACGCCCTTGAGCAGGAACTCGTACCAACTGAGATTGACGTCGTCTTCGTTGAATTGCGCAGCCGCAGGGCCGAAATCGACCTCGCCGATTTTCTGGCCTCCGCCGGCATGGCCGCCGATTATGACCAGCAACCGCTGTCCCGCCCGGGCCGCTTCCACGCCATGGGCGCGGGTTCCGGAATAGTTACGCAGAGATCCGCCCTGAAAGATGTCGTACCACGCCGCCACCGTGAGCGCGGGAACTTGAATGTCGGCGAAGTGCTCCTCGATCGAGACGCTCTTCCAATAATCGTCGTAGCTGGGATGAGCCAGCCAGTCGAGAAAATAGGGCGCAAGGTCGCTGGTGGAGGAAAGATTCGTCGAGGGCTCAGGAAGATTGAACAGCGGATAGCTGGTGAGTGGAAGCTTCCACATTCCGAGCAGAGCATTTGAGTCTTTCTGCACGGTCCGGTTGAACGTGTCCTGTGCCAGGCCAGAGGTCCACGATTCGTTGAACCATTGTTCAAACGCTCCGCCCTGGTAAGTCCAATTTTCGTGATAGTTGCTGGCAGTCACCACGGGCAAGATGCCGGCCAGGTGCGGCGGATGAGCGATCGCCGCCAGCATTTGCGTTGCACCGACGTACGACCCGCCGAACATTCCCACCTTTCCATTCGAGTAGGGCAACGCGGCCGCCCACTCCACCGAGTCATAGCCATCGTCGGGCTCGTGTTTGAAGGTGTACCACTCGCCTTCCGAGGAATAACGGCCGCGAACATCCTGGAAGATCACAACGAATCCGCGCGCCGCGGCTCTCACGCCGAAGGTGACCCCATTGCTCTTGTTGTACGGCGTTCGCTGCAGCAGGACGGGGAACTTGCCGTCTGCTTTGGGGCGATAGACGTCGGCGCGGAGAACGATGCCGTCGCGCATCTTGGCGGCTACGCCGCGTTCGATCGTGACCTCGTAGGTTTCGGCAGCGTAGGCTACGGTGCTGAAGAGAAGCGACGTGCAAATGGCGGCGTGCAACGCGACTGTCTTACACAGAGAAATGGAGCGCAAAATGAGCGTCATGAGTTATCGTTTACTTTATCGGACATAAGCTAGGCCAGTGGACGGCTGAAGTCAATAGATTCGGAGCACAATTAATGTATGGATCGAGAATATTCGCTGGTCGGCACGCGGCCTTATAATGTGGGGTCCAGACCAACGGATTCCCTGCACCGTGCTTTCTAGGCACTCGGCGCGCAGCATATGGAATCAACCAACGATTTCGTCTCACGCATCGTTTCTCGCGACCCACATGGCATGACGGACACATCGAGAAGGGAATTCTTGCGCGCTGCGGCGGCGTTGCTCGTCGGCATGAATCTGCCACAGACTTCGCTCGCGGGCGAAGGGCAACATGGAGTGGGCGGCTCTGGGCAGCGCGTGGTGGTCGTGATTTTCGGCGGCGTGCGGCGGGCTGAAACTTTTTCTCCCGGAGGTTTGGAGAACATTCCGCATCTGTCGCAGGATTTGCTTCCCAGAGCTTTGTTCTATCCCAACGCACACAACGAGGGTGTGACGGCGCATTTCAACGCGATCTCGAGCATTCTCACGGGCAACTGGCAGCGCGTCGACGACTGGGGAAAACTGGCGCCCACCACGCCAACCCTGTTCGAACATTTCCGCAAGCGGCTGGGAGCCGCGCAGAGTGACACTTGGGTGGTGGCCAGCAACAAGGCGTTGACCAGCATGATCGGGGCCAGTTCGGCCTCGGATTATGGCTCGAGCTACGGCGCGAACGTCGTGTTCCCGAAGCAACTCATGGTGGCGGCCGTAGCCAACGCTCTGCGGGCCGGGCGAAGCGGCAACATGGCGGATCGCGCGAAGGTTGAGACGGAATTGGAGAGCATGCTTGAGGCGGGAAACTACGAAGGCCTGGGATGGACTGTCTCCGACATGGCCGACCGGCTTGATCCGCGCGTGCGCGACACCATCGAGCAAGCGATCACCGCTTTTGTGCACAGCGGTGGCCCAACTTCGGGCGACGAGCTGACTTTCCTGGTCAGCCGCGAGGTTCTGCGCAAATTTTCGCCGCGCCTACTGGTGGTTATTTTCTCCGATGTGGAAGTGGCGCACTTCGGTTCCTACGCGCTGCACGTCGGCGGGATTCGGACGGGCGATCGGTTGGCTTATCAGCTGTGGCAGGAGATCGAAACCAACTCCGAATACAAAGGCAAGACCACGATGGTGATCCTGCCTGAGTTCGGGCGCGATCCGGATGGATCGACCACCAACGGCTTCTTCAACCATCGCGGCGACACGGAGTCGACGCGGTCAACATGGATGATGACGCTGGGCGCCGCCGTCGACAAGCCGCAGATCATTGAACGGCCCGTCCGGCATGTGGATCTCTGCCCGACGCTGGCCGGCCTGTTGGGGTGTCCGCCCATGGAGTCGCAGGGCGCGCGTCTGACCGAGTTGAGACTCTAGCCGTGCCGGGAAATCAGGAAGCTGCGATGAGGTCCGAGGAAAAGCTGCCAGATCGGCTGCAGGACGCCCTGAATAAGGGCTTGCTGAATCGGCTGCCGATTACGTTCCTCCCTTTTACAAGACAGCAACTCCACGATTGGAACCACCTGTTTCCGTACGAACGGCAGTCGATTCTGCGACTGTTTCTTTACCTGGCGAGTCTGAGCGAAGCACAGTTCACGGGACTCTTCCGGGAGGTGGTTCAACTCGAGGACAAGATGGGGGTGCGGAGTTGGCAGTTCTCCACGGGCGAGCAGACTATTCTGAACGCCTCGCTGCTTGCCCGGTCGCCCTATTATCAAGAATGGCGCAGGGCGGTGCAGAGGGTCTTTGACGCCGCCGATCAGAATGCCGCAAAAGAGAAGGGCGGCGAGCTTAAGGGCAATCGACTCATCCTGCTGGTGCTGCCGCAGCGCCTTCCGCTCGAGCGAGAGAAAGTCTGGCAAAGATGGCAGGGGACGGGACGTCCGGTACGACTTGATCTGACGTTGTCGGGCGCGGCTCGCAGTCCGGGGGAAGCGCTTCTCAGCTCAGCCAGTCCGGGGGACGGCAGGCGAATCATGGACGTTGTGTCGAGCCGGGCCAACGCTGCCTCTGCGGACACGTGGATTCTGGATGCTGGTGCGAGTCTGGTGGAGTGTGCGCTGAAACAGGCGCCTTCCGGGGTAGCGGCTCGATCTGCCGTGCTGCTCAGCCATGAGCGGCTCGCCACGTTTCGCGATCAGTTCTCGCACGAAATCAACACCATCCGAAAGGACCTGGCCGACGCCGATGCTGTGTACGACCGTCTGCGGAAGGCCGACGTGACATCGTGGTGCCCTCCAGAGGTGGCTGCGGAGCCGGTGATCCGGGAATTCCTAAGGTCGCTCTACCTCAGCGGTAACGGAGCATTGATGTTCGCGAATTCTTTCGTCGAGTGGTGCGCTTCGGAAGCGTTTCGGCGCGCCCGGCCTTCTTTATTAGTGGCGCAATTCGGAGTGCGCAGCAAGCCCAAGCCATTTACCAGTGTGGTCGTGTTCGAGAATCCGGACCAGGTCAATCCTCTGCCGGCCGTCGCTGACTGGCCGGGGAGCGCTCTCGACGCGCAGATTCTAGCTTTGTACGTGTGGCTCGCGGCCAGCCGCTATGACGAGTATCGGCGCAACACGGTGTGCCTCTGCCTGGCGGAAAGCCTGTCGGAGGCGTACGTGATCGCGCCTCCGGAGTTTGCACTTGGGCACCAGGCCGAACTAGTTCCCCTGGACCGGCTGCGCGCAGCCGTGATGGATTGGCTGGGCTGACGAACCGGCCGCTTCATTCACGGCACGCTAGACGGTTTCGTCCGGGCTCGCAGCAATCTGGATTTCGACCTGTTGTGTTCCCAAAGACGGGTGAATAGCTTTGAGCTGTACTCTCCCGGTTGTTTCCTGGGCGCGGATCCAAACTGCGCCGGTTCCGCCTATCAGGGAAAATGGGTTGTCTCCAATGATCTCGGCCGGCCCCTCGAGTTCAAACTTGACGGCGTCGTTCGCGAATGGCTGGACCACGCCGAACTCGTCGGTAACGCGCAGAACGACACGGGTAGAGTCCGCGCCGTCGGCAAACAATTCGGTGTCGTCGGGAAGGAGCTTGAACTTTGTGTCGACCCCTTTTCCGGAGAGATTTTTTGAGATTACCTGTTTGCCCTGGATGTAGCCCTCGATGCGCAGGTCTCCCCATTTGTGAAACAACTCTCCCATTTCAAGGACGAAGGGAGCGTAGCGGAGATGGGCAAACTGCTTCCGGTCCGGGTCCACTTCCGCGATCAACTTGTCGTCGATATAAAACTTGAGGTGATCGCAGTTGGAACAGACGACCGCTTTCGAAAATCCGATCGAGGCGTCGCCTCGGGCCCAGTGAAATGCGGGCTCCAGCACGATCTCTTCGGCCGGATCGCATTGCGACTTGTAGAATCCCGCGGCGGGCTTGGGTTCCCGGAAAATGTCGGTGACCCCGTGGTAGCAGATGCGATCGCCGGAGCCAAAGTTTCCGTGCGTGTTGTAATCGAAGGCGCACCAGCCAATGCCGCCCGCATATTGCGGATTGGAAGCTAGCTGATCGTGGATGCGGGCATGACGCAGCGTATGCTCGGTGAGGCGCTCCACCTGATCGATAGTCTTGGTGGGATAAGTGTGGCCGACGAATTCCGTGTTCAGGTAGCGGGGATGGTTCGGAGGCTTCAGCGGGAAACCGAAATCGTTCATGGTGAACACATCTTCCAGGAATTCAGATTCCTGGAAGTAACGGATGCCTCCCGTCTGGCGTGTCGGGTCGAGTTGGTGGGCCAGCGCGTTTGTGCGGGTATAGAAATCATGGTTGTCCCGCGATTCGTTGATACGAACTCCCCACAGGATGATGGAGGGATGGTTCCAGTCGCGACGGATCATGCGGCGCACATTGTCGACGGAAATCTGCTGCCAGTCGTCGTCTCCGATGTGCTGCCAGCCGGGGATCTCTTCGAGGACGAGCAGGCCGACTTCGTCGCAGGCATCAAGAAAATGCCGCGACTGCGGATAGTGCGACGTGCGGACGATGTTGGTCTTGAGCTGGTTGCGCAGGATTTGTGCGTCGCGGCGCTGCGGGCGTCCGGGCATGGCCTGCCCAACAAAGGGGAAGGTTTGATGACGGTCGAGCCCGCGCAACTTGATGACCTTGCCGTTGAGTTCGAAGCCATGGTCGGTGAACTGGGCCTCACGAAAGCCGAAGCGGCGGGAGTCTTCGTCCAGCAGGTCCTTGCCGTGGTGCAGACGCACGCGGGTGGAATAAAGGTTCCGCTTTTCCAGATCCCATAATCTGATTCCGGTCAGGCCCTCAAGGTGCACCGTGTGGGCGACCGGATCGCCCTCCACCGCCGAGGGCGGCAGCGGTAGCGAGGCTTTCGCGACGACATGCTCGCCATCGAGCAATTCCACCTCGATCGTGAGAGCGTCTTTTGATGCTTCCAAATGCTGGATGAAACAATCGACGTCGACCGCAGGACTTCCTGTGAGCACATTCTTCGGCCGCACGAAGATGTTCTCGATAAACGTCGCGGGCACCACGCGCAACGAGACCTCGCGATAGATGCCGCCGAAGGTGAGGTAGTCGATTTCGTATCCGAAGGGCGGGATGTCAGGGCGCTCGGTCGAGTCCACATCGACCGCGAGCAGGTTCTCTCCGTCAAAATCCAGATGCGACGTCAACTCAAACGAGAAGGGCGTGTATCCGCCTTTATATTCTCCGAGGCGAACGCCGTTGATCCATACGGTCGAGGCGGTCATCACGCCTTCAAAGTCGACGAAGACGCGCTTCCCGCGCGCCTCCGCAGGAAGCTTGAAGCGGCGGCGGTACAGCGACACAAACTCGTAGGTCTTCTCATCGAACCCATGCCACGGAAGCCGGGCATTCGTGTGCGGGATCACGACCCGGTCAAATCCGGAGTCGTCGAATTCCTTAGAGTGGCCGCCTTCGACAAAGGCGCGACTGTAGCGCCACTTGCGGTTCATGGGGAGAACAAGGCGACCGGCCGGCGATGAAATGCCAGATTCGGCACCAACTTCCGGGAGTGCATAAGGCACGAGAGCAGCTCCCGCGATGAGTGTTCCTGTTTGTTTTAGAAACCTGCGTCGATCCATGTTGTTTAGTCTCTCTTCCCGTAATGTCGATTGCACGCAAGAAGCGGCGTGGCCTGCGATTCTGAAATGCGACTACAACGTCCACGCCAGCAACTGCCCAAGATCGGCGGCCGATGTGGACTCGGTTCCGCGAGGCATGGATGGGCCAATCGCCACGGCCTGATTGTGCCCTTCAAACCAAACCAGGAACGAGGACTGCTCGGCTCCCGGCAGCCGCTGCTGATTCAGCCAGTTGTAATATGCGCCCATGTCGGCATCCACCAGGGAACCGACGAAGTCGAAATCTGGATGGGGCGTTGGCGCAGTAAGCAACTCATTCATCGGCTTCTGCCGCTGACGCGGAGCAAAACGCACCAGCAGGGTCAGCGGTTGCGCCCGACGCAGAGCTTCGCGCGCGGCCCACTGCGCGAAAACTGTGCTGAAGATCTGAGTCCCAGAGCCCTCACTCAGCAGGCTGACCTGGAAGCGCGAAAGCACTTCGTCTTTTCGCTTGTCATCGCTGCGCTTGTCGATGCCGAGATCAGCCGGTCGCATCTGGGCGAGAAGCGTGCGCAGCGCTTCGGGACCCATGCCCGGACGATCGAGTTCGGTCTGCATCCTGCGCAACAGCGCTGCGCGCGCCGGCTCGAGAGCCTTGTAAGAGATGCAGGTAAGCGCCGGGGCGTGGTCCAACTCTTCCCCGCCATCGATATACCAGTGACCGTAGGGAGCGGGATGAGCTTTGGCTCTCGCGCCGACCGCGTCGAGCAGTTGCCGCAGTCCGTCTTCGGGCTTGACGCGGCTGAAATAGGCGCCATGGGCGCGCAACTTGCGAAACAGGGGCTCGTCATACGAGGCGACTCCCTGTCCGATGACCGCGATCCCCAGGCGGGGAACCGGAGGCAGCTCCGGCGACACTGCCGCACGTAACCGATCTGCGTAGTCGTTCGCGGCCTGGCGAAATGCGTCGAGTTGGTGCGTGCTCCAGAGA
>Ga0075017_100001626_pt1 | contig 13870 bp, 12 predicted proteins | sample AleBraG_ABR_2012_FD_71475 | JGI IMG/M metagenome (GOLD analysis project Ga0075017, IMG submission 71475) | Freshwater sediment microbial communities in response to fracking from Pennsylvania, USA - Alex Branch Run_MetaG_ABR_2012 | ecosystem: Environmental > Aquatic > Freshwater > Creek >... | reverse complement strand
GACGGCTACACGCCCGAGCAGCGCTTCTTCCTGGGATTTGGGCGAGTGTGGTGCGAGAAGCGGCGTCCGGAATATGCGCGAAACCAGGTCACGACCAATCCGCATTCGCCGGGGAAGTATCGCGTGAACGGCGTCGTGCAGAACATGCCGGAGTTCCAGAAAGCCTGGGGCTGCAAGGCGGGGCAGCCGATGGTGGCGGAGAACGCCTGCCACGTGTGGTGATCAGGCCGTAATGTCGACCAGGGCTTTCTGCATTTGGTCGGCAGTTTTCAAAGTAGCGAGGTTGGCAGCGAACTGAGTTTGCGCGGACATCAGCGCGACCATTTGCGCGCTGAGATCAACTACGTCCAAGTTGCTGCCGTCCGGCGACGCTGCTCCTGCGCTGGAAATCCTGGATGCCGCAGCTTCCAGTTGAATCTCGGCCTGCTGCAATCCCTGAAGAGCAATGGCGGAAGGATCCATGTGCATGCCATCGGCAAAGTACCCTGCAGGCTTTAGCTACCACTGGCTCGAGAAGCACCAATCGTAACCAGCCATCCGTTACTCTTCGCCCAAGGGCAAAGCCCCCATCGAGTTCGGCTCGACCTACGCAGCCCTGAAGGCCGCTCTTCGACCCTTTGCGAGGCTCGCCTACGGTTTCGCTCCGCCGTGTGATGCGGTGGCGAGAGTGCCGCCGAGGCCCGAATTCCGACAGCCGCGTGACAAGAAGATGACGACGAAATGACGCACGTTTGACCGTGCGGTGACAATCCCTCTTTGAGGCTCGCCTACTCTCGAACCATCTCGAGCGCAACATCCCCTGCGAACTGAATCGAGGCCGACCCCGAAAGGCGTGCGGCCCGTTCCCGATTGATTCCGTGGTTCAGGCAAAAGCCAGAAACCACAAAAGACGCGAAGCGACACGAAGGAAAACACGCTGAGCGCGAATTCTTGGCATTGAGGTGAAGTGGTATGAACCCAAAGAAGCTGGTTTCAATCTTCGCTCTTACACTGGCAATTTGCCTTTCGGCTCCGCATGCGGTGCGAGCCGGAGGCCCTCCCCCCACCGCAACCGGCGCCACGGTCCGCGGGGTCGTGCGCTTTGAAGGCAAGATTCCGGTGGCCAAGCCCATCAGCATGGCGGCCGATCCGGTCTGCGCCAAGCAGCATCCCTCCCCCATCATGGCGCAGGAAATCATGGCTGATCCGAAGGGCGATCTGCAGAACGTGATCGTGTTCGTGTCGGAGGGACTGGGCGACCGGACGTTCGATCCGCCCACTCAGCCCGTAGTCGTCGAGCAGAAGGGATGCATGTACCAGCCGCACGTGCTGGCGGTGCGCGCCAATCAGATGTTGGAACTGGTGAACGACGATCCGACCTCGCACAATATTCATCCGACGCCGGCCAACAACCGCGAGTGGAACAAGGCTGAGCCGCCCGGATCGAAGATGGAGGATTCATTCGCGCGCGAGGAGATCGCCATTCCCGTGAAGTGCAATGTGCATCCGTGGATGCGGGGGTACATCGCGGTATTCAAGCATCCGTTTTTTGCGGTGACGGGAAAAGACGGGAGCTTCGATCTGAGCAACCTGCCAGCGGGGACTTACACGATCAAGGCCTGGCACGAAAAGTTGGGGACATCGACGCAGACGGTAACGATCGGAGCGGCCGAGACGAAGGAGATCAGCTTCGTGTTCAAGGGGATGTGAACCAGTGGATGTGAACAAGGGGATGGGACGCGCGGTGATTTGACGCGAGCGAAGAGCGGCCTCGAGCTGCAGCCTGCGATTCTCGGCGTTGTGGCGCGGCCCGCAAGGGCCGCTCTTGCGTTTGTGGCAACTTATCTTTCTGTCAACGTCTACTGAGACCAGGCACGTGCTCTCGGACCGCGTCGTGCAAGCGGCGGTTTTGCTCTCGCATGACGGAGCGGTCGCGGCGAGGCAGGTTGTAAACGCGCATGGAAACCTCGATGACCATGCGGTCCAGCGCCAGGAGGACATCCAGCATCTGGGTCCGGTTGCTCTCCGCTATGACCGGATCGTTCAGCTCGCCGACATTGTGGTCGGCGCGCCGGGTCATTCGTTTCACTCGGTTCGTGAGCGCTGGCATTAGAGAGTACTTGCTGCAGCTATTGATAGCCCCCCGAACGCGAGAAGGGAAATCGAAACAATTGATCGGTCCCATCCATGCAGACGGATCTCGTTAACTACCTGAAAACAGGTGTGCCGAAATGCTGCGAACCGCCATTCTTGAATGCGGACGATCAGATCTTTGAGTCACCGTTGGGCCGTAATCGGCGCCGGGTCCAGTACTCCCGAATCTTGATTCTCCACGCGTCGGCGCGTAGAGTCTGAGTGTGGGGGTGCATCCCCTCCGGGGCCTTTATGTCGAGTCAATCCAACACTTATTTGAAGTTCGGCGGTGCGAGCGCGGTCATCCTGGTGCTCCTCGGCTACCTGGCCTACACCGGCGTGCAGGACAGCAAGAGTTACTACGTCACCATTAAAGAACTGCACACCATGGGCGACGGCGTGTACGCCAAGCGGTTGCGGGTTGCGGGCAACGTGCAGCCCGGCTCGATCAAGCGCACGGGAACCCATGTGCAGTTTGTGCTCGTGGAACAGGATCAACTCCTTTCGGTGGACTACACCGGAACCGAGGCCCCTCCCGACACTTTCAAAGACGACTCGCAGGCCTTGGCCGACGGCAGCTTTGGCCACGACGGCGTTTTCCACGCCAAGGCGCTGCAGGCCAAGTGCGCGTCCAAGTACGCTCCCCAGCAGCCCGGAACCCCGGCGAATGGAATGCAATCCGGCGAGCCGGCCAAGAGCGTGACCCAGGTGCAGACACCGCCCGCGGGAAGCGCGAACTAGGCTTCACCGGGCCGTGCGTCTGAGTCTCTCGCGTTCCTGCCCATGCGGGCGGGATTCCCCGCCAATGAATTCTTTCCACACAGAGGATGGCCAATCGGTGGGGTTGATGGCCGGAAGGTGTGGTTGACTGCCGGCAAGCGGGAGCATACCGTGCGTGTGCGTTCAGTTTTTCCTTGGACTCCGGCCCCGCACGTTTTCCAATCAATCCAAAATTCTCCGCAGGAGGTTTCTATGAAACTGCATCGATACGGGCACGGTTCGGCCGCGTCAATACTAACCGGGGATACGAAAGCTACGAAAGCTCTCAGATTGAATTACTGGTTTTTGCTGGTGGTGGCTGGGATCGTACTCAGCTTCAGTTCGTTCGCGTTCTCCGCCGTGGTAGCGGTAGGCACGTGCACGAACCTTCCTTTTTACGCAAACATTCAACTGGCGGTGAACTCCATACCGGCGGGATCGACCATCAAGATTTGTCCCGGCACCTACCCGGAACAGGTTCTGATCACCAAGAACATGACTCTGCTGGGAGTGGCCGCGAACGGTCTGTTTGGAACGACGGCGGCCGGGGCCAACAATCCAGTGATCGTCTCGCCGACGACGGGAGTGGTGGTCAACGCCAACGATCTTGTTGACGCCAGCGGGATCGCCGCACAAATCGCTGTCGTTACCCCAACCGCGCAAGTGGCCACCCCGATTGTCGTCAACATCAGTAACCTCACCGTAGATGGCAGCAACAATCTGATTGCCGGGTGCTCGCCGGACCTGGTCGGCATCTATTACCAGAATGCGAACGGCACGGTGAACCACGTCGTGACCAGATTCCAGGAATTGCCCCCGAGCCTGTTCGGTTGCCAGATCGGGCTGGCGATTTTCGCGCAGAGCGGTTACACCAGCGGGGAACCTCCGCGGTGACCATCGAGAACAGTAGCGTCCACGACTACGACAAGAACGGAATCACGGTGGATGGCAACGGCACGGTCGCCACGATTACGGCGAACTATGTGGTGGGCATCGGCGCCACTCCGTTGACTGCCCAGAACGGCATTCAGGTGAGCGACGGAGCCAACGGAAAAGTCACCAATAACACCGTAACCGACGACGTGTACGTCAACCCCCCGGACTGCCAGAGCAGCAGTTCTTGTTTTAGCGCGACGGGGATTCTTATCTATGATTCGGGCGGAAGCAATTTGAAGAATCTCACCATCAGCGGAAACACGGTGAGCAACGCGCAGGGCGGGATCGTAACTTTCGGGGATCCGTTCGGAAACGCGGATTACAACGTAGTTACCCTCAATCGAGTGACGACCAGTCCAGCGGCCGGGCCGTTTCTGCTGGACGGGATCGACCTTTGCAGCAACAACAACACGGCTACCTCAAACACCGTGTTTAACAGCTCGGGATCGGGCGTGCATATCGACAGCCAGTGCGCGGAATTCGGCGGGCCAAGCGGGAATAACACCATGGCAAAAAGCAATGTCATCAATGAGGCCTGCGCCGGTGTTCTGACCGGAAACGGCATGCTGAACACCGTGTCGGGAAACGTCACTTACAATGTGGTAGCGACCACGGCATCGGGAGATATCTGTCCGGCGGGCATCAGCGGCAGAACATTGACCAGACTGCGGCCCTCGCCCAGACGGCACTGATCAACCCAACTCTGGCGAAGGCCGCTTGCGCAGCGGCCTTCGCGTTCTTTGCCTCTTACCTCATACGATTCCCGCCTTTGCAAAAAATCCGCGAAATCCATAGATTCGTTTCTGTGACTGGAAAGCAAATCCTCTCCGTTCCGCGCGCCCGGTGAATACTCTGGCAACTGCCCCAATGGACGCCGCAATCATCACCGTCACCAACGTCATCAAGCAGTTTGGCCGGTTCGCCGCCTTGCGCGGAGTTTCGGCGGAGTTTGACGCGGGGCGATTCCACGCCATTCTCGGCGACAACGGAGCAGGGAAGACCACGCTGCTGCGCGCCCTCGCCGGCCTGGCGCGGCCGACGCGGGGCGAGATCGCGATCTTCGGCAAGAGTCCGCGGGAAGCGTGCCGCGATATCGGCTACATGGCGCATCCCTCGCTGCTCTACGACGAGATGAGCGGAATGGAGAACCTGCGCTACTTCGCCCGGTTGTACGGCATTGCGGGCGACCGCCGTTGCCAAGAAGTGATTCGCTCGGTGGGCCTCGATCCGGAGTTGACGCGGCCGGTGGGCCAGTATTCGCAGGGAATGCGGCAGCGCATGTCGCTGGCGCGGGCGATCCTGCACGATCCCCGGGTGCTGCTGCTGGATGAGCCGTTCTCCAACGTGGATGTGCATTCGGCGCGGGAGATGGTTGGGCTGCTCAAGGCCATGCGCGATGCCCGCAAGACGATCTTTGTCGTGACCCATCAGGCGCTGCTGCTCGAAGGCGTGGCTGACGAATTCGTCTGGATGCAGGCCGGGCAGATCGTCGACCGGACTGCCAGCATGGCCCACGCGGGGGTGCTATGAACTCATCCCCGTCGCCCCACCCGTCTTCCCTCTGGTCCATCACTCTCGCGACGCTGAAGAAAGACATTCGGCTGGAGTGGCGCTCGAAAGACGCGATCAACTCCATGCTGTTTTTCTCCCTGCTGGTGGTGGTGATCTTCAGCTTCTCGTTCGATCCCAACGCGGAGGAGTCGCGGGAAATCGCCGGCGGATTGGTGTGGGTGGCGTTTCTATTTGCGGCTGTGGTGGCGCTGAACCAGACTTGGGCGCGAGAGTTGCGCAACCAGGTGCTCGATGCGTACCGAGTTTCTCCGGCCCCGGCGAATTCGCTGTTCTTGGCCAAGGCGCTGGGAAATTTCCTTCTGGTCACGCTGCTGGAAGCGGTCATGGCGCCGCTGTTCACCGTGTTCTACAACCTGCGGTCGATCGGTCCGGCATGGCAGTTGATTCCCGTCGGACTGCTGGGCACCTGGGCGCTGGTGGTGAACGGAACGTTTTTCGCGGCCATGTCGCTGCGCACGCGCAGTCGCGAGATCATGCTGCCGCTGCTGCTGTTTCCCATTTCCATCCCGGCGGTGCAGGCGATGGTCGAGGCCACGCGCATCATCCTCGCCGGCGAAGGCGCGGCCCGCTTCTGGATCGTGTTGCTTCTCACCTACGATGTGGTGTTTACTACAGCTTGTCTGGCTTTGTTCGGGACAATTCTGCACGCCGAATGAAACGGCTCTTCCCCATTCTCGCGGTCATTACGGCGGCGCTGCTCGCCTACGCCCTGTATCAGGCTCTGGTGGTCGCGCCCACGGAACGCACCATGGGCGACGTGCAGCGGATTTTCTACTACCACGTGCCCTCGGCCTGGACGGCGTTTCTGCTGTTCATGGTGAATCTGGTCGCGTCAGTGGTCTATCTCATTCGGCGTAATCCCAAGGCGGACGCGGTTGCTGTGGTGTCGGCCGAGGTGGGCGTCGTGTTTTGCACCATCGTGCTGGTCACCGGGCCGATCTGGGCGCGTCCGGTGTGGGGCATCTGGTGGACCTGGGATGTGCGCCTGACCACGACCCTGGTGCTGTGGCTGATTTATGTGAGCTACCTGGTGTTGCGGCGCTTTTCCGACAGCGCGCAGACTCCAGTGCTGGCCGCGGCGCTGGCGATCTTCGGAGCGTTGGACGTGCCGCTGGTTTATTTTTCGATCTGGTTTTTCCGCACCCAGCATCCGCAGCCGGTGATCGGCGGCGGCGGCTCACTGGATCCTCGGATGGCGCATGCGCTGCTATGGAACTGGCTCGCGTTCTCCTGCTTTGCTTTTCTGGTGTGCTGGTCGCGCTACCGGTTGGAAATGCTGCAACGCGAGGTGGAAGAAGCCCACGCCATGGAATCGCTGGCCGGGGCGGGAGCGGCCGCGAGCGTCCCGCTGAACCGGAGCCGGCAATGAACTCCATTAAATATTTGTTCGCCGCCTACATCGCCACGTGGCTGATTCATGCCGTCTACCTCGGCAGCCTGGTTCGGAGATTCAGTCGACTGCGCCAGCAGTTAAAGGAACTGGGGAAAGGGAAGTAGGGGCGGTTTCGTGTGGGGCGGACACTCCTGTCCGCCGCTTTTGACTTTGTTTTTCTTGGTTCTACGCTTAGCCTAAGTCAAAAGCAAAACCAACCGCAACGGCGGCGGACAGGGATGTCCGTCCCACACAGGCCTCAGTTCGTCGCTTTCCATTCCTTCTGCAGCGCGCTGAGGAAATCCGGGCTGCCGTTGGTGCGGAGGAATTCGTAGTCCTCGATCATGGCGGCGGTGCCGATGCGCGCTGAGGGAAGCGGATTTTCGACGCGGATGACGCGCGCGCTGAAGCGCACGCGAACCGCGTCGGTGAGAGTCACGTGGGGAGGAAACGTGAGGGTGACTTCGAGCTTGGTCCCGGACGAGACGGCGCGGTCCAGATAGAAGAAAACCCCGCGGGCGCTCACGTTCTGGGTTTCGGTGTGGAACTCGCCCGCGCCTTCCAGTCGGACAACGGCAGGCAGGCGCATATCAAAGCGCCGCATCATCCGCCGATCCTGGGCATTCGGTTGCATGCTGGAACCACTAACGAGGACGTGTCATTCCCCACAGAAACGCGACCTCTACAGCCCCAATGTATAGAATTATCAGCAGTTTGCAACAGCAAAACGCGGTTGCGAACTAACTCGGTTACTCTGTCCGGAATTCCGGAACAGCCCGTCAAGCGCCGTGGCAGGACGCACCAATGCCCAAGGCCTTTGCAACGCTTGAGCAATCCCCGGGCCATCCGGGGATCGGAAAGTTCTCAGCGAAGAATCAACGGCTTCCGCCCCGCGTCAACCCGTGCCCGTCTCCGTGCATGCAAGCCATTGCAGCGGAGCACCATCTCGGTTCAGCCACTTTTGTGCCATTGCGTCGGCATCTTTCGGCACCGTCCGCCGCATCTGACGAATCTTGGAGCGGCGACACGGGGGCTGGTTTGACTTGTCTGGCTTGACTTGTCTATCCGTCAGATGTTTAAGTAGTTACTTAATTTTTTCCGCCAGTTCCAGTGACCAGCAAGCCGCGGGCAGGCTCGCCCATGGAAGCACGCCGGCGAGAGGCCCGGACTGATTCGTGCGTCGTCACTGACCTCTCCACTAATCTGAGACACGACGTGAGCGGAAACGACCTTGAACGAAATTGATATGAGTGCATCGGAGGAACGCGTGAACGTTGATCGCCGTTGGTGGGGAGCATCCGCAGTACGAGTTCGTGTTCTGACTGCCGGGCTGGTACTGCTGGCGGCAGGAGGCATGGTTCTCGGGGGGAGTTCCCGCTCACGTCAACTGGCCGCGAGCATGACCGCGAACGCGGCGAGCAGCCTGGTTGCAAAGCCCGCTCCGTCCGGCCCCGCTCTTGCTGACAAAGCTATCTACGGCACGCCGTCGCGGGCGCAATCGGTTCTGGCCGGACTGCCCTTGATGTTCGAACCCAACCAGGGACAGGCGAATCTGGACCCCGCTGATCCGCGCGCGAAGTTTCTGGCGCGTGGCCCCGGGTACAGCCTGTTGCTCGGCAAAGACGGCGCGATGTTGAGCCTCACCTCCATTAGTCCCTCCAAGCGCGATGCCGCGAAACCGGCGCTACGCTCCGAGTGGCTGCAGATGAAGCTGGCGGGAGCGGATCCGAACGTGAGACTGACGGCCGCCGATCCCCTGCCTGGCAAGAGCAACTACATGCTGGGCAACGATCCGGCGAAGTGGCGGCAGGGTATTCCGCAGTTCGCACGCGTGAGCTACGAGAATGTCTATCCGGGAATTAATCTGGTGTTCTACGGAAATCAGGGAGCGCTCGAATACGATTTCCAGGTTGAGCCCGGCTCCGATCCCTCGCGCGCCGAACTGGAATTCGACGGCGCGAAAGGGCTCGAACTGCAGGACGGCGCGCTCGTCGTAAAAGGCGAAGGCGGCAGCGTCCGCTTCAATGCCCCGCGCGTTTACCAGGAGATCGCCGGCCGGCAGCAGCCGGTCGAGGGCGGCTTCGTGCTGCGCGGCGCGCGACGCGCCGGATTCGCGATCGGAACCTACGATCACTCGCGCGAACTGGTCATCGATCCCTTTCTGAGCTTCTCGACTTATTTCGGGGGCAGCGGTAATGAGCTGAACAGCTCCATCTTTGTCGATGGCAGCGGCAACATTTACCTGACCGGTTCGACGACTTCGCCGAATCTCCCGGTGACCACGGGCGTGATCCAGACCGCGCTCAAGGCGGTGACCGCGCAGAATATTTATATCGCCAAGATCACTCCGCCGCTGGGCTCGATCCCCGCAGGGCTGGACTACGTCACTTATCTCGGCGGCAGCGATGTCGATTCTCCGGTGGGTATCGCGGCCGATGGCGCCGGTCGTCCCTACGTGGCCGGCACGACCACTTCGCCCGACTTTCCCACTACGCCGACCGCGTATCAGACAACACCGCAGGCCGGCAGTACCGGTTCTTCTCACGTCTTCGTGACCGCATTGAACAACACCGTAACCGCCCCCCTGCTCTATTCGTCCTACTTGTCGGGCAGCGGCACCGACATCGCCAGCGGCATGACCATCGATTCCCAGGGCAGCATTTACGTTACGGGGACGACTACTTCGACCAATCCTCAGGACTATGCCATCGGTGTTGCCTTCCCGGTCACCTCGATCCCGTTTGGTTTACAGCCATTCCAGAGCACGCCTCGCGCTCCTCTGCAGTTCTTCGTGACCAAAGTGAATACGCTTTCCGCCGGCATCACCAGCGTTCTGTATTCGACCTACTTCGGCGGAGGCACCTTCGAGACAACCACGCCGATCGCGGTGGGCGGTGGCATTACCGTGGACACCAATCAAAACATCTACTTCACCGGCACGACGAACTTCATTTACCTGGGACAGAACGGTACCGGGCTGACCGACTTCCCCATCCTGAATGCGTACCAGCCCTGCCTCGACGTGCCGCAGGTGACGATCATCATCGGCCCGCAGAGTTGCTCGACCAACGCGAGCGCGACCGAGTCCGATGCCTTTGCCGCCAAACTGAATCCCGCCGGCCCGGCTGGTTCCGGGCAACTGGTATGGTCGACCTATCTGGGGGGATCGCAGACGGACTCGGGCACCGGGATCGCTCTTGATACCGGAGCGGCCAACGTCTACATCACGGGGACCACGAATTCGCCCGACGTGACGACCGCCACGAGCTTTGCCGCCTACCAGCGCTGCCTCGATACTCCGGTGAACCCGGCGGCCGGAACGACATGCAACACAGCGCTCACCGCCAACGATGCCTTCGTGGCGCGGCTCACCAACCCTTCGTCGGGAGTGACGACCACCAACATGGCCCTCACCTACTTCTCGTACCTGGGCGGGAGTGGCAACGAGGCGGGACTCGCGATCACGGTGGATTCGGCCAGCGGCGCGCTGTTGACGGGCTCGACCCAGTCCGCGGACTTCCCGGTGTTCCCCACTCCCAGCCCCATTCAGACTGGAATTAACGGCACGCAGAACGCATTCGTAGCGCGCCTGAACACCGTCGCTCAAATCGGAAACAATACGAGTACCTCGTGGGCCAGTTACTACGGCGGAAGCGCCCTCGACGAGGGCACCAGCATTGCCCTCGACGTCAACCAGAACGTCTACATCGCCGGCGATACGACTTCGCCCAATCTGCACCTGGCCGAGCAATTACTGGCATCGCAGGGCGGAGACTATAACGGCGGCTCCGACGCATTTGTGGTGCAACTGGGCACGGCCTCGAATCTGTCGATCACGGGATGCATTGCGCCCTGTACCACGCAGACCCAGCCCTATGTCAGCGCCGGGACCCCGGTGACGTTCACCTACACGTTGACCAATAACGGTCCCGATCTGGCCTCCGGCATCACGGTTACCAACTTCATTGGCCCGTCCATTACGATCGTGCCGCTGACATTCGATTCCGCCACCGCCACATCTGGAACCTGCAGCGGTAGCTCGACCACAACTCAGGTGGCGTGCACCATTCCAACGTTGCAGTCCGGGTCGACGGCGACCATCACATTCGTGCTGACGCCGACCGCAACCAGCAACGGAGGTTCGGCCAGCTTCAATGGCGGCACAGTGCAGGTAACCGGGCAGAACGACATCGTTCTGGCCCAGACTTCGGTGCCCGCAAGCATGTCGGACTTCTCGATCTTGGCCAGTCCCAGCAACTTCAGCGTGCCAGCGGCGGGGGATACAGCGAGCTATGTCGTGCAGCTGATTCCTCACCCCGTGTACGGCTCGAACGTTACGCTGTCGTGCACAGGTACGCCCACCGGGACTGCTTGCGGCTGGTCCGCACAAACGATTACGCTCACGGGAACCAGTCCCGGGTCGTCAATGCTGAGCATAAGTACCACGGCTCGGCCCATCGTTACTCCTTCATCAAGCCTGTGGACTCGGCATTTTTACGCGATCTGGTTGAGTGTTCCGGGATTGGCCCTGCTCGGGATCGGAGTGGGCGGCGACCGCCGCCGCCGGCGCATCGCTGGAGTGTTGCTGCTCTGCGCTGTGTTCGCCATGCTATTGCTGCAGCCCGCCTGCGGTAAGAGCGCAGCCCAGTCGCCGGTAAGCGGAACGCCCACCGGGACCTACACCATCACGGTGACCGCCACTGCAGGGAGCGACTCCAAGAGCGCTTCCGTCACTTTGACGGTTCCGTAGAGTGGTTCCGCGGCGCGCGTGGAAGAGCGGCCCTTTAGAGCCGCGTAAGGACTATGCTCCCGCCGACAGCCTGTGGTGGCCCTTGGCTTCGGCGATCCCGTACTGCCGGATCTTGTAGAGCAACGCTTTGTAGCTGATCTGCAGAATCACTGCGGCCTGCTTGCGGTTCCAGTTGGTCTGCTCCAGAGCCTGGGTAATGGCCTGCGCCTCGGCTTCGTCTTTTGCGCCGCGCGCCAGAGACTTCAACCCACCCGACTCGGCTCCCCTGGTGGCGGAATCTCCGCGGGCGCCGCCATTGCCGTCGTTCCTGGGAAGCAGTTCGGTCACCGCCAGTTTTTCGTCTCCCAGAATCAGGTAGCGCTTCAGGAAGTTGTTCAGCTCGCGCAGATTTCCGGGCCAGGAGTGATCCTGGCAGGCCTGCAGCAAGGCCGGAGAAAGCGGCAGAGGCGCGCGCGCGTAGCGCTCGGCCATGCGCGACATCGAGTGCTTCAGCAGGATGGGAATTTCTTCCTTGCGTTCACGCAGCGGCGGAATGTGCATGGTAAACGCGTTGAGCCGATAATAAAGATCCTCGCGCAGGCGCTTGCTGGCCAGCGCTTCGGGAATGTCGATGTTGGTGGCGGCCAGGATACGCACATCCACCTTGATCAGGGACCGGCTGCCCAGCCGGGAGAATTGCTGATCCTGCAACACGTGCAGGAGTTTCGCCTGCAGCTGAGGCGGCATCTCGCCGATTTCGTCGAGCAGGATCGTACCCTTGTTGCAGAGTTCGAACTTGCCCGGCTTGGCGTGTGTCGCGCCGGTGAAAGCACCGGGCTCGTAGCCGAAGAGTTCACTTTCCAGCAAATCGGCGGGAACGGCCGCGCAATTGACCTTCAGAAAGGTGCGATGAGCGCGGGGCGATAGCTTGTGAATCAGGCGGCCCAGAACTTCCTTGCCGGTTCCGCTCTCGCCGAGCAGCAGCACGGGAATGTCTACATTGGCCACCAGCGCGGCTTGCGAGCGGATCTTTCGCATTTGCGGGCTGGCCGCGATGAAGAAGACGTCCTCGGAAAGCTCTTCCACTTCTCCGCTGAAAGTTTGTTTTCCCTGGCCGAGACTGAGGTCGATGACCGCGTCCAACTCCGCTTTCTGAAAGGGCTTGGTCAGGTAGTCCTGCGCGCCCAGCTTCATGGCGTGCACGACCTTGCGGGTGTCATTGACGCAGGAGAGCATCACGACTTTCACGCCGGGCTGCATCTGGCGCAGTTGTTCGAGCGTCTGCAAGCCGTCGATGCCGGGCATCAGCACGTCGAGCAAAACCAGGTCGGGATGCAGACCTTTCTCCACCCGCTGCAGCGCTTCCTCGCCGGTGGTCGCGGTTTCGACTTTATAGTCGTCCACTTCGAGCAGTGTCTTGATGTAGCGGAGCATGCCGGGCTCGTCGTCCACCAGCAGGATTTTGGCGGTCTGCTTCATCGGGTTTTCCCTTTGCTGGCGGCGGCTGTGGCCGGTTTGTAGGGGATCAGGAATGAGAACTTGCAGCCTCCTCCGGGATCGCTTTCCACCCAGATCTTTCCCCCCATGCCCTGCACCAGGCGGCGCGCGATGGCGAGGCCCAGACCCATGCCTTCCTGGCTTTCGGTACCGGGAAGGCGGAAAAAGTCGTCGAAAACTTCCAGATGAAACTCTGGCGGAATGCCCGGCCCGGTGTCGGAAACGCTGACTTTGACCGAGTTCGGATGCGTCAGATTCTGGCGGCGGCGCTCTGCGGCTGAGGGCTGCGCGGCAGTGCGGCGATCCCACATGTGCGGTTCGGCGTGTAGCCAGACCGTTCCGCCTTTGGGCGTGAACTTGTAGGAATTCTCCAGCAAGTTTGAAATCACGCGCTCGAGTTTGGGCGCGTCAAACGGAAACACGGGCAGCTTGTCGTTGGCCAGAAAATACAGAGCCAGCCCTTTTTCCTGAAAACGGTTCGACCAGAGGCGGCATACTTCAGACAGCGTGTCGTTGATGTTGCCGGGCTCGAACTGCATGCGCAGCCCACCGGTCTCAAGCGCGCTGTAGGTCAGAAAATCCTGAATGAACTGTTGCAAGCGCTTTCCGCTGGCCTGCATGTCCTGCAAGACTTCGCGCTGGCGGTCGCAGAGCGGGCCGAGCTTCTCGCTGTAGAGCAACTCGACGTAGCCGTTGAGAATGGACAAAGGCGTCTTGAGATCGTGAGCCGCGGAACCCAGAGCGTTGGTCGTGCGCTGAAAGCGCTCGCGGAGTTCGTTGTACTCGCGCAGCAGATTTTCGGGGCTGGGAACATCGCCGTCGGACCGCACGGCTGCACCGGGGGTCGGCTCCGGAACTCCCGCAGCGTCGGACGCACACGTGTTCTTATGGGC
>Ga0075017_100001624_pt1 | contig 13875 bp, 13 predicted proteins | sample AleBraG_ABR_2012_FD_71475 | JGI IMG/M metagenome (GOLD analysis project Ga0075017, IMG submission 71475) | Freshwater sediment microbial communities in response to fracking from Pennsylvania, USA - Alex Branch Run_MetaG_ABR_2012 | ecosystem: Environmental > Aquatic > Freshwater > Creek >... | reverse complement strand
GAGCAGGTGGTCCAGGATCAACACCGAGCGGGTCGAGCGGCTGGCGCGGGCCGGGAGGATCCGCGCCGCCGGCTGGCGGGAGGTCGAGGCGGCCAAGGCCGATGGACGCTGGCAGGCGGCCTACCCGGGGCAGGCGGCGGCGGCGGTGCCCGACGATCTGCAGGCTGCGCTCGACGCCGCGCCCGCCGCCGCTGCACTGTTCGCTGAGCTCGACAGGGCGAACCGCTACGCCATTCTCCACCGCATTGGTCAGGTCAAATCCCCGACCACGAGGGCCCGGAAAATCGCCGGTTTCGTCGACGGTCTGGCTCGGGGCGACACGCCCCACCCGCGCCGGCGGCGGTAGTGCTCTCCCACGGGCCGCGCCCGGCGCGGGGCGCTAAGAACGCGCAGATGTTCGACACCGGCGCGCTAGAAATCCGCTAGGGGGCTTCCCGGCGCGCCGGGGGCGGCGTAGACCCTTCTGGACCGCAGCCTTTCGCCGGTCGAGGAGGAACCGTGAGGAACGACCTGACCTTCGTGGCGATCATGATCGCCTTCTTCGCCATCGCAGCCCTGTTCGTCGTGGCCTGCGACAAGATCATCGGGCCCGACGACGAGGCCCTCGCCCTCGGCAACGAGGCTGAGCCGGAGGCCACTCCCGAAGCGGACCGGCTGGCCGCGTGATGGTCGCGCTCGCCATGAGCGGCGACGATCTCGTCGGTCTGCTCATCGCCGTCCTGACGACGGCCTACCTCATCTACGCGTTGCTCGCCCCGGAGAAGCTCTAGCATGTCGGCCGCTGGATGGCTCCAGTTCGTCCTGTTCGGTGTGCTGATCGCCGTCAGCACGCCGCTGTTGGGCCGCTACATGTACCGGGTGTACTTCACCGACCGGGCACCCGGCGACCGCGTGTTCCTGCCGGTGGAGAAGGTCATCTACCGGGTCCTCGGCGTCGACCCGGAGGGTGAGCAGCGCTGGCGTGGGTATGCCATGTCGCTGCTGGCCTTCAGCCTGGTGAGCCTGCTCTTCACCTACGCCGTCCTGCGCCTCCAGGCCCACCTGCCTTTCAACCCCGACCACCTGTCGGCCGTCGGGCCGGGCCTGAGCTTCAACACCGCCGTCAGCTTCCTGACCAACACCAACTGGCAGGCCTATGCCGGCGAGTCGACGATGAGCCACCTCAGCCAGATGCTGGCCCTGGTCCTCCACCAGTACGTGTCGGCCGCCGTCGGCATGGCGGTGGCGGTGGCCTTCACCCGGGCCATCATCCGCCGTCGGCAGGTGACCATCGGCAACTTCTGGGTCGACCTCATCCGTTCGACCACCCGCATCCTCCTGCCGATCTGTTTCGTGTTCGCCTTCGTGTTCATGAGCCAGGGGGTGATCCAGAACTTCCATGCGTCGCGCACCGTCGCCACCGTCGCCGGCCAGGGTGTCGACGCCAAGGGCAACATCATCACCACCCAGACGGTGCCTGGCGGTCCCGTGGCCAGCATGGAGCCCATCGAGATGCTGGGCGACAACGGGGGCGGGTTCTTCAACGCCAACACTTCCCACCCCTACCAGGGCCCCAACCAGCTGGTCGGTCTGCTGGCCATGTGGTTGGTGGTGATGATCCCCTTCGCCTTCCCCTTCACCTTCGGCAAGGCCGTCGGGTCGATGCGCCAGGGGTGGGTGGTGTTCGCCTCGATGGCCGTGCTCTTCGTCCTCGCCACCGTGTTCGTCTATCCCCTGGAGGGCAACGGGAACAACAAGTTCACCCCGGCCGGGGTGAGCCAGACGGCCTCGGCCACCAATCCCGGGGGCAACATGGAGGGCAAGGAGGTCCGCTTCGGTGTCGGGGGCTCGACGCTCAACGCCATGGGGGTGACCGCCACCTCGGCCGGCGCCCAGGGCTCGGCCCACGAGAGCTTCACCCCTCTCGGCGGCTCGCTGCCCCTCGTCAACATGATGCTCGGCGAGGTCAGCCCCGGTGGGGACGGCTCCGGCCTGTACGGCAAGCTGATCCTGGTTCTCACCGCCGTGTTCATCGCTGGCCTCATGGTCGGTCGAACACCCGAGTACCTCGGCAAGAAGATCCAGGCGCAGGAGATGAAGCTGGTGGTGGTGTACCTCCTCGCCGTACCCCTGGTGACCTTGGCCTTCGCCGGTGCTGCCATCGTGATCCACTCGGCCCAGAACTCGCTGCTGTCGTCGGGACCACACGGTCTCACCGAGATGGTCTACGCCTACTCGTCGTCGGCCAACAACAACGGCTCGGCCTTTGCCGGCCTCAGCGCCAACACCCAGTGGTACAACACCACTCTCGGGCTGACGATGCTGGTCGGAAGGTTCATCACCATCATTCCCGTTCTCGCCATCGGTGGGTCGGTGGTGCGAAAGCAGGTCGTCCCGGTCACCGCTGGGACCTTCCGCACGGATACGCCGCTCTTCCTCGGACTGCTGCTCTCCGTGACCGTGATCATCGTCGGGCTGATCTACTTCCCGGTCGTGGCGCTCGGACCCATCGTCGAGCACCTCACCGGCCACTTCTAGGAGCGTCATGTCAACCCTTGTCGAAGCTCCCCCTCCGGCGCCGGCGGAGCACCTGCCCCACCGCCATGAGCGGAAGGCCGCGTCGCTGTTCGAGCCGGCCATCGTGCGCCGGGCCGTCGGTGACGCGTTCCGGAAGCTCAACCCCCGGACCGAGGCCCGCAACCCGATCATGTTCGTCGTGCTGATCGGCGCCGTCTGGACGACCGTCCTGTTCTTCCGGGACCTGGGCCGGGCCACCACGGCCACCAGCGTCTTCGGCGGCCTCGTGTCGCTGTGGCTGTGGTTCACCGTGCTGTTCGCCAACTTCGCCGAAGCCATCGCCGAAGGTCGGGGCAAAGCCCAGGCCGACACGTTGCGCAAGACGCGGACCGAGACGGTGGCCCATGTCCGCCAAGCGGGCGGGACGGTCGTCGACAAGGCCTCGAGCGAGTTGAACATCGGGGACGAGGTGGTCTGCAACCCCGGCGACCTGATCCCCGGCGACGGTGATGTCATCAGCGGCATCGCCGCGGTGGACGAGTCGGCCATCACCGGCGAGTCGGCGCCGGTGATCCGCGAGTCGGGCGGCGACCGCTCCTCCGTCACCGGGGGCACCCGGGTCCTCTCCGACGGCATCGTCGTGCTGATCACCACGCAGCCCGGTGAGAGCTTCATCGATCGGATGATCGCCCTCGTTGAAGGGGCCGATCGGCAGAAGACGCCCAACGAGATCGCCCTCAACATCCTGCTGGCCGGCCTGACGATCGCCTTCGTACTGGCCGTCACCACCCTCCAGCCGTTCGCCCTGTACTCGAACGCCCACCAGTCGATCATCGTGCTCGTCGGCCTGCTCGTGTGCCTCGCCCCGACGACCATCGGCGCTCTGCTGTCGGCCATCGGCATCGCCGGCATGGACCGACTGGTGCAGCGCAACGTTCTCGCCATGTCGGGTCGGGCCGTCGAGGCCGCCGGTGATGTGTCGACCCTGTTGCTCGACAAGACGGGCACCATCACCTACGGCAACCGGATGGCGGCCGAGTTCCTGCCCGTCGGAGGCCAGGCCGAGGGTCCTCTGGCCGAGGTTGTCCTGCTATCCAGCCTGGCGGACGAGACGCCGGAAGGACGGTCGATCGTCAAGCTGGCCGAGGAGCGCTACAACCTGACGGCGGTTGACATGCCCGACGCCGAGCTGGTGCCCTTCACCGCCCAGACCCGGATGAGCGGGATCGAGTGGCAGGGCCGGTCCATCCGCAAGGGGGCGGCCGACTCGGTGCAACGCTGGGTCGCCGAGCGGGGGGGCACCGTTCCCGAGGACCTGGCGCCGATCGTCGAACGGATCGCCACGTCGGGCGGCACCCCGCTGGTGGTGGCCGAGGGCACCACCATCCTCGGTGTCATCCACCTCAAAGATACGGTCAAGGCGGGCATCGCCGTCAAGTTCGCCGAGATGCGGGCCATGGGCATCAAGACCATCATGATCACGGGCGACAACCCCCTGACCGCGGCCGCCATCGCCCGGGAAGCGGGCGTGGACGAGTTCATGGCGGAGGCCACCCCCGAGCAGAAAATGGCACGCATCCGCCGGGAGCAGGCGGGCGGCAACCTGGTGGCCATGACCGGGGACGGGACCAACGACGCGCCGGCCCTGGCCCAGGCCGACGTCGGTGTAGCCATGAACACCGGGACCCAGGCGGCCAAGGAAGCCGGCAACATGGTCGACCTCGACAGCGATCCGACCAAGCTCATGGACGTGGTCGAGATCGGCAAGCAGCTCCTGATCACCCGCGGGTCGCTCACCACCTTCTCGGTGGCCAACGACGTGGCCAAGTACTTCGCCATCGTCCCGGCCATGTTCCAAGGTGTGTTCCCGCGGCTCAAGACCCTCAACGTGATGAAGCTCGACAACCCCCACTCGGCCATCCTGTCGGCCGTCATCTTCAACGCCATCATCATCGTCCTGCTCATCCCCCTCGCCCTGCGCGGCGTGCGCTTCCGGGCTCTGGGGGCCCAGGCCATCCTCCGACGCAACATCCTGATCTACGGCCTCGGCGGGGTCATCGCCCCGTTCGTCGGCATCAAGCTGATCGACCTACTCCTCGCCGCCCTGGGGGTGCACTGAAGCCATGCGACGCAATCTGCTGACCGCCGGCGCTGCCACGCTCGTGCTGGCCGTGCTCACCGGGATCATCTATCCGTTCGCCGTGTGGGCCATCGGGCAGGGCGCCTTCAACTACCGGGCCAACGGCAGCTTCATCAAGAACGCCAAGGGCCAGGTGGTCGGGTCGGCGCTGATCGGACAGGAGTTTCTCGATGCCAAGGGGAACCCGCTCGGTCAGTACTTCCAACCGCGGCCGTCGGCAGCGGGGACCGGCTACACGGCCAACGCCAGCGGGGCCACCAACCTCGGCCCCGGCGACCCCCGGCTCGTCGGCTTCATCCCCGGGCTGAACGCCGTCGATCTCAACGGGAACCCGTCGTCCTCCAACCCTTTCGCCACGCCGGCCGACCCCTACTGCGTGCCGACCGACTCCAAGACCGGCAATCCCGTGATCAGCCCCTCGGCCGGCCAGCAGTACGCCAAGAACCCCGATGGCACCTACGTGTGCGACTCGAACACCGTTCCGGAGCGGGCCATCGCCTACCGCCAGTTGAACGGCCTCGATCCGCGGGCGATCGTCCCCGTCGATGCCGTGACGGCCAGCTTCTCGGGCCTCGACCCCGACATCTCGGTGGCCAACGCTGAGCTGCAGGTGGGGCGGGTGGCCAAGGCCCGCAACCTCCCGGTCCCCACGGTGGCGGGCCTCGTCAGCTCGCACACCGACAGCCGCCTGCTCGGCGTGATCGGCGAGAAGACGATCAACGTGCTCGACCTCAACCTGGCGCTCGATAAGACGCAGAGCTAACCGGGGCGGTGGGTGTGTCGCGGGGCAAGCTGCGGATCTACCTCGGGGCCGCCCCGGGGGTCGGCAAGACCTTCGCCATGTTGGATGAGGGGTGGCGTCGCCTGGGCCGAGGCACCGACGTCGTGGTCGGCTACGTCGAGACCCACAACCGGCTGAGGACGGCCAGCCAGTTGCGCGACCTCGAGGTGGTGCCGCGGCTGCGGCGCTCCTACCGGGACAGCAGCTTCGAGGAGATGGATCTCGACGCCATCCTGGCCCGCCGGCCCGAGGTGGCGCTCGTCGATGAACTGGCGCACACCAACGTGCCCGGCAGCCGGCACGAGAAGCGGTGGGAGGACATCGAGGAGCTCCTCAATGCCGGTATCGACGTCATCTCGACGGTCAACATCCAACACCTGACCAGCCTGAACGATGTCGTGGAGCGCATCACCGGTGTCGTGCAGCGGGAGACCGTTCCCGACTCGGTGGTGCGGGCCGCTGAGCAGATCGAGCTGGTCGACATGCACCCCGACGCCCTGCGTCGACGGATGGCCCACGGGAACATCTACACCCCCGACAAGGTCGACGCCGCCCTGGCCCACTACTTCCGGGTCGGGAATCTGGCCGCCCTTCGCGAGCTCGCCCTGCTGTGGGTGGCCGATCGTGTGGAGGACGAGCTGGCCGACTACCGGGAGCGCCACGGCATCACCGAGACGTGGGAGACGAAGGAGCGTATCGTCGTCGCCCTCACCGGCGCGCCGGGGGGCGAACAGCTGCTTCGCCGGGCGGCGCGGATGGCCACCCGCGTCGGCGGTGAGGTCATCGGTGTCCATGTCCGGTCGCTCGATCCCTTCACCCACCCTCCGGCCGAGGGGCTGGCCGCCCAACGGCGTCTCCTCGCCGAGCTGGGCGGCCGGTATGCCGAGGTGAGTGGGGCCGACGTCTCCGTGGCGTTGGTGAAGTTCGGCCGGGCCGAGAACGCCACCCAGCTCCTCCTCGGGGCGAGCGGCCGCAGCCGGTGGGCCGAGCTGTTGCACGGCTCGGTGATCAACCGGGTCATCCGCGAGGCCGGCCCCATCGACGTGCATGTGATCTCGGTGAGCGGACCGCCGGCGGCCGGCCTCCCGGCGGCCCCCCGCCGCCGACACTTGACGACCGTTCCGGCGCGACGACGTCAAGGCGCCTGGGCTCTCGGCACGGTCGGCATCGTGGCCCTCGGAGCGGCGCTGTCCCCCCTGCGGTCGAGCCTCGAGCTGCCCGGCGCCCTGCTGTGCCTGCTCCTCGGGGTGATCACCGTGGCCGCTGTCGGTGGCGTACCGCCCGCCGCGGCGGCCATCGTCACGGCCACCCTGGTCGGCGACTTCTTCTTCACTACCCCGTACGACACCCTGCGGATGAATCGACCGGCGCAGATCATCGACGTGGTGGTGTTCTTCGCCGTTGCCACCATCGTCGCCGCCCTCATCGACCGGCTCGCCCGTCGGGGCCTGCAGGTGGCCAGGGCGCAGGCCGAGGCCGAAGCCCTGGCCCGTCTGGCCGGTGGCTCGGTCCTGGCCGGGGTCGACGCCCTGCCCGACCTGGTGGCCGAGCTGCGGCGGACCTTCGATCTCGAAGGGGTGGGCGTGCTGTCGCCCAACTCCGACGGCACCTGGGCGGTGGTCGCCAGCGCGGGAGGGGAGCTCCCGTCGCGACCCGACCAGGCCACCTTCTCGGCCGAACTCGACGACGGGGCCACTCTCGTGCTGGCTGGCAGTCACCTCAGCGACGAGGACACCCGCCTTCTGGCCGCCTTCGTGGCTCAGCTCCGTCAGGCTCAGGAACACCTCCGGCTGGAAGGCGAAGCGGCCACCGCCGTCGAGTTGGCCGAGGCCAACAGCCTGCGGGGCGCCCTGCTCGCCGCCGTGTCACACGACCTGCGGACGCCGCTGTCGTCGATCAAGGCGGCGGCGACCAGCCTCCTGTCGTCGGAGGTCGCCTGGGACGATGAGCAGGCCAAGGGCTTCGCCAAGACGATCGATGCGGAGTCCGACCGGCTGACCCAGTTGGTGTCCAACCTCCTCGACATGAGTCGGCTCCAGGTCGGCGCCGTGCCTATCGCCGTTCGGGACGTGAAGGTCGACGAGGTGCTCTACCGGGCCGTGGCCAGCCTGGGATCGGGGGCGGCGGGCGTGGTGGTCGACATCGCCGGGGCGCTCCCCGTGGTGCTGGCCGACCCGGGGCTTTTGGAACGGGTGCTGGCCAACGTCATCGAAAACGCCGTGGCCTGGTCCCCGCCCGGTCGCGCCGTCCGGGTCGAAGCCGGGACCGAGGACGACACCGTGGCCATCCGGATCATCGACGAGGGGCCGGGCATACCGCAAGATCAGCGCGACCAGGTGTTTCAGCCCTTCCAACGGCTCGGGGATGGCGCCGGGGGGTCGCCCAAGGGGCTGGGCCTCGGTCTGGCGGTCGCCCGAGGGTTCAGCGACGCCATGGGTGGGCAGCTGGGGTGCGAAGACACGCCCGGTGGTGGGGCGACGTTCGTTCTCGTCCTGCGCCGGAGCCTGCCGTGACCGCCGTCCTGGTGGCTGACCCGGACCGGCGAACCCGCCGGCTGACCGGCGCGGCCCTGCGGCAGGCCGGCTATACCGTCGAGAGCACCGACGCCGCCACCCGGACGATGAGCCTGTTGCGGCGTGTCCGGCCCGATGCCCTGATCGTCGACCCGGCGGAGCAGGAGCCGGTGGAGATGATCTCGGCGCTGCGGGCCCAGACGGATGTACCGATCCTCGTTGTCAGCCGCCCGGTGCAGGAGCGCGAACGCGTGGCGCTGCTCGATGCTGGTGCCGACGACTATCTCACCAGACCCTACGGCGTCGAGGAACTGCTGGCCCGACTCCGCGTGGCCCTTCGTCGGCACCCGGCGTCGAGCGAGGACGAGACGGCCATCGTCACGGCGGACTTCACCGTGCATCTCCAGGATCGCCGCTGGTTCCGTGACGACGGGACGGAAGTGCGACTGACCCCGGTCGAGTGGCGCCTGGTGGAGATGCTCCTGCGCCGACCGGGCCATCTGGTCAGCCAGGAGGACCTGCTCCTCGGGGTGTGGGGCCCCCGAGCCGTCGACAAACCGCACTACCTGCGGGTCCACGTGGCCTCGATCCGACGCAAGGTCGAGCCCGAGCCGTGCCGGCCGCGCTACTTCATCACCGCGCCCGGCCTGGGCCTACGCTTCGAGTCCTGCCATGGTGACCGACCTCATCGCTCCTGACCGCCGCCGACCCGTCCCTCCGGGGCGGCCGGGGATCCCCCGGTGACGGGTCGGGCCGGACGGCATCGGCGGCCGCCCTTCGAGCGGCCGTGAAGTCGGTACTGGTGGTCGACGACGAGGCCCCCATCCTCCACACCATGGACGTCAACCTCCGGGCCCGGGGCTACGAGGTGCATCTGGCGACGACCGCCGGCCAGGCGCTGGCCGAGGCGGCCGTCCACCACCCCGACGCGGTGATCCTCGACCTCGGACTGCCTGATCTCGACGGTATCGAGGTCATCCGTGGTCTGCGGGGCTGGACGGTCGTCCCCATCGTCGTCCTTTCGGCCCGGACGGCGGAGGCTCAGAAGGTGGCGGCTCTCGACGCCGGTGCCAACGACTACGTCACCAAACCCTTCGGCATCGACGAGCTCATGGCCCGGCTGCGGGCCGCCCTGCGGGTGGTCACGCCGGCCGACGAGAGCGCCACCGTGGAAACGGCCGACTTCAGCATCGACCTGGCAGCCAGGATGATCCGCCGACACGGCCAGGAGGTCCGGCTGACCTCGACCGAGTGGCAGGTCGTCGAGATCCTGGCCAGGAACCCGGGCCGGCTGATCACGCAACGGCAGCTCCTCGAGCAGGTGTGGCATATCACTGACACAAAGACCAACTACGTCAGGGTGCTCATGGTGGCTGTCCGTCGAAAACTGGAGCCGGACCCCTCCCACCCGTGCTACTTCGTGACCGAGCCCGGATCGGGCATCCGCTTCGTGCCGGAGGGGCGCGGCGGGGGTCCTACCTGACGACGAGAAGGTGCCTCATGGTGTGACAGCGTCACCGGCGTTGTTGTCGGCGCCGCCGAGGTGGGCCCGGCCATCCTGCGCTACTTCGGCCCGCCCGCCGCCCACGCTGCTGCACCTTCGTGTCGGGGACCGCGTCGGGATCGTCGCGCGGCGCGGCCATCGCGTGCTGGCCCTCATCGTGTTGGAGATCGACCGCGGTCTGGTCGTCCACGTCGACGCCATGGTCGGCGGGGGTCCGCGGGCCGTCGCCGCCACTGCCCTGGGCCTGCGCTGAAGCACCCCCGAGCCCGTTCAGGGGCCGTTCGGTGCCCCATCTCACCTGCCTCGAACGGCCGTTGCTCCCCAGGCAATGTCGTCGGCGTCGGTGCGAACGTCGCTCGTCCACTGCCCACCCCCGTCGCGCCCGTGCACCGGTTGCGCAGGTGTCGCCGGAAGAACAGCAACGACGCGCCACCGAGGGAGGTGTCCTGCGTCCATCGGGAGATTCGCGTGGAGGCCTAGGATGAGGTCGTGGCCAGTTGGGGCGAGTTCGAGGCCGCCGCTGCCGACCTCGCGGCGTTCGGCGCCAGGCTGCTGGGGGCGGCGCCCGGTTACCTGGCGACGGTGCGGCACGACGGTGCCCCGAGAGTGCATCCGGTTACCCCCATCGTCGGAGGTGAGAACCTCTTCGTGTTCATGGAGCGGACGTCGCCCAAGGGCGTCGATCTGCGCGAACGTCGGTGCTACGCACTCCACAGCGGCGTGCCGGACAATTCCGGATCCGGAGGCGAGTTTTTCGTCCTCGGCCGAGCCGCCATATCCGAGGACCCGGAGGACCGTGCGGTTGCCGCCGCGGCAGCCACCTACGAACCGGCTGATCGCTACATCCTGTTCGTGCTGGGCGTCGACGAGGCACGCTGCAACGGTTACGGCGACATCGCGCTTCCCGCCCCGACCCGTTGGGCCGCTCCACGGTAGGCGACACCGGACGACCCGGTCGTTGGTCGTGGACTGACCGCGGACCAGTCGGCCGGGACGGCGACGCTCGGGGTGCGCCGCCGCGCGCCTCGGCCGGCCCTGTCCGCCCAGACGTCACCAAGTCCCGGGGGAAGCTGGCCGCGAGGACGGTCGCTCGGCCTCACGACCCGACGTATCGTCCTGTCAGACCCGAGAGGAGGACGCGTTGACCATCCGGCGCGAGATGGCATCGGCGGTGATGGCGACCATGCTGATCGGCGTCGTGGCGGGCGTTAGCGGGTGCGGGAAAGCGCCGCACCCGAGCGCGGCGTCGACCGGTGGGACATCCGACAGCGTGCCGAGCGTCACGGCCCCCACCACAGCGATGGCCGTGACGACGACAGTCCCGGAAGCGCCTCCAACGCTCGGCCTGACGGGCTCGAATGTCGCGACGTCCGCCGTGCCGGCTCCCCCGCCGACAGTCGCGGACGCGACGGCAGGCGGGTTCCTGACCCCCACCGGGAATATCGGGTGTTTCGTGTACGTCGATTCGGGGGCCCGCTGCGACATCGTCAACCGACAGTGGAGCCCGCCGCCCCGTCCGGCCGACTGCCCCTTGGAGTACGGGCAGGGCCTCGAAGTCAGCGGCGACGGGGCGCACTTCGTGTGCGCGGGGGACACGGCCATCGATCCACGCAGCCGGCGCGTGCGGTACGGCACCTCGGTCCAGCAGGTGCCGTACGCCTGCGAGGTTGAGACCAGCGGCGTGACGTGCACCGACAGCGCCACCGGTCACGGGTTCTTCATCTCCAGCGGGTCCTACCGGATTTTCTAGGCGGCTACCGGGCAGCTGCAGATGGCCGGTGTCAAAGCACTGGCTCGGCCAGATCGGGGGTTCAGTAGTGGTAGCTGGCTCGGAGGGTCAGGATGTCGTCGCCTTGGACCAGGTCGACCAGGCGGTGCTGTTCGTCGACGCGACCGGACCGGGCGCCGGCGAGGGCGTGGCGTAGCTGCTCGGGTTGGCTGAGGCCGGCGAACGGGTCGCGGGCGGGCTCGGGGCGGCGGACTCGGCGCGGTCCCTGATACCGCGGAGCATCTTCTGCGTCATGACGAAGCTCACGGTCTCGATCGGCTCAACGAGCAGCCGAGCCCAGACGCGCTTGTAGCGGTAGCGCTCGCGAACCAACAGCCGGATGGACCCGTCAGGTCCGTCCTGGATCACGAATGACCAGGTGAAGTCGTATGGAGGCGCGGTGTTGCCGACCGGGACCCCGCCGGACAGCACGAGGGCACGCCCACGCTCGACGGCCGATACCGCCAGGGAGACTTCGGGTGCAAGTCTCACGGAATCGCCTACAGCAACGTTCTGCCAGTCCGGCACGATGCGATCGGCGCTGTGCATGTCGCAGCCGATGAGGTTCTCCAGAGCGTCGTAGCTGTACATTCCGCCGCGCCCCTGGCCGATCTGGGCGATCCACGGCCAGACCTCGTCGGCCGAGCACCGGATGGTGATCGCCCGCGTTGCCGTCAGGTCAGCTCGATCGATGAGATCATCGCCGGCCAGTGGACTGCGTTGTTCACCGGCGGTGGCACCCCAGCTGAGGTGCCACCGTCGGCCGAAAACGAGGCACAACGCCCCGGCTCCGCTGATCGCGGCCAGACCCGTAGCCTTCCCAGACCCCATCAACTCAAATCCCGTCGTTGCTCCCGAGTCAAGGTTGACCTGATCACGAACCTCGACGCACCCGTTGACCGTAACACCGGGGTGCGCCGGCCCCCAGTGCCGAACGGCACCTCGTCGTGCGACTCGGCAGCTGGACCCCGCTGGCCTCGACGCGGTGCCCGACGTCTCCTCGAAGGTCTTTGTGCCCTGCCCGGGCCGACCCGGCGACGGGTACGATGGCATGAGCGATGCGTTCATGACGACTTGTCGTGGGCCGCCGGCTCCGGCGACAACATGGACCGCTCGCCGCTGAGACGTCAGGTTCGAACTGGGCGACCGCGCTTTGGTGGCCGCCCGGTACGGATCGACGCCTCGTTTCCGGAGGAGCCGCCATGCCCGTCACCGCCTCACCCATCGCCGATCTCGTTCCCCGCCAGCTTGGGCTCCTCCAGTTCAAGGCGTCAGTGGTGTGGTGTGTGACCATCTTCGGGGTTGCCGTCGCGGCACGGGCTTCGAGCAGCTTCGCGTACGAACTTATCGTTCTCACCCTCGGCTTCTCCCTGAGTTGGGCCGTCATCGAGGCCACCGCCCGACGGTTCCGGATCGAGGCGGCGGCGATGGAAAACAGGGGGACGGCGGAACCGGCTGCGACGAATCGGACGGGGAGCCAGGCGCCATGAGACTCTATGACGACTACCTGCGGTGGCTGTACCGGGGAGGTCATCCGAATCTTCTCGGCCGGTCACTGAATCGGGCATCCGCCGCGATGTTCCGACTCGGCGTCTGGCCGGGTCGGGTTGCCGCACTGGAGGTGCGGGGTCGAACATCCGGCCGGACCATCTCGTTTCCGGTGGTGATTGCCGATTACGACGGCGAGCGATACCTCGTCTCCATGCTCGGTGAGCACGCCAACTGGGTTGGCAACGTCCGGGCCGCCGATGGTCGCGCCGTGCTCCGGCACGGCTACCGGGAGGCGGTACTGCTCGACGAGATCCCGCCGGACGGACGGGCGGCGATCTTGCGTCGATACCTGGCCGTCGCGCCCGGCGCGCGTCCTCATCTCCCGCTCGATCGGAACGCTTCCCTGGAGGAGTTCGAGGAGATCGCACCACGATTCCCCGTATTTCGTATCTCGCCAACGGGTACGACCCCCACGACCGCTCCGGTGACGGAGAGCCGCACCACATGAGGAGACTGTCATGACCGAACCGCAGCTTCATGTGGTCTTTGGGGCCGGCCAGGTGGGCCGTGCCCTCGTCACCCACCTCGCAGGGCAGGGCAAGGCCGTCCGAGTGGTCGCCCGGCGCTGCCCCCGGGAACTGCCCGAGGGTGTGGACTCACGGGACGCCGACGCCACCGACCGTGAAGCCGCCGCCGACGCGGCGAAGGGCGCCTCGGTCATCTACCAGTGCTTGAACGCGCCCTACACCGAGTGGCCGGAACGGTTTCCGCCGTTGCAGCGTGGAGTCGTGGCAGCAGCGGAACGTACCGGTGCCCTGCTCGTGACCCTGGAGAACGTCTACGGGTACGGGCCCACCTATGGCGTGCCGATGACCGAGGAGTTGCCCCTGGCCGCGACGACCAGCAAGGGGCAGGTCAGGGCCGCGCTGACTCGGGAGCTGCTGGCAGGGTCGGATGCCGGACGCATCCGCATCGCCATCGGGCGAGCCTCCGACTTCTTCGGTGCCGGCGTCACCGAGTCAACGCTCGGGGAGCGGGTGTTCGGAAAGGCTCTGGCCGGGAAGAGGGCCGATTTCATTGGGAATCCCGACCTGCTCCACACCTACAGCTACGTCCCCGACATCGCCAGAGGTCTGGCGACGCTGGGTGCCGATGAGCGGGCCATCGGCAAGGTGTGGCACC
>Ga0075017_100001623_pt1 | contig 13876 bp, 11 predicted proteins | sample AleBraG_ABR_2012_FD_71475 | JGI IMG/M metagenome (GOLD analysis project Ga0075017, IMG submission 71475) | Freshwater sediment microbial communities in response to fracking from Pennsylvania, USA - Alex Branch Run_MetaG_ABR_2012 | ecosystem: Environmental > Aquatic > Freshwater > Creek >... | reverse complement strand
GGTACCGTGACCCTGCTCACCGACGACGACCATCGGGCCGCCCTGGCCGGGATCCACCCGGAGCGTCTGCGCTCGGCCGGTCGCCCGGTCGAAGGGGCCGAGATCCGCGCCGTCGGCCCGGGCACCGACCTCGACGCCGCCACCGGGCAGGTCGGCGAGGTGTGGATCCGCTCCCCGCAGAACACCATCGGCTACTGGCACCGGCCGGCCGACACGGCCGCCGCCCTCACCTCGGACGGCTGGCTGCGGACCGGCGATGCCGGCTACCTCGACCGCGACGGCTACCTGTTCATCCACGACCGGGTGAAGGACATGATCATCTCCGGTGGGGAGAACGTCTATCCGGCCGAGGTCGAGAACGTCCTGATGTCCCATCCTGGCGTGGCCGACGTGGCCGTCATCGGCGTACCCAGCGATCGGTGGGGGGAGACAGTCAAGGCCATCGTCGTCCCTGCCGCGTCGGCTGAGGCCACGCCGGACGGCCTGATCGCCTTCAGTCGGGACCGCCTGGCCCACTTCAAGTGCCCCACGTCGGTCGACTTCATCGACGTCCTCCCGCGCAACGCGTCAGGCAAAATCCTCAAGCGGGAGCTGCGCGCCCCCTACTGGCGGGGTCACGACCGGGCGGTGGGCTAGGTGTTGGCATCGGTGCCGGCCGACGAGCCCGATGGCGAGGGGGCGCCCGCCGGCACCGGCGGGGTCGAGCCGACGACGACGGGCTTCGTGGTGCGGGGCCTGCGCAACGGCAGCGTCGTGACCATGACCTGGGAGCGCGGCATGCTGCGAGGCGACCCGCCGACCCTCGACCTCGTCGACAGCGAAATCGAGCTGATGGCCGTAGCCCGCATCGACCCCTACCAACGGGCCGGGACCCCGTCGGACCCGAACCCGGCCGAACCGCTGGCCGATCCCCGGTCCGCCCTCGAATTGCTCCGCCGTGTGCTCGACCGGGTGACCGAACTCCGCGTCCTCCCCGGCGGGGGCGGCTGATGGTTCTTCCCTCGCTTACCAACCGACCGATGCCGACCGGCCCCGCTGGCCAGGCATCCGCTTGAAGAACAGGAGTCCCCATGCGTCTCGACGGACGGGTAGCCCTCGTCACGGGCGCCGCCTCTGGTGTCGGCCAGGCGACAGCCGAACTGTTTGTCCGGGAGGGCGCCAAGGTCGTGCTGGCCGACCTGGACGAAGCCGCCGGGGAGGCCGCCGCGGCCGCCTTACAGGTTGACGGCCCGGCCGTGTTCCACCGCACCGATGTCCGCCGCCTGGCCGACATCCAGGCGGCTGTGGCCGTCGCCGAATCGCAGTTCGGCCGTCTCGACACGGTCGTCGCCAACGCCGGCACCGTGGGCGGCGCCGCGGTGGCCCACCGTCTCGAGGACCTCGATGAGCAGCAGTGGGCATCCATTCTCGACATCAACCTGAGCGGGACCATCCGCACCTTCGTGGCCGCCATCCCGGCGCTGCGACGGGCTGGTGGGGGGGCCATGTCGGCCACCGCGTCAATCGCCGCCCTCACCGGCGTGGCCGGCCAGGCCGCCTACTCCGCATCGAAGGGTGGCATCGTCAGCCTGGTGAGAGCCCTCGCCTTCGAACTGGCGGCCGACCATATCCGGGTGAACTGCGTGTGCCCGGGCGGGATCAACACCAACCTCCTGGCCAACACCGACATCGTGCCCATGCTGGTGGCCCAGATGGAGGCGGCGGCCGCCTCTCCTGACCCGCTCACCCCGACGGCCCTCATGAACCGGGCCGGTAATCCCGATGAGGTCGCCAAGGTGCACCTGTTCCTGGTTTCGGACGACGCATCGTTCGTCAACGGCCAGCCGGTGGTCTGCGACGCCGGGAGCATGGTCGCCAACCTGTGGATGGTCCTGGACCGCTGAGTGAGGGGAGACAACATGACCGATGCCGATCAGCTGGGCTGGCGGGCCGCCGAGGTCCTGCACCGCTACTGCCGGGCTATCGACGACCACGACGCCGTCGCGCTGGCCGCCGTGTTCGCCCCTGATGTCGAACTGGTGGTCGGCGGCGAGACCACTGAGGGCGGTGACGGCAGCCAGCAGTCCTTCGCCGGCCGCGACCTCGTCGTCCAACTTCTCAGCTCGCTGTTCGAACAGCGCAACTGGGCCCGCCACTCGGTGGCCAACGTGCTGGTCGGCCCCGGGCCCGACGGCACCCTGGTCGTCGACAGCTACTTCAACTACCTGCTGGCCAAAGCCGAGTCCCGGGTCGTCGGGGTCGGCGACTACCACGTCGACATGCGGGAGATCGACGGGCATCTGCTGATCACCCGGTTCTCGGCGGCCATTCTCGACGAGGTCGAGATCCCCCGCTGAGCGGCGTCCGGCCGGGCCACCCCCGCCCGGCCGGACGTACTGCTCAGTCCAGGTGGTAGAGCTTGGTGGCGTTGTCCTGGAGGATCTTGCGGAGCACGTCATCGGGCAGATGGCCCAGGTTGGTCGTGATGAAATCGCGGGGGACCAGTGCTGAGCTCACCGGACCGGGCGACATGCTGGTCGGGTGGGGGAAGTCGGTCTCGTACAGGATGTTGTCGGCGCCCAGGTAGTCGATGGAAGCGTCGAGCGTGGCGCCGTGCTCGAACCAGAAACAGCCGTAGATCTGGCGACGGAAGTACTCGCTCGGCAGCAACTCGTACTCGGGATGCTCCTTGACCACCCCGCATTCCTTCCACATCCAGTCCAGAGCCTGGAGGGCGAAGGGGATCCAGCTGATCCCGCTCTCCACCGATACGAACTTGAGGTCGGGGAACCGGTGGCAGATCCCACCTCCGATCAGCGTGGCGATGGTTTTGGCGTTGCCCAGGAAGAAGGTCATGGGGAACGATGCGTAATTGGCGTGCAGCCCACACCCCGGATCGAGGATCTGCTGCATGGTGACGTCGCCGCTGCCGATATGGAAGTTCACCGACAGACCCATCTCCTGGGCCGCCGCCCACAGCCGGTCCCAGTGGGGGTCCGAAAGGGTGGGGGCACCGAAGTCCTGGGGAGCCTGGGAGAACACCATACCCTTGTGCCCCATATCGGCGCAGCGGGCCATCTCGGCCAACGACAGGTCGATGTCCCAGAAGGGCACAGCCATCACGGGGATGTACCGGCCCGGAGCGATCCGGCCGAACTCCGCCAGCCAGTCGTTGTAGGCCTGCAGCAGCATCCGGGCCAGTTCCATGTCCCCGAAGTCGGTGTACCGCCCCGCTCCGAAGCCGGCCACGTTGGGGTAGAGGACGGCGGAGTGGATCCCGTAGGCGTCCATGATCTCCAGCCGGCCCTCGGGCTGCCAGATGCGGGGGTCGACCATGTCGAGCTGGGCCGGGAACTTGGGGGGTGGCTCCTTCCAGCCGGCAATGGCGATCCCCGCGGCCGGGCTGAGGAGCTTGCCCGACGACATCCACCACTCGACCCCGTTGGCGTCCCGCTCAACGTGCGGGACCTTGTCGCCGTACTTCGACGGCACCCGCGAGGTCCACAGGTCGTAGGCCTCAACCACATGCGTGTCGCAGTCGACGACCTTCAACCCAAGCCGGTCGATGACGTCCGTAGCCATGGCTTCCCCTCTCCACTATCGGTGATCTCGGAACCTGCCAGCAGGACAAAAACTCAGCCACGGCGCGAGGCCACCGGGTAGCGGCGGCCGCCCCGGTGGCTACCCGATCCGGGGACCGGGCGAGAACTCCACGGCCAGCCGCTTGGGGCCGGACACGAAGTTCGATGGGTCATACTCGACCGGTTCGGCCTGGGCGATGTCGGGCATCCGCCGGAGGACCTCGCTGATCACGGCGCTGGCCTGGCCGCGGGCCAGGTGGGCGCCCAGACAGAAATGGGCGCCCACCCCACTGAACGTGACGTGGGGATTGGGTGCCCGGGTCACCACGAACCGCCCGGCGTCGGGGAACACGTCCTCGTCCCGGTTGCCCGACCCGTAGTACACCGCCACCTTGTCGCCCGCCGCGATGGCGACGCCACCGACCTCGCAGTCAAGCTTGGCCATGCGACGGTTGTACACGACCGGGGTCACCCAGCGCAGCATCTCCTCAACCGCCAGCGGCATGACACCGTCGATGTCCGCCGCCAGGATCCGGCGCTGGTCAGGGTTCTCGAAAAGGGCGAGCAGGCCTCCGGAGATGAGGTGGCGGGTGGTGTCCCCGGCGCCGACGACGAGGAGCATGAAGTTGGCCAGCCAGTCCTCGTCGGACATCAGGGCGCCGTCGATCTTGTCGGTGGCCAGCCGGCTGAGGACGTCGGTCCCCGGGCGGGCGCGTCGCTCCGTGAGGACCTGGAACCCGTACGCCCCCATCCTGCCGATGGCCTCGGTGATCTCCTCGACGGTGAACACCCCGCCGCCCGCCAGCGCGATCTCGACCTGGTGGTAGAGGTCGACGGCGTCCGGCCGGGGGATCTCGAGCAGCTCAGCGGTCACGTACGACGCCATTCGTCCGGCGATGTCCACCACGAACTCGCAGGTGCCCTGCTCGATGACCTCATCGACCAGTTCGGCGGCGATACCGTTCAATCGGCCCATGCGCTGGCGGACGGCCCCGGGGAGGAACTCGGCCACCGACGTCTTGCGGACGCTGGTGTGGGCCGGGGGGTCGAGGTTGACCATCGGCGAGCCGGGCGTGTACTCGCCGTCGTCCTCGAGCTGGGAGGACGGGGCGTGCGAGAAGAGGTCGGTGCGGGTGTTGACCAGCCGGATGTCAGCGTGACGCATCACCGCCCAGTAGCCGGGCCGCTCCGGCTCGGGCTGCCAGTGGACGGGGTCGTTCCGTCGCAGCCAGGCATACAGCTCGTGCGGATGGCCGTTGGCGTAGGTCTCAGCCGCTAAGAGGTCAGTCGTCGGTGTTGTCGTCACGCGTCCCCCCGGGGTCCCCGGCACTCGGGTTAAGCCTACCAGTGAGTCGGTAGAATTGCCAGGGCACCATGGTGGACTTCCGACCACCGCGTCCCGGCGGGTCGCCGCTGCCGTGGAGGTCGACGTCGCCGACAGCCGGTGGTGACGCCTCGGCTCCGGCTCGAGGGGTGGCGCCAGTGTCCGCCTCGTCAGGCCGGCTCGAGGCCGACCGCGGCTTCCGGGGAGCCGAGATAGGCGGCCTGCACCACGGGGCTGCGGATCATGTCATCGGGGGTGCCGTCGAAGAGGAGCCGGCCGAAGTCGAGGACGTAGACGTGCTGGCACACCTGGCGAACAAGGGACATGTCGTGCTCGACCAGGAGGATGGCGATTCCCCGGGCGGCCACCACCTGGGTGAGGACGTCGCCGAAGGCCTCGGTCTCGGTCTGGTCGAGGCCGGAGGACGGCTCGTCGAGCAGCAGCACGTCGAACGGACCGGCCAGGGCACGGGCCAGCTCGACGAGGCGCCGCTGCCCGGTGGACAGATCGCCGACCGGCCGGTCGACGAAAAGGCCGATGCCGGCCAGGTCGATGGCGTTGACCGACGCGGCGGCGATCTCCCGCCGCTCGGCGTGGGGCACCACCAGCTGGCCGAGCGGGTTGGCGCCGGCCAGAGCACATTCGCGGGCCAACTCGACGTTGGCCCGGACGCTGAGCGAGTCGAACAGCTCCACCCGTTGGAAGGTCCGGCCGAGACCCCGGCGGGCCCGGGGTGCCGGTCCCAGGTGGGTGACGTCGGCGCCGTGGAGAGCCACCGTCCCGGCGGCCGGCCGCAGCAGCCCGGAGCAGGCGTTGAAGACGGTCGTCTTGCCGGCGCCGTTCGGACCGATGAGCCCGGTGATGACGCCCATCCCGGCCCGAAGGCTCACCGAGTCAACCGCCACCACCCCGCCGTAGCGGACGGTCAGATTCCGGATCTCGAGGCCGGCCCCGGCCGAGCGCCCACCCACCATCGGGGCGGTCGCCCGGGGAGGCACCCCGCCCGCCGGCGTGGTCGAACGGGGCCGCCCGGCCAGCCGGGCGGCCAGCCGCCGGACGGCCTCGGGCGTGCCCGGGAGGCGGTGGCGGAAGGCGGGCAGAGCCACCGCGGACACCCCGAAGAGAGTGCTGAGGTAGTCGCCGATGTGACCCAGGGTCAGGTAGGCGGGGACAATGGCCAGGATGGCTGCCCCGATCAGGGCGAACCAGGGCTCGCCGGCCACCACGATGACCACCACCGAGATGATGGTCAGCGAGCTGAACGACGGGAACTGGGAGGCCACGGCGTAGCCGTAGAGGCTGGCGGTGAGGGCCCCCGCCGTGCCGGCGATCGCCGCTGACAGACAGAACACCAGGACGCGGGCCACGTTCACGGTGAGGCCGTAGGTTTCGAGCGCGAGCGGCGAGTCACCCATGGCCCGCAGGATCCGGCCCAGCCGGGTGGCGCCGACCACCGCTACGACGACAGCGAGCACCACGGTGGCGGAAAGAATGACGTAGTACATCCCCCAGTCGGTAGACGTGTGGAAGGGGCCGAGATCGAGGCGGGGGCGGCTGGTGGCCACACCCACGTTGGCCAGCCCGAACAGGAAGCCCTGCTGGTAGACCATCTGCTCGAGGAAGATGCCGAACCCGAGCGTGGCCAGCCCGAGGAACACACCCGACAGGCGGATGGCGGGAATGGCCACGAGGGCCCCGAGCGGCACGGTCACCAGCGCGGCGAGGGCGAGGGCCACCAGCCAGGGCAGGTGGTGGGAGAAATGGCCCATGGCCGCCGCCCCGATGGCGGCGAACCCGAACTGGCACAGCGACACCTGCCGCGAGGTTCGCACCAGCAGACCGACCGACAACAGGATGATGGCCAGGATCAGGGCGCCCGAGAAGACGCTGAGCCTGACCCCCACCAGCGGGGGCACGAAGCACAGGGCCACCGCGACGGCGACGCCGGTGCCGATGCGGACCCGTACGGGGGCCTGCCACCGGGCGGGTACCCGCCGCGGCCTCGATAGCCGCCGGTCGGCCAGCCGGGAGCGGGGCAGCACGATGAGCACGACGAACAAGATGATGAACGGCAGCCCGGCCGGCAGCCCCTGCAGGTAGGCGGCCCGCACCACGTACTTGGTGGCGACGGAGCCGGCGATGCCGATGAGCAGCCCACCGGCGTAGGTCAGGGGCAGGCTGGAGAAGTAGCCGATGGCCGCGGCCCCGAAGGCCTGCACCACCAGCAGCGTGAGGGCGAGGGCGTTGAGGCTGAGGCTGGGCGCGAGGAGCAGGCCGGATGCGCCGGCGAAGACGGAGCCGATGATCCACGCCCACCGGCGGACCACGGCCGGGCTTTCCCCGGTCATGGCCAGCAGGTCGGGGTCGTCGACCACCCCCCGCATGGCGATACCCAGGCGGACGTGGCGGAAGAAGTAGTACAGCCCGGCGGTGGCGGCGGCGCCGATACAGAAGGTGATCAGCTGGTCCCACCCGATGTTGACCCCGGCCATCCGGAACGTCGAGGTCGGCAGGAAGGCCGGGACCCGACCGGACTCGGAGCTGTACCACACGTTGCCGACACCCACCACCAACAGGACCAGCCCGATGGACGAGGCGATCTGGAGCGTGTGGTCGACCTTGGCCAGTTGACGGGCGAGCAGCTCGAGCGCCACCCCGACGGCCGGGGCGAGCACACCGAGGCACAGCAGGACGGCCAGCGGCCACGGCACGCCGTGCTGAACGTGGAGGAAGTAGTAGACGAAGACGGCCAGCGCGGCCACCGACCCGTGAGCGAAGTTGAAGATGCCGGAGGTCTTGTAGGTGAGCACGAGTCCCGTGCCGGCGAGGGCGTACACGGAACCGGAGGCGATGCCGATGACGATGAACGGCAGCAGGTCGCGCATCAGGTCGCCCTCTGCGCCGCTTCAACCCGGTGTTCAGCCACCGACGTCGATCCCGAGGTACCGCCCGAAGATCTCGTCGGCGCTGAGGGCGTCGGCTGGGCCGACGTGGACGATCTGGCCCCGGTTGAGCAGGTAGACGGTGTCGGCCAGAGCGAGGGCCTTGGCCACGTACTGCTCGACCACCAGCAGCGACGTCCCGGCGCTGGCCAACTGGCGGAGGAAGGAGAACACCGTGTCCACCATGCGCGGCGACAGCCCCATCGACGCCTCGTCGACGAGCACGGCGCGGGGCTCACCGAGGCTGGCGCGGACGACGGCCAGGATCTGCTGCTGCCCGCCGCTCATGCTGCCGGCCAGCTGGCCCATCCGTTCCCCGAGGACGGGGGCGAGTTCAACGGCTCGGGCCATGGACTCGGTCTCGCGTCCCTTGGGCGAGTGGAGGATGAGGTTCTCCCGGACCGTCAACGAAGGAAAGATGCCCCGACCTTCCGGTATGTGGCAGATGCCCCGGCGGGCCAGCTCGGCCGTGCTCCTCCCCGTCAGGTCGTCCCCGTCGAGGCGCAGGCGTCCCGAGCGGATCGGCACCAGGCCTGATGCGGCCCGCAGGAGGGTGGTCTTGCCCGCTCCGTTGGGACCGAGCAGCGCGACGACCGACCGGTCGGGCACCTCAATGGTCACGTCCCGCAGCACGGTCGTGGTGCCGTACCCGGCGGTCAGGCCGGTCAGCTCGAGCATCAGGAGCGGTGCCCGTCACACCGGCGACCGGGGGTCAGCCGGCCGGCGGGTTGCACGTGACCTGGGTGCCCTGGGGCAGGCTGAACGCCTGGCTCTTGATCTGCAGCACGAAGAAACAGGGCACCGGCTTGTTGGTCGGGTTGGTGAACGTGAGCGGTGGGACGAAGCCACCCAACGTCTCGTTGTTGACCTTGGCCAGCCCGGCCAGCAGGTCGGCCGAGCTGGGCAGGCCGGTCGCGCCGCTCAGGGCCACCGCCTTCTCGAACAGCAGTCCCGCCGCCCACGCATCGGTGGCCGTGAGCGGCTCGTCCGCCTTGGTGAGGTCGATGTTGGCCGCGGTCATGGCTGCCTTGAAATCGGCGTTGGCGGGAGCGTCGGCGAACCAGGGAAGGTCGGCCGGCGATCCGTAGGCGTTGTTGAACAGCGGGCTGCCCAGGTACTTGTTGGAGATGGCCTCGCCGGGGATGATCCAGGCCGGGTGGTAGCCCTGCCGGTCACAGGACTTGGCGATGTTCAACCCGGTGTCGTAGGTGGCGACGCCCAGCTCGAGGATGTCCACCCCCGCCTCCTTGGCGGCCAGGCAGGTGGCGGTGTAGTCCGCCGCCGTCGAGCTCACCGTGCCGCCGTAGGCGAAGTCGATGCCAACCTTGGCGGCCTGACTCTTGAGGAAGGCGATGGCCAGCTTGCACTGGGCGGCCTCGGCGCAGAACAGGGCGCCGTAGTGTTTGAAGGAGAAGTTCTTGGCGATCTCCAGGGTGACGGTGGCGCCCTCGATGAACGTCCCTCCGGCGGGGAAGAACATCGGGCTGGTCGACCACAGGGGGGAGAACACGGCCCCGCCGATCACCGGGATGTTGTGCTGCACCATGTAGTCCGACCAACCCGAGATGAGGGCACCGCTGCCGACGTTGATGAAGGCGGTCACGTGGTCCTGCTCGACCAGCTCGTGGGCGGCCGCCACCGATCGGGCCTGATCGCCACCGTCATCCTTGATGATCACTTTGACAGGGTGGCCGTTGACCCCGCCGTGGCTGTTCACCCAGGCCGCCCAGGCGTTGATGGCCTTGTCGGTGATGGGGTTGACGGCGCCGAGGGGCGACGTCAGGGTCTCGACGGAGCCGAGGACGATGGGATCCCCGGTGGCCGCCGCCGTGGCCGCCGCGGCCGCCGTGGTCGCTGGGGCGCTGCTGGCGGCGGAGGACGCGCCTGCCGGCGCCGACGTGGTCGCCACCTGGGCCGACGTCGTCGGTGACGACGACGACTTGGACGAGCTGCTGCAGCCGACCGCCATGACCGCGGCGACCATACCCACGGCCAAGCCGGCATACCTCGACCGACGGTCTCGCACTCGGAACCCCCCCGGGTCTGTATCGTCCCTGACGATTGCCGTCCGGACACTAGGGGCGCGTTGACAATTACGTCAAGTGCATGGGATGATCCCGAAAAGCGTCCGGGCCGTTCGCTGGTCCGGTGTCAGGGGACCCCCGCACGGCCGCCGAACGGCCGTCCGGCGGGCAACATGGGGGAGACGTGAGCGCGGTGTCGGATCTTGACTGTGGCTCCTATTCGGTGACCGACCGGCATTTCGGGCGGCCCTACATCGATCTCGACGAGTGGCGGGAGGCACCCCACCCTCACCGTCACATCCACGGCGGTTTCGCCGACTGCGACACCCGCTTCACCTTCTACTTCCCGGCCGCGGCCGAGTGGCAGGGCCGGCTCGTCATGCCCCTGGAAGGAGCTCACGCCGGCCACGAGGATTTCTTCGGCGGCCCCCTCGGCGACGCCATGGGCGGGATCGGGCTCACCGCCCGCCTGGGCGGCTACATGGTCGAGACCAACATGGGCCACATCGGCGACGACATCGACCCGAAGGGCGGTCCCGACCCGACCATCTACGGGTGGCGGGCCGCCGTGGAAGGTGCCCGGTTCTCCAAACACCTGGCCGCGCAGGTGTACGGCTCAGCCCCCCACCACTCCTACGTGTGGGGCGGCAGCGGCGGTGGCCGCCGCTCCCCGCTCGTGCTCGAGAACGCCCCCGACGTCTTCGACGGCGCCCTCCCGTTCATGGGTGGCGGCGACGTCCGCCCCTTCCCGGCCACCGAGGTCATCAAGGGCGCGCAGGTCATGAGCTTCGCCTGCATGTTCAACGTTCAGCGCCTCCTCCGCCACGGCGACACCATGACCCGGCTGATCGACGCCATGCAGCCCGGAGGATCGGGAGATCCGTTCGCCGGTCTCGGCACCCACGAACGGGAGGAGCTGGCCAGCCTGTACCGGCAGGGCTTCCCCCGGGGCGACGAGTTCATGATCGCCACGCCGATGGGCCAGATCTGGCTGTGGACGTCGATCGCCGACCTCCTCGTCGAGCAGGATCCCGCCTACTTCAGCGACTTCTGGACGAAGCCGGGCTACATCGGCCACGACCTGCCCAGCGCCGTCGTGCCGGACGTGATCGACGTCGTCACCACGGTGACCCGGGTGGTCACCGTGCGCGACCTGCTCACCGACCCAGCGTTCGAGGCCCCCGAGTTCACGATGGTCAAGATGATGGCGTCGATCATGGCCGGCCCCAACGGCATGGACATGGCCTACGCCGTGGAGGTGAAGGGCCTGCCCGACGGGTACCGCCTCGGCGCCGGACTCCAGATCCAGAGTGGCGACGCCGCCGGCCGGCAGCTGTACTGCATGAGTTCGGTCGGCGACCTGTTCGCCTGCGACGGGCACGGCGAAGCCAACCTGAAGCGCTTCGACGGGGTCAAGGCCGGTGACACGGTCCACGTCGACAACCGCAAATTCCTGGCCTTCTGCTACTTCCACCGTCACCACGTCATGGACGACGCCCAGTTCGACTCGCTCCGCCTCGACGGGCGTCCGATCTACCAGCAACATCCGGTGCCGACGATGTCGCCCCTGATGGGCGTGTCCTACACGGGCCACTACGCCGGGAAGCTGCTGTGGATGCACCACACCCACGACTCCTCGCTGTGGCCGTCGCAGGGCATCATCTACGAGGGCGCGGTCCGACAATGCCAGGGGGAGGCGGCGGCCGCCGACAACTTTCGGCTGCTGTGGACCGAGCACGCCGAGCACATCCCGCCCACCTACCTACCCAACGCCCCCGGGCGGGCCACCGCCACCTGGCTGATCGACTACTTCCCCGTCATCGAACAGGGCCTCGTCGACCTGATCCGCTGGGTCGAGGACGGTCTCGCCCCCCCGCGCACCACCTACGACTACGTCGGCGGCCGGGTGGTACTCCCCGCCGGGGCGGCCGAGCGGGGCGGTATCCAGCCCGTCGTCACGGTGGCGGCGAACGGCGGGATCCGGGCCGAAGTGGCCGTGGGCGAGGCGGTGCAGCTCGAGATGACGGCCGAGACCCCTCCGGGCGGGGGCACCATCATCTCCGCGGAGTGGGACTTCGACGGCCAGGGAACGTTCCCCTTGCGCCACGATGTCGACGGCTCCCAGACGGTCGTGCGCTTCACCGTCGACCACAGCTACGACGCCCCCGGGACCTACTTCGTCACGGCCCGGGTGCACTCGAACCGGGAGGGCAAGGTCGACGCCCCCTACCGACGCCTCCCCAACCTGGCCACCGCCCGCGTCGTCGTCCGCTGACGGGGCTGATCCCTCCCACCGTCGGGCAGGCCATCGACGCGTCCAACGTCCAGGCGCTAGGGGTGCCGGCCCAGGAAACAGAGCAGCCGGGTCTGCTCGTCGGCGCCGTCGGGGGGCTCCACCTCGGCGTCGAACACACCGGGCCGTCGGATCATGTCACCCATCGGCTCGAGCATGGCCCGGGTGAAGCGGATCATCTCCGGGTCGAGCCGCTCCTCGCGGCCGATGGCTCGGGCCAGATCCCAGGTATGGACGTGGACGTCCATGGACACCAGGCTGCCGAGTGCCTGCTCGAGGGGGACCTGGCCGCCGGGCCCGTTGACCAGGGCGGCCATGGAGTCGGGCTCCGTGGTCAGCCGGCGCATGGTGTCGTAGGCGTCCAACCAGGCAGCCGACGGGTCGTCGCTGTCACCCATCTCGATGGCCTCGGTCCCGGTCGCGGCGGCGGCCATGGAGCGGTGGTTCCGGACCACGTGGGCCGCCACGTCGCGCGCCGTCCAGCCCTCGCAGGGCGACTGGGCCGACCAGCCGTCCGCCGGCACCTCCCTGACCACCCGGTCGAACGCCGCGGCCACCATCGTGTAGCGGTCGATTGCTTCGCTCATCTGCTCCCCCTCTGCCATCGGGCCTACCCGGTCACCATAGACGCCCACACCTCAGGACGGCCGGCCACGAGATCTCCGGCTTCGCCCGCCGCACCCACGGGAGAGTCCCTCCGGCCGCCGTCGGGTGTGGATGCCACCACGGGCCGGCTCTCGATGGGGTCAACTCAAACGCGTCGGCCGTACGACAGATGGGCGACGGCGATGGCGTCGCCCGATCCATCCGACATCTGAGCCCGACAGCCGATCACCTGACCGGCGGCAGCCAACACCTGGGCGCCCCACAGGAACGGGGGACGGCGTCCGGCTCTGACGATCCGCGTGGACATCGACTGGAGCACCGGTGGCCCGCCGCCGACGGCGGAGGCGGCCTGCAGGGCGCTGTGCTCGAGCCCGACCAGGATGGGGCCGTGGTGCAGGGTGTCGGTTCCAACGCGGGGCGAGAGTCGTGGCAGCACGAATCCGCCCGCCGGTAGCGGCTCGAGCTCGAAGGCGCTCACCATCGTCGGCACATCCCGACCTTCGTCGTGGCCCGGTCCCGGGTCGGTGTACTCGAAGCCATCCGGGGTCACGCCGACGATGGCCCAGTTGGCCGCGCCGGCCCCGATGACACGGCCCGGGCGGTCGGCGTCCTCGAAGCGGCATTCGGTGAACACCTGCGTCCTCGCTTCGCGAACGACGCAGCCGATGACGTGGAGCCGCGACACGTCGAGTCCCGGGTCGTAGAGCTGGACATCGATCTGGGTGAGGCCCAGATGATAGAGCCGGTCGATGTTGATACCGGCGGTATCGAGCATCGAGATGGCCAGCGGCGCGGCGAGGATCGAGCCTGCGGCGCGGAGATGGGAACGCATGGGCGTCCAGCCTTCGGCATGGTGCCGATCGTGCATGATCGACTGGCAGCCGACGTAGCGGTAGGTCACCAGCTCGGCCAGCGAGTCGGACCACACGCCGCTGACACTGTTGGCATGCCCCGGATCGCTGCTCATCGCGGCCGGTCGCGGTGGACGATGTGGTCTCGCGGAGTCATCACCGGGCCTTTACGGTAGAGGTATCTGCCTGGCTGGCCAGTGCCCTAGTCAGGTTAGCCACGGACGGGCGAGCGAGACCACGGTGCGGTGCGGTCATCTCGACGTGGCGGAGGGGCGG
>Ga0075017_100001622_pt1 | contig 13877 bp, 9 predicted proteins | sample AleBraG_ABR_2012_FD_71475 | JGI IMG/M metagenome (GOLD analysis project Ga0075017, IMG submission 71475) | Freshwater sediment microbial communities in response to fracking from Pennsylvania, USA - Alex Branch Run_MetaG_ABR_2012 | ecosystem: Environmental > Aquatic > Freshwater > Creek >... | reverse complement strand
TGAACAGACCTCTTGTGTACGAGCTGTCCCGCCAGGGGCATCGCTCGGTAGCGAAGTCTGGAAGAGATAATTGCTGAATGCATCTAAGCAAGAAGCTCGCCCTAAGATAAGTTCTCCCAATCCCGCTTCGGCGGGATAAGAAGGGCAGTCGAAGACTACGACTTTGATAGGCTGGAGGTAGAAGCACAGCAATGTGTGAAGCTGACCAGTACTAATCGCCCGTTCGGCTTAATCATAAAACTTTCTCAAACCGTCTTTGAGGAAGAGCAGATGTGACTCGCAGGGGTCACACGATACACGCCTTTTCTGCACAGTATAGTTCGACTTTGAATCGAACTTGTCATGCCAGCCAAATTCTGTTGTCGCACTCGCGATCCTATGCTCGGGATGAGCAGGAAGCAGTACGCGAGTTTCGAGTTTCCGGTGGTTATACCGCGAGGGTCACACCCGTTCCCATCCCGAACACGGTAGTTAAGCCTCGCCGGGCCGATGATACTGCACGGGCAACTGTGTGGGAACGTAGGTCGCTGCCGGGATTAAATTATAAAAGAGCCGGTCCGGTTAACCACCGAGACCGGCCCTTTTTGTTTCTAAATAGAAGTTATATATCAACTCCTTAATACCGGCAAACATCGGGCCCCACTTGGATCAGTACTATTGACGTGCCCGAAGCACTGGACTAGCTTGGAGTTTCGCCTCCGGGCCCATCGTTGTTCTCCAGTGAGGTTGACCATGGCAATCATTGCTCCATCAGGTTCTTCCAGGACAGCGCTTCAGGAACGCTGGGAAAAGTTCCGCAACAACAAGCGCATCGTCTCACGCGTGAAACTCCTGGTTGAGTGGGAAGCGGGGGAGACGCGGGAACGCGCGAACGCCGTGACAGTGGATGTAAGCCGATCGGGGTGCATGGCGGTTGTGGGCGCGGACTTGCCGGTTCGCAAACGCGTGGAGTTGGTCCATGCGGAAACCGGGCGGCGGGCTGAAGCAGAAGTTGTTTGGCGCAGTCACGAAGCGTGGGATGCGGGGTTTGAACTCCTAAAGCCCGATCCGTCATTTTGGGGAGTCGAATAAAGGCAGGGTGTTCGGCCGAGTTGTCCCAGAGGTTAGCTGCTCTTCTTGCTGAAGCTTGCCTTGAAGGTATACGAACTCAGAACTTTCATATAGTTTCCGCGTTCGAAAAGGGTGTTCGGCCGAGTTGTCCCAGAGGTTAGCTGCTCTTCTTGCTGAAGCTTGCCTTGAAGGTATACGAACTCAGAACTTTCATATAGTTTCCGCGTTCGAAAGCGGAGGGGTCTGGCACTTTTCCGCGGCTCATACTTCCACACATTTGTTGGATCGAACAATACTCGTGTTCATCGAGCCAGCGATGCAGATCGGCGAGAACCGCGGTCGCGTGAGAAACTCCGTTGTGCAGGAGAGCTGAAGCCATCATGGCTACGCGCGCCCCGACCATAACGGACTTTACCACATCGGTTGCGTTGTGAACGCCGCCGGTGATTGCCAGATCGGGGCGGACGGTGCCAAAAATAATTGCCGTCCAGTGTAATCGCAAGAGCAGTTCATCCGGGTGGCTCAGCGCCAGCCGAGGCACGATGTCCAATGATTCGATATCGAAATCGGGCTGGTAAAAGCGATTGAAGAGCACGAGTGCGGCAGCGCCTGCTTCGTCCATCCTCAAGGCGATGTTCGCGGGCGCGGTGAAAAATGGAGAGAGTTTTACGGCTACCGGAAGGCGAACTGTTCGCCGGACCTGGCGTACCAGTTCGATATATCCTTTTTCTAGTTCCACCGCGCTTTCCGTTTGTTCCGTAGGCACGGCGTAGAGGTTGAGTTCGATCGCGTCTGCACCAGCCTCCTCCATCAATCTTGCGTACTGCGCCCAGCCGCCTGGAGAGATGCCGTTCAGGCTGGCGATGATAGGGATATCCACCGCATCCTTGGCGCAATTAATGAGCTCAAGATAGCCGTCCGGACCGAGGTTGTAAGTCTGCAGGTCAGGCAGCAAGGATTGCGATTCGGCGAAACTTTCAGCGCCGCGGCTCAGATCGGCATCGAGGGCGCGGCTCTCGAGTTCCAACTGTTCTTCAAAGAGCGAGGGCAAGACGACGGCTCCGATGCCGGCATCCTCCAGTTGGCGGATATTTGGCACTGATTCGCAAACGGGGGAGGATGAGGCCACGAGCGGCGATTTCAGCTTCATTCCCAGGTAGCGGGTGCTGAGGTCGCTCATTGCTCACCGATTTCTTTCCGCACAGGTTTAGCCGCGATTTCGTCAGGCTCCTTAAGGGCCATGTCGGGCGATTCCGCTCGACCAGGCATGGCTGCGCGGTTTGAGTACACACGCCACTGCCGCTCTACGTCATCCTGCGCAGAGCGCAAAAGTTCGCGAGCAGCTTGTGGATTGCTCCGAGCCAGCATGGTGTAGCGAGCTTCCTGATAGGCGAACTGTTTGAGAGGAATACTTGGCGCTTTGGAGTCGAGCTGAAACGGATTCCTACCTTCCAGACGAAGGGCCGGATGGTAGCGCATCAGCGGCCAATAACCGGAGAGGACAGCTTTTTTCTGCTGATCCATGCCAAACGCCATGTCGTATCCATGCGCAATGCAGTGGCTGTAGGCGATGATCAGCGACGGACCGTCGTGAGCTTCTGCTTCGAGGAAAGCCTTGACCGTGTGCGTGTCTCCGCCACCCATGGCCACGCGGGCAACGTAAACGTAGCCATAACTGAGAGCTTCCATCGCCAGGTCCTTCTTTACGGTCAGCTTGCCGCCCGTCGCAAACTTGGCGACAGCCGCACGGGGCGTGGCCTTAGACATTTGCCCGCCGGTGTTGGAATAAACTTCCGTGTCAAGCACAAGAATGTTTACGTTGCGGCCCGTACCGAGGACATGATCCAGACCGCCGGCTCCGATATCGTAAGCCCAGCCGTCGCCTCCGACGAGCCAAACGCTGCGGCGGACGAGGGTATCAGCCACAGTTCGCAGAAGGGCGGCTTCGGCAGACCCAAGAGTGGCCAGCTTTCGCTTCAGTTCTGCCACTCGGCCGCGCTGGGCCTCGATGCCTGACTCTTTCAACTGATCGGCTTCCAGAATCGCCTGAACCAGAGAGTCGCCGAGGGCCCCGCCTAGACGGACCAGAAGTTCGCGTGCGAAAGTTTCCTGCTGATCCACAGCCAGCCGCATGCCGAGGCCAAATTCGGCGTTGTCTTCAAAAAGCGAGTTGCACCAGGCGGGTCCGCGCCCTTCATGGTTCACTGTATAAGGCGTCGTCGGCAGATTGCCGCCGTAGATAGAGGAGCAGCCAGTGGCATTCGCGATCAGCAAGCGATCGCCGAAAAGCTGTGTCAATAACTTGATATAGGGAGTTTCACCGCAACCGGCACAGGCACCGGAAAATTCAAACAGTGGCTCGAGGAGTTGGACATCTTTCACCTGGCTGTGTGAAACACGTTCGCGATCAAAGTCAGGAAGCGACAGGAAAAACTCCCAGTTCCGGCTTTCTGTTTCTCGCAAGGGGGCTTGAGGTTCCATGTTGATGGCCTTGTGCTTCACTTCGCTCTTACTCTTTGCAGGGCAAATCTCCACGCACATGCGGCAGCCAGTGCAATCTTCTGGCGCTACCTGGAGCGTATAACGCAACGAGTCAAGTTCGCGCCAGCGCGGTTTGCTGGATTTGAAAGCCGTAGGCGCACTGGAGAGTTGCGAAGAGTCGTAGACCTTCGCCCTGATCACCGCGTGCGGGCAGACCAGGACGCATTTCCCGCACTGGATGCAGAGTTCCTCGTCCCAGACGGGAATCTGCTGAGCGATATTCCGCTTCTCCCATTGGGCTGTGGCCGTGGGAAACGTGCCGTCAATGGGCATGGCGCTTACTGGAAGTGAATCACCGTGACCTGAAATAATGGTGCCGATCACTTCACGCACGAAAGCCGGGGACCGCTCCGAGATAGGTGGAAGAATATCGAACGTGGCGGAGACGCTTGCGGGAAGCTTTACATCATGCAAGCAGGAAAGAGTCTGGTCTACGGCAGCAAAGTTCGTCTGGACCACCGCCTCGCCGCGCTTGCCATACGTTTCCTCAATCGCATGTTTGATGGCGGCGATGGCGTCTTGGCGCGGCAAGACGCCGCTGATGGCAAAAAAGCAGGTCTGCATGATCGTGTTAATGCGATTTCCCATGCCAGTATCGCGGGCAACGGCGTACGCATCGATCACAAAGAACTTCAATTTCTTGGTCAGGATGGCCTGCTGCATCTGCCTCGGCAGATGATTCCAGATTTCATCCGGACCGAACGGCGCATTCAGCAGGAAAGTGGCTCCTGGTTCGGCGGTGGCTAGTACATCCATGCGGTCAACAAATAGAAACTGGTGACAAGCTATAAAACTTGCTTTCGTGATCAGATAGGACGACTCGATTGGATCAGGGCCAAAGCGCAAGTGAGAAACCGTAACGGATCCTGATTTCTTTGAGTCGTAAACGAAATAGCCCTGCGCGTGATTGCCGGTGCTCTTGCCAATGATCTTGATCGAGTTCTTGTTCGCGCCGACGGTTCCATCTGAGCCTAAGCCATAGAACAGTGCGCGCACGGTCCTGGGGTCTTCCGTCGAAAAGCTCTGATCGTAGCTGAGGCTGGTGTGCGTAACATCATCGCGGATACCAATTGTGAAGTGATTTTGCGGCTGCGGCTTTTTCAGCTCCTCAAATACCCCCTTCACCATCGCCGGGGTAAATTCCTTAGAGGAAAGCCCGTAACGACCGCCGATAATTTGGGGTAACTGCGGCGTCCCAGCCCGGCTGTTTCTTTCCATCAAAGCGGTGACGACATCCTGGTACAGCGGTTCGCCGATGCTCCCCGGTTCCTTGGTCCTGTCGAGCACCGCGATGCTCTTGACCGTTGCCGGGATCGCCTTAAAGAAATGCTCAAGCGAAAAAGGACGATAAAGATGGACCTTGAGGAAACCAACATTTTCGCCAGCCTTGCGCAGGGCACTCACAGTTTCCTCCACTGCGCCCGTGCCTGATCCCATCAGAATAATTAGGAGATCGGCATCCGGAGCCCCAACATATTCGAACAACTTGTAGGCACGGCCTGTCTGTCTCGCGAAGCGGTCCATGACATCCTGAACGATCCGTGGACACGCCAGATAGAAAGGATTGCACGCTTCCCGAGCCTGAAAAAATACGTCAGGGTTCTGTGCCGAACCGCGAAGGGATGGCCGGTCAGGAGAGAGTCCCCGATTCCGGTGCTGCTCAACATAGGTGTAATCAATCAGCGCGAGCAGATCTTCATCCAGTAGCGGCGTGATTTTGTTCATCTCATGCGAGGTCCGGAAACCATCAAAGAAGTGGAGAAACGGTATCCTCGACTCGAGGGTCGCAGCCTGGGCAATCAGTGCAAAATCACCCGCTTCCTGGACTGAATTCGAAGCCAGCATCGCAAATCCAGTTGCGCGCGTAGCCATCACATCACTGTGATCGCCGAAGATGGAAAGCGCGTGCGTTGCCAGAGTGCGAGCGGCAACATGGATTACAGCTGGCGTCAATTCACCGGCGATCTTGTACATGTTCGGGATCATCAGGAGCAATCCCTGCGAAGCCGTAAATGTTGTTGCCAGCGCGCCGGCCTGCAACGCACCGTGCAACGCACCGGCGGCGCCGCCTTCACTCTGCATTTCGATCACGTCGGGGAGTGTGCCCCAGACATTCTTCTTTCCTTCTGACCGCCATTGATCCGACCACTCGCCCATTGGAGAGGAAGGTGTGATTGGATAAATAGAAATGATTTCATTCAACCGGTAGGCGACGGAAGCTGCTGCTTCATTTCCGTCAAGGATTACAGGAGCCCGCGTCATTTACGACCTCCAAGGTAAGTTCAATTTCGATGTTAGGAGCCGTGGGATGTGAAGTCAATGAAACCAGGAAAGCGAATCAAGACTGATTTTGTCCGATTGGCGCTAGAATTCTCAATTTATCGTGGATTTCGATTCAGATTTGCACTGAAGCCAATGTGGCTTGCAAAACTTCGCGGAGAAGATCCTGCTTCTGTGCGGAGAGTTTCTGGCCTTGCTCTGTGAGATAAAACACGTCAATGGCCTTTTGACCTTCGGTATCGATCAACGCGACTTCGATATTGCACTTGAGTCTAGCGAGCGCGGAACCGATTTCGTAGAGCAATCCCGGATGATCCTGCGTCACGATTTCGAGCAGCGTGCTATGAGCGGAGGATGTCTGGTCGAAATCTATGCGCGTTTCAACGAAAACTTTGGGAGGGTTCGCGCGGCTGGCATTTTCTCTCCCCTTCAAGAGAGGTTCCAAGGAAACTTTGCCATTCACGACGTCGGCCAGGCTTTTCAGAAAACGCGGCTCTTCATCCGGATTCAGCTCCAAAGTGCGGTGCAAGTCGGCAAAATGGAAAGTGTCCAGCACTACTCCCGCAGAATTCGCAAACGCTTCCGCCTTAATGATGTTCATGCCCCATCCAGCGAGCACACCGGCAATGGTGGAAAAAAGAGCGGGGCGGTCCGCGGTCAGGAGCGTCAAGGAAAAAGCATGCCGGGAGGAAACGAGTTCTGTCTGGACAGGTTCCTGACTGAGTTTTCTATAAAGCGCAAAATGAACCGCGATTTCTGCATCCGTGTGAACGGCGAGGTATCTCCGCGGGAATCCTTCCAAGAATCGTTCAATTTCTATCGTATAGGCATCACCGGAAAAGGCATGAATGCGGGAAAGCAGAGGCACCTCATCGTGCGCATGCAGTCGGTCGCGATCCAGGGTACGGCTGAAGTGATTGGACGCGCCAACAAAAAGCTGCCACAGCATTTCTGCTTTCCAGGGCGTCAGCGCTTCCGGATTGACGGCGTGAATATCGGCGTAAGTCATCAAGCACAATCGCTGGAGTCTTTCGGGAGTGCCAACCGCGTCAGCGAATGCAGACACTGTGGCAGGGTCGAAAATGTCGCGCCGCTGAACGGTCGCGGACATATCCAAGTGGTGCTCGATCAGGAAGTGAACTTCGGCCTGCTCCTGCAAAGTTAATTTGAGCCGTTGTGCGGCACTTTCCAGCGCAGACAGGCTTCCTGTCACGTGATTTTCCACTGGCATGCCCTTGCCTACGTCGTGAAGCAGGAGCGATAAAATCAGCAGGTCCCTTCGCTCCACCGATCTCCACAGTGAAGTGAAATGCCTTCCCCGTTCATCGGGCGATTGGGCGAGTTCCTGGAGGTGCTCGATCGTGCGCAGCGAATGTTCATCGACGGTGTACCGGTGATAGAAATCCCGCACAACGAGCGAATCAATCTTCGAAAACTCAGGCAGAATCTCGGTCAGCAGACCGAGCCGCTGCATCGGACGCAGAGCGGTGCCGGGGAAGTCAGCCGCCAGAATCTCGCGGAGAGTGTCCCAGGAAACCTCAACGTTGGTGTGCTTCACCTCGCTGTGCCTGAGCAAATACCCAATGTTGCGCTCTGCTTCGCGGCTGAGCGGAGTGCCAATGCGGGCAGCTTCCGCAAATAGCGCGAAGCATACGGAGCGGTCCGCAAACGCAGCCTGATCCAGAATTTCGAACAATCCGTCGCGAAGCGTGAAATATCTATTGGGAGCGATTTCCGCTTTGGCGGCGCGCGCCGCATTAAAAAGCCTTTGACGAAGTGAGAGTTGCACAGCGCGTTTTTGCTCCAGGCTGCGCACTAACTGACGGTTCAGAGTCCGCGCGTGACGAAAGTACTTTCGCATCCACTGCGGCGGGGTATCCGCAGTCGGATTTCCGCTGCCTAATCCCCGAGCAGCGGCTTCGGATTGGAGTTCATACGTCAGGGTGTTGTCATTGCGCCCGTTTCGATAGTGAAGAAAACATCGTATGGCGCTAAGGAAATCGACGGCCGTGGAGGAAAGTTCGTCTTCCGCGAGCGTCGTGCTTGGAACATCTTTCTTTTCTTCCGCGATCTGGCGCAACCACGCCGTGGCCTGAAAATCCCGCAAACCGCCAGGTGATTCCTTTACATTCGGTTCCAGGTGGAAGATCGTGTTTCCAAACCGCGCTAATCGCTCCCGCGTCAGCTCGTGAAGCTCTGCAAAAAGGAATGGCCGGGCCTGCTTTTCCGAAGCGGGCAATACTTTCGTGTGCAATTTCTCGAACAGGGCAGCGTCACCCGCCAGGAACCGGCGGTCCAGCACAGCCAGGTGAAACTCCGCATTGTCTTCTTCAATCCGTTTGCATTCATCAAGAGTGCGGCCGGCTGAGCTGACGCGGAATCCCGCGTCCCACAGGATTCTTGAAAAATCGGCGACTGGAACCTTGAATTCCTGCTCGACGCGGTCATTGGCAAACAAGAACAGAATGTCCAGGTCAGAATAAGGAAAGAGCATCTTGCGGCCGTAGCCGCCCAGTGCCAGCAAGCACATTCCCTGTGGGGCCAGTTTGCGGCGCTGGAGCGCTTCTTCAAATACCGAGCGAACTGTTTGGTCTGCCAGCTCGCACAGAGCTTTTAGAGTATCTCGAGTGCCGGCTCCCGCCTCGAACTGGGTGCGGATGCGAAGCCGCTCCGCTTCTATGCTTGCGGGCATGCTGGATTGAATCGTGGAAGAGCCTTGCATTATCTTTTGGGAGGGTGTCTGGATAAAACCGGGGACGATACGCTAGCTGTTCTAGTTAGAGAGCGTTTTCCCCTCGCTCTTCGTTGCGAATCCGAATGGCTTCCTCAACCCTCGATAGGAATATCTTACCGTCCCCAATCTTCCCTGTCTTGGCGGTTTTCAGAATGGTATCCACCACGCGGCTCACCAGAGCATCCGGCAGAACCATTTCCAGCTTGATTTTCGGGAGCAGATCCACGGTATATTCGCGCCCGCGGTAAACTTCGGTGTGACCCTTTTGGCGGCCATGTCCGCGCACTTCGGTCACTGTCATCCCCTCGATGCCGATCTCGCGCAGCGCATCCTTGACCGATTCAAATCTCGAGGGCTGAATGACTGCTTCGATTTTCATCATGGCTTTATGTGCTCCGTCCCTCGGCCCATTTTTTGTTCCAAACTTTTCTCACGACTCAAGGTTATACGCCTCCTCGCCATGTTGTGTAATGTCCAGGCCCTCAATCTCCTGTTCTTCCAGAACTCTCAGGCCGGTCAGCTTGTCCACAATCTTCAGCAGGACTAGCGTTCCAACTAAGGCGAAGACCCATGCCATCAGCACGCCGACCAGCTGGTTCCCCAATTGGCCCCAGTGCCCGTCCATGCCGCCGACCGCTTTTCCTGCGCCAAAGATTGGATTAATCGCTTGTTGTGCGAAAACCCCGGTCAACAAAGCGCCGATCGTTCCGCCTGCGCCATGGACTCCAAAAGCATCCAGCGCGTCATCATACCCGAAGAGGGCTTTTACTTTTGTCACCATCAAGTAGCAGAGGACTCCGGCAATTAAGCCGATGACCAGAGCCGGGATCGGCGCGACGAAGCCTGCCGCGGGGGTAATTGCGACTAATCCAGCCACGGCGCCGGAAATTGCGCCCAGCGCGCTGGCTCTGCCGTTCTTGATCCACTCGGCAGCGCTCCAGCTCAAAGCCGCTGCGGCAGCCGCGAAATGAGTCGCCACGAATGCGCTTGTTGCCAGCGAGTTCGATGCCAGCGCACTGCCAGCGTTGAATCCGAACCAGCCCACCCACAAAAGGCAAGCGCCAATAAAGCTCAACACCAGGCTGTGCGGAGGCATGGGCTGCCGGGGATAGCCCGTGCGCTTGCCGAGGTAGAGAGCGCAGACCAGGGCTGAGACCCCGGAAGAAATGTGCACCACTGTTCCGCCGGCAAAATCGAGCGTGGGAAATTTTCCTCCCAACGACGCATTCAGCAAACCGCCTTTGCCCCAGACCATGTGAGCCAGCGGCGCATAAACGACCAGAAACCACAGCGTCAGGAATAACACCGTTCCGCTGAACTTCATGCGTTCTGCCGTGGCACCCGTGATCAGAGCGGGCGTGATGATCGCAAACATCAACTGGTACACCATGAAAGTCATTTGCGGAATCGTCCCGGCATAGTCAGCGTTCGGCTCCGCGCCCACGCCGCGCAGAAACGCGTGTTCAAATCCGCCGATTACAGAGTTGCCCCCGCCAAAGCAAAGGCTGTATCCCACGAGCGCCCAGAGCACGGTGATTACCGCCATCAACGCAAAACTCTGCATCATGATGGCCAGCGTATTCTTGCGCCGCACCAGGCCACCGTAGAAAAGAGCCAGCCCCGGCCCGGTCATCATCAGCACCAAAGCAGCGCTCACCAGCATCCAGGCGTTGTCTGCCGAAGACTGCGCCGCCTTCACATCCTTATCGAGCTGCGTCAGTTTTTCGTTCAGGATTTTCGAAGCATCTGGGGCGACGGCGGAGTTTGCGGGATTTACTGCCGGTGACGAGGTCGCGGCGGCGGGAGCTGGCGGTTGCTGGGCGGGGAGGGGAGCTGCACTGAGCAGCATGGCTCCCAGCAATACGACTAGCCACAAACTACACTTCCACGCCATGCACTTCTTTTCCATGTCTACTCCGCTGGCTCTGGATTCTGCTACCGGGGACCCACAGACTTGTCGCCCAGAATTATACCCAGCCAGCCCGCTCAGAACAGTCTGAAATTCGCATATTCCGGATTTGTTTTTCTGATGGATAGTTATAAGCGCATTGCTCCAAACGCGTGCAATTTAGCGCCCCTTGCGGAGTCTGCAACGCCTCTGTTTGCCCAGTACGATGGCCAGCGTATAATGCCAAGCGGCCGGAGTGAAATCGCTGGCGGCCGCGAAAGTCAGGTTTGGACCTCAAGATGACGGACCGTTTGCCAATGGAAATCAATGTACGGAAGTCCGGCGGCATCGCCATCCTGGACGTGCATGGCCGCCTGACCATTGGCGAGCCCGCCGAGCGGCTCCACGAAGTGCTTCAGTCCATCGTTAACGAAGGCTCGCGCAAAGTGATTGTCAACCTGAACGCCATTCCCCAGATTGACAGCTCCGGAATCTCCACGCTGGTGCGCAGTTCGATCCGGCTTGCCCGCGAAAGCGGGGAGTTGCGCCTGGTCTGCGGCCAGGGCCGCGTCCGAGACGCGCTCACCGTAACGCGCCTTGTCGAGGCCATCCCCACGTTCGAGACCGAAGCCGCCGCAATAAAAGATTTCGCCTGAGACGAATTTAAGCGCAAGAAAGGTAGCAATCGTTCGTTCTAACGGGTGAAGGGATATTTCTTGCGGGGGAAAATTATGCTCCTCCATGGATTCTGTATTAGCCGCCTTGGTCTTTTTCTCTCATTCTCCACATTTCTTACCCCGCTTTCTCCAGCCACTCTCAACCTTCTGCCAGCACCGGCATCGCAAGCGTCTCCCGGGCCCACCTCTCAGCGGCAGGACCAGGTTTACGAGCTTGTTGGCCGCGTTCTGCACCACGCTGATAAAGTGGGCTGCAAGAAGAACAGTTGCACGATTCTGGTCACAAATTTCACGCTCTCATCGGGCGCTACGTCGCGGTTCGGCATGCAGCTTGCGGATCAAATTTCTGAGGATCTAGCCTCGACGCAACCCGGGATCAGGATTGTCGAGCGCTCCCGTCTCCAATCTTTTCTCGAGCAAGAGCGCATTCCCGCTTCTCTTTTCAACAGCGAAAAGGCCCTCTGCTGGCTTGCGAAGCAATTGAGCGCCACAACTGTCTTGAGAGGCACAACCGAGGATCGAAGCGGGGAGCTGCGCGTTCAGGGGAGCCTACTTTCATGCCTCTTAGATAAGGCAGGCCCGGTGGAGGAATTCACATTTCACGATTCTGATGCAAGATATGACCTAGCCCCTCAAGAGTCCTTCCCCGAGACCCTTTCTCCTCCTAGTTCTTCTCCGGCGATTCCCCTGATCCGCGAGGCCGGTGTGGATGGACTCAGTGCTCCTTCTTGCGTGTACTGCCCCAATCCTAACTACACGGACCCTGCCCGCGTGGCGAGGATTAATGGAACCGTCCTTCTGCGAGTCACTGTTTCGCTGGAGGGCCGAGTAATAGAGGGTAGAGTTGTTCGTGGATTGCCGTTCGGCCTGAACGAATCGGCACTCGAAGCTGTGCGGCATTGGGAGTTCAAGCCCGCCAGGCGTGACGGTCGGCCGCTCACTTCCTTGGTGATGATCGAAGTGACGTTTCGCCTGCGCTAGAACATCGCAGTTTGACTCATAGCCGCAACTCGAATTAAATCGATTTGTAACAGGCTCGGGCCGCACTTTTTCAATTCTGGCAGCGTCGATGTTGCTACGTCCGACTGCCCCCTCCAACTTTGTGGGAGGAAGCCTTCATGGTAAGTTGCACATAGGATGCGCTCAGCCGTTCCACGCACTCCGCACTTGCCGTTACTAATGGGCTGCCTTCTTGTATTGTCCCCAGACACAAAAAGTCAGACGCCTGAACTCGTTTTGGACCGCATAGATGAAGCAAGGCTCGATCTGCTGGCATCACAAACGGCTCAAAAGATCCGCGAGATGACGGCTGGAGAAACTGGAACTTCAGTTATGGTTATCGATTTTTTCAGGAATTCAACCGGAACAACCTCACGGCTAGGTTCGTTGCTGGCGGACCGTTTTTCAGAATCACTGAGTGTCTACTCAGGCGGATTGAAGATTATTGACAGGAAAATTCTCAGAGATTACTTGATTCGTGAATGGACGACGCTGAACAACCTAAATTCTAACGAGGTCTGCCTCAGGCTCGGCCGACAATTGGGGGCAACGGGCGTCATTCTCGGAACACTCACGAATGAGAAAGACTCGGTCAGACTAACGCTCAAGATCGAAGGGCTTGGACCAGAAGCCAAGATGGATGAAGTCTTTCCATGGCGGGCGAGGACTGCTGATTTTCTGCTCAACGAAGAAACACACCAAATGCTTCTCCAGCCCGGCCCCGATTATTCTCGTAAGGCCGACGATATTCCAGAGGAATATGGTGTGTTGAGGGCGGGCCTCTCCGGCGTCACCGTTCCAGCGTGTCTTTACTGCCCAAATCCTGACTACCCTGATTCTGCCCGTGTCGCCAAGGCTCAGGGAACCGTAGTTTTGTCTGTGGTTGTCACGCCTGAAGGAAATGCCACTTCAATCTACGTCGTGAAAGGTGCGCCACTTGGTCTCACCGCCCAGGCAGTCCAAGCTGCTCGCCGCTGGCGATTTCGCCCAGGTGAGAAGGACGGGAAACCAGTTCCAGTTCGGGTCCAGGTTGAGGCCATTTTCCGTCTTTATCAAAGTGAGTAAGTATCGGCTATTAAATTGATTAAACTTCCGACGAAATTGTTTTAGGCCGGGGTTTTATCCGCCTTTTTTCAGTTCGGCGAGGACCAGCTTGGCAACTTCCTTTAGCGTCTCGAACACGCCCACGCCTTGGATGGCGATGCCTTCGATAATGGGCTCGCCTTTTTTCTGCAATTGCTTGGTCAGCTCCGGCACGGACATGGCGTTGGGCAAATCGCGTTTGTTAATCTGCAGCACGTACGGAATGGTGTCGAAATTGAGGTTGTGTTCCTTCAGATGTTCTTGAAGGTTTTCCATGGTTTCAAAATTCGCGTCGAGGCGCTCCTCCTGCGAGTCCGCCACGAACACGACGCCGTCCGCGCCCTTCAAAATCAGCTTGCGGCTGGCTTCGTAAAAGACCTGGCCGGGCACCGTATACAGGTGGAAGCGCGTTTTGAACCCGCGCACCGTTCCCAAATCGAGGGGCAGGAAATCAAAAAACAGCGTCCGGTCGGTCTCCGTCGCCAAAGACACCATTTTGCCCTTTTGGTTTTGACCCGTGTGGTCATAGATCCACTGCAAATTCGCGGTCTTACCGCCCAAGCCCGGGCCGTAGTAGACGAGCTTGCAGTTTATTTCTCGCGCAGGAAAATTGATGAAAGGCACG
>Ga0075017_100001621_pt1 | contig 13880 bp, 14 predicted proteins | sample AleBraG_ABR_2012_FD_71475 | JGI IMG/M metagenome (GOLD analysis project Ga0075017, IMG submission 71475) | Freshwater sediment microbial communities in response to fracking from Pennsylvania, USA - Alex Branch Run_MetaG_ABR_2012 | ecosystem: Environmental > Aquatic > Freshwater > Creek >... | reverse complement strand
CCGCTCGAGCATGTCGCGCACCAGCTCGGGCAGCACCGGGGACAACGCGCCGGTGCGGGTGAGCGTGACGCTCAGACCGGGAACGAATTCGGCCGGTGGTCGGCGCTCCCACTCGCTGATGTGCGACAACATCGTTCGGACGAGCGCGACATCGAGCGAACGCGACATGCCCGCGTCGTCGACTGCGCGGGAGATCGTGTCGGGCTGCTCGAGCACACCCGCGGCTTCCCAATCCACCGTGCAGTCGAACCCGACGACACTGCGATCACCCAGGTGCACGAGCGGGGAGCACAGGATCGGCAAGCGGTGCTGATCGAGCAACCGGCCGACGCTGCGGGCGACGCGTCGCGCCTTCGCCAACTGCCGGCGCAACTCGTCGTCGAACATCTCGATGCGACCGCGACCCATGCGCTTCGCGCGATACGCCGCGATGTCGGCGTTCGACAGGAGCTGATCGATGGACACCGGGTCTTCGCCCGACGCGCCGGCAATACCGATGCTCGCGCCCACGAGCATCTCGTGGCCGTGCACGTCGTACGGCTCGTTCAACGCTTCGAGCAGGCGCTCCGCGAGTTGCAACGCGTGCGCGTGGGCACCGGCGTTGGTGTCGTGCGCATCGGTGTACGCGGTCGGCGCGCTTTCGACCTCCGGACAACACACCACGAACTCGTCACCGCCGAGCCGTACGCACAGGTCGCCGCCGCGCAGCGCGTTGCGCAGCCGCTTCGCGACCTGCACGAGCAGTTCGTCGCCGGCCGCGTGCCCGAGCATGTCGTTCACGCGCTTGAACCCGTCGAGGTCGATGAACAGGAGCGCGACTCCGGGTCCGCCGCGCCGCGTCCGGGCGAGCGTCGCGTTCATCTCCTCGACGAGGAGCGTGCGGCTACCGAGACCGGTCAGGCGATCGTGCGTGGCATCGTGTTCGAGGCGCTCTTCGAGTCCCTTGCGCTCGGTCACGTCCTCGAGGGTTCCGAGGAACGCGGTCACGGTGCCGTCGGCCCGGCGGAGCGGAACCGAACGCACGCTCACCCAACGCGACGCGCCATCGGGCAGACTGATGCGGAACTCGCACGCCGGTGCGCTGTCGCCCCGACCCGCGTTCTCCGCCGCCGCGAGTTGCTGCTCGCGCAGGCGCTCCAGATCGGCGGCCGCGATGACCGACGACCAACCACTTCCCAGCGCGTCGAAGTCCGACAAGCCGGTGAGGCGCGCGAATGCCGGGTTCACGAACGTGCAGCGATCTTCGAGGTCGACCTCGAAGATGCCGATCGGGCTCTCCCCGACGAGCGTGCGCCACCGCGTCTCGCGATCGAAGACGGTCTGATCGGTCGCGCGCACGATCGTGCCCTGCACGTCGGGATGATCGAGCAGGTTCCGGATCACGAGCGTCATGTAGTGCCAACCGTCTTGCTCGTTGTGCACGCGTACACGGACTTCGATGTCGACACCGGGCGCGCTGCCGCTGCGCGCGAGCGCGTCGATCAGATCGGGGAGGTCGTCCTGGTGCACCCATTCCGCGATGCGGACGCTGAGGTCGTCGAGCCGGGCGAAGCCCGCGTACGCACCCAGACGCCCGAGCATGATCCGCGGGCGCAGGTCGGGACCGAGGATCGCCACTGCATCGGCCAGCGCACGGACGACGTCCGGGTCCCGCACGTCGAACGGCTCGGCGTCGGTGCTGTCGCCTTCAGGCGCGGCGAACGGAGAAACCCCTGCCATCGGGCTTGCATCGACATCGACGGCGCTCAGCCTTATAGCGTCACCACCATGACGACGAACTTCGCTTCACCACAAGAGATGCTCGGCGCGGTCGGCGCCGATCTGGGCGTGACCGACTGGGTCACGATCACCCAGGACCAAATCGACAAATTCGCTGATGCCACGCTGGACAACCAGTGGATCCACGTCGACACCGAACGCGCCAAAGCGGGACCTTTCGGAACCCCCATTGCCCACGGCTACCTCACGATGTCACTTGCGGCACATTTCCTCTCGCAGCTGGTGCGCGTCAGCAACATCTCGATGGGCATCAACTACGGCGTCGACAAGGTCCGCTTCCCATCACCGGTGCCCGTCAACTCGCGGGTGCGCGCCAAGGGCGAGCTGCTCGAGGCGAAGGAAGTGCCGGGCGGCGTCCAGGCGACAGTCAGGCTGACGATGGAGCGCGAGGGCGGCGACAAGCCCGTCGCGATCGTCGACGCAATCTCCCGGTACCTCGCATGAGCGCGCTCGACGCATTCCGCCTCGACGGCAAGGTCGCGATCGTCACCGGCGCCGGGCGGGGCATCGGCGCCGGGATCGCCCGGACCTTCGCCGACGCTGGCGCGAACATCGTGCTCACCGCCCGCACGAAGGAACAGCTCGACGAGGTCGCGGCCGACGTGCGCGCCGCGGGCGGCAAAGCACTCGTGATCCCCGCCGACGTGAACGACAACGACGTGCTCCAGGAGATCGTCGCGAGCACGGTCGAGGAGTTCGGTCGGATCGACATCGTCGTGAACAACGCGGGCGGCACGATGCCCCGGCCCTTCCTCGACACGAGCCCGGGCTTCTTCGAACGATCGTTCCACTTCAACGTGACGACGGCGTTCGTGCTGAGCAAGGCGGCCACGCCGCACTTGCTGGCGAGCGGCGCGGGCTCGATCGTGAACATCTCGTCCGCGATCGGGCGCCTGCGCGATCGGGGCTTCGTCGCCTACGGCACGGCCAAGGCGGCGCTGACGCACATGACACGCCTGACCGCGGCCGACCTCGCGCCGAAGGTGCGGGTCAACGCGATCGCAGTCGGCTCGATCGCGACGAGCGCGCTCGAGACGGTGCTCGACAACCCGGAGATCCACGACGAGATGGTCCGGCGTACGCCGCTCAAGCGGTTGGGGGTGCCCGAGGACATCGCGCTGTGCGCGCTCTACCTCGCGTCCCCCGCCGGCAGCTTCGTCACCGGCAAGCTCTTCGAGGTCGACGGCGGCCTCGAAGAAGCCAACCTCGAGCTCGGCCTCCCCGACCTCACCTGACCCCCGAACTCCCAACAGTTCGGAGCAGGAGCGGTTCCACGCGCCGGTTTTCCTCCGAACTGTTGGGAGTATTTCCCGGGGGGTCAGCCGTCGAGGAGGTCGTGGATCTTGTCGGGGAGGGTGAAGCCGTCCTCGCCGCGGGTCCACGGAATCGAGAGCACGACCGCGTCGAGCGCGATCGGTCCGTAGACGTGCGGGAACTCGCCCGCGAACGCGTCGGCCGACGGCTCCCAGCGCAGCTCGCTGGTCAGATCGGACGGTTCGATGCACAGCAACACGAGGTCGGGAACGTCGCGGTAGAACCAGTCGGCGACGTGGTTGACCTGCGTCGGTGTCGAACAGTGGATGAAACCCTCCGTCGCGAGACTCGGCGCGCGGTACTCGCCCTCACGGCGCGCGGCCTCCCACTCGGGTGCGGTCGTGATGTGGAAGATGAGTCGGGTCACGGCTGCAGAGACTACGCAGGCCGATACCGTGATCTCCGATGCCCGCCTACGCACTGCTCCTTCGTCCTGCGGCAAACCGCCTCTACAGCAAGGGCGCGGCCGCGCTGAACACGGCGGAACTCGCCGTTTTGAACCAACGGGCACTCCACGGCGTGCTGCACGCCGTGGAGCCGACGGTCATCGCGGGCGTCGAATACGTGCGCTTCGCCTCGGAGGATGCTCTCTCCGCCGACGCAATCGGACAGCTCTCCAACCTGTCGTCGGCGTTCGCGTTGTTCCGCATCGCCGACGACACCGACGCCGGCCTCGTTCCCGTCCCGCTCACGCCCGTCGCCTACCTCGACGACGACCTCCTCACGATTCAGCGCTACAAAGGCAAGACCAACGAGCAGTTCACGAAGCTCCTGGTCAACGTCACGCTTGCCGCCTCGGCCCGGGCGACCGACTGGCCCGGACAGCGGCTGCGCATCCTCGACCCGGTGTGCGGTCGCGGCACCTCGCTCAACCAGGGCCTCGTGTACGGGTTCGACGTCGACGGCATCGAGATCGACCGGGCCGCGTACGACGCGTACCAGACCTTCCTCGTCACCTGGCTCAAGGACAAGCGCTTCAAGCACCAGGTGCACACGATGCCGCTCCGGCGCGAGACCAAGGTCGTCGGGCGTCGCCTCGAGATCGTGTTCGCCCGCGACAAGGACGAGTACAAGGCCGACGACGTGCAGCGCGTCCGACTCGCGAACGACGACACCACGCATGCCGCCGACCTCTACCGCAAGCCCGTGTTCGACGCGGTGATCGCCGATCTCCCGTACGGCGTGCAACACGCGAGCCGGGCGAAGCCGGACGCGCGCACCCGTCGGCCCGACGAGCTCCTCGAAGCCGCGCTCGACGCCTGGGTCGGCGCGATGAAGCCGCGAGCCGCGATCGGTCTGTCCTGGAACACGAAGGTGTTGAAGCGCGACGCGCTCGTCGACCTGCTGATCCGGCATGGCCTCGTCGAGTCGACGATCGACGGCGCGCACTTCGAGCACCGCGTCGATCAATCGATCACCCGCGACCTGGTGGTCGCGGTGAAGCCCGCTTAGGCCCGCGGCTGCGACAACGCGAGCCCGTTCTCGCGCATCACCAACCGGATCTCCGCCTCGGAGAACGTGGGGAGATCGTCGACGAACGACTTCGGGTCGGCGAGGCCCTCCGCGTGCGGGTAGTCGGAGCCGAAGATCATCTGCGTGGCGCCGAGCTCGTCGCGCAACTCCACGAGATCGTCCTCGTAGTACGGCGAGACCCACACGCTCTTCTGCACCTGCTCGACGGGGTCGATGCCGTCGTACGCACCGGGAACCTGGCCGAACGACTTCTTCAGCGCCTTGAGCAGCAGCCCGACCCACTCGGAACCGCTCTCGATCGTCGCCACCCGGAGGTTCGGGAACCGCCGCAGCACGCCGTGGCAAGCCAGCGCGGCGACCGTGTCGTAGATGGGCCGATGCCCACCCGTGACCGTGCGGAAAGGATCGTTGCGGAAAGCCTGGAAGTCACCGCCGCCGCCCCACTCGTCCGCGTAACGGTTGTAGCCCGCGTCGCCCGAGTGGTACGCCGCGAGCACACCGGCCTCGGCGAGACGCGCCCACATCGGGTCGTAGACCGCGTCGCCCGGACTGCGCGAGAACCCGGGCCCGCGCACCGGACCCGAACGCATCACCACGACGTGCGCCCCGTTCTCGAGTGCATACGCGACCTCTTGCTCGGCCCGTTCCGGATCCTGCAGCGCGATGTACGGCGCGGCGTAGATGCGGTCGTCGTAGTTGAAGGTCCAGTCGTCCAGTATCCACTCGTTGAACGCATGGAACACGTCGTGCAACGCGTCGGGATCGTGCAGCAGCGCTTCCTCCACACCGACCCCGAGCGTCGGGAACAAGAAGCACGCCTGCATCCCCTGGGTGTCCATGAGCTTCACGCGCGCTTCGGGCTCGCGGTACGCGGGGCTGATCGGCTCGAGCTCACCGAACGCGGCCCGGATGTCGTCGCCGGCCTGCTTGCCCCGGAAGTAGTCGTCGAGACAACCGGGGCGGGCGACCGGATCGAACGTGGGGTTCGGGATGAAGCGGAAGATCTTGTTGTCGACCACCATCCGCCGCTTGCCGTCGATCTCGGCCCACTGCACGAGCTTCGAGCGGTGCTTCGGGAGGTGCCGGATGAAGGCGTCGGTCGCCTCGTAGTAGTGATTGTCCGCATCGAAGACGTCGAAATCGACGGTACCCATGGCAACCTCCGGGACTCGGCTCCGTGATCTGGCGAGAATCTAGAACGTGATTCTAGTCTACCGCCGGGCCGAGGGCACGCGCTCGGCCCGCAATGCCGAACGGCGCGACTTGCCCGCATCGTCGCGGAGTGGCTCGGCGGTGAACTCGAACTCGCGCGGGATCTTGTAGCGGACGAGCCGTTCACCCAAGTGCGCCCGGAGGTCGTCGAGATCGATCGGGGTGCCGTCGTCGGTCTGCACGATCGCGTACACGACATTGCCGAGGTCGTCGTCGGGGAGTCCGATCACGGCGCAGGAGCGCACCCGCGGGTGCTCGTCGAGCGCGGCTTCGATCTCCGCCGGATAGATGTTGGCGCCGCCCGCGAGGATCATGTCGGTCTGCCGATCGCTCAGGTAGAGGTAGCCGTCGGCGTCGAGCGAGCCCATGTCGCCGAGCGACTCGTACCCCCCGTCGATGCGCCGGGCCTCGGCGCCGACATAGCGATACGTGCGGATGTTCTCGTCGTCCGACGGACGCATGAAGACCTCGCCCACTTCACCGGCCGCGGCTTCGGTGCCGTCGGCGCGCAGCACCTTGAACTGGTTGACGTTCACCTTCCCGACCGAGCCGCGATGTGCCAGCCATTCGACGCCCGTGATGATCGTCGCGGCCTGCGCCTCGGTGCCGCCGTAGAGCTCCCAGATCGTCTCGGCGCCGAGCCAGTTGATCCACTCCTCCTTCAACCACGGTGGACACGGCGCCGCGAGGTGCCAGACCACCCTCAACGACGACACGTCGTAGCGGTCGCGAACCTCGGGCGCCAGCTTGGAGATGCGCGCCATCATCGTCGGCACGAGATACAGCGAGTCGGGGTGGAACTGATCGATCAGTTGCAGCGTTCGCTCCGCGTCGAACTTCCCCGCGAGCACCACGTGATTCCCCGCGAGCAACGCGGTCATCGTCCAGATGAACGGACCGTTGTGGTACAGCGGCCCGGGCATCAGGTGCGTGCCGTTGATCCGCATGCCGAGGAGCGGTGCGGCGTCGGGATCGATCAGGCTGGCCTGGTTCGCGAGGATCAACTTGGGCCGGCCCGTCGAACCACCCGACGTCATCGCCTTGTATGGATTCGACACCGCGTCGGGCAGCGGACCGTGGTCGAACCCGTCGGCGTCGAGCGGCGAGCGAACGACGACGCGCGGCGCCGCGAGCTCGATGATCGCGTCGAGCTCGCGCGTCGGGAGGCGAGCGGACACCGGTTGCGGAACGGCGCCCAACTTCCAACACGCGATCGTCGTGGCGACGAACTCGACGCCATTGGGGAGCGCGATCGTGACGAGGTCGTCCTGCACCACGCCCTGCGCCGCGAGGGCCCGCGCCGTGCGGTTCGCGAGCGCTTCCAGCTCGCCTCGAGTGGTGGTGTGTTGCTCACCCGCGGCATCCGTCGTCAGTGCCGGGTGCGCGGGGTCCGACTCGGCATGGTCGGCGAGCCGTTGCGGATACGAGATCAGGGCCACGACCGTGATTCTGGCGCGCCGCCGCAGCGCCGGACAGCCGACTTCAACCAGCGCACCTGCGAGAGCTGCTCACCACACTCGCCGCACGCGTCCAGATGCGCGGCGATCACGAGCATCGAGGTGACGTCGCACTCGCAGTCGACGTACCAGTTGATCACCGCGAGCACCTCGGTACAGGAGGGGTGCGGCGACAGCTGGAGCGAGGGTTCCGGAGGCACCACGTCAAAGCGAACCCGCGGATCGGCCGACACATTCCCTCCTGTCGTAGGGTCAACCGCTATGTGGACAACGGACCAGGCCCTTGCGGGCTCCACGGCGCTGGTGACGGGCGGCGCGTCGGGTATGGGCGAGGCGACGGCGAGGCGGCTCGCGGCAGCCGGTGCAACACTCGTGATCGTCGACCGCGACCAGGCCAAGGGCGAGCGGGTGGCCGGCGAGCTCGAGGGAACCTTCGTGCCCGCCGACGTCACGAACGAAGAAGAGGTGACGGCCGCGGTCGCCGCCGCGACGGAGATCGCGCCGCTGCGCACGTGCATCCACTGCGCGGGGATCGGTTGGGCCGAGCGAACGCTCAATCGAGCCGGCGCGCCCCACTCGCTCGACACCTTCCGCAAGGTGCTGGAGATCAACCTCATCGGCACGTTCAACGTGCTGCGGCTCGCGGCCGCGGGTATGTCGGGCAACGAACCCGACGAGCAGGGTGAGCGGGGCGTGATCGTGAACACCGCGTCCGTCGCCGCGTACGACGGGCAGATCGGTCAAGCCGCGTACTCGGCGTCGAAGGGCGGTGTCGTCGCGCTGACGCTCACGGCCGCCCGCGACCTCGCCGCGGTCGGGATCCGCGTGTGCACGATCGCTCCCGGCCTCGTCGACACCCCCCTGCTCGGTGGACTCCCGGCCGACGCCCGCGATGCGCTCGCGCAGTCGGTCTTGTTCCCGAAGCGGCTGGGCGTTCCCGACGACTTCGCCTCGCTCGCGATCGAGATCGTGCGCAACGGCTACCTGAACGGCGAAGTGATCCGTATGGACGCGGGCATCCGGATGCCCCCCAAATAAGGTAGGGACCATGGCGACGCACCCCACCCGCGACGACATCGACCTCATCGACGGGCGTTTCTACGTCGACCCGCACGAGAGGTACACGTGGATGCGCGAGAACGCGCCGGTGTACTTCGACGCGCCGAACGGTGTGTGGGGCATCGCGTCGTACGCGGCGCTCCTCGCGATGGAGAAGGACCCGACCACGTTCTCGAACGCGGGTGGGATCCGACCCGACACCGGACCGATCCCGATGATGATCGACATGGACGATCCGGAGCACTGGAAGCGTCGGAAGCTGGTGAACAAGGGCTTCACGCCCCGCCGCGTCCGCGACAGCGAGGTCAAGATCCGCGACGTCTGCGACGCGATCATCGACTCGGTGTGCGAGCAGGGTGAGTGCGACTTCGTCAAGGACATCGCTGCGCCGCTGCCGATGATCCTCATCGGAGACATGCTCGGCGTCGAGCCGAAAGACCGCGGTGATCTCCTGCGCTGGTCGGACGACATGCTGAGCGCACTCAGCGGCCACCATCAGGAAGTCGCAATGGTGAAGGCCATGGAAGCGATGATGGGCTACACCGAGTTCTGCACCCACGCGGTCGCGCAGCGCCAAGAACAGGCGACCGACGATCTGATGAGTCTGCTCGTGCACGCCGAAGTCGACGGCGACAAGCTCAGCCCGGACGACATCCTGCACGAGTCGTTGCTGATCCTCATCGGCGGCGACGAAACCACCCGCCACGTGATCAGCGGCGGCGTCGAACAACTCATGCTCAACCCGGATCAACGCCAGATCCTCATCGACGACCCGGGCAAGATCACGGTCGCCGTCGAGGAGATGCTGCGTTGGGTCACCCCGATCAAGAACATGTGCCGTACGGTGACGCACGACACCGAGTTCATGGGTCAGCAGATGGTCGCCGGACAGAAGTGCATGCTGTTGTTCGAGTCCGCGAATCGCGACTCGACCCGCTTCGACGATCCGTTCCGTTTCGACGTCCAGCGCACTCCCAACGAGCACCTCGCGTTCGGTTTCGGAGCGCACTTCTGTCTCGGACAGGCGCTGGCCCGCCTCGAGCTCAAGGTGATGTTCGAACAACTCTTGTTGCGCATGCCCGACATGGAGTTCGCCACGGATGCCGCGACGCTGCCCCGCCGGCCGGCCAACTTCGTCAGCGGGCTCGAGTCGATGCCGGTTCGTTTCAGCCCGAGCCGGCCCCTCCTGAGGAGCACGGTGTGAACAACCGCGAGTTGGTCGAGAAACTCTGGGTCGATCTCTACCACCGCGACTTCGACGCGGTCGGCGCCGCGTTCGCCGACGACGGCGAGTACACCGACATGCCCACTCCCGCCGACGACGTCGCGCGTGGCCCCGAACAGATCGCGGCGCGGCTGCGTCTCGGCCTCGAGCCGCTTTCGGGGATCTCGCACGACATCCGCGTGATCGTCGCCGAGGGCGACGTCGTCGTGACCGAGCACGTGGAGCACTGGGAGTGGCCGAGCGGTGAACGCGCGTCGCTCCCGTTCGTGTCGATGCACGAGGCGCGCAACGGCAAGTTGGTCCGTTGGTGGGACTACTGGGATCTCGCCACCCTGATGAACTCGGCCCCGGCGTGGTGGGTCGAGCACATCATGAACGAGTCCGCCCGCATCGGCCTGCGCGACGCCGACGCCTGACGGGCTCGGATGATCCTCGTCGACCGCCCCCGCTGGCCCGCGCACGGGACGCGCTTCGCGCACCTCGTCAGCGACACCTCGTTCGACGAGCTGCACGCGTTCGCCGATGCGCTCGCGATTCCGCGCCGGCTGCGGTTCCACAACGACCACTACGACGTTCCCGAACGTTGGTGGGAGCTCGTCGTCGACACCGGTGCCGAAGTCGTGTCGACGCACGAGCTCGTGCGACGCATCCGGGCCGCGGGGTTACGCCGCCGCGCTACTTCGGCTGGAACCGCACCGCGCCGTCGAGCCGGATGACCTCGCCGTTGAGGTAGCTGTTCTCGACGAGGTGTTGGGCGAGGGCCGCGTACTCGTCCGGCTGACCGAGGCGCTTGGGGAACGGCACGTTCGCGGCGAAGGCGTCGCGCATCGACTCCGGTGCCATCATCATCGGCGGCGTGGCGATCGTGCCCGGCGCGATCGTGTTCACGCGGATGCCGGCCGACGAGAGATCACGAGCCGCGATGATCGTCATACCGATCACGCCCGCCTTGGCCGATCCGTACGCCACCTGACCGATCTGCCCTTCGTACCCCGCGATCGACGCGGTGAGCACCAGCGCGCCGCGCTCGCCGTCGGCGCCGGGTTCGTTCTTCGACATCGCCGACGCCGCGAGGCGCACCATGTTGAACGAGCCGACGAGATTGAGCTCGACCACCCGGCGGAACGCGTCGAGGTCGTGAGGTGTGCCGTCGCGCGCAATGGTGCGGGCCGCGATACCGCCCCCGCCGCAGTGCACGCAGATCGCGAACCGTCCGGACCCGGCCGCGGTCTCGATCGCATGCGCGACATCTTCCGCGGAGGTCACGTCGCAGTGCACGAAGTGGTCTGCGCCCGCGAGCTCGGCGGCATTAGCGCGTCCGCGCTCGTCGGCGACGTCGGCCAGGAACACTTCCGCCCCCGCCGCGTGCAGCCGCCGCGCCGTCGCCTCGCCCAGACCCGAAGCGGCGCCCGTTACGAGCGCGACGTTGCCGGCAATTTCCACAGGTCATCTCCCTTGTTCGCGATGCGGTCGACGAGCGCTTGCTCCCCCGCGCAGACCACGTATTCGACATTGCGCAGATGCGACACCTTCCCGACCTTCTTGCCGCCGGGATCGTGGATACCGATCTGCGCCCCGACGTAGCGCCGCGAGTCGAATGCGAGTGTTGCCACCGCGCCGCCGCGCGCCCGGCACGCCGCTTCGAGATCGTCGATCGCGACCCACGATTCGTTGTTGTACGACACCACGACGAGCTCGGCGTCGACGTCGCGGATCACCTGCGCGAGCGCGTCGGGCATCGCGCGCCGGTCGTTGAACACGCTCTTCGTCGACGGGTCGCGCGCGTCGACCCGCTTGCACGCGATCCCGTAGTGCTCGGGCGCATCCCAGGCGACCAGCGTTTCCCACACGTGGTAGTTCGTGAAGTAACGGTGCTGGTTGTACGGGGGGTCGAGGTACGCGAGATCGAACGACCCCAACGTCGCCACGACCTCGACCGCGTCGGCCCGCCGGGCCGCGCCCGGCCCGGCGACGAGCTCCGGCACGCGCAGCTCGAGCGGCCGGAACGAGCGGTCGGCCCACTGTTTGACGTACGCCATCTGCACGCCGGTGGTCGAGTCGACCCGGTCGGCGGCCTCGATCAGGCTGGTCAGCAGCACCGGGTACAACCAGCTGTCGCGGTAGTCGGACTCGATCGCGGCGCGCATCGCGTCGACGCGCCGGCCGTTGAACGGCTGCACGAATCGGGACCGGACGCAGAACGTCTCGGTGAAGTAACCGTCCACGTCGGGACGCGCCGCGAGGTCCGCGAGGGCACGCTCGATCGCGGAGATGTCGGCCGCCCTTCCGTCGAGCGCCACGTACGTCTGCGCGAACACTTCGGCGTAGCGGGCCGTGTCGACCGCGGTGACGTGGGCGCCCCGGCGCTTCAACTCCTGCGCGACCCGCGTGGTACCCGTGAACAGGTCGAGGGCGCGGCGCGCGCCCGCGACCGTCGCGATAGCTCCCAATACCGGCACCAGCCGTCGCTTCGAACCGATGTACTTGATCACGTCGGGAAGCGAGCGTAGGTCTCGGGCCTCGTCGCGGACGGGACCAACCCGCCATCAGTGGGCACGCTCACGTACCTCTGAGGTACGTGAGCGTGCCAACAGTGGGTCAGGGTGCGGCGGGGAAACGCAGGTGGAGGTTCTCCGACTGGCGGATACCGGGGGAGAACGAAACGACCGTGTGCGGCGCGAGCTCGTAGTCGGGGATGCGCCGGTGGAACTCCTCCAGCGCCACGACGAGCTCGAGCCGGGCGAGGTGCGAACCGAGGCAGCGGTGTGCGCCGCCGCCGAACGCGAGATGGCGGTTGCGCTCACGGTCGAAGCGCACGTCCGAGGCGTCGTCGAACTCGTCGAGATCGGCGTTCGCCGCGCCGATCAGCAGGATCGCACCGTCGCCGGCCTCGAGCTTCACGCCGCTCATCTCGACGTCCTGCGCAACGATGCGGGGCACCATCATGACCGGCGTCTGGTGGCGCAGTAGCTCCTCGACCGCGCCGATGACCAGCGAACCGTCCTGGATGACGGCGCCGCGGCGTTCCGGATTCTGCGCGAGGAACACGATCATGCAGTCGAGCGTGGCGGTAACAGTGTCGAGGCCGCCCAACAGAAGGAGGTGCGTCGTGCCGAGCAGCTCGTCGTGGGTGAGCGGCCGGCCCTCGATCTCGCCGTGCACGAGCGTGCTCAACAACCGGTCGTCGGGGTGCGAGCGCTTCTCCTCGATCTGTGTCTCGAAGTAGTTCTCGATCGCCTTGCCCGCGGCCTCGCGCTTCTGGTCGACGGTTCCGGTCTCATCGGCCTGCGGACGGATCGTGTCGTCCCGCCAGCGGAGGAACTGCGGCAGGTCGTCCTGGGGCAGACCCATCAGCGCGAGGAAGATCGTCGACGGCAACGGGGTGGCGAAGTCCTCGTGGAAGTCGCACTCGCCGCTCGCCACGAAGTCGTCGATGATCTCGTTGACGAGGGCACGCGCCTCCGGCTCGAGCTCGGCCATGCGCTTCGGCGAGAACTGCGGGTCGAGCAGGCGCCGGTACTTCGCGTGTTCGGGCGGATCGATCGACAGTGGGATCAGCGGAACGTCGTTGCCGATCTTGACCACGTCCTTCGACGAGAACACCTCGGGATGCTTCAGCGCCCAGAGCACGTCGTCGTAGCGCGACAACGTCGCGCTCGGACCGAACATGCCGTCCTCGCGCCCGACGGGGCAACGGGCGTGCATCTCCTGGTACACGGGATGCGGGTCGTCCGCGCAGGCCTGGGAGAAGACGTCGAGACTCGCGTCGTCGTCGCCCGTGGAAACTGCGTCTTCCGTGTACATCAATGCTCCTTGGTGAAGTTCATGGCGGAGTTCATGGTCGTGGTACTTGCAGGGCTTGGGGCACCGGGTGCCGGAACAACTTCGACGCGTTCTCCCACGTCACCTTGCGGACAACATCGGCAGGAACGTCGTGCAGCCCAGCCGCGGCCGTCGGTTGGGTGTCCGGCCACGTCGAGTCGGCGTGCGGGTAGTCGCTTTCGAGGCAGATGTGATCGACACCGATGTGGTCGCGGAGCGCGAACGTCGAGCCGAGATCGATCGTGCAGAACCAGAAGTTGCGGCGCAGTGCGTCGACCGGCGAAATGCTGCGGTCGTCCCAACCGTGCGAACCGACCGCGGAATGGGTGAGCACGTAGTCGATGCGATCGATCAGCATCGGCACCCAACTGATGCCGCCTTCGGAGAACGCGACCTTGATGTTCGGGAACCGGGTCGGCACCTGTGCCCAGAGCCAATCGGCCGCGGCGACCATCGCGTTCACGGGGAACAGGCTCGTGTAGATCTCGAGCGGCATGCCCGGTGAGCGCGCCGCCGTCCACGACGACGACGCGTTGTGC
>Ga0075017_100001620_pt1 | contig 13887 bp, 12 predicted proteins | sample AleBraG_ABR_2012_FD_71475 | JGI IMG/M metagenome (GOLD analysis project Ga0075017, IMG submission 71475) | Freshwater sediment microbial communities in response to fracking from Pennsylvania, USA - Alex Branch Run_MetaG_ABR_2012 | ecosystem: Environmental > Aquatic > Freshwater > Creek >... | reverse complement strand
CGCCGCGGACGCTGCCGGCGCCCCCGACGCTGCCGGCGCCCCCGACTGTGCCGATGCCGGCGGGGACGCGGGCTTCGGCGCCGCGCCCGCCGCCAGGGGAGCGCACATCGCCGCCAGGACGGCGGGCAGCGCCAGATCAAGCAGCCGTCGCAGGGATCTACTGTTCATCGAATTGGGCCAGTCCTGCAAAGTCGAAGCGGTTGATGTACAGGCGTCCGCTCCCGTCCAGCGTCGAGGCCGGATCGATGCAGTAGCCGCGCGCGGCGACTCTATAGAAGTGCGATGAAGATGCCGGTGTGCCGGAGGCCGGGGTCGGGTCGCCGGGCGGGCCGGCCAGGGCGGGCACAGCCGCGAGCGGCTGCTGGACGAGTGCTTCCACCGTGCACTTGTCCTCACCCTGCGTGGCATAGAGCGCGTTGCGCCCCTCGACGATGACCGTGATGTTCGTGGGCGCCATCCGGGATCGGGCGGTGCCGGGCGGCACGGCCAGGCCGAAAACGATGCGCAGCCGGCGTCCCTGCAGGTCGACCGGACCGCGGAAGCTGACGCGCAGGCCGCCATGGTCGGGGCGTGCACCGCCCTCGCATTCCAGGCCGGCGCCGCGCCAGTCGAGGTCCGCGTCGATCGCGCCGCGCAGGCTCGCCCTCAGGTAGCCGCGTTCACCCGGAAGGCAGGTAGCGCGCTCGTACGGGGCTGCCGAGGGACGTAGCGCCACCCCTTCGGGAGGCCCGTGTGACGAGCAGGCGACTGTGACCACACAGGCTGAGGCCATGGCGCCCAGCACGCCGGCGGCTCGCAAGCCGAATAACTGAGCGGAGCTCACCGCGCTTACTCGGGCGGAAGCAAAATGGGAATCGCTTCGCGCTTCTTGCGACGGTAATTCCGGAAATCCACACGGCCCACGTCAGCTATACGCCTCACGGACGAGCATAGCCTTTGCGTGTCGAGAGATCGCGCGCTCCCCGTACTGTGCCCGCCAGTCGCATAAACGACCGCTCACGACCGCGGTCACGCGCCTTTCCAGAGCGCGTCGATGCCGCCTCCAGCCAGGCGACGAGCTGCTTCGTAAGTCGGATCGTTACCCTACTCATATCGTGAAGTTGTGAGACTTTCGCCCCTTGCAAAGCAAGCGAATCCCCACTGCCGGTACCGAAGACCCACCCGACTACGCCGGTTCGAGTACGGTCAGTTCGGACCGACTCATCCAGCGTTTGAATCCACGATCGAATGTGACCAAGCGCACACCCAGCGTCTTCGCGGCGGATGCAATCCAGGCGTCCGGAATCGCGTTGGCGGTCAACCGATGCTGTATCACCAGCGACTTCAGCGCCGGCCATTCGCGCCCGATCTCCGCCACCTCTACACCTGGTACGGTGAGCAGCGATTCCAGGAAATCGACCGCGGCGGCGGCCGGCGTGGGCTCCACGAACACCTTCGGATTCGTCACCAGGCGCAGGAACCCGGCCGCGACCATCGGCAGGATCTCGATACGGTCGCCCCTGGCGCAGGCTTCTACAGCGGCGCTCAACCAGGTAAATGCCGATCGGTGGTGCGCGTGGTCGGCGCGCGACGCGGCGACCAACACGTTGATGTCAGGCGTCATCGTCGGCGGCGTCGAGCATGGAACGGTTGCACAGGGGATCGATGCCCTTGACCAGGCCGCCGCGGCCACGATAGACCGCCAGTGCCGCCGCCTTGCCGCGGACACGCATCGCGCCACGCCGCAGGCGCAGCTGCAGGCCTTCCTCGATCAGCGCGGTCAAGCTCTTGTGCTCGCGCGCCGATAAGGCCTTGGCCCGGACCAGCAAGCCGTCGTTGATATCCAGCGTCGTCTTCATGCATTTACTATACAGAATTCTGTATGTTAAATCCAGGGCTTGGAAAGGGCCCATTCCGACTCTGGCGCCGATAAAGCGCTTTGCAACGGTCATCGGGCAAGCCCGAGAAACACGGTCAGCACCCGATTCATTCTGACGATATCTTCATCGCTCAGCCTGCCTATTCTCCTGCCCAGCCGCATTTTCGGCACGGTCGTCACCTTGTCGATCATCAGCCGCGAAGCGGTGGACAGTCCGTTACGCCCGGTGGGCTGAACCAGCAACCGAATCAGCGGTGCGTCTGTCGGGTCGGTGGTGAAGACGCACAAAGTCACGGAGTTCGTGGCCTCAAACCGGTCTTCCTGAATAAGCACCGCCGGGCGCGGTTTGCCCGCATAGGGCGCGCCACCGGATACCGTCCACACCTCGCCGCGCTTCAAGTGTCGGGATCTTCCGAAATGGCGTCCATGAACCGCTGGTCGGCCCTGGCACGCTGGCTTGCGGCAACGGCTGCGGATTGCTGGCGCGCCGCACTGATGAACGACCGTGCGCGTACGTCAGGCACCCAGATCTGCACGGGGCGCAGTCCCTGGGCGCGCAGTCGCTCGCGGTGCAACCGGACCTTATCTCTCGATGAACGGGAAGACTCCAGCATGCCCGGTCTCCGTCTTGGTTACATGTAACCTAGCAGGTCGATCCCGGTTGCGCAAGGGCGCCCCTGCGCGCACGGAAACCGTCTGGAATCCGGTGGCGGGCGGCATTGCGCCGATCGGGTCGCAGCCTTGAGCCCTGCCCCGACCGCTGACGGCTCAATCTCGTCGGTGCAGCGCCGATAGGGCATTTGCACGGACCAGAAGTGCGTGATCGAATATACAGGCTGCCAACGGATTCGGTTCCAGGAAAGTCTGACTAATTGTCCTGAACACACTGATAAACTGCCGCCCGTATGCAATTGCTCGAAGTCACCTCGCCGATTCCCGCCACGCTCGCGCGTCTGCCGGAACTGGCCGCCAACCTGCTGTTCAGCTGGCACCGCCCGGCGCGCGCCCTGTTCCAGGACCTGGACCCGGAGCTGTGGGAACAGGTCGACCGCAATCCGCGCCTGATGCTGCGCTGCCTCGACCAGAGCCGGCTGGAGCGGGCCGCGCACGACCCCATCTATGTGGAGCGCTACCGCCAGGCGGTCGAGTACCTCGATGGCTACGTGAAGGCGCCGCCGCGCGCGGACCAGCCGCTGACCGCCTATTTCTGCGCCGAGTACGGTTTTCACGAGAGCTTCCCGATCTATTCGGGGGGCTTAGGGATCCTGGCCGGCGACTATTGCAAGGCGGCCAGCGACGAGTGCATGAACTTCATCGCCGTGGGCCTGCTGTACCGGCAGGGCTATTTCACGCAGCGCGTCGATGGCGAAGGCGTGCAGCACGCCGACTATGCCGACACGGATGCGCGCGACCTGCCCGTGGAAGCGATCAGGAACGCGGCCGGCGATCTGGTCAAGGTCACGGTCCGGATCGCCGACCGCGACGTGACGGCACGGGTCTGGCGGGCCCTGGTGGGCCGTATCTCGGTGTACCTGCTCGACAGCAACTGCCCCGAGAACAGCGCGCAGGACCGCGACATCACGCACCGCCTCTACGGCGGCGGCGAGGAGGCCCGCATCCGCCAGGAGATGATCCTGGGGATCGGCGGCGTGCGCGCCCTGCGCGTGCTGGGTCTCCAGCCTGCGGTGTGGCACATCAACGAGGGTCACGCGGCCTTCCTGATCCTGGAGCTGCTGCGCGAAGGCCTGGCGCGCGGACTGGATTTCGACGCCGCCCTCGAGGCCGCGGCGCCGCAGTGCGTGTTCACGACGCATACGCCGGTCGCGGCCGGTCACGACGTGTTCAGCGATGAACTGTTCGGCAGCTGCTTCGGACCCTGGCTGAGCGAATCCGCACTGCCGTTCGAGCGCGTCGTGGAGCTGGGGCGGCCGCGTGGCGGCGGCTATGGCTTCAACATGACCCGTCTGGCGCTGTCCGGTGCGCGGCGCGTCAACGGGGTCAGCCGCATTCACGGGCGCGTGTCGGCCAAGCTGTGCGCCGACCACTGGAACGACGTGCCGGTGGCGGAGAATCCGGTCGGCTACGTGACCAACGGCGTGCACGTGCCCACCTTCCTGGCGCAGAGCTGGAGCCGTTTCTTCGACCGCGAGCTCGGGTCCGAGTGGCGCGAGCGGCTCAGCGATGCGGGCTACTGGCAGGGGCTGGAGCGGATCCCCGAGCTGCAGTTCTGGCACACCGCGCAGGACGTGAAATCGCGCATGCTGGCCGGTGTGCGCGAGCGCATGCGCCGCCAGTATGCGAACCAGGGCCTGAGCGTCGCCGAGCTCCGGCATGTCACGCGCCTGCTCGATCCGCAGCGTCCCGACGTCCTGACGCTGGGCTTTGCACGCCGCTTCGCGACCTACAAGCGTGCCGCGCTGCTGCTGCGCGACCGGGACCGGCTCAGGAAGATCGTCGATGGCGCCGACCGCCCGGTGCTGTTCCTGTTTGCCGGCAAGGCGCATCCGGCGGACCAGCCCGGACAGCAGATGCTGCGCGAGATCAAGCAGCTGATGCTCAGCCATGAATTCGCCGGCAACGTCGTGTTCCTCGAGAACTACGACATCGAGCTGGCGCGCTGGCTGGTCTCCGGCGTCGACGTCTGGCTCAACAATCCGATCGCGCCGCTCGAGGCGAGCGGCACCTCGGGGATCAAGGCCGCCATCAACGGCCGGCTCAACCTCAGCGTGCTCGATGGCTGGTGGGCCGAGGCCTGGGACGGCACCAACGGCTGGGGCATTCCCGCCGCGCAGGTCCAGGATGCGGGCCGGCGCGATGCGCTGGACGCCGACCTGCTGCTCGACACGCTCGAGGAAGAGGTCGTGCCGCTGTATTACGCGCGCGGCACGCAGGGCTATTCACCGGAATGGGTGCGGCGCTGCCGCCGCGCCATGATGACGGTGATCCCGCAGTTCAACATGCGGCGCATGATCATCGACTACGACCGCGGCCTGTACCGCGGCGCTGCCGCGGACCACGCGCGCATCACCGCCGATGGCGATGCGGGCGCACGCACGCTGGCGGCCTGGAAGCAGCGGGTACGGCGCGCCTGGGGCGGCGTGGCCCTACGCACGCTGACCCTGCCCGCCCATGTCATGCAGAGCGGCGCCCACCTGAACCAGCGGGTGGCGGCGGCGCTCAATGGCCTGGAACCGACCGAAGTCGCCGTGGAATTCATGGCGCAGCGCACGCTGCCGCGGGTCCGCAGGGAGTGGCCCGCGCTCTCCTCGTTCAACCACGACGCCTTTGACGACGTGTGGCGCGCGCGGCTCCAGGCCACCGGCGAGATCGACAGCGACGGCTCGCACGTCTTCGAGCTGGACGCGGAGCCGCCGACCTCGGGTCAGTTCGCGTGCGAGTTCCGCATCCGGCCCGACCATCCGCTGCAGGGGCATCCGCTCGAAATGGGACTGCTCAAGCGCCTCTAGCCCGGCGCGAAGATCACGCCGGCGAGCGGCGGCAGGCTCACCTCGATCGAATACGGCTGGCCGTTCCAGGGGGTGGCGGCGGCGAGCGCGCCGGCGCCGTTGCCGATGTTGGCGCCGCCGTAGTAGCCCGAGTCCGAGCTGAACACCTCGCGGTAGCGGCCGTCGTGGGGCACCCCGAGCCGGAAGCCATCACGCGGCACGGGCGTGAAATTGAGCGCGACGACCAGATGCTGGTCCTCGGCCCAGCGCACGAAACTCAATATCGAGTGCGCCGCATCGTTGCAGTCGAGCCAGCTGAAGCCGCGCGGCTCGAATTCAAAGCGGTGCAGCGCCGGCTGCTGCACGTACAGCCGGTTCAGGTCGGCCACGGCGCGCTGCATCCCGGCGTGCTCGGCATGATCGGTCAGCCACCAGGGCAGCGCGGCGCGGAAATTCCATTCCCAGGGCACCGCGAATTCACTGCCCATGAACAGCAGCTTCTTGCCGGGAAAGGTCCACATGTAGGTGTAGAGCAGCCGCAGGTTGGCGAGCTGCTGCCAGCGGTCACCGGGCATGCGGCCGAGCAGCGAGCGCTTCAGGTGCACGACCTCGTCGTGCGAGAAGGGCAGCACGAAGTTCTCGCTGTAGGCATACACCTGGCCGAAGCTGAGCTTGTTGTGATGGTGCCGGCGATGGATCGGATCCTCCTTGAAGTAGTCCAGCGTGTCGTGCATCCAGCCCATGTTCCACTTCATGCTGAAGCCTAAGCCGCCGACGTCGGTCGGCCGCGAGACCTGCGGCCAGTCGGTCGATTCCTCGGCGACGATCACGGTCCCCGGGTTGCGCGCATGCGTGGTGGCGTTCAGCGAGCGGATGAACTCGATGGCCTCGAGGTTCTCGCGGCCGCCGTACCGGTTCGGAACGAAATCGCCCTGGCGTGCGAAATCCAGGTACAGCATCGAGGCGACCGCGTCGACGCGCAGGCCGTCGAAATGAAACTCCTCCAGCCAGTAGCAGGCGCTCGACAGCAGGAAGGAGCGCACCTCGTGGCGCTCGTAGTTGAAGATCAGCGTGCCCCAGTCGCGGTGCTCCCCCTTGCGGGGGTCCTGGTACTCGTAGAGCGCGGTGCCGTCGAAGCGCGGCAGGCCGTGCGCGTCGCGCGGAAAATGTCCCGGCACCCAGTCGAGCAGCACGCCGAGGTCCGCCCGGTGGCACTCGTCGATGAGGAAGCGCAGGTCATCGGGCGAGCCGTGGCGGCGGGTCGGCGCGAAATAACCCGTGGTCTGGTAGCCCCAGGAATCGTCGAGCGGGTGTTCGGTGATGGGCAGGAGCTCGATGTGCGTGAACCCGAGCGCGCGCACGTAGGGGATCAGCTCGGCGGCCAGCTCGCGGTAGGAATAGAAGCGGCCGTCGGCGTGCTGGCGCCAGGATCCGGCGTGCACTTCATAGATGCTCATCGGCGCATGCAGCCAGTCGCGCTGGCGGCGCTGCGCGAGCCACGGCTGATCGCGCCAGGCGTAGTGGCTGTCGCAGACGATCGAGGCCGTGCCGGGGCGCAGCTCGGCGGCGCGGCCGTAGGGATCGCTCTTGAGTACGACCGCGCCGGCGGTGCGATGACGCAGCTCGAACTTGTACAGCTCCCCGGCCTTGAGTCCCGGCACGAACAGTTCCCAGACGCCGCTGGCGCCGAGGCTGCGCATCGGACAGCGCCGGCCGTCCCACTCGCAGAACGGGCCGACGACGCTGACGCGCTCGGCGTTGGGCGCCCACACGGCGAAGCGTACGCCGGCAATCCCGTCGACGACCAGAGTGCGCGCGCCCAGGAACTGCCAGGCCTGGGCCTCGAAGCCGCCGCTGAAGGCGGTCAGGTCGGCCGCAGCGATCGTGGGCCAGAAGCTGTACGGGTCGATGCGCTCTTGTGGTGCATCGTGCCGGTCGAGCCAGCACAGCCGGTAGTGCAGCCCTAAGCTGCCCGCCGGGCCCTGCCAGCGAAAGAAATCGGTCGCGGCGACGCGCGTCATCGCGAGCCGGCCCTCGATCGTGACGGCGTGGGCGGAGGGCAGGTAGGCGATCAGCGTCGCCAGGCCGTGCCGTTCGCGGGCACCGAGCACGCCGTGCGGATCGTGGTGGGTGCCGGCGGCGATCCGCCGCAGGTCCTCCTCCAGATCGTCGAGCCAGTCTTCAGCCGGAACCATGCACGCTCACCATAGGCTTCTGCGACCGTACTATACTCGTCACGAGCCCCTTGAGAGATCGATTGCAATGGCCAAGCCCAATCCGCGCACCTCTTCCGGGCGCTACGTCAGCCGCCTCACCAGTGGCGCACTGGCCGTGATCATGGCCGGCGGCCGCGGCGAGCGGCTGCGCGACCTGACGGCCATGCGCTGCAAGCCGGCCGCGCCGTTCGGCGGCAAATTCCGCATCATCGACTTCGTGCTGTCGAACTGCGTGAACTCCGGCATACGGCAGATCTTCATGATGACGCAGTACAAGGGACAGTCGCTGATCCAGCATGTGCAGCGCGGCTGGAGCTACCTGCGCGGCGAATTCGGCGAGTTCATCGACGTCGTGCCGGCGCAGCAGCAGATCGGCGAGCACTGGTACCGCGGCACCGCCGACTGCGTCTACCAGAATCTCGACCTGATCCGCGCGCACCGCCCCAAGCACGTACTGGTGCTGGCCGGCGATCACATCTACAAGATGGACTACGGCCCGATGGTGGCCTACCACGTGGAGAAGGGCGCCGACATCACGGTCGGCGTGGTCGAGGTGCCGCTCGACAAGGCGCGCGAATTCGGCGTGCTGTCGGTGACCGAGTGGAACCGGGTGACGAAATTTGCCGAGAAGCCGCGCGAGCCGGAACCGATACCGGGGCGCACCGACGTGGCGCTGGCGTCGATGGGCATCTACGTGTTCAACGGCCGGCTGCTGGAGCAGCTGCTGACCGAGGACGCGAAGCGGGCCGATTCCAAGCACGACTTCGGGCGCAACATCATTCCGCCGGCCATCGACAATCTGCAGGTGTTTGCCTACCCGTTCACCGACGTGAAGACCCGCGCCCAGAATTACTGGCGCGACGTCGGCACCGTGGATGCGTACTATGAGGCGAACATCGAGCTGGTGCACGTGGCGCCCGAACTGAACCTGTACGACGAGGAGTGGCCCATCTGGACCTACCAGCTGCACCAGCCCGCCGCCAAGTTCGTGCTCGATGAGGACGGGCGGCGCGGCATGGCCATCAACTCGATCGTTTCGGGCGGCTGCATCATCTCCGGCGCCGTCATCAACCAGTCGCTGCTGTTCTCCAGCGTGCGCGTCGAGGAACGCTCCAGCGTGCACCGCGCCGTGGTGCTGCCCAACGTCAAGATCGGCAGCGGCTGCACGATCCGCCAGGCGATCCTCGATGAAGGCTGCGAGGTCCCGGACGGCATGCAGATCGGCGTGGATCGCCATGCCGATGCGGCGCGCTTTCACGTCACCGACGGCGGCGTCGTGCTGGTGACGCCGGAAATGCTCGCGCGCGCTGCGGCCGGCGCATGACGGACCGGCGCTTTCCGGTCGTGCTGCTGTGGCACATGCATCAGCCGCAGTACCGCGATCCCCTCAACGGCGAATACATCCTGCCGTGGACGTACCTGCACGCGATCAAGGATTACGTCGACATGGCCGCGCACCTCGAGGCCAACCCGCAGGCGCGGGCGGTGATGAACTTCGCGCCGGTGCTGATCGAGCAGCTCGAGGAGCTGGCGACGCGCGTCACCGCGCACCTCAAGCGCGGCGAGAGCCTGCCCGATCCGGTGCTCGCGCTGCTCGCGGAAGCCCCGTTGCCGGTGGAGCCGGGGGCACGCCTGGCGCTGCTGCAGGCCTGCCTGCGCGCGGAGCGCACGCACCTGATCAACCGCTACCCCGTATTCTCGGAGCTGGCGGCGCTGGCGGCCGCGCTCGGGACCCGCGACACGGTCGGCTACGCTTCCGACCAGTACCTGCGCGACCTGGGGGTGTGGTACCACATCGCCTGGCTGGGCGAGACGGTCAAGCGCAGCGACGGCCGGGTCGCGGCGCTGGTGGATCGGGAGCGCGATTTCACGGCCACGCACCGGCGCATCCTGCTGGAGCTGATCGGCGAACTGCTGGCGGGCCTGCTCGGGCGCTACCGCGCGCTGGCGGACCGCGGCCAGGTGGAACTGTCCATGTCGCCCTACGGGCACCCGATCCTGCCGCTGCTGATCGACTTCGGCGCCGCACGGGAGTCGATCCCCGCGGTCACCCTGCCGCGCGCACCGCAGTATCCGGGGGGCGAGGCACGGGCGGCCTGGCACATGCGGGAGGGCCTGCGCGTATTCAAGGGGGCCTTCGGCCGTGAGCCGGCCGGCTGCTGGCCCTCCGAAGGCGCGATCAGCGCTGCGACGCTCGAACTCGTGGAACGACATGGGCTGCGCTGGGCCGCCAGCAGTGGCAATGTGCTGCGCGGCTGCCTCAATGCCGTCGATGCGCGCGACCGCAGCGCGCCGGGCGGGGCGCCCGAACTGCGCCCGTGGAGAATGCCCGGCCACCCGCTCAGCGTTTTCTTCCGTCACGACGAGCTCTCCGATCTGATCGGCTTCGCCTACTCCAAGTGGCACGGTGACGACGCCGTGCGCCATTTTCTGGGCGAGCTCGAGCGCGTCGCGCGTGAAGAAGCCGATCGTCCGGGCGCCATGGCGCTGGTGGCGCTGGATGGCGAGAATGCCTGGGAACATTACCCGTTCAACGGGTATTACTTCCTCAAGGGCCTGTACGCGGCGCTGGCGGAGCATCCGACCCTGGAGCTGACCACCCTGAGCGACGTGCTGGCGCGCGACCTGCCGGCCCGGTCCCTGCAGAACGTCGTGGCCGGCAGCTGGGTGCATGGCACGCTGGCGACCTGGATCGGGGACCGCGACAAGAATGCCGGCTGGGACCTCCTGGTCCAGGCCAAGCTGGCGGCCGACGAAGTGCTGGCCGGCGAGCGGCTGCCGCCGCACAAGCGCGAATGGATCGAGCGCCAGCTGGCCCTGTGCGAGAGCTCCGACTGGTTCTGGTGGTTCGGTGACTACAACCCCTACCAGGCGGTGCGCGATTTCGACCGCCTGTTCCGCCATCAGCTCGCAAGCCTGTACCGCCTGCTCGGGCGTGAGCCGCCCGAGTCGCTCGCGCATACGATCTCGGTCGGGCGCGGATCCCCGGAGGGCGGGGGCGTGATGCGTCGCGCCCACGAATGAAGCCGGAGCCGGCGCGCGCAGGCGTGCTTCCCGTACTGGACCGCCGCCGCAGCGGCATCCTGCTGCACCCGAGCTCGCTCCTGCCGCCGCGCAGCGGGCCGGGCGCGCCGCCGCCGCGGGGCGCCCTGGGTGCCGCCGCGCGCGCATTCATCGATTGGCTGTGCGCCGCCGGCGCCAGCGTCTGGCAGGTGTTGCCGCTCGGTCCCGTCGGTGAGGACGGCTCGCCCTACTGGGTGCGCTCGGACCAGGCCGGCAATCCCGATTTCATCGATCTGCACGAGGCCCCGGATCCGCTCGCCGAGCGCGGCGACTTCGAGGAGTTCTGCGCCCGCGAACGGGGCTGGCTCGAAGACTATGTGCTGTTCGCCGCGCTGGGACGGGCGCAGGATGCCGCGCCGTGGTGGCACTGGCCGGAGCCGCTGCGCGACCGCGACGCCGCGGCGCTGGCGCGCGCGGCGCTGCAGCTCGCGCCACAGCGGCAGGCGCTGCGCGTCGAGCAGTGGCGCTTCGACCGCCAGTGGAACGACCTGCGCCGCTATGCGCACGAGCGCGGCGTGCGCCTGTACGGAGACCTGCCGATCTACCTGGCGCCCAATTCGGTGGCCACCTGGACCGCGCGCCACCAGTTCCAGCTCCTGCCCGACGGCCGGCCCGCGCTGCTCGCGGGTGTGCCACCGGACTACTTTGCCGCCGACGGCCAGCTATGGGGAAACCCGCTGTATGACTGGTCGCAGGCGCAGCGTGATGGCTTCGCGTTCTGGCGCGCCCGGATCGAATGCCAGCTGCGGCGTTTCGACATCGTGCGCATCGATCATTTTCGCGGCCTGGCCGGCTATTGGGCGGTGCCCGCCGGGGCCCGGACCGCGCGTGAAGGGCGGTGGATGCCGGCACCGGGCGCCGAACTGCTGACCGCGCTGCGCGAGGCCCAGGGCGTGCTGCCCCTGGTGGCCGAGGACCTGGGCGTGATCACGCCCGATGTGGACGCGCTGCGTCAGGCCTTCGAGCTGCCGGGCATGCGTGTCCTGCAGTTTGGCTTTGACGGTTCGCCGGACAACCCGCATCTGCCCTACAACTTCAGGCGTGACGTCGTGGCCTATACCGGCACGCACGACAACGACACCAGCTTGGGCTGGTACCGGTCGCTCGACGGGCCGACGCGCCGCCGCGTCGAGGATTTCCTGGGCGCGCCGCCCGTGCAGATGCCGCAGGCGCTGGTCCGTGCCGCGCTGGCCTCGGTGGCCGTGCTGGCGATGGTCCCGGTTCAGGATGTGCTGGGCCTGAGTGGGGAAGCCCGTTTCAATGTACCCGGCACCGTCGGTGGCAACTGGGGCTGGCGCCTCGAGCCCGGCGCGCTGACGACCGAGGCGGCGGATGCGCACCGGGCCCTGAATGAATCGTACGGCCGCGTGTCGCATCGCTGACCGGTCTGCTCCCGTGGCGTCGAGCCAGGGGTGGCCATGTGGATAGAGGATGGTCATGAGGAAGGGGTTGCTCGTTCTCGCTGTCGTTGCCCTGAGCACGGGCTGTGCGGCCTTCGTGCCGCGGCTCGAAGCGCCGCAGCTGCAGGTGGTCGGCGTCACCTTCCTGGGCGGTGACCTGCAGCATCAGGGGCTGCGGCTGCAGATCCAGGCGACCAATCCGAACCCGCGTCCGATCGCCGTGCAGGGGATTGACTACCGGCTGGCGCTTGCCGGGACGGACTTTGCCTCCGGCAGCAGTGCCGCCCCGTTTTCGGTGCCGCCATCCGGTCAGAGTATATTCGACCTGAACGTCGACACCGACCTGGCCGCGCTGCTGCGTGCGCTGGGTGCACACCTGGGCGACGCGTCCGTGGAGTACCGCGTGAGCGGGCGTGTGCACCTCGCCGAGGGGCTGCTGCGTGAACTGCCCTTCACCGGGCGCGGACAGTTCGCGCTCCGCCCGGAGCGCACCGACGAGTGAGCGCCGTGACATGAACAAGAGACGCCGGATCGAACCCGCAAAGATGTCCGACATCGCCCGGCTGGCGGGCGTGTCGGCTTCGACCGTGTCGCGCGCCCTGGCGGGCAGTACCCTGGTCGCCACGAAGAAGCGCGAGGAGATCATCCGCCTGGCGCGGGAGCGCGGCTACGTCGTCAATTCGACGGCGCGGAACCTGCGCCTGCAGCGCACCCAGGCGCTGAGCGTCGTGATCCCGCTGGGCCACGAAACCAGCCAGCCGCTGACCGATCCGTTCTTCATGGAAATGCTCGGCCACCTGGCCGACATCATCACGCAGCGCGGCTACGGCATGTTCCTGCAGAAGATCGTGCCGCCGATGGACGACTGGTTGCCGCGCCTGATCGGCAGCCACAAGAGCGACGGCATCATCGTCGTCGGCCAGAGTACCGAGCACGCCGCGCTCGAGGCGGCCGCCGTGCACTACAAGCCGCTGGTGGTCTGGGGTGGCCACCTGCCGCACCAGTCCTATTGCACCGTCGGCAGCGATAACGTGGGCGGCGCCCTGGCGGCCGTCGAACATCTGATCCAGACGGGCCGGCGCCGTATCGTCTTTCTCGGCGACCCGGCGATACCGGAGATTGGCCTGCGCTACGAAGGCTACAAGCTCGCCCACGAACGGGCTCAGCGGTTGAAGGCGCTGCCGCACATCGTGCCGGCACACCTCACGGCCGACACGGCCTACGAGGCCATGCGCGCCTACATCGGCGCCGGCGGCGGCTTCGATGCGGTGTTCGGCGCCACCGATGTCATTGCGATCAGTGCGCTGCGCGCGATTTCCGCGGCCGGGCTGGCGGTGCCGCGCGACATCGCCGTCGTCGGCTACGATGACATCAGCATGGCGGCGCACGCCAATCCGCCGCTGACCACGGTGCGCCAGGACATGCAGCGCGGCGCGAAGATCATGGTCGACCTGCTGTTCCGGCGCATGGCCGGCGAGGACACGCCCTCGGCCACCATGCTCGCGGAACTCATTGTGCGCGAATCGAGCCGCTGAGCGGCCCGGCGGCCCGGCGGCCCGGCGGCCCGGCGGCCCGGGGCCCGGCGCGTCCAGGCCGCGAACGCCGTCAGGCCGCGACGTGTGCTCAGGCTTCGCTGAGCTGCGCGAGCCGCCGGGCGGCCGGATCGCGCAGCCAGTTATAGAGCAGGCCGGCAAACAGCAGCGCGGCGAACGCCGTCGCCAGGGCGAAACCGTACCGGGCGCCGCCATAGGCGTCGCTGACGGCGGCCATGGCCAGCGGACCGGCGGCCGCCGCGGCGGCCGTGAAGAACAGGATGACACCGGCCACCGCCCCATGCTCGAATTTCGGGAAGCAGCTGATGCCCTTGGAATTGAGCGTCGGGTACATCATCGACATGAACAGGC
>Ga0075017_100001619_pt1 | contig 13904 bp, 10 predicted proteins | sample AleBraG_ABR_2012_FD_71475 | JGI IMG/M metagenome (GOLD analysis project Ga0075017, IMG submission 71475) | Freshwater sediment microbial communities in response to fracking from Pennsylvania, USA - Alex Branch Run_MetaG_ABR_2012 | ecosystem: Environmental > Aquatic > Freshwater > Creek >... | reverse complement strand
AGCACCACGCGGCCGATCTTCTTGGCCAGGATCGCGGCGGAGATGCCCGCCAGGACCGGCACCATGATGGAGAACGGGATCATGGTCAGGCCGGCCTTCAGGATGGGGTATTCCAGGCCAAGTTGCAGGAACAGGGTCTGGATCAGGAAGAAGCCGTTCATGGGGATGAAGAACAGGAACATCATGGCGATGCCAGCGGCAAACGGGCGGCTCTTGAACAGTGACACTGCCACCAGCGGCTCGCCCCCGTTCCTTTCCTCACGCCACTGCAACAGCACAAAGCCCACCAGCACCAGCACGCCAAAGCCCATCATCAGGAAGGTCCACAGGGGCCACCCTTCCTCCCGGCCCATGGTGAGCGGGTAGAGGATGGCGAGCATGCCCACGGCCAGGACCACGACGCCGGAGAGGTCGAGTTTGTGGCGCACCGGCGCTTTCGATTCCGGCACGAACTTCACGGCACAGATCACGGCGAAAATGCCGACCGGGATGTTCACAAAGAAGATGGTGCGCCAGCCCCAGCCGAAGATGTTGGCGTCGGTCAAGATGGCGCCCAGGATGGGTCCGGAGACGGCGGCGACACCGGCAAGCGCCGAGAATCCTGCCATGGCACCTGCGCGCTCGGACGGTTTGTACATGACCTGCAGGCTGGAAAGCACCTGCGGGATCATGGCGGCGGAGGCAAAGCCCTGCAGTGCGCGGGAGGCAATCAACATTTCCGGGTTCATGGCCATCCCGCACAGCACGGACGCCACGGTGAAGGCCACCAGGCCAACGATGAAGACCTTTTTGCGCCCGTAAATGTCACCCAGCCGGGATCCGGTGATCAGGCCGATGGCCAAGGCCAAGGTGTAGGAGGCCACCATCCACTGCAGCTGGGCGTTCTGCGCGCCCAGGGCGCGCTCAATGTCGGGCAGTGCCACGTTGACGATCGTGGCGTCAAGCAGTTCCATGAATGAGGCCATGAACAGCGATATCAAGGCGATGGTGCGCGCCTTGCCAATGGGCGGGGCGGTGGGTTTCATGCGTGATTCCTCGTCAAGTGATGGTGTGCAAAGTTGTGGTTCGTGCCGGACGCGCCGGTTTACGGCGGCGGCTCGTTGGCCAGGGTCAGCGCGGCCAGGGATTCCCGGCTCCAGGTCATGGCACCGGAGTCCAATTGCGCCAGGACGTCATCGATGAACTCAAGCTCGGTGCTGCGGGTACGGCACATGAGTTCGGCATCCAGCAGGACAATGCTGGGCAGGAACGTGGAGGAGCGGGTGATTTCATCCCTCAGCCCGGCCACCTCCGCAGCCACCAAGTTCCGGCGGCCTGCCAGCAGCTTCCGGAGTGTCCCGGGGGTCAGGATGGGGGCGTGGGCAAGGGCCGCATAGAAGTCGGGGAAGCCACGTTTGGGGACGGACAACATGTCCGTGAGCCAGCCGTACGCGGTGGCGCGTCCGGCGTCGGTTATTTCATACACCGAACGCTCGGGTCGCTGGCCATCGCGCTCCACCTCGGAAACCCTGATCATCCCGTCCCGCGCCAGCCGGTCAATGGTGCTGTACAGGCTGGCACGCTGGCTGACATTGATGACCTTGTCCTTGCCGTGCAGGGTGATCAGTTGCTGCATGCGGTAGGGGTGCATGGGGGCTTCTTCGAGCAGCGCAAGCACGGCCAAAGCCAGGGACGACCGTTTTGTCATAGTCATGATCTTACTAATAAGTTCATGACTATATAAGTGGAATGGTTGTGCCCTCGCTCACGGAGCGAAGCGGTAGCCCATCCCGGCCTCGGTCAGCAGGTGCACCGGGTTGGCGGGGTCCTGTTCCAGCTTTCGCCGCAATTGCGCCATATACACGCGCAAATAGTGGGTTTCCTTGGCATAGGCCGGTCCCCACACCTCGGAGAGAATCTGCTGCTGACTGACCAGCCGTCCGGGGTTGCGCACCAAGAGCTCCAGCACGTTCCACTCGGTGGGCGTCATCCGCACCGCCTCACCGGCCCGGGTGACCCGCTTGTTGGCCAGGTCCACCGTGAATTCCGCCGTCTCCACCAGCGGTTCGGCCGTGGTGGTGCCCGCCCTCCGGGAGGCGGCGCGCAGCCGTGCCAGCAGCTCGTCGAGCCCGAACGGCTTGGTCACGTAGTCGTCGGCACCGGCATCCAGCGCCTCGACCTTGTCGTGTGAGCCGTGCCGGGCCGAGAGCACAATGATGGGCACGTCGCTCCAGCCGCGCAGCCCGGCAATCACCTCGAGCCCGTCCATGTCCGGCAACCCCAGATCCAGCACGACGACGTCGATCGGGTGTGTTTGTGCCGCCAGTAGTGCTGCGGTCCCATTGGCTGCCGGCACCACGGTGTAGCCGTGGGCGTGCAGGTTGATTTGGAGGGCCCGCAGGATCTGTGGCTCATCATCGACGATCAATACGGTGGTCACGGTGTTTCCCTCTTGGTACGCTCTGGTCGGGGGGCATCAGCGGTGCTCACGCCGGTGGATAGGGGAAGCCTGACAATCATGGTGAGCCCGCCCCCGGGTGTTTCCTCGGCCTCAAGGACCCCTCCCATGATTTCGGTGAACCCCTTGGCCACGGCCAGCCCGAGCCCCACACCGGTGCCGCCCTGCGCGCCATAGGAGACGTCGTCGAGCCGCTGGAAGGGACGGAACATGGCCACGACGTTGGCTGCGGGCACGCCCTTGCCGTGGTCAACGATGCGCAGTTCGCTGGCCGGGTGGCCGTTGACGGTGGCACTGCCGCTGCCGCCCACGGAGCCCACCACGGTGATGTCGGAGCCCGGTGCATACTTCACCGCGTTCTCCACAATGTTGGCAATGACCCGTTCCAGGAGCCCTGGGTCCGCCTCGATGGGCGGCATGTTGGCGGGAAGTTCGCTGCGCACCCGCCCCGGCGGGACGCCGTGGAGGGCGGCCGGCAGGACTTCGGGCCAGGTGACCGGGCCCATCACCGGGGAGACCATGTCCGCGCTCAGCCGCGACATGTCCAACAGGTTGCCCACCAGGGCGTCCATCCGGTCCGCATAGTGCTCAATGGTGGCCAGCAGCTCGGCCTCATCCTCCGGGGCAAAATGCACCTCTGTTTGCCGCAGGCTGCTCACGGCCAGCTTGATGCCCGCCAGCGGGGTGCGCAAGTCATGGGAGACGGCGCGCAGCACCGAGGTGCGGATGGTGTTGTCCTGGCTCAGTTGCTGGTTCTGGCGCTGGCTCAGGGTAAGCGCCTCACGCTGTTCCAGGGCGATCAGGTGCGCGCCGAAGGCGCCAAGCAGGCGGCGGTCGCTGGCCGGCAGGATCTTCCCGCTAAGACCCAATACCAGGCGTTCGGAGACTTCCTCCACGTTGTCGGCCTCCGTGGGGTTGGCTGGCGGCTCCTCCCCCACGGACGCTTCCGTGATCCACCTGCCCAGGTCCGTTCCCTCACCGCTGAAAAGCGCCACCGAGCGCATGCCAAAGTGTTCCCGGACCTGTTCCAGGAACACCTGCACCGTGTCCTGCGAGGCCAGGATGCCGCGGGCCAGTTCGCTCAGCGTGGCCGCCTCGGCACCTGCCTTGATGGCCTCCCGTGAGCGCCGCGCCGACTGGTCGACGGCGAGCGCCACAGCCACGGCCACCAGCAGGAAGACGAGCAGTGCCAGCAGGTTTTCCGGATCGTTGATGGTCAGGGTTCCCACGGGCGGGGCCGCGAAATAGTTCAGGAGCAGGCTGCTCCAGACGGCGGCCAGCACCGCCGGCCACAACCCGCCCACCAGGGCAACGGCAATCGTGGCGGAGAACTGGATGATCATGGTCAGTTGCAGGCTCAGCCCGCCGGTGAAGTACTGCACCAGCGCGGGAAGGACCACCGCCATGGCGAATCCGGCAATGACGCGTTTCTTGTTCAGGTCCCCGCGGCTGAGTTGTGGCCGGCTCTTGCCCCCCAGGGGGTGGGGCACCATGTGCACGTCCATGTCGCCGGCGTCGCGCACCACCCTGGCACCAACCCCGGGGCTGGCAAAGACGCCCAAGAGCGGCTTTCGCCGTGAGGAGCCGATCACGATCTGGGTGGCTCCCACGCTGCGGGCGAACTCCAGCAACGCCTTGGCGGTGTCCTCCCCACCCACCGAATGGTAGGTGCCGCCAAGGTCGGTGACCAACTGGCGTTGGCCCTCCAGAGCCACCGGCACATCCCCGGCCACCCCGTCCGAGCGGGGAATGTGCACGGCCATGAGTTCTCCGCCGCTAACCCTGCTGAGGATCCTGGCGGCCCTCCGCAGCAGGACCTCGCCCTCCGCCCCTCCGGTCAGGCCCACGACAATACGCTCGCGGGTGGGCCAGCTGGCCTCGATCCCGTGGCTTTGCCGGTACTTGGCAACTCCTTCTTCCACCCTGTCGGCCAGCCACAGCAGTGCCAGTTCACGCAGCGCGGTCAGGTTTCCCAGCCGGAAGTAGTTGGCCAGTGCCGCGTCCACCTTGTCCCGGGCGTAGACGTTGCCGGCGCTCAAGCGTTGGCGCAGCAGCTCCGGCGGAATGTCAACAAGCTCGATCTGGTCTGCCCGGCGGACCATCTCATCCGGGATGGTCTCCTGCTGGCGGACGCCGGTGATGGCTTCCACCACGTCGCCCAGCGAGGCCAGGTGCTGGACGTTGACAGTGGAATACACGTCAATGCCGGCTGCCAGCAGTTCCTCCACATCCTGCCAACGCTTGGCGTTGCCGGCGCCTGGAATGTTGGAGTGGGCGTACTCATCCACCAGGGCCAGTGCGGGGCGCCGGGCCAGGAGCGCCGCCACGTCCAGCTCTTCAAAGTCTGCGCCGCGGTAACTGATTTTCCGGGTCGGGATCTGTTCCAGCCCCTCCAGTTGGAGTCGGGTTTGGGCCCGCCCGTGGTCCAGGACGATGCCCGCCACCACGTCAACACCGGCGGCCGCCTGGACGTGGCCCTCCTCCAACATGGAGTAGGTTTTGCCCACGCCAGGGGCCGCCCCCAGGAAAACCCTCAATATGCCGCGCGTCATGACCCTTATTCTCGCAGTACCTATCTACTAACAGCGGCTAGGGCGTGCCCAGGATCTTCACCAGTGCCGCGTTCAGCGTGGTGGTGTTCACGGAAGGCTGTCCCAGGAACGCGTTGATCCCGCTGCTGGTGTTCCCGGCAACCAGTTCACGCACTTTCGACTCACCGAGCCCTGTTGCCGCCGCCACCCGCGGCACCTGCAGGGCCGCATAGCTTGCGGAGATGTCCGGGTCCAGGCCCGAACCGCTGGCGGTCACGGCGTCAACAGGCACCGCCTCCGGGGACACCTTCTCGCGGGCGGCCACCTCAGCCCGGTTCGTGGCGATGGCCTCGATGAGGGCAGGCTGGTTCGGCCCCAGGTTGGAGGCCGACGACGTGGCCGGGTCCCAAGCCACCGCCGAGGGGCGCGGGTAGAAGAACTTCTCCCCCGTGACGGGCTGGGCAAGCAGGGAAGATCCTGCTGCCCGCCCGTCAATCTTGATGATGGAGCCGTTGGCTTGCGCCGGGGCCACCACCTGGCCGATCCCGAAGACCAAAACGGGGTAGGCCAGGCCCAGCAAGAGCGTGGTGCACAGAAGGAATCTTAAAGCTGTCAGGAGTTGGCGTCCATAGGCGTTCATAGTGTTAACCAATCGTGGGGATGAGTGAGACCAGCAGGTCGATGAGCTTGATGCCGATGAACGGGGCAATGACGCCGCCCAGCCCGTAGATGAGCAGGTTCCGTGAGAGAGCCCGCGCCGCGGAGACTGCCCGGTACTTCACACCGCGCAGGGCCAGCGGCACCAAGGCGACGATGACCAGGGCGTTGAAGATCACGGCAGACAAGATGGCGCTTTCCGGTGAGGACAGGCCCATGATGTTCAGCAGGCCCAGCCCCGGGAATGTGGCGGCGAACAGGGCCGGCACAATGGCAAAGTACTTCGCCACGTCGTTGGCCACCGAGAACGTGGTCAACGATCCGCGGGTGATCAGAAGCTGCTTGCCGATGCCCACAATGTCGATCAGCTTGGTGGGGTCCGAGTCCAGGTCCACCATGTTGGCCGCTTCCTTGGCCGCACTGGTGCCCGAGTTCATGGCGACGCCCACGTCGGCGGCGGCCAGTGCGGGGGCGTCGTTGGTGCCATCCCCCGTCATGGCCACGAGCCGTCCGGCGTCCTGTTCGGCCTTGATGACGGCCAGTTTGTCTTCGGGGGTGGCCTCGGCAACGAAGTCATCCACCCCTGCCTCGGCGGCAATGGCCGCGGCCGTGATCTTGTTATCGCCGGTGATCATGATGGTCTTGATGCCCATGGCGCGAAGCTCGGCGAACCGTTCCTTCATGCCGGGCTTGACCACGTCGGCGAGGTGGATGACGCCCAGGATCTTGGCACGTTCACCGTCGTAGGTGGCCACCAGCAACGGGGTTCCGCCGGTTGCGGAGATTTTCAGGACCGCCTCTTCCAATTCCTGGGGCAGGAATCCGCCGCGCTCCTCGGCATAGCGTTCGACGGCGGACGCGGCCCCCTTGCGGACCTCCAGCACCGCCTGGCCCGGGTTGGCGGGGTGCCCCACGGGAAAGTTGAGCCCGCTCATGCGGGTGACGGCACTGAACTCGATGACGTCAACATCGCCTGTCAGGTCCGTTGATGCGGCGGCCAGGGCCTCCCCCGGGGTGCTGGCTCCCGCTGTTCCGCCCAGTGCCAGGTCAACAATGGAGCGGCCCTCGGGGGTTTCATCGGCAAGGGAGGACAAGCGGGCGGTGCCAACAAGCACATCCTGGTCAACGCCGTCGGCTGCCACGAAGGCGACAGCACGGCGGTTGCCGTAGGTGATGGTGCCCGTCTTGTCCAGCAACAAGGTGGTGATGTCGCCGGCGGTTTCCACCGCGCGGCCGGAGGTGGCCAGCACGTTGCGCTGGATCAGCCGGTCCATGCCGGCGATGCCGATGGCGGGAACCAACGCGCCGATGGTGGTGGGGATCAGGCAGACCAGCAGGGCCACCAGGACCACAGGGGTGGGCAGTGCATTGGCGAAGGCCGCCATGGGTGCCAGTGTCATGACGGCGACCACGAACACGATCGTCAGGGAGGCCAGCAGAACGTTCAGGGCAATCTCGTTCGGAGTCTTTTGCCGTGTAGCTCCTTCGACGAGGGAGATCATCCGGTCCAGGAAGGTCTTGCCGCTGGCGGCCGTGATGCGGATGACGATCCTGTCCGAGAGCACCATGGTGCCACCGGTGACGGAGCTCCGGTCTCCGCCGGATTCGCGGATGACGGGCGCCGATTCGCCGGTGATGGCCGATTCGTCGACGCTGGCCAGGCCCTCAATGACGTCGCCGTCGCTGGGGATCAGGTCTCCGGCTTCGCAGATGACGATGTCGCCCACGGCCAGGTCGGTGCCGGGCACCAGCTCCTCGGTGTAGCCCGAGCCACCGCCTGCCTGGCCGGCGGGCACCAAGGCACCCACCCGGCGTCGTGCCATGACGGAGGTGCGTGCGGCCCGCAGGCTGTCGGCCTGCGCCTTGCCACGGCCTTCGGCGATGGCCTCGGAGAGGTTGCCGAAGATCACCGTCAGCCACAGCCACACCGTGACGGCGATGGAGAACACGGCCGAAGAGGAGCCCATGAGCAGTTGCTGGATGCTCACGAGCGTGCAGACGATGGAGCCGATCAGCACGGTGAACATCACCGGCGAATGGACCATCAGGCGTGGATGGAGTTTACGGAATGCCAGCGGCAGCGCCGCGAGAGTGTTGGTCAGGTTCATTTCAGCAGTCCTTCAGCGGCCGGGCCCAGGGCGAGCGCGGGGAAGTAGGTAAGTGCGGTCAGGATCAGGGAAATGCCGCCCAGCAGGGTGGCGAACAACGGCCCATGTGTGGCAAGGGTGCCTGCGGTTGCCGGGATCTTGCGCTGCTTGGCCAGGGAACCGGCGAGCGCCAGGACCAGGGCGATGGGCAGGAACCTGCCAAAGAACATGGCCAGTGCCAGCAGGGTTGCCAGCCCGGGGCCGGAGCTGGTGATGCCGCCGAAGGCCGATCCGTTGTTGTTTGCGGCGGAGGTGAAGGCGTACAGGATTTCACTGAAGCCGTGTGGGCCTTCGGCGGGGGCGCTCGCGGCAAGCGCGGGGATCGAGACCGTGATGGCCGTGCCCAGCAACACCAGTGAGGGGGTGACCAGGATGTACAGGGCCACCAGTTTCATCTCGGGTGCGCCGATCTTCTTGCCCAGGTACTCCGGCGTGCGCCCCACCATCAGTCCGCCGATGAAGACGGCCACCACGGAGAGGATCAGCAGTCCGTACAGACCCGACCCCACACCGCCGGGGGCGATCTCCCCGAGCATCATGTTCAGCATGGCCAGCCCGCCGGCCAGCGGCGGCAGTGAATCGTGGGCCACGTTGACAGCGCCTGTAGAAGTCAGGGTGGTTGCCGTGGCAAACAGTGCGCTGGGAGCGACACCGAATCGTTGCTCAAAGCCCTCCGCGACGCTGGTTCCGGTGCCACTGAAGGCGGCAATTGCCCAGGCCATCAGAGAGGTGGAAATGAGCCAGAACGCCACCATGACGGTGAGCAGTGTGTAGCCCTGGCGTTTGTCGCCCACCATGCGGCCATACATGGCCGGCAGGGAGAACGGGATCACCAGGATCAAGAACACCTCAAACAGGCTGCTGAACGCGGTGGGGTTTTCAAAGGGGTGGGCCGAGTTGGCATTGAAGTAGCCGCCACCGTTGGTGCCCAGAAGCTTGATGGCTTCCTGCGAGGCCACGGGGCCGCCGGGAACCGTTTGCTGTGCGCCGGTGACCAGGGTGTGGATGTCCGTGCCACCCCAGTTTTGGATGACGCCGGTGATCAGCAGCACCACTGCACCAATCACGGCAAGGGGCAGCAGCACCCGGATGGTCCCGCGGGTTACATCCACCCAGAAGTTGCCAAGGTTGCGGGTTTCGGCCCGCACCAGGCCACGGATCAGGGCCACCACCACGGCCAGTCCGACGGCGGCACTGAGGAAGTTCTGTACCGCGAGCAGGAGCATCTGGGCGCCAAAGCCCAGCGTGGTTTCCGGCGCGTACGTCTGCCAGTTGGTGTTGGTGACAAAGGAAACCGCCGTGTTCATGGCCACCCACGGGTCAACTGCCCCCAGGCCTTGGTTGAACGGCAGGACGCCTTGGAGCAGCAAGCCGCCAAAGATCACCAGGATGGAGACCACGCTGAACGCCAGCAGCGAACGCAGGTAGACCTTCCAGTGCTGGTCTGCCGCAGGGTCAACCCCGGAAAGTTTGTACAGGCCACGTTCCACCGCGAGGTGCTTGTGCGTGGTAAAGGTTGCCGCCAGGTATTTGCCCATTGGCTGGTGCAAGATGGCGAGCACCACGATGAGCACGACTACCTGGGTGATGAGGGAAAAAGCATTAAGCTCCATAGTGGCCGCTCACCACTTCTCGGGGCGGATGAGGGCGGCCAATAGGTATACCAGCAATGCCAGCCCCACCAGCCCTAGAACCAGCCAAGTAACCAATTCCATGACGAACCTGCTTTCACGATATGCGTATGTCTTCCCTTATCGAACACCCGGGGCAGCATCGTCATGGCAGTTCTTGACGGGTTCTTGATGGTCCCGGCCGGGTCCTTTACGCCTTCCTGACGGGCCCTAGGAGGAGAACCCGCCGTCGGCCTTGATCAGTTGCCCGCTCACCCAGCGTCCGCCCGGTGAGAGCAGGAACGCCACCGTCGGGGCAACATCCGCCGGGGCGCCCAACCGGCCGCCGGGCTGCAATGCCGTAAGCCCCGCGCGGGTGGCGTCATCCATCCAGCCGGTGTCTACCGGGCCGGGGTTCAGGACGTTGGCACTGATGCCTTGCCCGCCCAGTTCGCGGGCCGCGGCAACCACTATCCGGTCCAGGGCCCCTTTCGAGGCGCCGTACGGCAGGTTGAACGCTGTGTGGTCGCTGGTCAGCGCCACGATGGCGCCGCCGTCATCCGGGACCTGCCGGGCAAAAGCTCCGATCAGCTGCCAGCTCGCCCGGGTGTTGACGGCAAAGTGCCGCTCAAAACTCTCCAATGAGGTGTCAAGGATCCCTGAGTCCACCGATTCACTGTGCGAGAGCACCATGCCGGTGAGCGGTCCGGCCTCCTGCGCGATCCTGGCCATCAGTTGCGGGGCACCGGATGGCTCGGCCAGGTCTGCCGGGAACGCCCACACCCGGGCACCGGCGGCCTCCAGTTCGGCGGTGAGCGTGCCGACGTCGTCGGGCCTCACCCCCCAGGGCATGCGGGCATCATAGGCCTGCCAGTAGTTTAGGACCAGGTCCCAACCGTCGGAGGCGAGCACCCGGGCAATGCCGGCGCCGATCCCCGCCGTGCGGCCCACGCCCGTAATCAAGACTGTTTTGTGTTCCATCCGCCCAGCCTATGTGCAGGACGGGCCCTGGGGGAGGGTCTGCGCGGTAGGTTGGGAGTGGGCCCACCGGGCCGGAAGGTTCCCGCACAGCCGTGCACGCATCGAAAGGCCGTCATGACTCCCACACTGCCCACCCCCAAGCCAGGTTTTGTTCCGGGACACGTGAGCAAGGCCGCCAGCGTGGCGAAGTCCGGCGCGGCCAAGCCGGCGGGAAAAACCCCGGGGAAGCCAAACGGGAAGGGCAAGGCCCCCGCGGCCAGGCCGGTGGCCAACACGGCATCGATCAGTGCCGCCATCCGGGAGGCCGCCGACGCCGCCAAGAAACGCGTGCTGGCCATCACCAACGCCCACGTGGTGCCGATCGACGGCCAGCCGTTTGACGGCACCGTGTTGGTGGAGGGCGGAAAGATCCTGGCATTGGGGTCTGCGGTGCAGGTGCCCGCCGGCGCCGACGTGCTCGACGCCAAGGGCCAGTGGCTGCTACCCGGCCTCATTGACGCGCATGTGCACCTGGGCATGCACCCGGAGGGGGAGGTTGGCTCCACCAGCGACGTCAATGAGATGACGGACCCGGTTATGGCGGCCGTGCGCGCCATTGACGCCGTGGATCCCTTTGACCCCGGCTTTGATGACGCCCTGGCCGGCGGCATCACTGCGGTCAACATCAACCCCGGTTCCGGCAACCCGATTGGCGGGTTGGCCGTGGCCCTGCACACGCACGGGCGTTACATCGAGGAAATGGTGCTGCGCTCCCCCAGCGGCCTGAAATCGGCTCTGGGTGAGAATCCCAAGAATACTTATGGCGAAAAGAAGCAGACTCCCGCCACCAGGCTGGGCACGGCGTTGGTGATCCGCCAGGCGTTCATGGCGGCACAGAACTGGCTGGCGCTGCCTGAGCCCCGGCCCCGGGACGCCCACATGGAGGCGCTGGCCATGGTGTTGCGCAGGGAAATCCCGTGGCGCCAGCACTGCCACCGTGCCGATGACATCGCCACGGCCATCCGGCTGGCCGACGAATTTGGCTACGATCTGGTGATCGACCACGGCACCGAGGCCCACGTCCTGGGCGATGTCCTGGCCAAGCGCGGCACCCCCGTGTTGATCGGGCCCCTGTTCACCACCAAGTCAAAGCCGGAGCTGCGGGCACGCTCCATCGCCAATCCGGGCAAGCTGGCGGCGGCGGGCGTGGAGATTTCCATCATCACCGACCACCCCGTGGTGCCCATCAACTTCCTGGTCCACCAGGCCACCCTTGCCGTGAAGGAGGGCCTGGACCGTTCGACTGCGTTGCGTGCCATCACCATCAACCCGGCCAAGGTGTTGGGACTGGCGGACCGGATCGGCTCGCTCGCGGTGGGCAAGGACGCGGACCTGGTGCTGTGGAGCGGGGATCCCCTGGACGTCATGCAGAGGGCCCTGCATGTGTTCATTGGCGGCAAGCCCGTCTACACCTACGACGTCGTGTCCCGGGTGGGTGCCGCAGCCTCCCGGGTGTACCCCCCCTCATAGCAACGCTATCGCAGCTATGGCAGGTTTTTCGGGAACGCTATCGCACTTGGGTGCGATAGCGTTCCCGCAATTGTGGCCATAGCTGCGAGAGCGTTTTTTGTGGGGTCGGATCTACTTGATGCCCGGGACTATTGGGCTGGGAGCTGCAGGGTGGCCCCCGTAAAGATCAGGTCCGGATGGATGACCGTGTCCGTGTTGGCGCTGTACAGGGCCTCCCACCCGCCCTGGATGCCAAGCTTCTCGGCGATGATGCTCAGGGTGTCGCCGGCGGCAATCGTGTAGCTTTCCCCGCTCAGGGCAACGGGCGCCTGGGCCTCTACGGCCGGTGCCTGGACCGGCGCCTGGGCCTGCACGGGCGCCTGGGCCTGCACGGGGGCCGGGGCCGGCGCAGCTGGCGCCACCTGGGCGGACTGGGCGGCGACGGGCGCCTGTGCCGGTACGGCGGCCGGGGAGTATGCCGCGCCACCGCCGCCGGAAAGCCCCAGCTGGGCGGCGCAGGACGGCCATGCGCCCCACCCCTGCCCGGCCTGGATCTTCTCGGCTACGGAGATCTGTTGCTCGCGGCTGGCGCTTGCCGGGGATCCGGTCCCGCCGTAGGCCGCCCAGGTACTTGCACTGAACTGCAGCCCTCCGGCGTAGCCGTTGCCGGTGTTGATGGCCCAGTTGCCGCCGCTTTCACACTGTGCCAGGGCGTCCCAGGTGCCGCCGTCGGCAGCATTGGCCCCGGTCCCTGCCACGGCCAGGCCGGTTCCGGCAATGGCGGCGACAGCCAGGTAGCGGGTGATGTTGCGGGTAATTTTTGTGTTCTTCATGGATGCGTTCTCCCAAAGGCCACCTTCGCTCCGCCCGTCCCCGGACATCCTCGCGCCACCGTCCAACCTGCATATGTGGAGGTTGTTTCCGCAGCCTGCCGCATGACGGCGTTCGGTGTGTGCAGGCTACGGGCATTCGTGGCCCACCTAAGGGTGCGGCCGGCCCCGCAGGGCATCCTCCACGGTAGAGCGAAACCAAATTGATACGCAAATCAGCTTACTGTTACCTTATTGCCACTGACTTTAACAAGGTCATGGTGTATTTAGGCGCCGCCTATCAAAAGTGCCCACCCAGGAAGAACGCTAGATCACCTTTGGCTGGTTTCCTCAGGACGCTATCTCAGCCTTGCCGGCCCGCCGCATCCGCTTTCCACACCCCCGGGAACCCGGGCCACGAGCATGGACCCATGCGTGCCGAGCTGGCGCCACTGCTCCTGCGTTGGGGCCCGGTCGGCAGGCAGTTCGGGGAGCGCTTCGGTGATTTCAGCCAAGGTCGGCCCACCTTTGCCCCGCAGCCACCACGGCCAGTCGCCGCAAGGTGTGCCGCCGGAACAAGCGCTTGTTGCCGGAGGAATCCAGTCTTCAGGCAGCCTTGGCCGTCCTCTGGGCAGGACACCGTCCCGGCCCCCGCTGAAACATCGGGACGGCGCCGTCGAAGGTCAGAGTGAGTCCAGCGCCCGCTCCAGGTCCGCTATCAGGTCCGCGACGTCCTCTATGCCCACCGAGAGGCGGATCAGATTGACGGGCACGGCCAGCTCGGTTCCCTTCACGGAGGCGTGGGTCATCTCCGAGGGGTAGTTCATGAGCGACTCAATGCCACCCAGCGACTCGGCCAGCGTAAACAAATGGGTGGATTCGGCCACCTTGCGCGCGGCCTCTTCCCCGCCCTTGAACTGCACCGAAATCATTCCGCCAAAGCCCCGCATCTGCTGCGCGGCCAGCTCATGTCCGGGGTGTCCGGGCAGGCCGGGATACAGCACACGCTCAACCTCGGGCCGGGTCAGCAGCCATTCTGCGATTGTCTGGGCGTTGGAGGAGTGCCTGTCCATCCGTACCCCGAGGGTTTTGAGCCCGCGTGTTGTCAGCCAGGCCTCCATCGGCGCGGAGACCGCCCCCACGGCGAACTGCACAAAGCCGATCTTCTCGGCCATGGCAGCGTCGGAGAGCACGATCGCCCCGCCGGAGGCGTCCGAATGCCCGCCAATGTACTTGGTGGTGGA
>Ga0075017_100001617_pt1 | contig 13908 bp, 15 predicted proteins | sample AleBraG_ABR_2012_FD_71475 | JGI IMG/M metagenome (GOLD analysis project Ga0075017, IMG submission 71475) | Freshwater sediment microbial communities in response to fracking from Pennsylvania, USA - Alex Branch Run_MetaG_ABR_2012 | ecosystem: Environmental > Aquatic > Freshwater > Creek >... | reverse complement strand
GCGGTGCCGCCGTACTCGTCCACGACGACGAACAGGTGGTTCTTGGCCCGGCGGATCTCGCTGAGGAGCGAGGCCACGCGCTTGGTCTCGGGGACGAAGTAGGGCTGACCCATGTGTGCGCCGACGCGTTCGTCGCCGCGACCCTCGGCGACGAGGCCCGCCAGGTGGCGGAGGTTGACCATGCCCACCACGTCGTCCACGCCCTCGCCGTAGACGGGGATCCGCGAGCGACCCGAGGCGATCGCCAGGTCCAGCGCCTCGCGCAGGGTCGCGCCCGACGAGATGTCGACCATGTCGATCCGCGGCACCATCACCTCGCGCACGATCGTGTCACCGAACTCGATGACCGAGCGGATGAAGTTGCGCTCCTCGGACTCGATCGCCTCGTCCTCGTGGGCGACGTCGGCCATCGCCAGGACCTCGGACTCGGTCATTCGCTGGGTGCCGCCGGACTCGCCGAACCAGCCGATCACCGTGTCGGCGATCGCCAACAACAGTCCCGAGATCCACTTGATCGGCCAGAATCGCAGGAGCCGCCCGACCACGGGCGCCGCGATCAACGCCGACGCGTCGGGGTGCTGGACGGCGAAGTTCTTCGGGATGGCCTCGAAGATGACGAAGATGACGACGACCTCGCCGATGGTGGCGATGAACACCCCGGCCGCCCCGAAGAGCCGTCCGGCGAGCAGGCCGACCATCGTGGCCGACACCAACTGGCAGATCAACACGAGCAACAACAGCGGGTTGAGGAACTTCTCGGGTGATTCAGCCAGCGCGACCAGGGATTTGGCGCCCCGACGGCCGCTGTCGCGCAACGATCGCGCGCGTGACTTGTTCATCCGCACCAGTGACGTCTCGGCGAGGGCGAAGAAGCCCGAGAGGATCAGCAGGACGAGGACGGCGATGCTCAGGTAGGTGTCGCCCGCACTCCAGGCGGCGCCGATCACGGGTCCGCGCGCCGGTGGTGGCGCGCCAGGAGATCGCGCTCGCGGCGCTCCATCCGTTCCGCCTCGTCGTCGACCTCGTGGTCCCACCCGAGCAGGTGCAGGACGCCGTGCACCACGAGCAACGCCAGTTCGTCGTCGAGTGTGCACTCGTGGTCGGCGGCGTTGCGCAGCGCCACGCTCGGACAGATGACGATGTCGCCCACGAGCTGGGGTATCTCGGGCAGCGGCGCCTCTCCCGGACCGGTCCCACCCGAATCGGGGACTCGCCCGCTCGGTTCGGGCTCGAGGTCGATGGGGAAGCTGAGGACGTCGGTCGGGCCGAACTTGCCCATGAACTGCTGGTTGAGCGCCGAGATCGCCGGCTCGTCGAGGAAGATGAGCGAGACCTCGGCGAGCCCGTGCACGCCTTCGTCGCTCAGGGCAGCGTCGGCCAGCGCGACCCAGCGCTCGAGATCGACGTCGACGTCGGTCTGTTCGTCGGCGGCGTAGATGTCGATGCTCACGACGGCTCCTGGTCGTAGGCGGCGACGATGTCGGCGACGATGCGGTGTCGCACGACGTCCTTCGCCCCGAGGTGGATGAAGCTGATGCCCTCGACGTTCCACAGGATCTTCTCGATGTTCGCGAGTCCGCTGTGGCGCCCGTTGAGGTCGACCTGGGTCACGTCGCCGGTGACCACGACCTTGGAGTTGAAGCCGATGCGCGTGAGGAACATCTTCATCTGCTCGGGCGTCGTGTTCTGCGCCTCGTCGAGGATGATGAACGAGTCGTTCAGCGTGCGTCCGCGCATGAAGGCGAGCGGCGCCACCTCGATCGTGCCGTTGGCGATGAGACGCTGCGCGCCCTCGGGGCCGACCATGTCGTAGAGCGCGTCGTACAGCGGGCGCAGGTAGGGGTCGACCTTGGCCATCAGGTCGCCGGGCAGGAAGCCCAGGTGCTCGCCGGCCTCCACGGCCGGGCGGGTCAGGACGATGCGTTGGACCTGGCGCCGGTGCAGCGCCTGGACGGCCTGGGCGACGGCCAGGTAGCTCTTGCCGGTGCCGGCCGGACCGATGCCGAAGGTGATGATCGACGAGTCGATGGCGTCGGTGTAGCGCTTCTGACCCGCGGTGGTGGGCCGGATGGTCTTGCCCTTGGCGCCGCGCACCACCTCGTGGCGCAGCACCTCGCTCGGGCGCAGGTCGTCGGCGACCATGTCGAGCGTCCGTTCGATCTTGGCCGGGTCCAGCGTCTGACCGCTCTCGAGGACGAGGATGAGTTCGTCGAACAGGCGCAGCACCGGCGCGGCGTCGGGACCCGACACCGAGATCTGGTTGCCCTGGACGCGGATCTTCGATCCGGGGAACGACCGCTCGATGATTCGCAGGTGCTCGTCGCGCGGGCCGAGCAGTCCGGACATCAGGTGCGTGTTCGCTACGTAGGTGGTCGCCGTGAGGGCCTCGGGGGCCGTGGCATCGAAGGTCATCCGGGTGGCCACCCCATTCGTCGTCCGCCGAGCACGTGCAGGTGCAGGTGCGCCACGCTCATCTGGGCGTCCGCGCCCACGTTCATCACCAGTCGGTAGCCACTGTCGCGGATCCCCTCGATCTCGACGACCTCCTGGGCGAGCAGGATCAGGTCGTCGACCACGCCACCGTGCGTACTCGCCACCTCGTCGGCACTGGTGATGTGGACCCTCGGGATCACCAAGACGTGTACCGGCGCCTGGGGCGCGATATCGGCGAAGGCGTAGGCGGTCGCGCTCTGGGCCACGGGCGTCGACGGCAGCTCGCCGGCCACGATCTTGCAGAACAGGCAGTCACTCACGATGCTCTCATCATTACCGATTGTCATCACCCCGGAGCGTAAATCCCCACGAGCCGGTGGCGAACGCCATGATCGTGGCGGCGGCCAGCGCCGCGGTCTCGGCGCGCAGCACGCTCGGACCGAGGCCGACGCGGGGTCGGTCCACACCCCACTCGCCCGGGGCCCAGCCGCCCTCGGGACCGATCGCCACCGCGCGGATGTCGTGCCAGTTGGCCGATCCGCCGAAATCGGCGACCGCCACGTCGGCCGGCACCTCGACCGCGGGCACGGGATCCCCGACGACCAGGTCGTACGTGCGCCGGCACTGCCCGCTGGCCTCGGCGGCGACGCGGCGCCAGCGCGCCACGATCTTGTCCCTGGTCTCACCCTTCATCTTCACGATGACCCGCTGGCTGAGCAGTGGGACGATCCGCGTGACCCCCAATTCGGTCGCCTTGGCGACCGCCCACTCGCTGCGGTCTCCCTTCAGGGGAGCGAGGTAGAGCGTCGTCTCGACGCCGCGTTCGTCGACGACGACGTCGCTGACCCGCTGGAGGCCGCTCGACGTGACGACGGCGATCGACCACGCGCCACGGCCGTCGCCCACCACGACCTCCTCGCCGTCGCGCGCGCGCAGCACCGTTCGCAGGTGGTGCTCGTCACCGGGCTCGAGCATCGGCGCGGACGGGTCCTCGACCCGGAACTGTCCGAGGGCCGCGACGCGTCGCGGCCACGACTCGAGCGTCACTTCTTCGCCCGTCGACGCCGGAAGACACCGCCACCGTGCTCGCGCACCGCTTCGTCGCGGTGCTGGGCGAACTGACGCAACAGCTCCTCGCTGGTGTCGTCGAGGTCGCTGGGCACGTCGATCACCAGGTGCACGTAGAGGTCCCCGCGACCCCGACCGTGCAGGTGCTCGATGCCCTCGTGGCGCAGGCGGTGCACCGTCCCGTAGGCGCTGGCGGGTTCGACCTCGATCGTCGCGGTCTCGCGAAGCGTCGGCACGACGATCGTGGCGCCGAGCACCGCCTGGGCGAACGTGATGTGCGCCTCGTGGTGCAGGTCGTCGCCGTGACGTTCGAAGCGCGTATCGGCCTGCACGTGCAGGTGCACGAAGAGCCGTCCGTTGGGACCACCGCGCAGGCCGGCCGGTCCGCGGTCGCTCAGTCGCATCGTCGAACCGTCCTCGACCCCGGCGGGGACCTGGATCGTCAACGACGTCGTCTCGTTGACCCGCCCGTCGCCACGACAGTCCGGGCACGGCGTCTCGATGCGCGAACCCATGCCGTTGCAGCGCGAGCAGACCGTGGCGGTGACCATCTGACCGAGGATCGAATTGCGCACCCGGCGAACCTCACCGGTGCCGGCGCACTCGAGGCACGTCGTGGGTGAGGTCCCCTGCGCACAGCCCGACCCGCCGCAGGTCGAACACCGGTGGGGAAGGGTCACCGTCACCTCGTGGGTCGCGCCGAAGGCGGCGTCGTCCAGGGTGATGTCGAGCGAGATCTCGGCGTCGGGGCCGGGCTGGGGACCGCCGCGCTGGGGCGCGCGTCCACCCATGCCGCCGAAGAACATGTCGAAGATGTCCTGGACCGAACCGGCGCCGAAGGGGTTGCCGCCGGCCCCCACGTCCGCGCCGAAGCGGTCGTAGTTGGCCCGCCGCTCGGGGTCCGAGAGGATCTCGTAGGCCTGCGAGACCTCCTTGAAGCGCGCCTCGGACGCGGCGTCACCGGGATTGTTGTCGGGGTGGAGTTGGCGCGCGAGACGGCGATAGGCCTTCTTCAGGTCCTCGGGTGACGCGCTCGCGTCGACTTCGAGCACCGCGTACAGATCGGTATTAGGCATGGTCCTCGTCTCCGCCGAAGTGGCGCGTCAAGTGCTGGGAGACCTCCTGGGCGGCGGCCATCGCTTCGCGGTACTTCATCCTCGTCGGACCGAGCAGGCCGACCGCCCCCGCCGGCTCGCCATCGATGGTGACCGGCGCGACGATCACCGCGCACGACGACAACGGCTCGTACCCGTTCTCCGAGCCGATCGAGACCGAGAGGCCCTGACGCAAGATGTCCTGGACGAGCGACACGACCAGGAGCTCCTGTTCGAGGATACCGAGCACCTTGCGGACCGTCTCGACCCCGTCGAACACGTCGGCAACCCTCGACGAGCCGCCGATGAAGACGTGCTCCCCCTCGGTGGTGGGCTGCTCGGCGTGCAGGATGCTGACCGCTTCGCGCACCAAGGCGGCCACCGTGTCGTGGCGCGCCGGCACCTGCACGCGCGACTCCAGCGTCGTGCCGATCAACAGGGCGTTCAACTGGCGCGACGCCTCGGCGACGTCGGCGGGGGGCGCGTCGAACATCGGCGTGACGCTGTGCTTGACGACCGAGCCGTCCGAGAAGACCGTGACCAGCAGGTGGTGGCGCTGGTCGAGGTTGACCAACTGCGCGCTCAGGACCGTCGCGTGCGCGTGGCTCGGTCCCACCACGACCGAGGTGTAGCTGGTCAGCTGGCTGAGCAGCATCGAGGTCTGTTCGAGGACGTCTTCGACCTCACCGCGCACGCCAGCGAAGAACTCGTCGACCTGGTGGCGTTGGGCGGTCCCGAGGACACCGGACTGGAGGTGGTCGACGAAGTAGCGGTAGCCCTTGTCGGTGGGCACGCGACCGGCCGAGGTGTGGGGCTGGACGAGGTACCCCTCGCGCTCGAGCGCGACCATCTCGGAGCGCACGGTCGCGGGCGAAACGTCGAGATCGGCCGAGGACGCGACCGAGGACGAGCCCACGGGTTGCGCGGTGTCGATGTGCTCGGCGACGACGGCCTCGAGGATCGTGGCCTTGCGCGCGTCGATGTCACCGTCGTTGGACGTCGTCTGCTTGTCGACACGGCGGGTCATGCTCACTCCTCGTTAGCACTCAATTCTACTGAGTGCCAAGCACTCGCGGGTCGGCGACGACGTATCGTTGGGCCATGGAAACGATTGACCGCACCACCCGCCCGCACCCACTCCTGCACGGCCCCGAGCGTGCCCAACTCGAGTCGTGGTTGGAGTTCAGCCGCGCCACGCTGTTGAAGAAATGCTCGGGTCTCACCGTCGAACAGCTGAAACAGCGCCCCGTCGCCGCCTCGACGATGAGCCTGCTCGGCATCGTGCGCCATATGACCTTCGTCGAGCAGATCTGGTTCGACACCAGGTTCGCGGGCAACGAGACGGTCGCCTACTACGTCACCCACGACGATCCCGACGCCGAGTTCAACGACCTCGACGGCGCCTCGCTCGACGAGGTGGTCACCAACTTCGACGCCGCCTGCGCTCGTTCTAGGGAGTTGGCCGAGGGCCACGACCTCGACGAGACCGTCGCGAGGGTTTCGAACAACTTCAGCGTCGACCTGCGTTGGATCTACATCCACATGATCGAGGAGTACTCTCGCCACCTGGGCCACGTGGACCTGTTGCGAGAGTTGATCGACGGGTCGACCGGGTACTGATCAGTCCTCGAGCTTGAGGGCCGCGACGAACGCCTCCTGGGGGACCTCGACGCGTCCGAGGTTCTTCATACGCTTCTTGCCCTCCTTCTGCTTCTCCAGCAGTTTGCGCTTGCGCGTGATGTCACCGCCGTAGCACTTGGCGAGGACGTCCTTGCGCCGGGCCTTGACGGTTTCGCGCGAGATGATGCGCCCGCCGACCGCGGCCTGGATGGGCACGTCGAACATCTGTCGCGGGATGAGCTCCTTCAACCGCTCGGCCATCCGACGCCCGTAGTAGTCGGCGTTGGACTTGTGCACGATCGTCGAGAACGCGTCGACCGGCTCGTGGTTGATCAACAGGTCCACTCGCACGAGTTGCGAGGTGACGTACCCACTCGGCTCGTAGTCGAGGCTCGCGTACCCCTTGGTCCGGCTCTTCAGGGCGTCGAAGAAGTCGATGACCACCTCGGCCAGCGGGATCGAGTAGCGAAGCTCCACCCGTTCGGTCGAGAGGTAGTCCATCTTGATCATCTCGCCGCGGCGCGACTGGCACAGGTCCATGACCGAGCCCAGGTACTCCGACGGCGTGAGGATCGTGATGTCCAGCATCGGTTCGTCGATGTGGTCGAGTCGACTCGCGTCGGGCAGTTCGGTGGGGTTGTCGACGAGCATCTCGGTACCGTCGCTCAAGAACGCGCGGTAGACCACCGACGGCGCGGTGGCGATGATCGCGAGGTCGAACTCGCGTTCGAGTCGCTCGCGCACGATCTCCATGTGCAAGAGGCCGAGGAAGCCGCAACGGAACCCGAAGCCCAACGCCTTGGACGACTCGGGCTCGTAGGTGATCGACGCGTCGTTGAGCTTGAGCTTGTCGAGCGAATCGCGCAGGTCCGCCAAGTCGTCGCCGTCGATCGGGTAGATGCCGCAGAACACCATGGGCTTGGGGTCGAGGTAGCCCTCGAGCGCCTTCGTCGCCGGGCGCTGGGCCTCGGTGATCGTCTCGCCCGACCGCGCACCGCCGACGTCCTTGATGCCCGCGACGACGTAGCCGACCTCGCCCGGTCCGAGTCGGCGCACGCTGATCATCTCGGGGGTCCGGATGCCGATCTCCTCGAGGACGTGGGTGGTGCCCGACTGCATCATGCGGATCCGGGTGTCGTCGTGCAGGGTGCCGTCGATGACCCGGATCGAACTGATCACCCCGCGATACTGGTCGTAGTAGGAGTCGAAGATGAGCGCGCGCAGCGCCGCCCCGGGGTCGCCCACCGGCGCGGGGATCCGCTCGATGACCGCGCGCAACAGGTCCGGAACCCCTTCACCGGTCTTGGCCGAGATCGAGAGCACCTCGTTCGCCGGCAGACCGAGGACCCGCTCCAGCTCCTCCTTGCACCGCTCGGGGTCGGCGGCGGGGAGGTCGATCTTGTTGAGCACCGCCACGATCTCGAGATTGTGCTCGAGGGCCTGGTAACAGTTGGCCAGGGTCTGGGCCTGGATGCCCTGACTGGCGTCGACGAGTAGCACGGCGCCCTCGCACGCCGCCAACGAGCGCGAAACCTCGTACCCGAAGTCCACGTGACCGGGAGTGTCGATCAGCTGGATGATATGGCCCTCGTAGCCCACGCGGACGTTCTGCGCCTTGATCGTGATGCCGCGCTCGCGCTCAATGTCCATCGAGTCCAGGTACTGGGCACGCATCAGGCGCGGATCGACCGCGCCGGTGATCTCGAGGATGCGGTCTGACAGCGTTGACTTGCCGTGATCGATGTGCGCGATGATGCTGATGTTGCGGATTTTGGCTGAATCTACGGTCGTTGTGGGAGCTGGCACGGTGGTTTCAGGCTACCCGCCGGGAGTGTTTCTCCCTTGGCCGGCGCCCAAAGACCCTTCTGCTAACATCAATAGGCCCGCCGGACGACGTCCGCGCACTGATAACGAGGAATTTCGTGGCAAACATCAAGAGCCAGATCAAGCGCAACAAGCAGAACGAGGTCGCGCGCGAGCGAAACAAGGCCGTCAAGTCCGAGCTGCGCACCCGCACCAAGACCGCCGTCACCGCCATCGGCACCGAGAACGAAGTGGTGGCGCTGCGCGCCGCGATCAAGCGCATCGACAAGGCCGCCGCCAAGGGCGTCATCCACAAGAACCAGGCCGCCAACAAGAAGAGTGGCCTGATGAAGCGCATCGCCAAGGTCAAGGCCGACGCGTAGTCACCCGGTCGGCGTGAACCCGCCGGCCCAGTCTCCACCCCTGGTTTCAGACCACTGACGACATCCGTCGACCGTTAACGACGCCGTGCGCCCTGGGTCATCTTGGCCAGGCGCGCGACGAGGATCTCGATCACGGTCAGTTCTGTGACGTCCATATCGGTGTTGAGGTCCTTGCCCCCGTAACTGGCGCCACCCTTCAGCGCGACGTCGGCGTCGGCGATCCAGTGCACGGCCGTGGCGATCCGGTCGGTGCCGAGTCGTTGGGACATCGTCAGGGCCTTCGACGCCGGAAAGCCCTTGATGCCCAACAACGCGCCCGCCTCGTCGGCGTTGCGCACGTCGCTGCCCTCGAGGCGGGCCATGCGCAGGTAATGACGCTGGAGCATGTTGACGATCTGCAATCCCGCGCGACCCTTGGAGTCGAGCATTCGTCGCGCGACGACGATGGCCCCGGTGGCGTCGCCCCGGTCGAGCGCGTCGGTGAGGTCCCACTCGGGTACGTCGCCGGCGTCGCCCAGGTACGGGTCGATGAGCGCGAACGTCAGGGGCGCGCTGCCGTAGATCGACGCCAGCGTGCGCGCCAGCGCGTCGACGCGCGCCACGTCGTCACCGACCCGGTCGGCGACCTCCTTGGCCGTGGCGTGGTCCACGCTCACCCGGTACTCGGCGAGCTTGGACTCGACGAAGGCGATCCGGTCCGCGGCGCGCGACCCGACGTTCACCTCGACCACCGTCGCCGCGCCCTTGACGAGTTTGTGGGCCTTGGTGCCGACGAGCGCCACGACCAAAACGACGTCGGGGGTCGGATTCGCCATCCAACCGAGCACGGCCGCCACCTCGTCCACCACCAACGCCTGCGCGTCACGAACGACGATCACGCGACGCTCGACGAGGAACGGCGGCGTATTGAGCGCTTCGAGCACGCGCGGTGCCACCGATTCGGCGCCCGACGTGGTGATGTCCTTGGCGGTGAAGTCCTGGAGCGCGAAGGAGGGGTCGAGGTCCTTGAGGGCGTCGGCGATCACGTTGTGCACCGCGTCGTAGACCATCGTCGCGTCGGTGCCGACGACGCAGACCGACGAGCTAGTCATCGACCCGCCTCCAAAAGTCGCGCCAGCGTGTCGCGCACCCGCACCGTTCCCGCCACGTCATGGACACGAACAATACGACAGCCCGCGGCGATGCCCAACGCGCTCGCGCACAGCGACGCCTCGCGTCGCTCGGTGACCTCGAGGTCGAACAGCACGCCGAGGAACGTCTTGTTCGACGCGGAGAGCAGCAGGGGCGAACCGAGCCCGGCCAACTGGTCAGAATCGCGCAGGAGTTGCACCGACTGCGCGGCGCTCTTGCCGAGATCGAGGCCGGCGTCGATGATGACCTGCTCGGGCGCCACGCCGGCGTCGATCGCCCACTGGCGACGCTCGATCAAGAAGTCCCGCACGGTCGCGGTGACGTCGTCGTAGTGAGGTTCGGGGTCCGCCACACGCGGGCGCAGGCGGATGTGCGTGGCCACCACCGACGCGTGGGCGGCCGCGGCGACACTGACGTAGCGCGGGTCCGAGAATCCACTGATGTCGTTGCCGACGCGCGCCCCGGCGTCGAACGACGCGGCCGCGACCGACGCGCGCCAGGTGTCGACACTCACGGGGACGTCGAAGCGGCGCGTCAGCTCGGCGATCACCGGCACGACCCGGTCGAGCTCCTCCTGCTCCGAGACTTCCGCGCCCGGTCCGGCCTTCACGCCGCCGACGTCCAGCAGGTCGGCTCCGTCACGCACGAGTTGTTCGGCCCGGGCGAAGAAGGCGTCGAGGTCGTACGTGGCGGCGGGACCGTAGAACGAGTCGGGCGTGCGGTTCAAGATCCCCATCACCAGTGCCCGCGCGGTCACGTCGAATCGCGTGGTCCCCAGCGACACGTGGATCGGTCCGTCGGGGCGGTAGACCCTCACTAGTAGAGGCGATTGGCCAGCGCCCGACGGTAGGACACGTATCGTGGGTCACCCGGACCCAGCGCGTCGAGCAGTTCAAGCAGACTCTCCTTGGCGCTCGACTCGTTTCCCGCCTGTTCGAGCAGATGGTCGAGGGTCAAGTCGAGGTCGCCGTCAAAGGCGATACCGCTGCGTTGGAGACGAACGCGCGCGAGCACCGTCTTGGCGGGCACCGCAGAGGCGAATGGCGTCAACAGCACTTCGGCCTCGTCGAGTCGGTCCGATTGACGCAGGATCTCGCCGAGCGACACGGCCGCGTCGAGATTGGTGGGGTCGTGCTCGAGCGCGGTGCGCAACGACGCCTCGTCCCCGACGTCGATCAGTTGATCGACCAAGGTCGCGCCGGGAGCGAGTTTCTCGATGAAGTCACGAACCGCCGGCTCGGGGAGGGCGCCGACGAAGGTGTCCACGATGCGGCCCTCGCGCAGGGCGAAGACCGCCGGGATCGACTGCACCTGGAAGGCCCTCGCGATCTCGGGATTCGCGTCGACGTCGACCTTGGCCAACTCGACGGCGCCATTGGTCTCGCCGATCACCTTTTCGAGGATGGGACCCAGCGTCTTGCACGGTCCGCACCACTCCGCCCAGAGGTCCACCACCACCGGAACGCTCTTCGAGCGCTCGATCACCGCCGTGGCGAATGTTGCATCAGTCACGTCACTCACGCTGGCCAGCCTAACGGCGCCGCCGGTGCGCGGAGTTGGTCGGCGCGCACTGTTAGCCTCGGCCCATATGGGCACGATCGCGCCGGGAATCGATGAGTTCAAGGTGACCGAGTGGATGGTGGCGAACGTCGACGTGGTCGCGCCGCTCGCGTTTGAACTCGTCGCCGGCGGACGCTCGAACCTCACCTTTCGGGTTCGTGACGCGCGAGGGCGTTCGCTCGCCCTGCGCCGCCCGCCGACGAGCCACGTCCTGCCGACCGCGCACGACATGGTGCGCGAGCACACCCTGCTCTCGGCGCTCTTCCCCCTCGGGGTCCCGGTCCCCCGACCGCTCGGGCTCTGCACGGACGAGGCGGTCAACGAACGCCCGTTCTACGTGATGGAGTACGTCGAGGGTGCGATCATCCGCGACCGACAACAGGCCGAGGGGACCCTCGAGCCCGAGGTGCGATCAGTGATCGGGTCCAACATGGCCGGCACGCTCGCGGCGCTGCACGACGTGGACCCCGTCGCAGCGGGCCTGGGCGACTTCGCGCGCCACGACGGTTACATCGATCGCCAGCTGCGGCGCTGGCGCTCCCAGTACGAACTCGCCCACGTCGAGGGCGTGGACCACGGTGGCATCGTCGAGACCGTCGGCGACCAGCTGAGCACATCGATTCCGATCCAACAGCGCGTCTCGGTCGTGCACGGCGACTACCGGCTCGAGAACACGGTGCTGGACGAGCGGGGCCGGGTGCGGGCGATCCTCGACTGGGAGATCTCCACCTTGGGCGATCCGATGGCCGACCTCGGCTTCATGCTGTGCTACTGGACCGAGCCGGGTGACCCGACGGCCAACATGGTCGGGGCCGGCCCGACGACCGCGCCGGGATTCGAAAGTCGCGAACAAGTCCTCAAGGCGTACGCCAGCCACTCGGATCTCGATGTCAGCCACGTCGCCTACTATCAAGCGTTCGGGTACTGGAAGTTGGCCTGCATCCTCCAGGGGGTCTTGGCCCGCTACCGTGCCGGGGCGACCGCGGGAGACCGCGGGAGCACCGACGAGTTCCCGGGGCATATCGCCATGCTGGCTGAAACGGCGAAACAGACTTTGGAGCAACACTGATGGACGACGAGATCTACGACCGGATCATCTTCTTGGCCGACCCCGAGCTCAACGAGCCGGTGCTGGTGATCGCGCTCGAGGGGTGGATCGACGCCGGACTCGGGGCGACCAACGCCATCGGTGCGCTCCTCGACACGATCCCCACCGAAGTGCTGGCCACCTTCGACACCGAGTACTTCATCGACCAGCGGGCCCGGCGCCCCATCGCGCGCATCGTCGACGGCATCACGACCGAGTTGACCTGGCCGGAGATCCAATTGCGCTACGGACGAGACGGCGACGGCGCCGACATCTTGTTCCTCATCGGTCCCGAGCCCGACTTTCACTGGAGCGACTTCGTCGACATCGTCACCGACGCCGCCGGACGCTTCGACGTCCGACTCGTCGTCGGCCTCGGGGCGTTCCCGGCACCGACCCCGCACACTCGTCCGGTGCGCGTCATCGGGACCGCCCCGGCGCCCAGCGCCCACCTGCTCGCGGTCATCGGATCGGTGAGCGGCGAGTTGGAGGTGCCCGCCGGCATCAACTCGGCCCTGGAGCTCGGCTTCGCCGAGGTGGACATGGACATCGTGACGTTGTGGGCGCGCGTGCCCCACTACATCGCGTCGATGCCCTACCCGCAGGCGTCGGCCGCGCTCATCGAGGGGCTGGCCCGCACCGCCGGACTCACTCTCGACGCGAGCCACCTGCGCGCGTCGGCCGACGAGGCCCGCAAGCGCGTCGACGACCTCGTGACGAACAACCCCGAACACAGTTCGATGGTCACCCAGCTCGAAGAGGCCGTCGACGAGGTGGAGGGGCCGTCGGTGAGCGACGAGGTGCCCACCGGCGATGAGCTGGCGGCCGAACTTGAGCGGTTCTTGCGCGGCGAGGCGAACTAGGCGCTGACCCCGCCGGCCGATCAGTCGTCGGAGGCCGCGATGACGTCGCCCTCTTCGATGCGCAGACCCAGCCCCAACGCGTAGCCCTCGAGGAAGAGCGCACATTCGACCTGGCGGGGGTGGCGATTGGCGATGTCGTGGAAGCGGCCTGAGTGGTCCGCCTCGTGAAGGTGCGCCAGTTCGTGCACCAGGACCGCATCGATCACCCATTCGGGACACTGGCGGAGTCGGCTCGACACCCTGATCTCACGCGTCGCGGGCGAGCACGACGCCCAACGGTTCTGTTGGTTCTTCACCCACCGCACCGAGCTGGGCGTGACCCCGTCGTTGTAGCGCTCGGCCAGGACCGCACATCGTTCCTCGAGCGACGCGTCGCCCGCGGCGTTCTGCGGGCGCTGGGTCATGAGCCGTTCGACGAGGTCGTCGACGAACGTGGCTCGCTCGCGCCCCTTCACCCGTTCGGGGATCTGGACGATGATCCGGCTCCCCGACCAGTGGGCCGCGCCCGTCTTCTTTCGCCGTGACGACGCGCGCACCTCGACCTCGGGGCGGTCGAACCTCGGCGGGATGACCGTGATGGACGTCTGCTTGTCGTGGCCGGCGTGCTTGGCCATCAGACGATGATGTTGACCAGCCGCGGTGGTCGCGAGACGATCCTCGCGGGCGTCGCGCCGGCGAGGACCGCGCTGATCTGCGCGTCCTCGAGTGCCTCGGTGATCGCGTCGGCCATGGAGATGTCAGGCGGCACCTCCAGCCGCGCTCGGACCTTGCCGTTGACCTGGATCACCATCGTCACGGTGTTGGCCGTGAGCATCTCGGGGTCGGCGACCGGCCACGGCTGCTGGTGCACGCTGTCGCGGTCCTCG
>Ga0075017_100001616_pt1 | contig 13912 bp, 11 predicted proteins | sample AleBraG_ABR_2012_FD_71475 | JGI IMG/M metagenome (GOLD analysis project Ga0075017, IMG submission 71475) | Freshwater sediment microbial communities in response to fracking from Pennsylvania, USA - Alex Branch Run_MetaG_ABR_2012 | ecosystem: Environmental > Aquatic > Freshwater > Creek >... | reverse complement strand
AAGCCAAATCCACCGCTCGCCGCCAGTCGCCAACCCACCGATCGGACGGTGGCTTTGGTGACAGTGTCGGCGCCACGACTTGCGAGCGCCTGCGTCACGATGCCGCCCAGCACTGCCGCACCACTTGCTACCGCAAATCGTCCGACGGCTTCATCTTCGTTTGCTGGCTTGCCCGCTAACCGCCAGGCCAAAGACTCGAGCCCGGTGAGAGTGGTGACTGTCAGGTCGTACGTGATCGCGGCCGTGACTGCAGAGGCGATGGCCTGATCGCCGGAACTTCGGGGTTGCAGGCCGCGACTGAAGGTCTGCCCGATGCTGGCAGCCGCGGCAACCGCAGCCGTCCGCTCGGCGAACGAGCTACCAGGCGTTGCGCGCAGGGCGCCCCACCAACGCCGCACCGCGCGCCTTGGGTCGAGGGCCGTTGCACGCGACATCCGTCAGCCACGCCCTTCCGTCGAATTCGCACCTGTTTTAGGCACGAGTGCTTTGGTCCTTGCCGAGCGGGTCTTATTGGCCCTTGCCGCTGCTGCTGCCCGGCCCTGACCCTGGCATGAGAGGAAGCATGGGAGCAAGTGCGGACGAGGAGCGCCCAGTGGCTGAAGCGGCGGCAAGCGTGGTTCCGTCGATCCCGCCTGTGGTCGTCGGAGTCGGCGACGAAAACTCCCTCACGGCGGTCAACTGGGCCGCTACCGAAGCCGTCCGCCGGGGTGTCGACCTCGTAGCCGTCCACGTCGTCAACGAAGCGCAGCGTTGGAGCCTCAACCGCACGGCGCACTCTCGGGTCACCGGCATCGACAGCGGCACATCCGAGGCTCGCTCCGCTCGCAAGTTGCTCACCAAAGTGGCGGAAAGCCTGGCAACGTCACACCCTGAACTGATCGTCCGCACGCAACTTGTTGCCGGCGACGTCGCGCCTGTCATGGGCGCGTTGTCCGAGCGATCGACGCTCATCGTCATCGGCGGAAAGCGCCAAGCCCTCGGACGCGCGGGCCACCTGGCCGGCGTCCTCGGTGGTCATGGCCGGGCTCCCCTCGTCGTCGTTCACTCCGACGACACCGAGCAGTCGGGTCCCGTGATCGTCGGAATCGACATGGGACCCGAAGCCAAAGCCGCCCTCGACGTCGCATTCGATCAGGCGGCCAGGCGAAACGTTCCGTTGCACGTCATCCACGCTGTGCAACGGCCAGTCGCCGAGCCTTCGACTGGGCTGCTCGTCCCTGTCAGCGATGTGTACGCCACTGAAGCCAGCATTACTCACTCGTTGGTCACTGGTTGGCACGAGCAATACCCGAAGGTCGAAGTCGTCGAGCGGACGCAAGAAGGCGCGGCCGCCCAAGCACTCATTGACGCCGCATCTAACGCGTCAATGATCGTTGTCGGCTCCCACGGCCGCGGCACTCTGGCCGCCCTGTTACTTGGCTCGGTGTCGCGAACGCTCGTCGGACGCGCCCCGTGCCCGGTCATCGTCGTTCCGTCGCCCTGACCACACGAACTGACCGGCTCCGACACCCCTAGAGTTGGGCGCGTGACCGATCGCGCTGCTGACCGACTCGTCTGGGTCGATTGTGAAATGACGGGGCTCGACCCAACGATTGATGAGTTGGTCGAGGTCGCCGTCGTCGTCACCGATTCCGAATTGGTTGAACTAGACGAGGGCTGCTCGGTCGTCATCAAGCCGTCCGACGCGGCGTTCGCGAACATGAACGACTTCGTCGTCGGCCTGCACACCGCGTCAGGACTGCTCACCGAGATTCCGTCCGGAGTCGACTTGGCGACGGCGCAGCAACAAGTACTGGCCTACATCCAGCAGCACATCCCAGTGCCACGCAAAGCACCGCTTGCAGGGTCGAGCGTGTACGTCGATCGCGGATTCCTTGCCAAGTACATGCCAGACGTAGACGAGTACTTGCACTATCGCGTCGTCGACGTATCGAGTTTCAAAGAACTCATTCGGCGCTGGTATCCGCGCGTGTACTTCGCCGCACCTGAAAAGCGCGGTAACCACCGCGCGATGGCAGACATCCGCGAAAGTATCGCCGAGATGCGGTACTACCGCGCTGCCGTCATGGTCTCGGGCTCCGGCCCTGGGAAGTCAGAAGCCCAGAACCTGGCGGCTGAGCACGTCGTCGATCACGGCACGACGGCGGTCGCGGACGCTTGACCCAGCGGACGGCTGACCGCTGCCGTCCCGTTAGACTTGAGTCAGCCGAGACGTCATCGCGTCGACGCGCACGGTGGGTGTAGCTCAGCTGGTAGAGCACCTGGTTGTGGTCCAGGTGGTCGCGGGTTCAAGTCCCGTCACTCACCCCAATGATGAAGGCCCAGGATGCTTCCTGGGCCTTCATCATTTGTCTTGAAACACAGTCGGGACTTGGGAGGACGTCGGCGTGAGACGGCCGACGGCTCCCGTCATTCACCCCAATCTCACCGGCACGTTGCCCGCTCAGAAACTGAGGTCCGGTCCGGACTGGGCGTTCGCTCCTTCGCATCGCGGCAAGGAACCCGCCCTGAGACGAGCAACTTCTGCGACACCACTCGCTCGTCCGTTCAACGTGACGTCGATGCTCACGGCACAGCTGCGTGGCGAGGGATCACGCCGTATGCGGAGCCGTGTACTTGATCTTGCGCCAACCACCGGCACGGTTGTTCGCGATGATCTGACGGAGCATCACGAGCAGTGCATGCCTGTTGATGTTGTCACCTTCTCGGAATGCGATGGTTCGCGCAGTCGTATTGTCGTGGCCGCCTGTGATGAGAGCGGCGGGGTCGGGCACGATCGCACCGTCGTAGAGGAACAGGTTCACGTGCTCCTTGGCAGCGAGAAGTGCGCAGACGTTGCCCATCAACGTGAAGTACGGACGATTCGTCCGCTTGATGGTCTCGACCACATCTGGATCGGCTTCGTGAACTAGGGCACGAAGGTCGCGGCAGATCGATGATTGCCAGTCGGGCAAAGCCGCGATGTAGGCATCCACCCGCGGATCGGCCTGATACGTCACTTCGCCATCCAAGCACCGCTAAGTCTGTGCGGCCGGGCCAAGTCAGAACGGCCCGGCGTCACAATTCGTCGCCCACCACTTCGCTCGCCCAGGAGGCGCATTGGATGTCGGGTGTGCTCGATGTTGTTTGCCAGCGGCATAGGCCAAGCGCGGAGTCTGCCACTCTCGGTCGACCCATGGCTCGGGCTAAAGCCCGGATTGGTGAACGATCACCGCGGAGCTGTTCAGGTCGAAGTCCCCAACGCCAGCGCTTAAAGGTGGGACTGCTGAGTTACCCCTTGCACCCCCTTTCCCAGAGCACGGCTCGAGACTCCGCGCGATGAGGCAGAGCAGGTGCCTGCTCAGCAGGTACGCGATCAGGTGTGGGACAGCGACCTAGGCGAGGTTCAGGGGCTGATGGCTCCCAGCACTCACCTCAATGCGAGACGGTCGGCATCGCTGCTGGTGCTGTTGCAACTAATTGGCAGTGGCTTCGAGGCGTCCGACAGGTGACCGCCGAGTGTCATAGAGTCCGCACAACGGCACTGCTGTGCCGCTCCCGCCACGTTGCAAGGAAGTCATAGTAGACATGAAGCTGAAGGCATTGTCGCTGCTGATACCAGCAGTACTCCTCCTCGCAGCATGTTCGTCCGGCAGCTCGACTAGTGCCTCGCAATCGCCGCAGAAGACGTCAGCCGTCGTCGCCGAACCGGCGAACGCCCCGGCCTACTACATCTTCCCGTTGACACCGTTGAACAACTACAACGGCCTGAATGACTCGTACTTCCAGTACCTCATCTACCGACCCGTCTACTGGATCGGTGACCATGGCAAGGTTCGCATCAACGACACGATCTCACTTGCAGATAAGCCGACGTATACGAATGGTGGCAAGACGGCTGTCGTGAAGTTGCGTAACTACAAATGGTCGGACGGAACTCCGATCACAAGTCGTGACGTGCTGTTCTTCTGGAACTTGCTCAAGGTGGCCAAGAACAACTGGGCGGGTTACGTCCCCGGTGAGTTCCCCGACAACGTCACTAGCGTGACGACCCCTGATGCCCAGACCATCGACTTCACTTTCAATAAGGTCTACAACCCAGACTGGATCTTGTACAACGAGTTGAGCCAACTTTCACCGATGCCGCAGCACGTGTGGGATATCAGCGCCGCAGGGCAAAAACCATCGAACCTGGACGAAACTCCGGCCGGCGCAAAGGCTGTCTACAACTACCTCATCAAGCAGGGCAATGACGCTGGAACGTACGCGACGAACCCGCTGTGGAAGGTAGTGAGTGGTCCTTGGAAGGTGCAGAGTTTTGCAAACGGCAACGAGGTTACCTTTGTCGCCAACCCCAACTACTCCGGTCCAATCAAGCCCACGCTGAAGACGGTGACACTCGCCCCGTTTACGAGTGACACAGCCGAGTTCAACGTGTTGGCAGCCAATGGCAACATCGACTACGGCTACGTTCCACCGCAAGAGGGCTCACAGATCAGTCGCATCAACGGTCTCGGATTTACGACGACCCGTGCTACGACCTGGTCGATCAACTACATGGTCCCGAACTTCAACAACCCGACGGTCGGACCGATTCTGCAACAGCTGTACGTCCGACAGGCTCTTGAACACTTGATCGATCAAAACGGTTGGATTAAGGGCCCGCTGAGTGGGTTCGGACGGCCGACCTACGGCCCCGTGCCGACGTTCCCAGACAACCCGTTCGTCGACGCCCAAAACAAGTCAAACGCCTTCCCGTTTAGTGTTAGCCAAGCCTCGGCATTGCTCACTCAAAATGGCTGGACGGTCAAGGCGAACGGAACGACCACCTGCTCTCACCCGGGTACTGGAGCAGGTCAGTGTGGCAAGGGCATCGCGAACGGTGCGCCGCTGACGTTCAAGGTTGAGTACGCAAGCGGGCTCGGAGCACTCGACAATGCAATGCAGGCGGAGAAGTCCATCTTTTCGGAGGTGGGAATCACCCTGAACCTTATTCCCGAACCGCTGAACACGGTCAATGCAAATGAAGTGAAGTGCACATCGAACCAGAAATCATGCTCGTGGCAGTTGGTGCAGGGCGACCTAGCCTGGACCTTCCAGCCGAACTATTACCCGGAAGGGTCGTTAATGTTCGGCACAAATGGCTGCTGCAATGCGGGTTCCTACAATGACGCCCGCGCGAATGAGTTGATCGCCGCAACGCACACGAGCACCTCGCCCTCTGCCATGGTCACGTATCAGGACTACTTGCAAAAACAGTTGCCAGTACTCTGGACGCCGAAGGCTGAATCGATCACCGCCGTTCGCAGTTCGCTAACCGGCACCCAACCCGACGATCCGTTCAGCAACTTGTACCCCGAGGAGTGGCGTTGGAAATAACGCCGCAGCTTTACCCCTAGGGGTCACGTCCGACCAGACCTGACCGGAAGGCGCGATGACAGGCTTCCTGGTGCGACGTGCATTGCAGGCGGTCTTTGTGCTCATTGTCGTTACCGTCGTCGTATTCCTACTGCTGCATGCGCTACCCGAGGGTCCAGCGCGGGCCATTCTTGGACCGCGCGCAACGCCTGCGATGCTTCAGGCCTTCAACCACGCAAATGGATTCGACCGACCTCTGCCCGTTCAGTATTTTCGTTGGCTCGTCCGCGTGCTGCACGGCGACCTCGGATTCTCATACAAGCGAAATGACTCGGTAACCCATCTGCTCGCCACCGCCGTCCCGCGGACCTTGCTTCTTGTTGGGCTCAGCACCGTGCTCGCAGTTCTAGTCGCTGTTCCAGTTGGCCTCTTACAAGGTGCGCGACGCAACTCAGCCGTCGATCACACCTTGACCGCTGTGACCTTCACGCTGTACTCGATGCCTGCGTTCTGGTTGGGTCTACTTTTGGTCGATGTCTTTGCCGTGCGGCTTCACTGGTTGCCACCGGAAGCGCCGTCAGGCGGAATCGTCGACATCTTGTTGCACCCGAGCGGACTAATTCTCCCTGTGGTGACGCTTGCACTTGTCACACTCGCGTCATTCAGTCGGTACGTCCGCGCATCAACTGTCGAGCAACTTGAACAAGATTACGTCCGGACGGCGCGAGCAAAGGGCTTGCCACCTAATCAAGTGGTGCGTTACCACGTCCTTCGAAACGCTTTGTCGCCGGTCGTAAGCCTGCTGGGTCTCAGCCTGCCCTGGATCCTTGGCGGATCCCTCGTCGTGGAAGCGGTCTTCAACTTTCCGGGTACCGGCTTCCTCTTCTGGAACGCCGCTCAAGGTCAGGACTATCCCGTCATGTTGGGAATCGTCCTCGTCGTCGCGGTCGGAACAGTCATCGGCTCGTTGCTTGCTGACCTCGGTTACGCGGCGCTCGACCCGAGGCTTCGCGATGAGGTGGGCCAGTCGTGAGCACTCCGACGCAAAGCCCGCGACGCGCGCGGATCGCGGACGCAACTGCCGCCTTCTTCGACAACAGGTTGGCGACCATCGGCTTGGTCGTCTTGGTGCTTGTCACACTGTTCTGCTTTGTCGGACCACTGATTTGGCACACCGATCAGGTTCACACCAACTTGTTCGGCGCCCTGCAACCTCCCGGAAGGGAGCATCCGCTCGGGACTGATGATCTCGGACGTGACGTACTCGGTCGTCTCATGGTGGGTGGCCGAATTTCGTTAATCGTCGGCGTCATTGCCGCCGTCGTCGCCACAACCGTCGGCGCCCTATACGGGTCACTCGCAGGTTATGCGGGCGGGACGATTGACGCGGCGATGATGCGCGTGGTCGACGCGATCATCTCTATCCCCACACTGTTCATCATCTTGTTCATCGCGAGCCTGGCTCCGCCCACAGTGACAACACTTATCGTCGCCATCACGGTCACGTCGTGGTTGGTTCCGGCGCGAATCATCAGGGGTGAGGCATTGACCTTGCGGCGCCTCGATTTCGTCCGCCTCGTGAAGACGATGGGCGGCGGGTCAGTTCGTGCTGTCACGCGGCACGTGCTACCGAACACCGTGTCGACAATGGCTGTCAACGCGACCTTCCAGGTGGCGGACGCCATCTTGTTGATCGCGACTTTGAGTTTCCTCGGGCTGGGGCCGCGTCCGCCTGCTGCGAACTGGGGTGGCATGTTGTCGGGCGGCCTTCAATACGAGTACAGCGGCTACTGGTGGATGATCTATCCGGCCGGCATCGCCATCATCGTCACAGTCATGTCCATCAACCTCGTTGGTGACGGATTGCGGGACGCGCTAAGTCCCAAGTCGGCGTCTTAGTCGATTGGGGTCGCAGCTGCCAATGGATGTAAGCAGGCGACCTTGCGATCACCATCATTGGTCGCAGTCAAAAGTGGATCGGTCGTCCGGCAATCATCCCGGACCACCGGACAGCGGCCGGCGAACGCACAGCCAAGTGGAAGGTCGACGGCGGACGGCACATCGCCCTTCGGAGCTACGAGTGCTGAGCGAGCAGTCGGATCGGGACCGGGAAAGGCCGCCACAAGTGCGGCGGAATATGGATGCGTGGGTCGCTGAATGACGTCGTCCGTCGCGCCGAATTCGACGATGCGCCCCAGATACATCACCGCAACCTGACTAGTAATGCCACGCACCACGGCCAGGTCGTGCGAGATGATGACCAGTGCCAGAGATCGCCGCCGTTGAATGTCACGCAGTAGCGACAGGACCTGGGCGCGGACACTGACGTCCAATGCCGACACGGGTTCGTCGGCCACCAGCACGTTGGGTTCGAGGGCCAGTGCGCGTGCGGTAACCACGCGTTGTCGTTGGCCGCCACTGATTTGATGCGGAAACCGACCCGCAATGTCTGGCTCTAGCCCTACCTCAGTTAGGAGGTCGAGGACCCGCTTCCTGCGCTCGTCCGCAGTGCCGCGACGGTGGATGACGAGTGGCTCGGCCACACTCTCTCCGATCGTCACCCGCGGATCTAGCGCGGCTGCGGCGTCTTGGGGGATTAACTGGATCCGAGAGGTGTGAGCGCGCCGCTCCGTGCGACTGCCTGATTGGAGCGACTCACCCGCGATTCGGACGGTTCCAGAGTCTGGACGTTCCAGCCCGACCGCCATTCGGGCCAGTGTGGACTTTCCGCAACCGCTTTCGCCGACAATCGCCACACTCGCACCAGGCGCAATGGCAAGCGACACTCCACGGACGGCTTGCAATCTGCGACCGCGTCCGAAATTCCCGCCGGCTCGAAAGGTCCGCGTGACGTCGGAGTATTCAAGGATCGGTTCAGCCATCGGTGCCGACAGGGTTGTAGCAAGCGAGCATCCGCCCGGCGGCCTCTTCAAGAAGCGGGGCCGTTTTCGTGCACCGATCGAGTACTCGTTGGCAACGCGGCGCGTAGGGACAGCCTGGTTCAGGGTTTCGTGGATCGGGCAACGATCCGGGAATTCCGTTCAGAACGGCGTCCGCGGGGCCGTTGATGCGCGGTGCGCTATCGACAAGTGCGGCGGTGTAGGGGTGGCGCGGCGACTCGAAAGCCTCCAATGTCGTACACGACTCAACCGTGCGTCCGGCGTACATGACAACAACACGATCCGTGACCGCAGCGATAACTCCTAGGTCGTGGGTGATCAGTAGAACTCCCATGTCGAGTTCCTTCGCCAACCGCGCTAGCAACTGCAAGATCTGGGCCTGGATGGTCACGTCAAGTGCCGTTGTTGGCTCGTCGGCGATGAGCAATTTGGGGCGCGCAGCAATGGCCATCGCAATGGCCACTCGTTGCCGCAACCCACCAGAAAGTTCGTGCGGGTAAGAGCCGTAACGTTCGACGGGTTGCGGAAAGCCCACGTGCTCAAGCGCCTCAAGCGCTATCGGGCGCGCCTCTGATCGGCTAAGCCCGCGATGGAGACGGACGGTTTCTTCTACCTGTCGTCCGATCGTCATCGTCGGATTGAGTGAACTCAACGAGTCCTGGAACACGATGGCGGCCTCGCCGCCTCGCATTTGCGACAGACCGCTTTGATCGAGGTCTGCAACATCTAGTCCGACGACTCGCACCGTTCCACTCGTCTGCGAAACGTTGTCGGGAAGCAGCGCGAGTGCTGCCAGTGCCGTGAGAGATTTGCCGCTCCCCGACTCACCAACAAGACCGACGACTTCGCCTGCACCAACGCGTAGTCGAGCGTCGGTTACAGGCGTGAACGTTGTGCGTCGCAAACTGGCAGTGAGGACCAGGTCGTCGATTTCGAGGACAACGTCTGACACACGTTGACGGTATCAACTTGTTGCCGAGAGGACCGGGGACGCAGGGTCCCCGATACTTCCGGCCCCTCCTTTACGCTTGCGACGCAATTCAGAACCCACGAGGTGGCCGACATGAGACGGCCGACGCCCCCGTCAGTGCACGATGAGCGTCCGCGCCGAACTCGAAGACTCCGCAAACAGCTTGCTCGCGTACACGACCACCCGGGTGCGGTAAGCGCCGCGAGAGCTTGCTTTGAAGTGAATCCGGAAGGTTGCTTGGCTCACGGTCGTATGCGCAACTACTGTCCACATGCCGTTGACAAACTGCAGCACTGCAACGTTTGACCCCCTCGGCAGGCCTGGCACTATGCACGCGGCCGTGACGCCGCTTCCACGGTTCACTACGTTGCTACTCAAACTGCAATTCGGCACCAGTGTGACATTGATGGGAATGGTTACGACTGACGTCTCGAGCGCGTTCGTTGCCAAGACTCTCGCTGTCACCATCGTGAATGAGTCGGCGCCGTACACGTACGAGAAGCGACCGTTTGCGTCCGTCCGCACGACTTTGATGAGGTTGTGCCCCGAGGCTGCGCGGAAGGCAAGCGCAACTGGTGTTTGTGCGATCGGCGCCGAATCTGCAGATGTTACTGCCGTTCCGCGCACCATAACCTGCTCACCACGACGTACCACGGCGTCGGCGCGCAACCCGACGCGAGTCGGAATCAAGACATCCAACGACACGGGTGTGCTCGCGGCTACGGCGCCACCCTGGGTTCGTACCGATGCCAACACTTTATGGACGCCGCTCAAGCCTGCGGTGTTCCACGTGAAGGTGGCGTTGCACGGCCCGTGACCGATATCGGCCGGGCATACGAGCTGCCCTAGCAGCATCTTGTCGGCGTAAAAGTTGATCGTCGAAGGTGAGTCCGAAACCGACAGGTCAGTAGATGCAGTTGCATTGAGGTAGACGAGCCCAATTTCGCGGACTGCGTTGAGAGTAACCGTGGGAGGCGGGTTGTTCACCGTGACAGAGTCCGGCTGACTCGTCGCAGTCACGCCGTTCCGCGTGACGACGGACGCGGTGAGAACGTGATTGCCCCGCAATCCGGTGGCATCCCAAGCGAACCCGGCGTTGCACGTCCGACCGCTCGTGACGTAGTTACACAAGAACGTGCCCGCCTGAACGCCGTCGACGAATAGCGTGACGGACTTCGGGTAGTCGGTTTGTGACGGGTCGGTGGTCGCGGTCACGCTGACGTTTGTGTGACCCGCCACCGATCCGCCATTTGCCGGCACGACGACTGTGACGGTCGGCGCTGGACTGTTGACGGAAACCGTAACGGACGGACTGGTGACCGTGACGCCGTTGCCGGTGACAAGCACAGCGGTCAGGACGTGATCGCCCGACAGTCCGGTCGAGTCCCAGAAGAAGGACGAATTGCAAGCCTTGCCCGTGCCGGCATTCAAACAGTTGAACGAACCTAGTGATACCCCGTCTACGTAAGCCGTGAGCGTCTTCGGGTAGTCGTTCTGTGACGCGTCGACGGCGCTCGTCACCGAGATGTTGGTCGAGCCTGTGACAACGCTCGCCGCAGTCGGTGACGTCACTGTGACAACGGGTGCCGGACTAACCGCTGTAACGGTCACGGCTGCGCTGGTAATCGCAGCACCGTTCGACGTGTTCAACTTTGCCGAGAGGATGTGCGAGCCGGTGAGGCCTGTGGCATCCCAGGAGAATGCGGCATTGCATACCTTCCCCGTGTTGGCCAGTGTGCAGTCATACGTACCGGCGGACACACCGTCCACATAGAAGGTCAACTTCGATGGGTAATACGTTTGCGACGCGTCGACCGAACTCGCAACGTTGACGGTGGTTTGGCCCGACACAACGTCGCCTGAAACGGGTGAAGTGATAGCAATCGTCGGTAGCGGGTTGTCGACAGATACGTTGACAGCAGCACTGCTTGCGGTCACACCGTTTGTCGTTGTGACCGAGGCCGTCAGCACGTGGTTTCCGGACAGTCCCGATACATCCCAGGTGAATTGGGTTGAACACGACTTCGATGTCGCGACCTTCTGGCAGTCGTAAGTCGCGAGCGCCGCACCGTCCGCGTACAAGGTGATCGACTTGACATAGTCGGTCTGTGACGGATCAACCGTTCCAGTGACGCTAATAGTGGAAGGCCCGGCCAACACCGCACCGCCGGACGGTGACGTGATCGCGACCGTGGGCGCCGGGCTACTGATTGTGATGTTTGTAGGTGCACTCATGGCGCTGACACCGGAGTGAGTAGTCAAGCCGGCGGTGACGACGTGAGCGCCACTAAGTCCGGTGGCGTCCCACGAGAATGTGGCGTCGCAAACCTTGCCGGTATTGGCGAGCGTGCAGTCGTAGGTACCGATCGATTTGTTGTCGACGTATGCCGTGAGGACGTTAGGAGTGTCCGTCTGTGTAGCGTCGATCGCACTCGACACCTGGATCGAGGTCTGCCCCGACACGGTGCTGCCATCCGTCGGAGACACGATCGTCACGGTCGGGGCCGGACTGTCGGCGGTAACGTTGATGGGAGTACTCGCGACAGTGACCGACCCCGTCGTTGTCATCGAAGCAGTCAGCACGTGAACGCCCGTCAACCCCGTGGCATCCCAGTTGAAGGACCAGGAACACGTCGAACTTTGACCGGCATTTGCGCAGTTGTACGTGCCGATCGAGGTTCCGTCGACGTAGAGCGTCAACGTGTTGGGTGAATCAAGCACCGCGGGATCCGTGTTCCCGGTAACTGAAACTGAGGTCACGCCAGCGACCGTCGAGCCATCTGCCGGAGAAGTGATCGAAACGTCAGGGTACGTGGCAGCGAAGGCGGGCACCTCGAAAGTCAGTCCGCTAAGAACAAGAGCGGCCGTCGCAGTCACAACCGCTGCGACCGAGCGCCTAGACCTGGCGCTTCGCCCACGTCGAACGCCTCGTCCGCTATCGAAGCTGCTCATGATGTCATCCAACCTTCGCGTCGGACGCGCTTCGGGCGCGCGCTGTTCCACACTCAATGGCGACCCAGGCTTTGGGGTCGTCGACGGAGTACCTCGTCGTGCAGGCTCTTGGGCTGGTCACGTCTTAGCCACCACGATCTGGAAGGTCTTGCTCACGGACAGGGCAAAATACTTGGACTTCGGCATGAGAGCCCGGACTTCGAAGTTTCCGATACTGCCGAGGGCAATCGTGAACGTGAGGTTGGAGCCACCAGCACTGGCAACCAGCACCGTGTGCCACACCTTCTTGATTCCGAGTTGCAATTCGACCGATACCGGAGGTTTCAGTCCCTTAAGTAGAACCGGCTTGATACCCGAAATTGTGCAAGTTGTCACGAACTTGAACCCAACATGAACTGGGCTTGAGCCAACCTTGCAACTCAGCGTCGCGCCGACTTGCTGTTGGAGTGCCACGTTGGCTGCCGCGAAGGTTGACGTAGCGGCTGTCTGCACAACAATCGACTCGTTGGATGCTGGCGTGTATGCCACCGAGTAGCAGCCCTTTGCGTCTGTTGACGTCGTGAGCTTAGACGGCTGTCCAAGTAACGGCGTGATGCTAATGGCAACGTTGATCCCCGCCGCTGCGTGGCCATTTAAGGGCGAGCTCACGCAGCCTTTGAGAGTCCCAGGCGTGCCAGCGGTCGCCGGTGAGGATGGAATGAGAGTGACAACGGTCCCCGCTCGCAGCACCTTGATGTTGACAAGTCGGCTGCCTGCGCTACGGCCCTTGATCGAGTGCATCCACGACTTCAGCGAGTGACTACCTAGTCGTCCGGTCGCATTCCATATGAAGGTATGCGCGCATCCGTGAGCGGACGTGGGACTCGGACACTTGTAGAGCGCCACCTGCTTATTGTCGACGTACAGGTATAACTGCGATGGGTAATCCGACTGCGATTGGGCGGTCGCAGCCACCACGGTGATTCGAAGCGGGCCGCTGAGTGCATTGCCACCACCTGGCGATGTGATGACCACGGTCGGCGCCGGACTGTTGACCGACACCGACACTCCACTACTCGTGGAAGTGAAGTTCAAAGTCGACGTGATCGAGGCGGTGAGGACATGTGTTCCTGACCAACCTGTGGAGTCCCAGGAGAAGGTTGCGGAACACGTGTGCGTGCCCAGCGGGTTAAGGCATCGGGCGCCGCGCACTTGCTTGCCGTCGACAAACAAGGCCAACTGGGACGGGTAGTCGGACTGCAGCGAATCAGTGCTACCAACGACCGTGACCGTGAACGTGCCGGTGACCGTCGTGCCCTTAGTCGGCGAGGTGATGGCCACTGTCGGTGCTGGGTTGCGAACGATCACATAGACCACGGAGCTGGCAGATGTGGCTCCATGCACCGTCGTCACTTGAGCGGACAGCGAGTGTGACCCGCGCAATCCCGTTGTGTCCCAAGCAAAACTGGTGACGCAAGAGTGCGACGTGATGTCTGTGCACTGATATGTGCCCGCGCTATTTCCATCGACAAGGAATTGAATGTGCGCCGGATAATCCGATTGCGTTGTGTCAGTCGCCGACGAGACTGCGACGTTGACCGTGTCGGCGACGACGCTTCCGTCGGTGGGTGAGGTGATGGCGACGCTAGGCCCCGGATTGTTCACTGTCAGCGCGACCGGGTTACTCGTCGCCGTGAACCCATCAGCCGAAGTAATCGTCGCCGTCAACGTGTGCGACCCACTCAACCCCGTCGCATCCCACGTCAACGTCGTC
>Ga0075017_100001615_pt1 | contig 13913 bp, 13 predicted proteins | sample AleBraG_ABR_2012_FD_71475 | JGI IMG/M metagenome (GOLD analysis project Ga0075017, IMG submission 71475) | Freshwater sediment microbial communities in response to fracking from Pennsylvania, USA - Alex Branch Run_MetaG_ABR_2012 | ecosystem: Environmental > Aquatic > Freshwater > Creek >... | reverse complement strand
AAGATCAGCCGGGCGGCCGCACGCTGTGGAGGCGCGAATGAAGGCCATGGGAAGCACCGCGACGGGCATGAGGGCGATCGGGGAGTGCCGATGCGCGCGCTGATCTGCGGTGTGTCCGGCCAGGACGGCGCCTACCTGGCGCGCCTGCTGCTCGAGCGCGGCTATGAGGTGTACGGCACCTCCCGTGATGCCGAAGTGCGCAGCTTCAGCAACCTGAGCCGCCTGGGAATCAATGATCGTGTCAATAAGAAATCAATGGCAATCAATGACTTTAGAAGTGTATTGCAGGTTATCTCTAAAGTAATGCCGGATGAGATCTACAGCCTCGCCGGGCAGAGTTCGGTCGGGCTGTCCTTCGAGCAGCCGGTCGAGACGCTCGAGAGCATCTCGATGGGTACGCTCAATCTGCTCGAGGCCCTGCGGTTCCTGGGTCGGCCGATCCGCCTCTACAGTGCCGGTTCGAGCGAGTGCTATGGCGATACCGGGAGCGGGCGCGCCACGGAAGCCACGCCCTTCCGTCCGCGCAGCCCCTATGCGGTCGCCAAGGCGACGGCCCATGGACTGGTGGCGAACTACCGCGAGGCCTACGGCCTGCACGCCAGCACCGGCATCCTGTTCAATCATGAATCGCCGCTGCGCTCACGGCGCTTCGTCACGCGCAAGATCGTGGCGGCGGCCTGCGCCATCGCCCGCGGCAGCGGCGAGCGCCTGACCCTTGGCAACGTGGACATACACCGCGACTGGGGCTGGGCCCCCGAGTACGTGGAAGCGATGTGGCGGATGCTGCAGCAGCCCCAGGCGGATGACTACGTGATCGCGACCGGACAGGCGCATTCGCTGGCCGAATTTGCCGCCGCGGCGTTCGCCCAGGTGGGCCTGGACTGGCGGCAGTACACGGACAGTTCCCCGGCGCTGTTCCGGCCGGCCGACATTGCCCGCAGCGGCGGGGATGCCGCCAAGGCCGCCGCGGTCCTGGGCTGGCGGCCGCGGATGGCCATGCCCGACGTGGTCCAGGCCATGGTGAGCGCGGAACTCGCGGAGCTGGACGCGGCGGCGCAGGGCGGCTGAGGCGTCGCGATGTTCAGGGGTTGCGGCGGTCGCTGCCCAGTTTCCAGCGCAGCTTTTCGAGCCGGCGGCGCAGGCCCCGTGAGGCCGCGTGGGCGCCGGGCTGCTGCAGGTAATGGCGCTTGGCCGCCGCGTAGGCGTCCACCAGGGCGTCCATGCGTCCGCTGCTGCCCGCCTGGGTGGTGATGCTGGTCGGGTGCGCCAGGAAATGGGACAGCGCTTCGGGCAGGTGCGCATAGCGCGGGTAATCGAGGGTCGCGAGCAGGAACAGCAGCAGGTCCTCGCCGACGCCGGAATTCTTGCCGTACCGGCCCTGGGCACCGGGCACTTCCAGCAGCAGGTTCTTCAGGACATCGCGCCGCCGGAACAGCGCGCAGCCCGGGCTGATCGTGAGCTTCTCGCGCAGCAGGAACTGGATCATGGGTCCGATGGGCCGGATGCCCGCCGGATGCATGAGCTTGACGCGGGTGGCCCCGCCTGCGGGCTCGTGGATGCGGGTGCGCGTATACACGAAGGCCACGTCCTCGTGCAGCAGCGGCCGGGTTCGTTCGACGAAGGTCGGGTCGATCCAGTCATCGTCGTAGTTGATGTGGATCAGCGCGCCGGTGGACTGTTCGACGCCGTCGCGCCAGCAGACGATCGGTCCGCGGTCCTGCTCGCGGCGGATGTAGCGGATGGCGTCGCCATAGCGCGCGGCCACGGCAGGCGTATCGTCGCTGCTGCCATGATCGCAGACCACGACCTCGGACGGCACGGTCTGGGCGAGCGCCGTGTCGATGGCGCGCGTCACCAGGCGCGCGCGGTTGAAGGTCGGAATCACGATCGACACGCGCGGCGCGCTGCCGGCCGCGAGCGGAGCGCCGGAGCCGGTCAGGCGCACAGCAGGCTCTCGAGCCGCGACGTATCGGCGATCAGGGCGGCGGGCAGCGCGCGGTCGACGCCCCTGACCGTGATCTGCCGGCCGAGCGAGCGCGCGACGCGCAGCGCGATCTCACGGACTTCGAGGCCGGTGCCCGTGCCGATGTTGACCGTGCCCGTGGCATGGCGCGCGGCCAGGCCCAGGATCGCATCGATGACGTGGCCGGCATCCTGGATGTCGCGCACCGACGAGGGATTCTCGACCTCGAGCGCGTCGCCGTCGCGCAGCGGCGCGATGCGTGCGCGCAGGCTCGGCACCAGGTAGGGCGGCGCCTGGCGCGCGTGCGTGAAGCTGAACACGCGTCCGATGCAGTAGGGACGCCGCAGCTTCCCGTAAAGCACCGCCACCAGTCTTTCGGCGGCGAGCTTGGTTTCGCCGTAGAAGGTCGGCGGGACGGTCGGCGCCAGCTCGCTGATGCGCGCGGCCGAGGCCGTGGGCTGGTAGACGTGGCTCGAGGAGCAGTGGAACAGCCAGCAGTCGGGCTGCGTCAGCCGGAGCTGACGGCAGATGTTGAAGGTCCCGATCACGTTGGTCCCGTAGGCGAGCAGCGGATCGGCCTCCACCTGGCTGACCGGCACGAGGGCCGCGAAATGGAAGAAACGATTGAACGAGTACTTCGCGCACCACACGGCCAGCGCCCCGGTATCGTTGACGTCGCCGTCGTAGGCCTCGACGCGCAGGCCGCGCTCGCGCAGCCGTTCGCGCAGCAGGCCGCCGAGTACGCCGCTGCCGCCGGTCAATCCCACCGTGCCGCCGCGCCAGGCCGCCAGGTCTCCCGGCTCGGGAAGGAAGCCGGGGCGTTCGAACAGGCTCGCGCTCACGGTGCGCTGTCGTGCAGGCACCGCAGTATCAGTTCGACCAGCCGGTCGATCGTCGCCTCGGCCAGCGGCTTCGCGTGGCAGCCGAAGAACAGTCCGCGCTCATGCACGGTCTGCGCGCCGCTGAAGGGCCCCATGCTCAGGTCCACGTTGAAATGACGGATCGCCGGCTGCAGCGCCATGTTCCCGGACACGATGGGCCGCGTGTCCACGCCCTGCTCGAGCAGCAGCCGGGTGAAGCGCTTGTAGTCGACCGCGACCGCGGGAGCGATCAGGAACGGGAAGCCGAACCAGCAGGCATCCAGTTTGGGCGTGGCCTGCGGGAACAGCAGCTGGCCCTGCCAGTGCCGATGCCGGGTGAAGGCGTCGCGGATCCGCAGGACATTGGCGCGCCGATGCGCATTCATGTCGTTGAGCCGCGTCAGCTGCTCGATCCCGAAGGCGGCCTGGATTTCCATGGGCCGCAGGTTGTAACCGACGTTGACGAACAGGAAGCGCGGGTCGATGTGGTGATTGTCGCGCTCCAGATCCGCGCGGTTGCTCTGCTCCCGGCTCCACCCATGCGCGCGCAGGCACTTGAGCAGGTCGTAGTCTTCCTCGGAGCCGGCCAGCACCATGCCGCCCTCGATCGTGGTCATGTGATGCGAGAAATAGAAACTGAAGGTGCCGAAGGTGCCGAGCGTGCCGAGCATGCGGCCGTCGTAAGTCGAACCGAGCGATTCGCAGGTGTCTTCGATCAGCAGCAGCCCGCGGCTGTCGATCAGTTCCATGAGCGCCGGCAGGTTGGTGGAATTGCCGAGCACATGGACCATGAGCACGGCGCGGATATCGTGACGGCGCAGTGCCGCTTCGAGCGAGGGGATCGACAGGTTCAGGGTCTCGGGATCGACGTCGATCAGTACCGGCACGAGCCCGAGCTGAATCACGGGCCACAGCGACGTGGACCAGCAGACGGCCGGGACCGCGACACGGTCGCCGACCTTGAGCCGTTCGCGCCGCAGCGGATTGGTGAGCACGCTGAGCGCGAGCAGATTCGCGGAGGAGCCCGAGTTGACCATGACGGCGTGCGCAGCGCCGCACCAGGCGGCGAACTCCTGCTCGAACTGGCGCACCTTGGCGCCCATGGTCAGCTGTCCGCTGAGCAGCGTGGCGATGCAGGAAATGATTTCCTGGTTGTCGTAACTGGAATCGACCAGCGGGAAGTGCAGTTTTTCCGGTACAGGCATCGGGCGCATGCTACGTGGTGCCGGTGCCGCCGGCAATGCGGGCGCCCAGGCCTGCGAGCACCTGCAGCCCGCTGTGCGCCTGCGCGCACGGCGCCGCGTGGGCGCGCACCGACTGGCGGTAATGCGCGATGTGCCGGAGCAGCTCGTCCAGCAGACGCGGCACTTCGCTGCCGGCCGCGATGGTCAGGCCCAGCGCGCCCAGTGGCGGCGCATGCTGCAGCAGTGCGGCGCTCAGTGCGCCGGCCGGAGGCGCTCCATCCTGCCAGGCGTTGCGCGTCGTGATGCGGGCGCGCTGCGTTCCCGGCGGCAGCCGGAACAGGCAGCGCACCGGTGCATCCGCAGCCCGCGGTCCCACGATGACGATCGCCGGGGGCGGGGCCGGTCCGACGGCCGGCTGCGTTGCGCATTCGATGCGCAGGTATTCGCCGGCGGCGGCTTCCCGCCGCCACGCGCACGACAGCAGCAGCGACGCGGCGCCCGGCGCTGTCGGCACCGTGCCGTCCGCAGGCAGTGCGCCGGCGTCCAGGCCGGACGCCCGCGCCTGAGCGGCGATGCCGTCCAGGTACTGCTGATTGGTCTCCTCGATCTGCGCCGCGAGCCATCCCCCGGCCGGCACCAGCACCGGCACGCCGGCGCACAGCATCTCCAGCAGTACGCCGCTGCAGCGCGCGTAGTAGCGCGTCGAGTCATAGAGCAGCAGGCCGACGTCGGCCCCGCAGAGCAGCCGCGCGTACGCGGCGAGCGGCAGCGGAAAGGCGGCAAAATCCAGCACCGGTGCGGGCGCCGGCGCGCGGGCAGACGCCGGCGCGGGCGGGCGGGCCGGCACCGGCGTGGCCCGCGGCGAGCTGGCCGCTGCTGCCGCGTCCAGCGCGGCGACCAGCGCTTCGAGTGCGCGGCGCTGTGCGCCGCGATGCGTCTGCAGCACCAGCTGTGCGCGCCGCGGCGCAAACCAGTCGCGCCACAGCTCGCGCAGGACGTGCGGCAGCTGCCCGTAGCCTTTTTCACGGCGGCTGTGGCCGAGGCAGGCGATGCGCAGCGGCGCATCCGGAGCGTCGCCGGCCCCGGGCTCGCGCGGCCTGAACAGTTCATGCACCGGATAGGGCAGGGTCTCGAACGGAGCCACGCCGAGGCGCCGGTACTGGGACGTCAGCTGTTCGGTCGTGCAGTAGAAATGCAGGCGCTGCGGGCCGCTCTGGCGCAGCGCCTGCGCCATCGCGGTGCGCATCAGCGTGGCGCCGTGGGATTGCGCCGCGTAGTCGGGCTCGCGGCCGACGTAGATGCCGAAGTGAAACTGCAGGTGCCAGTCGCAGTCGGCGCCGATGCCGGATTTGCCGAGGAAAGCGCTGAGGCCGAGCAGGTCCAGCTCCGACACGGTGCCGACGAAGACCAGGTCACCGGCCTGCAACGCTTCGCGCTCGAACAGCCGCGCGCAGTCGCGGGAAAAATGGCGGGCCAGCCGCCGGCGGGCACGCTCACGCCACCAGTTTCGCAGCCGCGCGCGCGCCGCCTCCGCCGCTCCGGGCGTGCCGGTGGAGGCGGGGGCATCACCGGGCTGCCGGGCCTGCGTATCCAAGGTGTGGCGCGAGTAGCTCGCGTGCGCGTACAGCGCATGCACGCGCCACGCGGCGGGCAGTGCCGCGCGCTGCGCGAAGCGCCGGTTGACCGCCAGCACGGGTTCCCAGCCGCAGCGCTCGGCCGCGCTGAGCACGCTGTAGGCGTAAGGGTAGTGGTGGCCGCCCAGATCCTTCAGCGAGTGATCGATGAGAACGAACTTTGGCATGGTTTCGGATGCGATATTATCAATGTATGAGTTGCATGGATCGCAGTGCGCGCCCGCGCCAGGCAGATATTCGACGGCGCGCAGGCGCCGCCTTCGGGTTGCTGTGCCTGCTGGGCACGGCGCTCAGCGAACGCGCCGCGGCCGGCGTGAGCGCCTACCTGCCGCTCAACCTGGCGCCGGAGCTCGAATCGCGCCTCGAGCGCGCGCTGGTGCTGGCCGGCGTGCCCGCCATGACCCGGCCGATCCGCGTGGCCACGGTGCTGGCGGCGCTGCCCGATACCTGCAAGCAGGATCGGCTGCTGTGCCACGAGGTGCGGCGCGACCTGGCACCGTACCTGGCGGCGGCGGGGCTCACCGCCGTGGGGGTCGAGGTCGGCGCGGGCAAGCGCAGCACGCTGCCGCAGCCCGAGCAGCACGGCGCGCCGATGAACGCGAACTGGCAGGCCTTCGGCGAGGCCTATGCGCGCTTCGGCGATCATCTGCTCCTCAATGCCGGGGTGGTCGGCTACACGGGCCGCACCATCCCGACGGGCTCGATGCTCAGTGCCGGCTGGGATCGCCTGCAGGTGGATGTCGGGTATCGCGATCACTGGTGGTCGCCGTTCCGCCTCGGCGCCATGCTCGCCGGCACGGAGGCGCCGACCCTGCCTTCGGTGACGTTCTCCAATGTCGTGCCGCTGACGCGCGCGCATGTGAACTACGAAGTGTACCTGGCGCGCATGTCCTATTCGCGCTGCATCGCCTACATCGGTGCCAGTGCGACCTGCGGTGGCGCGCCCGGCGGCGGCGCTGTCGCCAACACCGTGTCCGGTTACCCGGAACTGTTCGGCTTTCACCTCGATATCGAGCCGGCGCCGGGCTGGTCCATCGGCATCAATCGGCTGATGCAGTTCGGCGGCGGCCCGCGCCCGCATTCGCTGAGCCTGCTCCTGAAGACGTTCCTGAATGCCAACAAATACGACAACGCCACCGGTGCGGCCGCCTTCAATAAGCAGTTCGGCAACGAGGAGTTCTCGGTCAACAGTTCGCTGACCCTGCCGACGCGCATGCCGATGTCGCTGTATATCGAGTACGGCGGCGAGGACACCTTTCACGGCAGGAACTATCGTTTCGGGAGCGGTGCCCTGGCCGCGGGGTTCTACCTGCCGCGGCTGCGGCCCGGCGTGGGACTGCGCTACGAGTACGCCGAGCGCGACAGCAACTGGTATGTGAGCAGCGTGTACCTCAATGGCCTCACCAATTATGGCGATTCGCTGGGCAGCTGGGCGGGCGACTGGCGCGTTCCCGGCGATGGCGTGGGCGGCCAGAGCCACGCGCTCGAACTCACCTGGGACCGCGACAACGGTCAGCAGCTGGACCTGCAGTACCGCGTGGCGCGCAACGGGTCCTACACGGCGGGTGAGCAAGTCCTCGGCGGGATCGTGCCCCACTACAAGACGGGCCAGGACCTGGCCCTCAGCCTGTCGCAACCCTGGCATGCGCTGCGCGTCGGGGCGAAGCTGGAAGGCGGGCGCGACGAATCCGGCAGCAGCTTCGGGCGCGTTGCGGCCTTTGCGCATTACACGGGACTGCCGGGCTCGCGTTATCGCGAGCCGCTTGCGGGAGCCGATGCTGCCACTGCGACCGCGCCCCCTGCAGGCGACACGGCCGCACAGGCCGAAGCGGCGCAGACGCGGCGCACCGTGCAGTATTTCGTCGATTTCGGCCTGTTCTCGAGCAAGCGCGACCTGGAGTACGACGCCGGCGGGCCGACCCCGCCGCTCAAGACGACGGAAGGCAGCTTTCACTTAGGATTAGGCGTGCGCCGTGCCTTCAGCCGCAGCGCCGATTTCGGCACGCGCATCGAGTTCGATAACGTCAAGGGCCGACTGTACACGGCGCTGCGCGCCATCGATTACCGGCACCATTTCGGCCCGACCTTTGCGGGCAGCCTGTTCTTCGGCGCCGCGCGCTACGACGGACCGACGCCGGCCTACGGCTGGTACGGCGGCGCGGGCGTCCAGTGGATGAACGTGTTCAGGAACTGGGACATCGGCGCGGACTACCGCAGGGGCGATCACCTGGTGCGCAACAAGGTGCTGCCGACCGATACCACGCGGCCGACGGGCTACCCCAACGCCTTCTACAACGTCACGGGCGAAACCTTCTACGTCAGCTACCGGTTCTGACGCCGCCGCCGCCGCCGCCGCCGATGCTGCCGATGCTGCCGATGCCTCAGCTGCGCCGCTGGTAGGCCTCGAGCGTGTTCTGCATCAGCATCGCGACCGTCATCGGCCCGACGCCACCCGGCACCGGCGTGATCCAGCTGGCGCGCGCCGCGGCCGCGGCGTACTCGACGTCGCCCACCAGCTTGCCATCGGGGAGGCGGTTGATCCCCACGTCGATGACGATGGCGCCGGGTTTGATCCAGGCGCCCTGGACCATGTTCGCGTGACCCACGGCCGCGACCACCAGGTCGGCGCGCCCCACGACCGCGGCGAGGTCGCGCGTGCGGCTGTGGCACACCGTCGTCGTGGCGCCCGCCATCAGCAGTTCCAGCGACATCGGGCGGCCCACGATGTTCGACTGACCGACGACGACGGCTTCCATCCCGGACAGGCCTGCACCGGTGGTCTCCAGCAGGCGCATCACGCCGTAGGGCGTGCAGGAGCGCAGCAGCGGCTCGCGCTGCGCCAGCCGGCCCAGGTTGTAGGGGTGGAACCCGTCCACGTCCTTGGCCGGGTCGATCGCTTCGATGATGGAGCGCGCGCGGATCTGGCTCGGGAGCGGGAGCTGCACCAGGATGCCGTCGATCGCCGTGTCGCGGTTGAGCAGCGAGACCACCTCGAGCAGCTCCGATTCGGCGGTGCTGGCCGGCAGGTCATGCGCGCTGGACACGATTCCCGCCTGCTCGCAGGAGCGGCGCTTGTTGCGCACGTACACCTGGGAGGCGGCGGAATCGCCGACCATGATGACGGCCAGCCCGGGCCGTCGCTTGCCCGCCTGCCCCAAGGCGTCGGTGGCGTTGCGGATGTCCGCCTTGATCTTCTCGGCCAGAGCCTTGCCGTCGATGATTTTCGCGCCCATGGGCTCACTTTCCGGGTGGATTTGGCGCTATTGTCGCATGCCTTCGGGTTACGTATGATGCGCGGCCCCGCTGGGGTGGGTTAGGATCAGGGCGGCCCGGGCAGGGACTAATCGGGGCATGGCGCAGTCTGGTAGCGCATCTGCTTTGGGAGCAGAGGGTCGCAGGTTCAAATCCTGCTGCCCCGACCATTTCAGGAGGTGCCGGGCGCCCGTAGCTCAGGTGGATAGAGCACCGGCCTTCTAAGCCGGTGGTCGCAGGTTCGAGTCCTGCCGGGCGCGCCAACGATTGCGCGAGTTGATGTCGATGGTGGACGTAGCTCAGCTGGTAGAGTCCCGGATTGTGATTCCGGCTGTCGCGGGTTCGAGTCCCGTCGTCCACCCCATTTTTGACTGGGGGCCGTTAGCTCAGTTGGTAGAGCAGGAGACTCTTAATCTCTTGGTCGAAGGTTCGACTCCTTCACGGCCCACCAAATCTATCAAGGACTTACAGCGGCCCCGAAACGGACCCGACGGGGCATCATCTGACGAATGTCCAAGGTCCCCACTCTTTCCGCTTTCGATCACCCTCAGCGCGGGCTCTCCATACACCCGTGTTTCGGCGCTGGATGCGACGGCCGCCATCCCCGAGTGCAGGGCATGGGCATAGGTCAGATCCACGATCGTCGAGCGTGAATGCCCCTTCGGGAGTCCAGCGAAAACAGAGACGAAATTGATCACTGATCCGAATGCTGTATTGGCCCCTTGGACCGCCGGCCAGCGCCTCGAGTCGATTGCGTGGCGGCGAACGCAAGGACTCCAGGGTATTTGCGGCATCCAACTGTGCCGGCTGGCGGATCGCTACATCAGCCGATCAGATTTGACAGGATTTGCCGCGAGGGCGATGGTGCCCAGCGACGTCCAAGATGCCGCCACCAGTTTCTTCTTGGTTCTTTCAACTTGGATCGTCGCCAGGACGGATTCAGGGTAGCAAGCACGGATATTCAACAAAGGCGCATTTAACAGTTGAAACCCTGGAAGCAGAGATATTGAGGCCCGTGTCCAAGTGTTTCCTTGCGCTGTCCGACATATGCATGCGGATTGTATGACGGCAGCGCAGGTCGACATGACGCGCCCGCTCGATCGCCGGTACCAAGTGCCGAAAGGAGTCGCGACGGTGGTAGTTGCCTAACGAAGTCCTTGGGGCCCGCGTTGAGCGGCCAGGCCACGCGGCACGGACCGCTCGAACGCGTCGTGAAACGGCCGCTCAGTGTTGAGGTTTGCCTCCGGTTCGGGACGCAAGCCAGTCCAGCAGCAGGAAGCTGCCTGCAAAGTAAGGGAATACGCCGTAAAGGGTGTCGCTGACAGAGTGGGCGTGTCGGTCGATGGCCGCGAAAGCCTGAATGCAGAACGCCAGCGCCACGAGCGAGGCCACCCACCCGGCCATCGAAACCGGTCGGTACAGCCATCCCCAACGACAAAACCAAAGGTGATTCATGTGATCGCTCCTCAGGAATCTGAAGATCCATCATGTTCCTGCGCATCAGGCGGACGCCGGTGCCGCTGCGCACGTGTGCCCGGCCTCACGTGAGGTCGGTGCTCCGGCCCAGCGTTCCGCAGGATGCCTTCGAACCGCTGCGACGCATGTGCAGGTGGGTCAGCGACGGTGGAGATGCCGCTCGCGCTGCGCGGCTGGCACCAGAATTTCGCCGCCTTCGGCGCCGAGCCCGAGCGGCTGCCGCAGCACGGACTCGGCAGTCTGCCCATGATCTTTCCCGGTTACCGGCATGGCGCCCTGAGCGCGAACCGGCTGCTGGATGCGTTCACCGAGACGCTCTATGACGGCAATGAAGACATGATTCTGACTCTGCACCGCGAACGCCTCAGCGCCGACCTGGTCTCCTTCAGCGGACGGTTCGCCTCCGCCCAGGCGCGCGGTGAGCTTGGCAGGCAACAGCTTTCGCCCACGCTGCTGGCGATGGTCGAGACCGCACGGCAAAGGCAGGCCGATGCGCCGCGGCGCATGCGCGAGTTCATCGCGACGATCGTCGATCGGCTGCGCGGCCAACGCGTCATGTTCTTCGGCTACTGGTCGATGCTCGTGGACCTGGCCACCGAGTGCCGGAACCTGGGCGTCCGGCGCCTGTTCCATCCGCAGAGCCTGGTGTGGTGCTCCGGGGGCACCAAGGGCAAGGTGTTTCCGCCCGATTTCAAGCAGAGCACGGCTGACACCCTCGGCGTGCGGATCCAGGAGGGCTATGGCATGTCGGAGACCGTCACCACGCAGCCGGGCTGTCCCGTCGGTAATTACCATCTGGCGCCCTACCTGATTGCCTACGTGCTCGATCCGCAGACCGGCCGGCCGTCGCCGCGCGCGGGCACGCACACCGGACGGCTGGGCGTGATGGACCTGCTGGCCATGACCTACTGGGGCGGCATCCTGACCGGCGACGAGGTGACCATTTCCTTCGGCGATGATGCGCCGTGCGCGTGCGGGCGCAAGGGCCCGTACATGCATCCGGAAATCCGGCGCTACCGCGAGCAGGAAGGGGGCGACGACAAGATCGCCTGTGCCGGAGCGCCGCAAGCCCTGGATCGTGCGCTGAACTTCCTCAAGGATCTGTAGGCGGAACCCGCCTACATCGCGCCGAAGAACGCCGTTGCGACCCGCCCCGCAACACCCGTGCAGGTTGAATTCGCAGGCTTGCGTGTTGCGGATGGTTGGCAATTATTGCTGATTACGGCCAATATTTCGTGCTTGTCTCTTGGTCGAAGGTTCGACTCCTAACACGGCCCACCAATTTCCCTAAAATTGCTTGCCTTGGCTGTTGCGTCCAAGATACGCGCCATGAAGTTTCTCGATCCGGATACCGAGACCGCGGTACGCGAGTTCCTGGCGAGGATTCCCGCCGAGGTCAGGCTGGACCGCGCCATATTGTTTGGCTCGCGCGCCCGGGGCGAGCATCGCCCTGACAGTGATGCCGATGTGGCCCTTATCCTTCACGAGCGGGGCAATGACGGTATGATGTTGATGATGCTCGCGGAACTGGCTTATTACGCGTATCTCGATACCGGGATCCTGGTGCAACTGGTTCCGATTTCCATCGAAGACTGGCGGAACCCGACTGCGTTCCCGCGGCCGGGTTTTCTGAGGAATGTGGCACGCGAAGGAATTGTGCTGTGACCAGGACGCCGTTCATTCTTGCCCTGGTTCGTAAGAGCGACAGGGCGATACACGTGTCGCGGCTCGCTTTGGACGCCGGCGACAACGATAGCGCAGTGAGTCGGTCCTACTACGCCATGTTCGATATCGCGCGAGCCGCGCTGCTTCGTGCCGGCCTGGCTGAAGACAAGTTACCTCGGACGCACAACCAGGAAGGCGCGGTTCCGCGGGTGCTGCTCGTGACCCGTCGGTCGTGACTCCGATCCCTATGCGGCCCACCAATTCAAGGACTTGGAGCGGCTTAAGCCCCGCCCGCGTGCGTCTCCAGAAGCGTGCTCGCCCCCTCTTGTCACCGAGCATAACCCCCATAAATTTCTGGATCCGGAAGCCGAGGCTATCGTCCGATTGTTCCGCCATCGGCATCCGGCTGAAATGAAGATCGAAACGACTTGTCGGAGAGTGCCTTTGGCGACTGAACTTCTCACGGTCGGGTCCGTATCGGCCGTCGGTCTCGCCTCTGGGCTGACGTTGGGCACATCGGTTCCGCCGCCAAATTGAGTATTCAACGCATTCCCGGGGCCGGCGGCGTCACCCTGACCGCCGACGTCGGCGGCGATCCGGCTGCGCCCGCCGTGCTGCTGCTCCACGGCGGCGGCCAGACGCGCCATTCCTGGGGACGCCTGATGCGCGAACTGCTGGCGCAGGGGTACCACGTGATCAACCTCGATGCGCGCGGTCACGGCGACAGCGACTGGGCGCCCGACGGGTGTTATACGCTGGATGCTCTGGCCGGCGACCTGAAGGCCGTGATCGACACGTTGCCGCAGCCTCCGGCCCTGGTCGGCGCGTCGATGGGCGGTGCCACCTCGCTTTACCTGGTCGGCAACAGTCCCGCGCCCATCGCCTCGGCGCTGGTGCTCGTGGACATCGTGCCGACGGTCGATCCGGAAGGCGCCCGGCGGATCCAGTCCTTCATGCGCGGCGCTCCGCGGGGCTTTGCGACGGTGGATGAAGCCGCGGACGCGGTGGCCGCCTACAACCCCCATCGGCCGCGTCCCCGCGACCCCTCCGGACTGATGAAGAACCTGCGGTGGCGCGCGGATGGCCGCCTGCACTGGCACTGGGATCCGGTGTTCATCGCGGGGCGCAAGGGCGCGGAGCCGCCGCAGTTCGCCGACCCGCTGCTCAAGGCCTGCGCGGGAGTGCGCTGCCCGACGCTGCTGGTGCGCGGCCTGCAAAGCGACATCGTCAACGAAGCCGGCGTGGCCGAGTTCCGCCAGCGCTTGCCCAGCGCCGAGGTCTTCGATGTCCGCGGCGCCGGCCACATGGTCGCCGGCGACCGGAATGACGAATTCAACGGTGCCGTGACGGCATTCCTGGCGCGTCATGCCCCGCCGCGCTGAGCGGCGCTAACGCATGCGCGGCGGCGCGCCGCGACGCAGGATCACGCGCGGCAGGTGCGGGAAGCGGGTGCGTTCCAGCCGCGCGCGCTCGAGGGTCGAGTCCGTGCGGTAGATCAGGTCCGGATGGCTGGCCGAGTAGCGGCGGCGCAGCTCCGACTCGAATTCCGCCACCGAGATCGGCAGGCGCAGGTCGCCGTTCACGTCGGCCGCGGCGATGCCCTGCAGATCGCAGGCGCACTGGATCACCAGTCGGGCGCGGCGTTCCGCGACCGAGAGCCTGCCCGGAACGCCAACCGGGCCATTCGGACCGTGCGGCGGGACGGAAACGGCGCGCCCGTTGAGGGAGGCGGCGGGTTCGCTCAGATTCACGGGTTCATTACCTGTTGAAGCCTGTCACTCGAGGCCGGCTGGCCGGAGCGCAGTTAAACGGATCGAAGCTTAACCACCGCTGAATCCTGGAGGTGCAGCGCCATGACCGCCCATGCGTGGCCGATGCG
>Ga0075017_100001614_pt1 | contig 13919 bp, 9 predicted proteins | sample AleBraG_ABR_2012_FD_71475 | JGI IMG/M metagenome (GOLD analysis project Ga0075017, IMG submission 71475) | Freshwater sediment microbial communities in response to fracking from Pennsylvania, USA - Alex Branch Run_MetaG_ABR_2012 | ecosystem: Environmental > Aquatic > Freshwater > Creek >... | reverse complement strand
GCCAAAATCTATTCATTGATTGGCAGCGAGAAACCGCGTGTCTTTGCCGAAATTGCCGGCCTGGAAATCCACGCGTTGGCCATCGATTCGCACGATCGCGTGTACGCCGCGGTCTTGCCCGACGCCAAGATCTACCGCATTGAAAACGGCAAACCCCAGCTATTCTTCGACGCCAAGTGTAAATACATCTGGGCGATGACGTTTGATAAAAGCGGCAACCTGTTTGTCGCCACTGGTGATGCGGGCTTGATTTACAAAGTCGCTCCCGATGGCGTAGGCGCCAAGTTCTTCGATACTGAAGAAGCGCATGCCCGCTCCATGATCATTGATGGCGATGGCAACTTGATCATTGGTACCGAACCGAGCGGTCTCGTTCTGCGTGTCACACCCGCAGGCAAAGGCTTTGTGCTTTATCAAACGAACAAGCGCGAAGTGACGGCCCTGGCTGAACGCAAAGGCATCATTTACGCCGCTGCCGTTGGCAATAAGACCGCAGGCGGATTGGTTCCCGCCACTGCCCAGGCTCCCGCTCCCGCGCCAGCGTCACCCACCCCGACTCCCGGCGCAACAGTCCATGCCATTGCCGCCCCTGCTGCTTTGCCGCCTCCGGTCAACTCACTCAGTGCATCGTTTTCCGGTGGCACTGAGGTCTACCGAATTCAGCAAGATGGTTTCACGGAAAAGATCTGGACTTCCGCTACGGACGTAGCGTACGCTCTCGCCTTCGATTCCGAAGCGCGGCTCATCGTTGGCACAGGTAATAAGGGTGTCATTCACCGTCTTGACTCCGACCAGTTCACGACCATCCTTCTGAACACGCCGCCCACCCAAGTCACGTCATTTCTCCAAGGTAAGAACGGCGTCATCTACGCCACCACCGGCAACGTAGGCAACCTCTACGCCATCGGCCCTGGCCTTGAGGGTTCGGGCACCTATGAAAGCGAGGTTCTCGATGCTACCGAATTTGCCACTTGGGGCAAAGTGCATCTCCGCTCAGCCAATCACGGCGGATCTCTGAGTTTTGAAACTCGCAGCGGTAACGTCAACCACCCCGAAAGCAACTGGACGCCGTGGACCAAAATTGACGTCGCTGAACTGGGCGGTCAGATCCATTCTCAACCCGCCCGCTATCTGCAGTACCGTTTGACGATCGCTAAATCAAGCTCAGGTGAATCGCCTGAACTCAGCGCCATCGATATCGCATTCCTGCCTAAGAACGTCGCGCCCAAAGTGTCGCAGATCGAAGTTGCGCCGTTCAATTACCGCCAGGCACCCAGCAATCAGTCGTTGGAACGGTCTGTACAACCCTCGGGCTCGCCCAGCACTATCACTCTGCCATCCGTTGGCCAGAAGCGCCCTTCCACCAATATCGAAGCGAGCAGCGGTGGCGCCGCCACACTGCAATACAGCAAAGGCTTTGAGACCATTCGCTGGAACGCTACCGACCCCAATGGCGATCAACTCAACTTCAAAGTGGAACTGCGGGCCGCGGGTGAAAGCGTTTGGCGCACCCTGAAAGACAAGCTTCTCGATCATTACTTCTCGTTCGATTCGGCGTCATTCCCCGATGGAAAATATCAGGTTCGCGTCACTGCCAGCGATGCGCCCAGTAACACTCCCTCCGCTGTTCTGACCAGTTCTCTGGAGAGCGAGACGTTCACAATCGACAACACTCCCCCCGTCATCACAGTCACGTCTTCCGATGCGAAATCGATCAAGTTCAATGCTAAAGACGCCCTGAGTTGGATTGATAAAACCGAATACTCAATCGATGGTGGCGAATGGATCACTCTACGGCCGGAGAATTTGGTCACTGACTCACAATCGCTCGATTACACTCTTTCCGCCAACCCGGGCCAATTAGTTTCTATCCGTGTATACGACGAAAACGACAACGTCGCCGCCAAGGCTGTTGTAGCAAAGTAAAAAGGCCGCGATGGCACACTTCCCGGGTTTTGACATTGGCAGCTACCCAGGCGACGAAGCCTTCGCAGCCTGGGCCAGAGCTGGTGTCTACAAATGGTGCGGTTACTATCTGACGTCTCCGTGCCATCCCGATAGTAAGTTCGCGCCTTATACCGGTCGGGCAAAATATCTTCACAGCCTTGGCCTCGGCCTCGCCGTTCTTTATGTAGGTTTTCAAAAAGCCGGTTGCGGTGACACACAGCTCACGCGCGCGCAAGGCTTCATCCACGGCGTGGATGCCGTAGCCAAATGCCGGATGGAAGGGTTTCCTTCACATTCCGTTATCTTTTTGGATGTGGAATACTTCAAGGGCGCCATCTCCGCCGAGTTTGCCGATTACTATCGAGGCTGGCTCGCCGCCGTTCTCGATAGCCAGACCTTTCAACCCGGAACCTATTGCGCTAAGGTCAATTTCAACGATGTCGATACTACGGCCCGCCTGGAATATGCCGCCCACGGTCTCCCTTTCGGAGGACCGGTTTATTGGATTGTGCTGGAAGACACGTCCTTTAATCCAACCACCTCCGGTCCGGCCGGTTGTGGAATCGCCGAGGCCAGTGTCTGGCAAGGCCTCCTCGACATTGAACAAAAGCACGGTGGAACGACGCTCACCGTCGACTTAAACACAGCCGATTCCGACGACCCATCGCAGTCAAGAACGCCCCTCGGCGTCGTCGCTGCCGTCTTTGAAGAAGACATCATCGAATACGAAGAATAAGACTACGATGTCCGATACACCACGCCGTTCGTTTCTCCAAAAGCTGATCGCCGCCGCCACGATCTCGCCGCGAGCCGCCGTTTCCCAGCCGAATGACGGTGCTTCGCCCGAACACGCAGACTGGCTTTTGAACGGCAGTCCTTATCCCGCTCGCCTCATTCGCCCTAACAATCGCGAAATAGCACTCACAAACGGCCTGGTCAGTCGCCTATTTCGTCTCACTCCCAATGCCGCTACAGTGGCTTTTGACGATCTCATCAACAACCGCTCCCTGCTCCGCAGCGTTCGGCCGGAAGCCACCATCAAGCTCAACGGAATTGAGCTGTCCATTGGCGGCTTGCTGGGCCAACCCATTCACAACTACTTGCTTCCGGAATGGCTCGATTCCATGAAGGCAGATCCGTCGGCGTTTCACTTTATTCGCGCTGAAGAAGGCCGAACCAAAGCGCGCTTTCCGTGGAAGAAGCACACTGAGTGGCTCACCGAAGATCTCCCCTGGCCGCCTCCCGGAGTGTCGCTCACCCTTCATTTCGAGGCATCTCCCAAGACGGCTGTAGCTGACCTGCTGGTGCGGGTTCACTACGAACTCTACGACGGAATTCCGCTCTTCTCCAAGTGGATCGAGATCGACAACCGTGGTTCCTCCTCTGCCATTCTCGATTCATTTCGCGCGGAGATCCTAGCCGTCTTCGACGAAACTCCGCTCGAGCAGGCCAATGCATCACTGAACGTCCTCGACCCATTGCAACCTCTGCACGTCGAAACCGACTACGCTTTCGGCGGCTACATGCGTCCGAATCTGGACAACCCCGCTGTCCGTTGGATCTACGATCCCCTCTACACCACAGGCATCAACTATTACAACCTCGAAAAGCCTGCGCTGCTCGAGTGCGCCCCTCCGTTAGGTCCCGCAATTCCGCTTGAGCCGGGCACAAGCTGGAGTTCGTTTCGCGTCTTCGAATTGCTGCAAGACAGTTCGGAACAAGAGCGCCGTCATCTTGCACGTAGGCGCATGCTCCGCACTATTGCTCCCTGGTCGCAGGAAAACCCGATCTTCATGCATGCGCGCTATGCCAAGCCTGAAGTCGTACGCAGCCTCGTCGATCAATGCGTCGAAACCGGCTTCGAGATGATCATCCTCAGCTTCGGCAGCGGGTTCAACATCGAAGACGATAGCCCCGGCAATCTCACGGCAATGAAGGAACTGGCTGCCTACGCGCAATCGAAAGGCATCGCCTTGGGCGGTTACTCGCTGCTCGCCTCGCGCGGCGGAAAGCCGGAAGACCAAGTCATCGATGTCACAACCAACCGGCCCGGCGGCGCTCACTTTGGCCCCTCCCCTTGTCTCGCCAGTCCCTGGGGCATCGATTACTTCCGCAAGCTCCGCGCGTTCTTCGCAGCCACCGGCATGAACGTTTTTGAAAACGATGGCTCCTATCCCGGCGATTGTTGCGCCTCCACCACTCATCCCGGTCACCGCGGCTACGATGATTCACAGTGGCGGCAATGGGAGATCATTCGCGATTTCTATCGCTGGTGCCGCGGCCAAGGGATCTATCTCACAGTCCCCGATTGGTACTTCCTCAATGGTTCAAGCAAGGTCGCCATGGGGTATACCGAAAGCAACTGGTCTCTTCCGCGCGAATATCAGGAGATCATTGAGCGCCAGAACATCTTCGACGGCACCATCGAAAAGACGCCAAGCATGGGCTGGATGCACGTTCCGCTGATGCAGTATCAAGGCGGAGGCGCAGCCGCGACTATCGAACCGCTACACGAACACTTGGATCACTATGAGCGCCGCTTGGCTGATCTGTTCGGTTCAGGAGTGCAAGCTGCTTGGCGCGGCGAACGGCTTTACGACACCGACGAAACCAAGGCCGTAGTCAAACGCTGGGTAGCGTTCTACAAAGAGAACCGCGCCATCCTCAACAGCGACGTGATTCACCTGCGCCGTCCCGACGGCCGAAATTGGGACGGCCTCCTGCACGTGAACCCTCACCAGAAGGTGTGCGGTTTGGCCGTGCTGCACAATCCGACCGCTGCCGAACTTTCTTGCCGCGTCGATTTCCCGCTTTATTACACTGGCCTTAAAGACCAAACCGTCGTTACCATTGGGCAAGACAAACCGCACACCGTAAAACTGACCCGCGATCATCACGCTTCCATCCAAATTCAAATTCCCGCACGCGGCCATATCCCGGTGAAGTTCTCCACTTGATATCGTTAGTAAGTCCATACTGAGGTACCATCGTGCACAAACTGCTCATATCGCTGATTCTCGCTGCCCCAGTTGCTGCCCAACAGCCGCGCCAGATTATCAGCTCTCCCGAAGTTCATTCCGACGGACGCGTCACCTTTCGACTCCTCGATCCCAATGCCCTAAAGGTCACTGTCGCCGTGGAGGGCATGAAAGATCCACTCGTCTTGCAGAAAGATCAGCAGGGCATTTGGAGCGTGACGACGGATGTGCTCGCACCGGACCTTTACGGCTACTCGTTCAACGTCGACGGCACTCACTTCCTGGATCCGTCAAATACTGAAATCAAGCCCAACCTGATGGGACTATCGAACGTCGTACACGTGGCCGGCACTTCGCCACTTCCATGGGAGCCCACCGACATTCCTCACGGGCAGATTCACCACCACTTTTACAAATCGACAATTGTGGGCGACAACCGCGACTTTTACGTCTACACACCACCAGGCTACGACTCTGCAGCCAACACGCGTTATCCAGTGCTCTACCTACTGCATGGCTATAGCGACGATGCAAGCGGCTGGACGGCTGTCGGTAAGGCGAACCTGATTCTCGATTCGCTGATCGCGCAAAATAAGGCGAAGCCGATGATCATCGTGATGCCGCTCGGCTATGGCGCACCCGAAATCGTTCATCCTACGCCGGGCGTTTCCCCCTTCGGCAATGCCGAATTGCGAGAGCGCAATTTCGGTCGCTTCCGCAGCGCGTTGATTGACGAAGTAATTCCAGCCGTGGATCGAGCATACAAAACCGATCCGAGCCGTGACGCCCGTGCGATTGCAGGCTTGTCGATGGGTGGCTCCGAATCTTTACTCACTGGCTTGAACCGGCCGGACAAGTTTTCTTGGGTAGCGGGCTTCAGCACGGGTGGCCTTAGCGACGATTTCGCCGCTGATTTTCGTCAGCTCAACGCCGATGCCAATTCCCAATACCATTTAATCTGGATTGCTTGCGGCACTGAAGATCGTCTGATCGCAACCAATCGAAAAATAGTCGCCTTTATGAAAGAGAAAGGTGTGACGGTTACGCCCATTGAAACGCCAGGCATGCACACATGGATGGTGTGGCGGCGGAACCTCATTGCATTCGCGCCGCTTCTGTTTCAGAGCAACGACCGCGTGATTCGCCCGGCCATCGTCTCCGGCGAGAACTAATCTTCGCGAAGCGCTTGTGCGGGTTGGATGGCGGAGGCCCGCCAAGCCGGCACCATAACCGCAGCCAGCGCGGCAGCGAGCAAGACCCCAACAGAGAAAAGGATGGTCGCGGGTTCGAGAGGCTTCATTTGGAATAGTTCCTTTTCGACGTACTTGGAGCCGAACCAGATGACCGGTAGCCCGAGTAACAATCCCGAGACCGCGACTGTCATGCCTTCTCGGACAATCATGGTGACAACTTCTTTTGGCATTGCTCCCAGAGCCATACGAATTCCAATCTCTCCTCGGCGGCGCGCTGTGCTGTAGGCAATGACTCCGTAGAGTCCCACCACTGAGAGGACCAAGGCCAGGATGCCGAATCCGCTGCAAATCGTAGCGAACATTCGCTCGCGCTGCAGACCTTGGGAGATCTGCTCTTCCATGGTCATGACGTCAACGAGCGGCAGATTTCGGTCGATTCCGGCAAGGGTCTTGCGGACGGCCGGCAGGACCATTGCAGGAGTGCGCGAGGTGCGGATCGCAACGGTGACGCCGCTGCTTTCTTTGTCCAAAGGCAGCCACACCGCGCTGGGTCTCTCTTTCATTGAGGTTGGCGCTATCTTTGGCGCGATGCCGATAATTTCGTACTCGGGCTTAGGTTGCCCTGGAGGACCGTCCGTGAAAGTCATGCGCTTACCTACGACACTATTCCCACCCCATTTTGCAGCTAAATCTTCGCTCACCAAGGCGACCTTGGCACCGCTGACTATGTCGGTCCATTGAATACTTCTTCCGGCCAGCAAGCGCCCTGAGTAGAGCGAAAGATACGTTGGAGTTACGCCGTTGATAGACGCGCCTCTGATGTCGTTGTGTCCCGGTAGCCCCAGATCTTCCCACCAGCCGCCCACATTCATTGGACGTATGGAACAAAGGCCAACGTTGTTAACTCCCGGCGTCGCAGCAAGCTGGCGCTCAAGGTTGAAATAGAAGTTCTGCAGCTTGGATTTGGCATAGCCCGACGTTCCGGGCCGGATGTCGAAGAGAATCAGATTGCGGCGGTCGAATCCAGGATCGCCGGATTGGATCGCGGAAAGGTTCCTCGTGAAGAGGACAGCGCACATCACCAGAACGACCGACATCGCCATTTGGCTGAGAGTGAGAACGCGGCCGCTGTTCCATCGCTGGCGGCCTTTGCCGGTGATGTTCCTGAGATTCGACGATCGCCATGAGGGGAAAATGCCAAACAGCAACAGAGCCGCGGTCGTGGTAGCTACGACGATTCCCAAAACCCGCAGATCGAGGCTGGCATGAATCGGCAGGCTTTCTCCGTGGCCAAAGAGGAGGAATTGTCCAAGCAAGCCTTCGGTGAGGTATGCCACTATAGTGCTGGCGAAGCCACCCAAAACGGCAAGCATGACGCTTTCCGTTAGGAACTGTCGCGCGAGCCGGAGGCGGCTGCATCCCAGTGCAATGCGAGTGGCCACTTCTTTTTCGCGCGCGGCCGCTCGCGATAGCAGCAGATTCGCGATATTGATGCAGGCAATCAGCAAGAGAAAACTCACAAGGCCTCCCAAAACCAGCAGCGGGTTGCGAAAGTTCTTGCTCAGAAAGCCCAAGCCACGGCTTCCGCCGCTGAGAAGAATATGTGGAGCATCCGCAGCCTTCTTGGGTTGAGCGGCCCAGCTTGAGACAAAGGCTGCGTCGATCTCGGGCTGCATCGCTATCTCAGCGTAGCCGGGCATGCGCCGGGCGATAAGCTGAATGCACCAGAAACGGTTGTTATCGAACCACTGCGCCAATCCGCTGCTATGGAGTGGCGCGTAAATGTCGGTTGCATCGCCTGGTATGAGGCCGGCAAATCGGCTGTCCAATACCCCGGCGATGGTGTTCGGTTTGTTGTCGATGATAATTGGTCGGCCAACCACGCTAGGCGACGAACCGAGCGCACTCTTCCAGAATCGATGCGATACGACGACAGCAGGCTGCGCGGCAAACGCGTCATCGCTATCTGAAAGCAATCGTCCAAGCTCGGGGCGCACTTGAAGAGTTGATAGAAAATTGCCGCTCACTGACCGTTGCTTCGCTACGCTTGCTTGGCCTGCAAAACTCACGCTGACAGTGTCCGGAAAGCTGAAGCCTGCCAGCGATGCTTTTCCCGAAAGCCGCTGCCGCATTTGCTGAAAGCCCGAATAGGAAAAGAAATCGGCGACCTCCCAGCCGTCTTCGCGATCCATGCTCCCAGACCCGCCATTCACGATTTCTTTCGGGAACCCGTGGGCGCGCCAATTTACGTTGGTCAATTGCTGCGGATTCGGTACCGGCAGATCCCGCCACAACACCACGTCCATCAGCGCGAGTATGGCTGTGTTCGCGCCAATCGCCAGCGCAAGCGACAGAACCGCAGCCATTGTAACGACCGGTGTCCGCTTCATCATGCGCCAGCCGAATACGATGTCCTGGCGAAGACCGGTGAGCCATGCCCAACTACGTTCATCGCGGCAGCGTTCTTTCGTCTGCTCATAGCCGCCGAATTCGCGCTTAGCGAGTCGAGCAGCCTCTTGCGGCGAATAGCCTTGCCGCACATATTCCGCCGTCAGTTCGTGAATATGGTGGGCAATCTCACGGGCCAGTTCGGATTCAGCGCGCTTCCATGGGAAATCCATCGAGCCATCTCCTTCAAGACTGCAGAACCAACGCCACGGCGTCCGCGTAGCGCTGCCATTGCGTCATCTCTTCCTGAAAATGTTTCTTGCCGGCCGGGGTGAGCGAATACAATTTCGCCATCGGGCCGTTGCCCGATTCCTTCCACTCCGACTTCAATAGTCCCTTTCGCTGCAGGCGATGCAACGCTGGATAAAGGGAGCCTTGTTGCACCTGCAGGATCTCTCTCGACGTGACCAGGATTCGCTGTGCGATTCCGTAGCCGTGAATTGGCCCCTGCGCCACAGTCTTTAGAATCAGTAAATCGAGGGTGCCTTGAATGAGATCGGTTCTTTTGTGCGCCATGCTACCTAGACAGTCTATCTACAGGTATGTAGAATGTCAACCTAGTTGTGCGAGAGCACAAAAAATGGCCGGTCGGGAAAGGTTCCCAACCGGCCATTTCTAGACTTCTACGTGAACTTCTTATTTGGAAGCTTCGCTCGGTGGTTTCGCAGATGCTGAGCCGCTGGGCTGAGACATTCCGGCGACGACACCTTGATTGACCAGGATTTTCACTTCTACGCGGCGGTTCATCTTCCGCCCTTCTCTTGTTTTATTGTCTGCGGCTTCATGGCTGACGCCCATACCCGCCATTGGCAGAATGCGGTGAATTGGAATGTCGCCATCTTGTTCCAAGTAGCGAACCACCGCGTTTGCACGGCGTTCACTCAATACCTGATTGTGGGTCAGGTTGCCGGTTTTGTCGGCATAGCCGGCAACTTCAATGACATAACCCTTTTCCGCTTGTGCTTTCTTTGCCAGTTCGGCAAGGTCGCGTTCGGCGTCTGGGGTTAGTTTGTCTCTGTCGATTTGGAAATACACGGTCGCCGAATCTTTGACTTGGTAGTTGTCAAGATCGGAAACGCGGTGGTTCACATCATTGACGCCTTGATTGGCCTGATCGGCGACCGACTTAACCTGGCCAACCAAACCCTGAGTTTGCCTTTCCTGATCTTCCAAGGCACCTTGACGCGTCTCAATCTGTCCAGCGCGGCTCTCTAAAGTATTGGCTCTGCCTTCCAGCGTACTGGCTCTGCCTTCCAGACTGCCAGCCCGAGCCTCTAGCGGAGACACTCGCGCGTCTATCTGACGCGATGCGCGCATTGAGTTCGGATCAAAGAATACTTTATCCGCAATCAAATCGCCTTTATCGTTACCCTTGCCTTGGGCTTCGATATGCAGACCCGGAACCAGAGAAGCCATTTCCATCTTGGCTGAATGATGGAAAATGACTCCACTCTTGAGTTGAATCTTAGTTATGTCTGAAAGGTCTACCGTGCCAATCGAATCGTCATCGATGCGCAATTTGATGGAGTTCCCGTCGCGTGAAAGAATCACCCCTTGCACTTTCACCGTCTGGCCGGCCGTAAAAGTCCGGGTGTTGGGCGTGACCCAGCCCAAAGCGAGCGTAGAGGTTGCTACCGTTAACGCTGCTATGGTCAACCCCGCTCTCAACAATTTCCCAGTGTGTTGCTTCATTACTCTAGTACCATCTCCTTTGGAGTTACTTCTTGCACTCCCGTTCATCTTCCGTTCATAGACGCCCGCACGTCAATCGTGTGACTGAATTTCGCGTAGAGACGCCCAAAAAACTTTCGCTTCTCAAGCTTACGACATTTCAGGCGGTAAGATAAACGGGGTGAAATGACTACAACCACTCCGACTTCGGACGTCGCCGCCAAACATGGAAGATTTTACGGGTGGTATGTAGTTGCTACCGCCTTTGTGACGTTCGGGCTCTCGGTCGGCATACCGTACTACAACATGCCTTTTTTCTACGACTATTTCCAAAAGTCGTTCCATTGGAGCCTGAAAGAGATCACCTTTGGCTTTCCGATTGCGGCACTTCTTACCATCTGGGTCGGGCCCACATTAATTCCTCGTCATAGTCCTAGAAAACTCATCATCGCCGGCACTGGACTCACCGCGCTGGCTTTTTGGGGGTTTGGCGTTATGCCTGGAACCCTTCTCCTTTATTTTGCCCTCTATTTCTTCTATACGGTTGGGTATCTCTTTTCGGGCCCGATACCGCACCAGATCCTCGTCTCGCATTGGTTTCGGGCAAAACGCGGGCTGGCGATGGGAACCATCTACGTAGGTGTCGGTTTGTTCGGCGGATTAGGGGCTTTTCTCGTCAGGGGCCTGACAGATCATTACGGTTTCGAGACGGCGCTCAAGTGTATGGGTGGACTAACACTGCTTGCTTGGCCGCTCGCCTTTTTCCTTCTGAAGGACAAGCCACAGGAGATCGGTCAATTTCCCGACGGCTTCGATCATCCACCCGCCGACGGGCATTTGCAGCCTTTCAGCTTTTCACATCTGCTGCACAGTTGGTCGTTCTGGCTATTGCTCGCGGGTAGCGTTTGTTCGATTGGCGCGATTGGTTCGATCAATCAGCACATGAAGTTCGTTTTTCGCGATGCGGGCTTCGCCGATCAAAAGCTTTTGAACACAACCTGGGCGACGGCTTCTTCGTTGATTCTTTGGTCGAGTATCGCGGGGCGCCTGGCGATTGGCCATCTGGCGGATCTGTTTTCGAAAAAGCGCGTGATGACGGTCACCTATTTCATGGTGGTGGCGACCATTGTCCTCTTGCTTTCGGTTAGCCCGAGCCGGCCAAGCTCGCTCTACGTCTTTGCTATTGCGTTCGGCTTCACTATGGGCGCGGATTACATGCTCATTCCGCTGATGGCGGCTGAACAGTTTGGCGTCAACACGCTTGCTCGTGCGATGGCGGTAATTTTGCCCGCGAACACTTTAGGGCAGACATGGCTGCCGTATTTCGTTTCAGCCTTGCGCCAACATTACGGAAACTATCAAATTCCGATGATGCTGATTTTGGGGATTGCGCTACTCGGCGCGATCTCGATTGCGCTACTTCCCAAGCACCTTGCGGGCAGTTTCGACTCCGCGAACAGGAAGTGACGGATCGGTGATCAGGCCGATCTGCTTCAGAACAGAAGCTTGATCCCAATAGATATGTTCGTGCGCCAGTTTGCCGTCGCGGAACTTCACGATCGCCACTAGTGCGATCTCTACTTTCTTGTTTGTCGGCGGTACGCCGGGCAACATCCATGGCATCTCCTGGGTGTGGGTGAACGAAAAGATCATTTCGTCCACCAGTTGGTCTGTACCAATAGTGCGTGAAACGGGTGTGAGCGTAGTATCGGGCGGCATGGCTGGAATGAAATCTTTTGAATAGAACGCACGCAAGGCTTCTTTTCCCCGGCCGCCCGTCAATACCGGGATGTGGTTTACGTAGGCGTCATCAACCATGGTGGCGAGTGTGGCCTCGGTGTCGCGGGTGGTGAATTCGTGCGCAGTGTGTTCTTCCCAGAGCGTGCTCAGATTGGCGTTCGACATAAATTGGTTCTTTCAGCTTACACATGGTTGTTATCATCGGGCTTAAGCTTTGAATCCTCAAGAACTAATCCCTTACGTAGAGCGCTTTTCGAATGCCAAGGTTTTGTGTGTCGGAGACGTGATGCTCGACCACTTTGTCTATGGCGATGTAAATCGAATTTCTCCAGAAGCGCCCATTCCCGTCGTTCGGATTCAGCATGAGAAGTCGATGCTGGGCGGCGCGGGCAATGTAGTGCGCAACCTAAGCTCGCTAGGTGCGCAAGCAGTTTTATTGACGGTGGTGGGGGCAGACCGCGCAGCGGAATCGATCGCGCAAGAGCTGAAGAGCCTTCCTAACTGCTTGCTGCATAGCGTGGTTGACCACGACCGTAAGACTTCCGTAAAAACCAGATATATTTCGGGAAGCCAGCAGCTACTGCGGGTGGATGTGGAGAGCACGCATTCGGTCAATGACGACATTCTCAACCGCCTATTGCAGGAGTTTGAGAGGCTGGTGCCGGATTGCGACGTAGTGATTCTTTCGGACTACGCAAAAGGCGTGCTCGGCGATGACCGCGCCGGGCGCTTTGTGGCCGCGGCGCGTAAGGCCGGCAAGCCCGTGTTTGTGGATCCTAAGGGGCGAAGTTTTAGCCGCTATCAAGGGGCGTCGCTAGTCAAACCTAACCTGCTGGAATTGAGAGAGGCCACGAAGTTGGACGTTGGCACCGCGGAGGGTGTGGAAGCGGCGGCCCAAAGCGTGATAATGAACAACCACATTGGCGCGGTGCTCGTGACACGCGGGGCATTAGGGATGATGCTGGTAAGGCCAGGCCAGGCAGCGGTATCACTGCCAGCAGTGGCCCGCGAAATCTTCGACGTTTCGGGAGCGGGCGATACCGTGGCGGCTACGTTTGCAGCGGGCGTAGCCATTGGAATGCCCATGGAAATTGCAATGCGAGTAGCCAATGTGGCGGCGGGCATTGTAGTAGCAAAAGTGGGTACCGCCACAACAAGCCAGGAAGAGATCTTGAAGGAACTCGAAATTGGCGATTCGCTGACGGTCGGTTCGCGTGTGGTGGCGCTAGAGGAAGCAGTTCAGCGTGTGCGTCTGTGGCGGCGGCTCAATCTGAAAGTAGGCCTTGTCCGCTGCTCGTTTGAAACGATTGATAGTGCGGCAATCACCTTTCTGCAGCAGGCACGAGAGCAGTGCGACCGGCTGATTGTGGTAACCGACGGAAAGCAGACACAGCCCCTGCTTTTGGCGTCGATGGTTTATGTGGATTTGGTCGTAAGCGGAGCGTACTCAAACGAAGCGATTGTCGCTGAGCTAAAGCCGGATTATTCGGTTGTATAGTTGATTTCGAGACGGCGAACCTTGAGCGACGATGCCCAGAGAACAACTACAGCCAGCGCCAGCAGACCCAAGACGGCGAGGTAGGCGGAGATGGGATCACCATTGGTAACCAGCAGCTTGAAGAGCGCGGGCATACCGGGAGGGGTGGGAATCTGCACCGGACACAGAGATTTCAGATAGTAGATCACGCTGAACTTCTTGAGCAACGCCGGTAAAAGCGGATTGGCCCATTCCCAAATCAAGACGGCGGCAGCAGGAATAATCGGATTACGGAACAAGAGGCCTGCGGCTAGGAATACGCTGCCGTAGCCAACGCAAGCGAGAATCGTGACGCCGAGATATGCAGCAATTTGCGAATAGCCGTGCTCTTGATTGAAGAAACGCGACATGGTGTTGGGATCAAAGACCGACAGTGTAGCGAACAACTGCAGAGCAGTGCTGGTT
>Ga0075017_100001612_pt1 | contig 13925 bp, 14 predicted proteins | sample AleBraG_ABR_2012_FD_71475 | JGI IMG/M metagenome (GOLD analysis project Ga0075017, IMG submission 71475) | Freshwater sediment microbial communities in response to fracking from Pennsylvania, USA - Alex Branch Run_MetaG_ABR_2012 | ecosystem: Environmental > Aquatic > Freshwater > Creek >... | reverse complement strand
CGCGGGAGGATTCGGTGCGGCGGCGGAATCGGCGGTCGTTGCGGAAGTGGCGTGACGACGACGGGTTCCTGTGTGGCCGGTTCGAGTTGCCGATGGAGCACGGCGGCGCGATCGTCGAGTCGTTCTTCGATCAGGTCACCAACCGGATGCGTCCGGCGACGGGTGAGGCGTGGGAACCACTCGACCGACGACAGGCCGACGTACTCATCGCGCTGTGTCAGGTGGAAGCGGGCGCGGAAGACGGCGCGGAGAGCGCGACGGTCGGCGCCCGCGTGGACATCCACGTCGACATCACCCTCGACGGTGAGGCGACGATGTGCGGGGTCCCGATGCCCGACGAGTGGGTCGACGCCGCACGCGCGAACGCACGGGTGCACCTACGCGTCGTCGACGACCACGGCACGGTGATCGTCGAGGACCGGGCCCGCACGTTCGTGTCGCAGAAACGCCGACGAGCTGTCGTCCGCAGAGACGGGCGATGTCGATGGCCGGGTTGCAACCGCCGCCTCAGACTCCAGGTCCACCACCTCCACCCATCGTCTTGGGGCGGATCGGATGACACGTCGAACCTCGCGTCGGTGTGCGCATACCACCACGGATTGTTGGTCCCCCACGGCGACTACGTCCTCGACGGCAACCCCAACACGCCCGACGGCCTCACCCTGCGCATCGTCACCAAGGAGGAAGGCGCGCGACGACGCATGGAGGAAGCGGCATGACCCGCCGAGCGGTGAGTCGGTCGGCCTCAGCCGGCGGGCACCCAACCGGCGGGGGCGGGCAGCGGGATGTCGAGGTAGGTCACGATGCCCGGGCTCGCCGCGCACGTGCCGGGGATGGCGTTGATCGCGGGCATCGCGGTGATGATCATGCCGAGCACCATGAAGTCCTCGAAGCTGTGGGCCACGAAATCGGGTGGCGGCGTGATCTCGAGCTTCGTGCGGATCGTGGGGAGACCCGCGACCTCCACGATGTAGCCGTGCTCGATCCTCCAGTCGGGGTCGAGCGTGCGGCCCTTGCGCCAGCGCACGTCGCACGAGACGAGCTTGCGGTCGCCCACCCAGCCCTGCCAGCTCGCGGCCACCCCGGCCACGCACCCCGCGTCGATCGACCACGAGCCCATCTCGAGCAGCTCCGTGGTCTGCGCGACCTCGGTCTCGCAGCGCACTTCGGTGAGCTCGACGCCGAGCGCGTCGCCGAGCAGGTGCACGGCGTCGCCGAACACGAGCGTGCCCTGACGGATGAGGTCGGGGAGCGACGGATCGTCGATCGGGAGGCCGTAGCCGACGGAGCGTTCGGTGTCGGGGGAGTCGTACCCGGTGGAGTCCACCGACTCGAGCATGCGGATCGAGTCGATCCGGTCGCACACGCCGGCAGACACCATGCCGAGGAGGTTGGCGAAGCCGGGGTTCATGCCCGAGCCGAAGATCGAGCTGGCGCCCCGTTCGCAGGCGTCGACGATGCGGGCGCGGTCGGTGCCGAAGGCGTGGCCGGTGATGAACGCGGCGGTGGCAACGATGTTCACGCCGGCCTCGAGGATGCGGATGATCTCGTCGACGTCGGGCCACTTCGGGTTGTAGACCACGCAGTCGGGTCGGAGCGCGAGGAGGGCGTCGACGTCGTTGGTGGCGGTCACGCCGACGGGGTCGATCCCGCAGAGCTCGCCGACGTCGCGGCCCACCTTGTCGGGGCTCCACGCGTAACAACCGACGAGCTCGAGGTGGGGCGCGGCGAGTGCGGCCCGGACCGATCGCTGTCCCACGTTGCCCGTCGTCCACTGCACCAGTCGGTAGGTCTGCATCGGCGGAACTTAGGTCACTGCGTGGCGGCTCGACGCCCGGCCCCGACCGGGGACCTCGACAGCGGAGGTGGTGTCATGTATCGTGAATGGTTAGCCAATGGCTAACCATTCCGGGGAGGACGAAATGCAGGCACTGCCGTGGGTGATCTCGGCCGACGACCACGTGGTCGAGCCGCCCGACCTGTGGGAGCGCTGGCTGCCCGCGAAGTTCCGCGACCGTGGCCCGCGGGTGGAGGCACACCCGTGGGAGTACCGGGTCCGGGCTGACGGCGGCAAGGACCACGTCGTCGCGACCGAGGGGCCGATCGCCGACTTCTGGGTCTGCGAGGACACGGTGCGCGCGATCCCGATGGTGATGGCCTGCGCGGGGTACGGCGAGGACGAGTTCACCCTCGACCCGATCCGCTTCTCCGACATGCGCAAGGGCTGTTACGACGCGCAGGCGCGCCTCGCCGACATGGACGAAGGTCGCATCGAGCGTTCGCTGAACTTCCCGAACTACCCGCGCTTCGCCGGCCAGCACTTCCTGAGCGTGCGCGACAAGGACCTCGCGCTCTCGTGCGTGCAGGCCTACAACGACTGGATGATCGAGGAGTGGTGCGCCGACAGCGGCGGTCGCCTGATCCCGCTCGGCATCGTCCCCCTGTGGGACGCGCAGGCTGCCGGCGACGAGGTCCGACGCAACGCGGCGCGCGGGCAGAAGGCGATCACGTTCAGCGAGCTGCCCACGAACCTCGGCCTGCCGTCCCTGCACGACGTCGACCGCTATTGGGACCCGCTCCTGCAGGCGTGCGACGACACCGGCACCGTGCTCTGCATGCACATCGGGTCGGGTTCGGTGATCCCGAAGACGAGCGCCGACGCGCCGCAGGCGATGTCGAACGCGCTCACGTCGATGAACGCGTACATGTCGATGGCCGACTGGCTGCTGTCGGGCACGCTGATCCGCTTCCCGAACCTCAAGATCGCGTTCTCGGAGAGCCAGATCGGGTGGATCCCGTTCCTGCTCGAACGGCTCGACCGCACGTTCAACCACTCGGCCTCCTGGGGCAACCTGCCCCCCGAGATCACCGAGCCGCCGTCCACGCAGGTGCCGGGGCGGGTCTACGGCACGTTCTTCGACGACATGGTGGGCGTCGACCTGCGCGAGAGGATCGGCGTCGGCCAGATCATGTTCGAGACCGACTACCCGCACCAGGACACCACCTGGCCGAACACGCCGGACCTCGTGGCCGAGATCGGCAAGCGCTGCAGCGCCGACGACCTCGAGCGCATCATGCGCACCAACGCTATCGAGTGCTTTCGCCTCGAGCCCGGCGATCTCCGCCCATCCCATCTTCGTCCGTGATCGCCCACGAGTCGGCCCACCGCACACGACCTGATCGCGCCTCAGGAGGAGCATGATGGACACCGTCATCCGCAACGGGACCGTCGTCGACGGCACGGGGCTCGCACCGTTCCGCGCCGACGTCGGCATCGTCGACGGCCGCATCGCCGAGATCGGTCGCATCAAGGAGCGCGGCACCGTCGACATCGACGCCGACGGTCACGTGGTCACCCCTGGGTTCATCGACACCCACACCCACATGGACGCGCAGGTGTTCTGGGACCAGCTGGGCACCAACTCGTGCTGGCACGGCGTCACCACCGTGGTGATGGGCCACTGCGGCTTCACCCTCGCGCCCACCCGCGACGACGCCCACGAGCTGGTGGTGCGCAACCTCGAGCGGGCCGAGGACATCGCGCCCGCCGCGTTGGCGGCCGGCATCGAGTGGTCGTGGACCGACTTCGCCGGTTACCTCGACGCGCTCGACCGCCAGCCGAAGGGCCTCAACTACGCCGCGAACATCGGGCACTCGGCGTTGCGCACCTACGTGATGGGGGAGCGGGCGTTCGAGGGCGAGGCCACCGCCGACGATCTCTCGGCGATGAAGCGGGAGCTGGAGGCCGCGATGCGCGCCGGTGCGTTCGGCTTCACCACGTCGCGCACGAAGCACCACCAGACGTCCGACGACCGACCGGTCGCGTCGCGCCTCGCGTCGTGGAGCGAGGTGTGCGAGCTGGTGGAGGTGCTCGGCGACCTCGGGGTCGGCATCTTCCAGTCGGTGAGTGATCCCGAAGTCCCCGAGGGTGACCCGAACCAGCTGCTGCGCGAGCTCGGGCTCGCCACCGGCGTGCCGATCGCGAGCACCGCGATGAACGCGAAGTCGCTCGAGCAGCTCGAGCGGTCGGTCGCCGCAGGCGTGCGCACCTGGGGGCTGTGCCACCCGCGGGGCATCGGCGCGTTCACCTCGTTCCTCACGCAGACCCCGTTCGACCGTCTGCCCGAGTGGCGCGAGCTGCGCGCGCTGCCGATCGACGAGCAGCGGCGCCAGCTCGCCGATCCCGGCGTCGTCGCCCGTCTGGTGAAGATCGCCGACGAGGAGCCGTACGGCGAGGCGTTCGGCGCCGAGGCCCGCGCGCCCGAGTTCGACCGCATGCAGGTGTTCCGGTCGCCGCTGCCGCCGAACCCCACGGTCGCGGAGCTCGCGGCCGCGCGCGGCGTGCACCCGGTCGAGCTGATGATCCAGCTCGCGCTCGAGACCGACCTCCGCCAGCTCTTCTGGCAGACGATGACGCCGTTCGACCACGACTCCGTCAAGCGCTGCCTGGCGCACCCCGACACCGTGCTCGGGTTCTCCGACTCCGGCGCGCACGTGAGCCAAATGGCGGACGCTTCCATCCAGACGCACTTCCTCGCGCACTGGGTGCGCGAGCGCGGCGACTTCACGCTGGCCGAGGCGGTGCGGATGCTCACGTTGGAGCCCGCGCGTGCGTACAACTTCTCCGACCGGGGCCTGCTGCGCGAAGGGATGGTGGCCGACGTCAACGTCTTCGATCCCGACACCGTGGCGCCCACGATGCCCGAGCTGGTGTACGACCTCCCGGGTGACGCGCGTCGGTTGGTGCAACGGTCGGAGGGCTTCCTCGCGACGCTGGTGGCCGGTGAGGTGCTCGTCGATCGTGGCGAGGCCACCGAGGCCCGGCCGGGCCGGCTCGTGCGGGGCGCCGGGGCGCGGCTCGGCTGAACCCACCCGCCGGGCCCCGCCCACCGCGGGGCGACGCCTCGCGGTCATCGTCGACTCAACCGGCGGTCAACCGCGTGCCCGAGGCGTGTGCGCGGCCGTCGCGAGGGGAACGATGGGGAGGTGCCCCTTGCTGCTCGCACCCGTGCTCTCGCGAAGCTTGCTGCCGTGCTGCTCCTGCTGCTGGTGGTGCTCGAGATGTCGTTCGGCAGTGCTGGTCCGATGGTCGCTGCGACGGCCGCCGCGGCGTCCGACGCGCCACTGCGGATTCGCATGTTCGGCGACTCGGTGATGCTCGGCGCGCGCGACGACCTGCTCGCCGCGTTTCCCGGCACCGACATCAACGTCGACGCGATCGAGAGTCGCTCGCTGCTCGGCACCACTCCGGTGCTCGCGGCCCACCCCGACCTGCTCGGCGACGTGGTCGTGCTCGACCTCGGCTCCAACGACATGCCCGACGGTGCGGTGTTCCGGGAGCGCATCGACGCGATGATGCAGGCGCTCGCGAACGTGCCTCGTGTGGTCTGGCTCACGCAAGCGGTGTTCCAGCCCGCGCGCGCGGCGATGAACGACGAGCTGCGTGCCGCGGCCGATCGCTACCCGAACCTCGACGTGGTCGGCTGGGACGCGCAGGTGGCAGCCCACCCCGAGTACGTGTACGCCGACGGCCTCCACCTGACGCCGCCCGGGCGCGTGGCCTTCGCCGCCGCGGTGCGGGAGCGCGTCGACGCGTACCGAGAGTCGCTCACCCGACCCCCCGCTGCCGCGACCACCGGGGCCGCGAGCGCAGCCGCGAATCCCCCCGGCGTGAGCGTCGCGGGCGCGACGGCGGGCAAGCGGGCGACCGTGCGCGCCGAGGCGCGCACGGAATCCGCTGCGGCGTCGCCCACGGCCGGGCCGACGGGACGGGCGGTGGCGGCGGTCGCGATCGGCGCGGTCGCGCTCGTCGTGCTCGCCGGCATGGTGCTGCTGCGCCGCGCGCAGACCTCGTGACCAGTCACTGCAGGTGGCAACGACCGGTCCCCGCGCACAGCTCGCACTCCGGCGATTCCCCGTTGGCGTGGCGCAGGCACTGACGCACCCGATCCTCGACGATCTCCATGAGGAGCGGATGGGGCCCGAGCGGCGCGGTGACGAGGAAGCGCACGCCGGGATGGCGGGCCGCGGCCTCGGCGGCGAGCTCGGGGATGTCGCGGTCCCAGTGGCGGCCCGGGCCGAGGAAGTAGGGCTGGATCACGACGGTGGTCGCGCCCTGCGCGACGCACGCGTCGAAGGCCGCGCCGATCGACGGCTCGGCGAGCTCCATGTGGGCGGGCTCGACGATCGGGTAGCCCGCCGATTCGCGCCACGCGCGCACGGTCTGTTCGTGCAATTGGTTCGAGGCGACCCGACGGGAGCCGTGATCGACGAGCACGAGGCCGGTGGTTGCCGGGTCGAACCCGTCGGCGGCGCCGAGCGGCGCGCGGTCGGTCATGGTTCCGATGCTACGGGAGCCGGACGCGGACCGGCCCGGGCACGAGGCCCGGGCCGGTGTCGCGATCGGCGGAACGGAGTTGCGGTCGGAGTCGCTCAGCTGCCGAGCAGGTCCAGCTGACGCTCGATCGACCCGTTCGCCGGGCAGAAGAAGGTGCCGGGCTTCGTGGGGCTGACCCGCACGAACTTGCCGTTCTTCACCTGCATGGTGACCGAGCACTTCGAGACCTTGCGGCCCGCGAGGTCGATCGGGGCGAGCATCCCGTTCGCGTCGAACTGGTGGATGGCGTTGAGCTGAGTGAACACCGTCTTGCGCGTGACGCTGTTGACGCCACCCGCCTTCACCTGCGCGTTCACGGCCTGGGCGAACGCCTCGCCCGCCGACCACGCGTACGCGCCGTACGACGCGACGTTCGAGCCGGTGTACTTCACGAAGGCCGCGAGCTCCTTGTTCGCCTTCTGGTCCGCCTTGTCGTAGAAGGGCAGGAAGAGCGTGTCGACGTACTGGCCCTCGACGGCGCTCCCGCCCGCGGACAGGAACTGCGTGTCGTAGCACTGCACACCGCAGTCCCAGACCTTCACGCCCTGCAGGCCCTGCAGCGTCGCCTCGTTGCGGAGGTTCACGGTGCAGGTGAACGCACCACCGCAGCCGGCGAAGTTGGAGCTCTTGCTCTTCATCGCCTGGACGATCTGCGTGTAGGCCGCCTGCGTCGCCGAACCGCTCACGTCGAAGTTGCCGTCGGACTTGATGCCGATGTCCTGCAGCGCACCGAAGCTCGCGACCTGCGAGTCGTGGGCCGACTTCGAGTCGGTGGTGAAGATGTACGCACCGTGCAGCGCGGTCTTGCCGTAAGTCTTGGTGTAGTAGCGCCCACGGGTGACGTTCGCCTGGTAGGTCTGCGGGTGCTGATCCTTGGTCGAGCACACGATCTGCGGCGGCGCGATCGGGAACGACTGGTCGGAGCACTGCTGCACGATCGCGGTCGACACGAATGGGATGTCGGGGAGGCCGGTCGTGGCGCCCGCCTGGTCCTTGCAGTTGCGCATGTCGTCGACCGAGGTCAGGAAGACCGCGGACGTGCCGACGGCGGCCACGTCGTTCTGGCAGGCCGAGATCTCGGCGTTGCGGGTCTGGGTGGGGTTGAGCTTGGAGTCGTAGAAGTCCACGACCACCTTGCGACCGGCGAGGCCGCCGCTCTTGTTGATGTACTTCGCCCAGCCGTTCATGGCGTCGACCGAGGCCTTGAACAGGTTGGGGGCGATCGAGTTGTCGACGTCGGCGATGACCGCCACGTGGATCTCGGTCGCGGTGATGCCGACATCGGTGGCGGTCGGCTTCGTGCTCGACGACGACTGCGCGACCGCGGTCGACGCCATCATGGACACTCCCAGAGCGACGGCCAGTGCCGCGCCCAACCAGCGGACTCTCATGTTCGGGGAACCCCTCTCCTTGCAGCCTCACGCCCGGGGAGCGGGCGTAACGGGCCCCAGAAGCTAATGCGTGCCATTACGGGATCTCGGCCACTGGGAGGCGGAATTCCCGGCCCAGTCCCGAAGATACCCTAGGGGGGTATAAGCTCGGCGCAGGATCGAACCGGAGGACCCGCCATGCCTGCCGTCATCACCAAATACACCGTCGAGGGCATGAGCTGCGGGCACTGCGTCGCCGCGGTCACCGAGGAGGTCGCGAAGCTGCCGGGTGTGCAGCAGGTCGCGGTGGACCTGCCGACCGGTGCGGTGACGGTCACGAGTGACGCGCCGCTCGACGACGACGTGGTGCGGGCCGCGGTCGACGAAGCGGGATACCAGCTGGCATGAACGTGCCCGCGAAGGTCGCCGCATTCGCCGTCGGCCTCGTGGCGTGCTTCGGCATCGGCCTGGGCATCGGTGCGGCGGTCGGCCCGATCGACGACGGCGCGCCCATGCCGACCCATGTCCCGTCGACCACGACCATGAACATGGCCGGTCACTGAGCCCTGATCGGAAAGGAGGCTGGCGATGGTCGACACCGCAGCCACCCCCGTCGAGCTCGAGATCGAGGGCATGACCTGCGCGTCGTGCGCGGCGCGCATCGAGAAGCGCCTCAACAAGATCGACGGCGTCGAGGCCACGGTGAACTACGCGACCGAACGCGCCCGCGTCCGCGCGCCGGCGAACGTGAGCACCGACGTGCTCGTCGCCCAGGTCGAAGCGGCCGGGTACAAGGCGAGAGTCCCGACCCCGGTCCGCACGGCTTCCAGTGAGCACGGCAGTGCTCACCAGCATGACAGTGAACCGATCGAGACGCTGCGCACTCGTCTGCTGATCTCGACCGTGCTCGCGGTGCCGGTGGTGGTGCTGGCGATGATCCCGGCGCTGCAGTTCCGCAACTGGCAGTGGCTGAGCTTCGCCCTCGCCGGCCCCGTCGTGGTGTACGGCGGCTGGCCGTTCCATCGCGCCGCGTGGATGAACCTGCGCCACGGCGCGGCCACGATGGACACGTTGATCTCGGTGGGCACGATCGCCGCGTTCGGCTGGTCGGTGTACGCCCTGTTCTGGGGCGGCGCGGGCGTGCCGGGCATGACGATGAGCTTCAGCTTCGACGTGGCACGCGGCGCCGGGCGGGACGAGATCTACCTGGAGGTGGCCTCCGCGGTCACCGTGTTCATCCTCGCCGGCCGGTACTTCGAGGCCCGGGCCAAGCGCCGGTCGGGCGCGGCGCTGCGCGCCCTCATGGAGCTCGGCGCCAAGGACGTCGCCGTGCTGCGCGCCGGGCAGGATCACGGGGCCGACGACGGGTCGGAGCACGAGGTCCGTCTCCCGATCGACCAGCTGCAGGTGGGCGACCGCTTCGTCGTGCGCCCGGGCGAGAAGGTCGCGACCGACGGCGTCGTCGAGGACGGCACCTCGGCGATCGACGCGTCGCTGCTCACCGGAGAGTCGGTGCCGGTGGAGGTGGGTCCCGACGACCCGGTCACCGGCGCCACCGTGAACGCCGGGGGTCGCCTGGTCGTCCGGGCCACCCGCGTGGGGGCCGACACCGCGCTCGCGCAGATCGCGCGGCTCGTGACCGACGCGCAGATGGGCAAGGCGCCGGTCCAGCGGCTCGCCGACCGCATCTCGGCGATCTTCGTCCCGGTGGTCATCGCGCTGGCCGCCGTCACCCTCGGATTCTGGATCGGCGCGGGCGAGAGTGTGGCCACTGCGTTCACGGCCGCGATCGCGGTCCTGATCATCGCCTGCCCGTGCGCGCTCGGCCTTGCGACCCCCACTGCCATCCTCGTCGGCACCGGCCGCGGCGCGCAGCTCGGCATCCTCGTCAAAGGGCCCGAGGTGTTGGAGTCGACCCGCGCCGTCGACACGATCGTGCTCGACAAGACGGGCACGGTCACGACCGGTCGCATGGCGCTGGTCGAGGTGGTGCCGGGTGCCGGCACCGACGCCGACGACCTGCTGCGCGTCGTCGGCGCGTTGGAACACGCGTCGGAACACCCGATCGCCCGGGCCGTGGCCGAGGCCGCGCTCGCCCGGTTCGTCACGCTGCCGCCGGTCGAGGGCTTCACCAACCGCGAGGGCTTCGGCGTGCAGGGCGTGGTCGAGGGCCACGCGGTCGTCGCCGGGCGGGCGCTCCTGCTCGACGACCGGGCCATCCACGTCCCCGACGCCACCCGCGCCACCAAGGAGGCCGCGGAGGCGCAGGGCCGCACCGTCGTGCTCGCCGCGTGGGACGGCGAGGTGCGCGGGCTGCTGGTGGTGTCGGACACCGTGAAGCCCACCAGCGCCGCGGCGATCGCCGAACTGCGAGCGCTCGGACTCACACCGATCCTGCTCACCGGTGACAACGAAGCCGCGGCGCGGGCCGTCGCCGCCCAGGTCGGCATCGACGACGTCGTCGCCGAGGTGCTGCCCGCCGACAAGGTCCGGGTGGTCGAGCGCCTGCAGCGCGAAGGCCGGGTCGTCGCGATGGTCGGCGACGGCGTGAACGACGCCGGCGCGCTCGCGCAGTCCGACCTCGGCATCGCCATGGGTACCGGCACCGACGTCGCGATCGAGGCGAGCGACCTCACGTTGGTGCGGGGTGACCTGCGCGCCGCGGGCGACGCGATCCGCCTGTCGCGGCGCACGTTGCGGACGATCAGGGGCAACCTGTTCTGGGCGTTCGCCTACAACATCGCGGCGATCCCGCTCGCGATGGCCGGCTTGCTCAACCCGATGATCGCCGGGGCGACGATGGCGTTGTCCAGCATGTTCGTGGTGTCCAACAGCCTGCGCCTGCGTCGGTTCGACGCGCACGCGGGATCGGTGACCGGCCAGGAGAGCGGCCAGGAGAGAGAGGGATAGCGGTGCGCGGCTACACGATGGACAAGGACGACTACCTCACGCGGTTGCGCCGCATCGAGGGCCAGGCGCGCGGCCTGCAACGCATGGTCGAGGAGGACGTGTACTGCATCGACATCCTCACCCAGATCAGCGCGGTCAACAGCGCGCTGCGCAGCGTCGCGGTCGGTCTGCTCGACCAGCACCTGCGTCACTGCGTGCAGGGCGCGGCGAGCGAGGACCCGGAGCAGGCGGGGGCACTGGTGGCGGAAGCGACCCGCGCGATCGAGCGCCTGATCCGCACGTGAACGCGGGTGACCTCGCCTGATCAGGCGCGCGTCCAGCGAGGGACGGTGATGCCGTCCTGCTCGGCGAACACGACGCGAACGGGCTCACCGACGACGATGGTCGCGGGGTCGACGGAGTCGATGCGCGCGTCGGCCGAGGCGACGACGTTGCCGACCATGCGCACGGCCGGGTGATCGGTGAGCGCCACCACGACGACCGGATACGGCGCGAACTCCGCGTAGGCGGGGAGCAGTGGGGGGTGCGCGACCACGAACGACCAGATCGACGCCTGGCCGCTGGCCGCCACCCATTCGTGGGCGAACGTCCGTGACGCGGGGTCCATCGGCCGTGGCGGCCACACCACGTTGCCCGACGCGGTGAACTGTTGGACGAGGAGCTCGCCGCGCGCGCACCCATCCCAGAACGGCCGGGTGAGCGGATCGTCGAGGGTGGCGCGCAGCATGGCGGGGCTCACGAGTCGCTCCGCAGGAGCAGCGCGCTGGTGGGGACGCACTCGCCACTGGTGACCAGGCACACGTCGGCGTCGGCCACCTGCCCCGACGCGGTGCCCCGCACCTGACGCACGCCTTCGGTGATCAGGTTGAAGCCGTGGAGGTAGGCCTCGCTCATGCTCCCGCCCGCGGTGTTGGTGGGTAGGCGCCCGCCCGGTCCGAGGGCGCCGCCCTCGACGAACCCGCCCGACTCGCCCCGGCTGCAGAACCCGTAGCCCTCGAGCGAGAAGAGCACGAGCGGGCTGAAGGCGTCGTAGAGCTGCGCGACCTTCACGTCGGCCGGGCCGACGTCGGCACGCGACCACAGCAACGGTGCCGCGGCCGACGAAGGGCCGTCACGCAGCGGGTCGTCGGAGAAGTACGCGGCCATCAGGTTGTGCTGGCGCGGCAGGCCCTGCGCGCCCGCGTGGATGAGCACGGGCGGTTGCGGCAGGTCGCGCGCCCTCTCCGCGGAGACGAGCACCACGGCCGCGGCGCCGTCGCTCTCGAGGCAGTTGTCGAACAGGCAGAGCGGCTCGGAGATCCAGCGGGCGTCGAGGTACGCGTCGAGGGTGAGGGGCCGCCCGTGCATCGCGGCACCGGGGTTGCGCTGCGCGTGCGCCCGGAATGCGAGGGCCACCTCGGCGAGCTGCTCTCGTGTCGTGCCGTACTCGTGCATGTGCCGGCGCATGAGCATCGCGATCTCGTCGACCGGGCGAAGCAGCCCGGGTGGGCGGCTCCACTGGAGGTAGTCGGCGAGCACCTCGGGGGACTGCGCCCACACGCGCGACGCCTTGTCGGCCCGCTTGCGCGAGCGCCACGCCACCGCCACGTTGCACTGCCCGGTGGCGATCGCGGCGGCCGCGTGCAGCACCGTCGCGCAGCCGCCCCCGCCGCCGTAACCCACCTGCGAGAACCAGGTGATGTCGCCGAGGCCGAGGTTGCGCCCGACCTCGACCTCGCGGTCGGGCTCCATCGTGTACGACGCCAACCCGTCGACCTCGGACGGGTCGATGCCGCAGTCGTCGAGTGCCGCGCGGATCGCGCGCAGCGCGAGCACGAACTCGGTGTCGGGGAGGCCCTTGCCGAGCTCGGTCTGCCCGACGCCGACGACGGCCACGCGGTCCTTGAGCACGCGCGGACGCTACCCGAGGACGTCGCCGTCCGGTCAGGCCGGCGTCACGGTGGTGCCCTCGTCGGGAGTGCCGGGACACGACCGCAGCTCGTAACGCTCCAGCCGCGTGTACACCCGGGCGAGATGCCGGTCGCCGGCGAGCGCGACGAACGCCGGGTCGCGCTGGGTCGGCCCCGGATCCCATCCGTGCGCCTCGTAGAGCGCGTTGAACTGCACCTGCGCCGCGAGGGCCTCGCGCATGTCGGCGCGGATCTCGGTGGGCGCCACCTGGGCGGCGCGCCGGGTGAGCGCGAGCAACTGCCGGAGGTCGGCCTGCACGGCGGGCGGCGCCGGGTCGGCGAGCAGGTCGAGCGAGTTGATGTCGGCGATACGGGCGCAATAGGGCGAGGCGACCGCACCGCCGTCACCGCCGCATGCCGGCAGTGCACCGAGCGCGGCGGCACCCACGAGGGCCACGGCGAGCCGACGAATCCGGACGCCGGTTCGGAAGCGCAGCACGTGCGTGCTCAACCCCGGAGCATGTCGACCACGACCTTGCGGAGGTGTGCGCGCCCGAGCGGGATGTGCGACTGCACGGCGAGGTCCTGGGTCGGCAGGTGGTTGCCCGCGAGCCACACGCTGAAGCCCAGCGTCGCCCAGCCGATCACCGCGGCGTCGAGGCCCACGGTCACGGCGTCGGGGGTGGCGGTGGCGTCGACGCGCACCGCGGTGCCGGCGGCCTTCACCAGCCGTTGGAGGTTGGCGAAGTTCCGCACGCCCGCGTCGTGCATGCGCGCCACCGCCGCGGACTCCGCCGCTGCGCCCCGCGCGTAGAAGGTGGAGAAATTCAGCGCGGCGGCGAGACCGGCGTTCGCGACCGTCCAGTCGATCTGCTCGTTGATCCACGCCATGAGGCGGTCCAGCGGCTCGGGCCCGGCCGCGTCGGCGGCGGACCACAGGGTGTCGACGTAGCGCTCGTACCCGAGGGCCATGGCCTCGGCCACCAGGCCGTCGCGGCTGCCGAAGTGGTAGTTCACCAACGCCTTCGACACGTGGAGGTCGCGGCAGAGCTCGTGGGGGCGCACGCCCGACGGGCCGCTGGCGCGCAGCTGACCCAGGGCCGCCTCCACGAGCGCGGCGCGCGCCTGGCTGCGCGGGATGGTGCGCTCCGAAGCCGGTGACGGGCGCCGCACCTCGCCGGCTCGCACTTCTCGTCGCTGCGCCGTTTCCGGTTGCCCCACGACCGCACCTCCTGGTCGGCGCCCGCACGACGCCAAGCTGAACTGAGTTCAGGATACCCGGTGGCACCGGTCCGAGCAGATCCCTGCGGCGTCCTCATCATGCCCGACGCCGGCGGCGCGGCAACCCTTCCGCGGCGGCGCGGGCGCGGGGAGAGCGCG
>Ga0075017_100001610_pt1 | contig 13925 bp, 11 predicted proteins | sample AleBraG_ABR_2012_FD_71475 | JGI IMG/M metagenome (GOLD analysis project Ga0075017, IMG submission 71475) | Freshwater sediment microbial communities in response to fracking from Pennsylvania, USA - Alex Branch Run_MetaG_ABR_2012 | ecosystem: Environmental > Aquatic > Freshwater > Creek >... | reverse complement strand
CTGGTGTCCACGCAGGTGGAGTACTCCCTGCTCCAGCGCGGCATCGAACGCGAGGTCGTCGACGACCTCGCGTTCGATGCCGCGCTGGAGCAGGGAGTACTCCACCTGCGTGGACACCAGTCGCGCCGAGCCGGGTCGTCCCGCCTGCATCCCCGCGGCCTTCGCCGTCTGCCACCCGGCGTAGTTGCTGATGCCGACGTAGCGCACCTTGCCTGAGGCCACGGCGGCGTCGAGCGCCGAGAGGGTCTCCTCGAGCGGCGTCGCGGCGTCCCACGCGTGCAGCTGCCAGAGGTCGACGTGATCGACGCGGAGCCGGCGCAGCGACGCGTCGAGGGCTGAGAGGAGATGTCCGCGCGAGGCGTCGAGCCGCCGCGTCGTGCCGGGACGCGAGACGGCCTTCGTGGCGATCACGACCGCGTCGCGACCCACCTCGTCGATGAGCGAGCCCACGATCTCCTCGGACTGGCCGTCGGCGTAGACGTCGGCGGTGTCGACCAGGGTGCCGCCGGCCCCGATGAAGGCGAGGAGCTGGTCGCGGGCCTCGTGCCGGTCGGTGTCGCGCCCCCACGTCATCGTGCCGAGGGCCAGGCGCGAGACGAGCAGGCCCGAACGGCCCAGCGGGCGGTGCTCCATGTCGCCAGACCCTATCCGGGCGGTGGGAGCGCCCGCGGTTAGGCTCCGCGAGGGTCCTGGGGTGTCGCCCCGGGCGCGACCACCGGCCCGGCCGGTGAGGAAGAGGTGACCGCATGCGGCTGGGAGTCAACCTCGGCTACTGGGGCGCCGGCAACGACGCCGAGAACCTCCACCTCGCCCGCGAGGCCGACACCCTCGGCTACGCCGTCGCCTGGGCTGCGGAGGCCTACGGGTCGGACGCGGCCACCGTGCTGGCATGGGTCGCGGCGCAGACGACGCGGATCGACGTCGGTTCGGCGATCTTCCAGATCCCCGGCCGCACCCCCGCGCTCACCGCGATGACGGCAGCGACGCTCGACAACCTCTCGGGCGGCCGCTTCCGCCTCGGGCTGGGCGTCTCGGGCCCGCAGGTGTCCGAGGGCTGGCACGGCGTGCGCTTCGACAAGCCGCTGGCACGGACCCGCGAGTACGTCGACATCGTCAAGCTCGCGCTCAGCCGACGCAAGGTCGCCTACGACGGCGAGTTCTTCACCCTGCCGTTGCCCGACGGTCCGGGCAAGGCGCTCGTCCTCACCGTGCACCCGACACGCCAGAACATCCCGGTCTACCTCGCGGCCATCGGGCCGAAGAACCTCGAGCTCACCGGCGAGATCGCCGACGGCTGGCTCGCGATCTTCTTCGCGCCCGAGTCCGCGGCCGAGCACCTGGCCCACATCGCGGCGGGACGCGCGAAGGTCGGGAAGACGATGGAGGGCTTCGACGTGGTGCCCACCGTCCCGGTGGTGATCGGCGACGACGTCGCTGCCTGCGCCGACGCCGTCCGCGCCTACAGCGCCCTGTACATCGGCGGGATGGGCAGCCGCGACAAGAACTTCTACAACCAGCTCGTCGTGCGGATGGGCTACGACGCCGAGGCCGCCGAGGTCCAGGAGAGGTACCTCGCTCGCGACTACGACGGCGCAGCGGCCGCAGTCCCGTTCGAGTTCATCGACCGCACCGCCCTGATCGGACCGCGCGAGCGGATCCAGGAACGGCTGCAGGCCTACGCCGACGCGGGTGTCACCACGCTCACCGTCGCCACCTACGCCGGCACCCTCGACGAGCGCCTCGCCACGCTGCGGACGATGGCCGAGGTGCTGGAGGCCTCGGGCCTGGGAGACTGACCGGCGTGAGCTACTTCGAGGCCGTCGTCCTCGGCATCGCGCAGGGACTCACCGAGTTCCTGCCCATCTCCTCGACGGCCCACCTGCGCATCGTCCCGGCGTTCTTCGGCTGGGGCGACCCGGGCGCCGCGTTCACCGCGGTCGTCCAGCTCGGCACCATGGCCGCCGTGCTGCTGTTCTTCTGGCGCGACCTGTGGCGCATCGCGAGCACGTGGGTGCGCGCCCTGTACCGGCCCGAGCCCCGCGGCACCCTCGACGCCCGTCTCGGCTGGTACCTCGTCTACGGCACCATCCCCATCGCGGTGCTGGGGCTGGTGTTCAAGAACCAGATCGAGACCGGAGCCCGCGACCTGCGCATCATCGGCTGGGTCCTGATCGTGTTCGGCATCGGCCTGTGGCTGGTCGACCGCGCCTTCCCGCAGGTCAAGCAGATGGCCGACCTCAACCTGCGCGACGGCGTCCTCTACGGCCTCGCGCAGGCCCTCGCACTGGTCCCCGGCGTCTCGCGCTCCGGCGCGACGATCACCGCCGGTCGCGCCCTGAGCTACACCCGCGAGGACGCGGCCCGCTTCTCCTTCCTGCTCTCGGTGCCCGCCGTCGTGCTGTCCGGACTGTTCGAGCTGCGCAAGATCGGCGGCGAGGGCGGCACCGCCTGGGGTCCCACCATCGTGGCCACGGTCGTCGCCTTCGTCGTGGGCTACGCCGCCATCGCCTGGCTGCTCCGCTGGCTCACGAGCCACTCGATGCTCGTGTTCGCCGTCTACCGCGTCGTTCTCGGTGCCCTCGTGCTCGTCCTGGTCTACGGCGGCCACCTCGCCGCGACGTGATGCCCGACACCGGCACGCGACGGGCTAGAGCCAGCCGCTGCGCTTGAACGCGATGAACAGCCCGACGGTGATGAGGAGCATCAGCCCGATGACGCCGTAGTAGCCGAGCTCCCAGTGCAGCTCGGGCATGTTGTCGAAGTTCATGCCGTAGATGCCCGCGATCATCGTCGGCACCGCCGCCATCGCGACGTACGCCGAGATCTTGCGCATGTCGTCGTTCTGCTGCACGGCCTGACGGGACCGCGACGCCTCGAGCACGGTGGCGAGCAGCGCGTCGTGCTGCGCGGAGAGCTCCTGCACGTGGAGCAGGTGGTCGCCGAGGTCACGGAAGTAGGGGAGCAGCTCGTCGGGGAGACCGCGCAGCCGCTCGCGCAGCAGGTGGTCGGCCACTCGGCGGAGCGGGTCGATGGCACGACGCACCTCGAGGTTCTCGCGCTTGAGCAGGTAGATGGCTGCGGCATCGTCGCTGCGCTCGGGGGAGAACACCCGCTCCTCGACCTGCTCGATGTCGCGCGCGAGCTCGTCCACGACGACCTGGTAGCCGTCGACCACCATGTCGAGGATCCCGTGCAGGACGGCGTGCGGCCCGAGCGCGAGCATCGCCGCGTCGTCCTCGAGGTCTCCGCGCAGAGCGGTCAGGTCGCCGGGCTCGCCGATGCGTACGGACAGCACGTACGACGGGCCGACGAAGACCGAGATCTGGCCCGTCTCGACGTCGGAGGTCGGCTCGACGTAGTCCAGCACCTTGAGGACGGCGAGCACCCGGTCGCCGGCGATCTCGAAGCGGGGTCGCTGCCCGATCGACATCGCGTCCTCGATCTGCAGGTCGTCGATCCCGAAGACGCGCGCCGCCCGCTCGGTCTCCTCCTGGGTCGGGTTGCGCAGACCGAGCCAGACGAAGCTGTCCGTGCCGCCGCGCCGCGCCTCGGCCCACATCCGCTCGAGGATCGCGACGTCGCGCTCCAGGAAGGGGGTGCCCGGGGTCAGGTGACCGTCCATGCCCACGTGGGGGGCGCCTCCGACGTACACGCCGATTCCGCGGATCACCTGGCCATCGTGTCAGCACCCGGGCCGGTTGCGCCGTAGGGTCGCCGCGTGGCCACCGTCATCCTCGTCCGGCACGGTCGGACCGCGGCGAACGCGACCGGCGTCCTCGCCGGGTGGACACCGGGGATCTCCCTCGACGACAAGGGCCGTGAGCAGGCCGCCGCCGTGGCCGCCCGCCTCGCCGTCGTCCCGCTCACCGCCGTGGTGAGCAGCCCGCTCGAGCGCACGCGGGAGACCGCCGACGCGCTGCTGGCCGGCCGCGATCCGCTACCGCCACTGCACGTCGACGAGCGGGTGGGGGAGTGCCGCTACGGCGACTGGACGAACCAGCCCCTCAAGAACCTCGCCAAGGAGCCGCTCTGGAAGGTCGTGCAGGCGCACCCCAGCGCCGCGGTCTTCCCCGGGCCAGAGGGCGAGTCGATGGCGGACATGTCGGCGCGCGCGGTCGGCGCGGTGCGCGACTGGAACACCCGGCTCTCGGCGGGCGGCGCCGACCCGATCTACGCCGTCGTCTCGCACGGCGACGTCATCAAGGCCATCACCGCCGACGCGCTCGGCATGCACCTCGACGCCTTCCAGCGCCTCCAGGTCGATCCCTGCTCGGTGACGGTCATCCGCTACACCGATCTGCGCCCCTTCGTCCTGCGCACCAACGACACCGGGGGCGACCTGTCCGGTCTCGTCCCCCCGCCGAAGGCGAAGCGGCGCCGCTCACGGCCGTCCTCCGACGCGGTCGTCGGCGGCGGCTCCGGAGCCTGACGCCGCGGATCGGTGCGCGCGAAGGCGGTGACGCGGACCCCGGGATAGGGTCGTCAGGTGGCACGCCAGGTCTTCCTCTTCGACCAGCCCGAGCGCTTCGTCGCCGGCACCGTGGGCCAGCCCGGCGAGCGGCAGTTCTTCCTGCAGGCCCGCGACGGCGCGCGAGTCGTGTCCGTCTCGCTGGAGAAGCAACAGGTGCGTGCCCTCGCGGAGCGGGTGGACGCCCTGCTCGACGAGGTCGTGCGCCGCACCGGTGGTGAAGCACCCGTGCCGGCGAGCGCTCCGTTGGGCAGCGAGGACCTCGATCCGCTCGATGCCCCGATCACCGAGGAGTTCCGGGTCGGGTCGATGGCGCTGGGATGGAACGGCGACACCGAGCTCGTCATCATCGAGGCGCACGAGGTCGTCGAGGACGACGACGTCGAGGTGCCCGACCTCGAGGAGGACCCTGAGGACGGGCCGACCCTGCTGCGCGTCCGGCTCACGGGAGCGCAGGCCCGCGCCTTCGCGAAGCGGGCCGCCTCGGTGGTGTCCGCAGGCCGACCGCCGTGCCCCTTCTGCAACCAGCCGCTCGAGCCGGCCGGTCACATCTGCCCGCGTGCCAACGGCTACCGGCGCTGACGCGTCCTTCGCATGCTGACGACCAGCGACCTGCTCGAGGTCCTCACCCGCGGCACCCTGACGGTCGAGGGCCGCCTCGTCGACGCGAGCAACGCGACCCTGCTCGCCGTGGCGGAGCTCGACGGCGTCGAGATCGCCTGCGTCTACAAGCCGACCGCGGGGGAGCGGCCGCTCTGGGACTTCCCGGACTCCACCCTCGGACTGCGCGAGGTGGCGTCCTACGAGGTGTCGTCCGCGCTCGGATGGGACCTCGTGCCGCCCACGGTGTGGCGCGACGAGGGTCCCTTCGGGCAGGGCATGGCGCAGGCCTGGGTGAGCGCGCCCGACGGTGGGGACATGGTGGCCGGCGGAGGACTCGTCGACGTCGTCCCGCGCGGCCGGACACCGCAGGGCTGGCTCGAGGTGATCGACGCGCACGGCCACGGCGGCGAGCCGGTGACCCTCGTGCACGCCGACGACGCCGACCTGCGGCGGATGTGCCTGTTCGACTCGGTGGTGAACAACGCCGACCGCAAGGGCGGTCACGTCCTGCACGGCCGGGTGCTCCCGGACGTCGGTCCGGCGACGTACGGCGTCGACCACGGAGTCACCTTCAGCGAGGACGAGAAGCTGCGCACCGTGCTGTGGGGCTGGGCCGGCGACCGGGTGGAGGACGACGCGCTCGCGGACCTCGAGCGGCTCTCCGACGACCTCGACGGTCCGCTCGGGGACCGGCTCTCCGAGCTGCTGACACGACGCGAGATGGCGCGGACCAAGCAGCGGGTACGGCGTCGGATCCGCGAGGCGGCCTACCCCCTGCCCGGTGACGGCTGGCCGTCGCTGCCCTGGCCCGCGTTCTGATCCGGTCCCCGCGCATAGGATCCCGGTCATGCACTCCTGGCCCCGCCCCGCCGTCCCGACCCTTCCCGGCACGGGTCTGCCCCTGCGGCTCCACGACACCGCGACGCAGGAGGTCCGGCCCACCTCGCCGGGCAGGGAGGCGACCATCTACGTCTGCGGCATCACGCCCTACGACGCGACGCACCTGGGGCACGCCGCCACCTACGTCGCCTTCGACCTGGTGCAGCGGGTGTGGCTCGACGCCGGGCACGAGGTCCACTACGTGCAGAACGTCACCGACGTCGACGACCCGCTGCTGGCCCGCGCGCTGGAGACCGGCGACGACTGGGAGGCGCTCGCGGACCGCGAGACCCAGCTGTTCCGCGAGGACATGACCGCACTGTCCGTCCTGCCGCCGCGGCACTACATCGGCGCGGTGGAGTCCATCCCCGCCGTGATCGACTACATCGAGAAGCTGCAGACCGCCGGCGCCGTCTACGAGGTCGACGGCGACCTGTACTTCCGGGTCCGCTCCGACGAGCGGTTCGGCTCGATCGCGAACCTGCCCGAGGAGCAGATGCTCGCGATCTTCTCCGAGCGCGGGGGAGACCCGGACCGCCCGGGCAAGGAGCACCCGCTCGACTGCCTGCTCTGGCTGCTCGAGCGGCCCGGCGACCCGTCCTGGGAGAGCCCGTTCGGCCGTGGCCGCCCGGGCTGGCACATCGAGTGCTCCGCGATCGCGCTCGACCACCTCGCCTCACCCCTCGACGTCCAGGGCGGCGGCAGCGACCTCGCCTTCCCGCACCATGAGATGGGTGCGTCCGAGGCGCAGGTCGCGACCGGCTCCTGGCCCTACGCGCGGCACTACACCCACGCCGGGATGGTCCGCCTCGACGGGGAGAAGATGAGCAAGTCGCGCGGCAACCTCGTCTTCGTCTCGCGCCTGCGCAGCTCCGGCACCGACCCGGCCGCCATCCGCCTGGCGATCCTGGCGCACCACTACCGCGGCGACTGGGACTGGACCGACGCCGGGCTGAGCGAGGCCGAGGTCCGCCTCGCCGCCTGGCGCGACGCCGTGCGGGCGCCGGTGGCGGCCCCCGCCGAGCAGGTCCTGGCCGACGTCCGGGCCCGTCTCGCCGACGACCTCGACGCCCCGGGCGCGCTCGCCGCGATCGACCGGTGGGCCGAGGCGACCCGGCTGCGCGGCGGCGCAGCGGGCGCCGAGGACCCGACGGCCGGTCCGCTCGTGCGTGCCGTCGCCGACGCCCTGCTCGGCGTCCGCCTCTGACCCAGTGGCGCGCCCGTGGCGCGCCGTGACGATCCCCCGGGTTCGGCGGTCCACCGGGCGCAGCGCCGCCTGTCGGGGTTACCGTGGAACGGACCAGCCGGTCGTTCCGCGCCCCGAACCACCTCCCTCCCCGGGGGTCCCCATGCAGTGGGTGGACACCGCTCCCACGCAGCTGCGCCAGGCAGCCACCGTCGACCTGCGCACGGGTGACGCCGTGATCGTGCTCGACCGGGTCGGCACGTGCATCGGCGTCGACGACGGCCTGGAGCCCATCGTCGGGATCGACGCCGCGCACCTGCTCGGGCGGTCGCTGATCCACGAGCAGTGGCGCTGGTGCGAGCCCGACGGCCGGCCGGTGGGCGAGCAGGACAGCCCGGTGACCCGGGCGCTGGCGTCCGGGGAGCCGGTCGAGCACCGGGTCCTGGGGCTCGAGGCCGTGGGCCAGTTCGCCTGGGTCGAGGTGTCGGCCCACCCGCTGCGGGCGGAGGACGGCTCCGTCGACGGTGTCGCGACCTCGTTGCGGGACGTGTCCCAGACCCCGCAGGGGCGCGCCGCGACGGCCGGCATGGCCGGCTCGCTGCGCCTGCTCGCGAGCGCGTCGGCGGCGGACGAGGCTCGGTTCCGCACCCTCGCGGAGAACTCGGCGGACGTGCTGTTCCAGACCGACATCGTGGGCCGCTGCGTGTGGGTGTCGCCGTCGCTCGGCGACGTGCTCGGACTCGCCCCCGAGGAGGTGCTCGGCCAGTCGTTGGTGCGCCTGCTGCACCCGTCGGACCGCGAGATCGCCAACGAGCGCCGGATGGTCGCGCTGGCGGAGAGCGGCGGGGGCCACGACCGGGTCGAGCTGCGCTACGCGACGGCTGCCGGTACGTGGCAGTGGATGAGCGTCGTGTCACGGCCGCTGCGCGACCCGACCGGTCGCGTCGTCGGGGCGGTGAGCGCCCTGCACGACATCCAGGACGAGGTCCAGCGGCGCGACGAGAGCCTGTACCGCGCGGGCCGCGACCCGCTGACCGGGCTGCTCGATCGCGACGCCGGACGACATGCGCTGACGAAGGCCCTCGTCGCCGTACACGGCACCGACCGGCTCGTCGGGGTGCTGCTGGTGGACATCGACGGGCTCGAGCGGCTCAACCTCGAGCACGGGACACCGGCCGGCGACCTGGCGATCACCCACGTCGCCGCGGTGCTGACCGCACACCTGCGCGCCACCGACTCCGTGGCGCGTCTGGGCGCCGACGACTTCCTGGTGGTGCTGTCCTCCCTCGCAGCGCCCGATCACGCGGAGCGTCGTGCGCAGTCGCTGCTCGAGCTCGTCGCCGCGCCCCGGGTCGGGTCTCCCTCGGTCCGCGTGAGCATCGGCGTCGCCGTCGACGACGGCACGACCGCCGCGGTCGACGTCCTCCGTCGGGCCGACGTCGGCCTGCTCCACGCGAAGGAAGCCGGCGGCGGTCAGGTCCGCGTCTGAGCGGTCAGGTCGGCGCCGACCACGCGTCGAGCAGCACCGGGTCCGCTCCGACGTGTCGGCGCCCCAGCCGCGCCACCAGCAGCCGCGTCGCGGCTGCGAGCCGCTGGCCGTCAGGGTCCGACCAGCTCACGCCCGGGTCAGGGCCAGCACCGGGATGGTGCGGATGCCCGCGGTCTTCTCGGCGTACTCGCCGAAGCCGGGGTAACGGCTGGCCTGCTCGGCGTAGACCGTGTCGCGCTCCTCGCCGGTGACCTCGCGCACCGCCACGGTGTAGGTCTCGGTCCCGACCTCCACGACGGCCGTGCCCGCCTCGGTCATGTTCCAGTACCAGTCGGGGTGCGTCGGCGCGCCGCCCTTGGAGGCGAAGACGTAGATCGTCGCCGGGTCCGACTCGTCGGCCAGGTACATGACCGGGTTGACCGACTCCTTGCCCGACTTGCGGCCGACGTGGTGCATGAGCACGACCGGCGCGCCCTCGAAGTTGCCGCCGACCTTCCCGTCGTTGGCACGGAACTCCGCGATGACCTGCGCGTTCCAGTCGGTGACATCGGCCATGGTGGTCTCCTCGTTCGAGCGGTCGTTGACCTGTCAACCGTATCGCCGATCGGGTGTCGGCGCGCGAACTGCGCGCCTGCTCACGAGCCGCCGGAGGCGGCGGCGGCCGTGCCGGTCGCCGCCGTGACGGCGGTGCCGGTCGGGGCCGACCCGGTCGAGGCCGAGCTCGTCGTGGCGGTCGCCGCCGGCGTCGTCGGGGCGGCGGCGGTGCTGCCGCCCGCGACGGTCGTCGCAGGTGCGGCGGCAGCCGACAGGCCGGCGCCGAGGCCCGCGGCGGCCACCACGGCCGCCACGCCGGCGAGCGCGCTGGTGCGGGTGACCCGGGCCAGGAGGCGGTCGCGCTGCGCGGGGGTCCAGGGCTCGGTCATGACGCTCTCCGGTGGCGGGTGCGGCGGCGGGGCGGACCTGCTGGCCCGACGTGCGTCACCGTGCCCCTCGCGCCTGGCCGCAACCCCGCAGAGACATGAGAGCCGGGTGAGAGTCCCCTGGCAGCGGCGGGGCGTCTCCCGCCGAGGTCTGCTACTTCGGCGGCTCGGTGCTCCGCCGACGCAGGTAGCGCTCGAACTCCCGGGCGATGGCGTCGCCGGAGGCCTCGGGCAGCTCCGCGGTGTCGACGGCCTCCTCGAGGGTGCGGACGTAGGCCGCGATCTCGTCGTCCTCGGCCGCGAGCTCGTCGACGCCGATCTGCCAGGCGCGGGACTCCTCGGGCAGGTCGCCCAGCGGGACGGGGACGTCGAGCAGGTCCTCGATCCGAGCCAGGAGGGCGAGGGTGGCCTTCGGGCAGGGCGGCTGCGCCACGTAGTGCGGGACGGCGGCCCACAGCGACACCGCCGGGATGCCGGCCTGGCCGCAGGCATCCTGCAGGACGCCGACGATGCCGGTCGGACCCTCATACGTCGACGGCTCGTAGCCGAGCCGCAGCGAGAGGGCGGCGTCGCTCGACGTGCCGCTCACCGGCACGGGCCGGGTGTGCGGACTGTCGGCGAGCAGCGCCCCGAGCGTGACGACCATCTCGACGCCGAGCTCGCGGGCGGCGCCGAGCAGCTCCTGGGTGAAGCTGCGCCAGCGCATCGACGGCTCGATGCCGTGCACGAGGACGACGTCGCGCGTGGCCAGCGGGATGCGGGCCACCGAGAGGCGGGTGGTCGGCCAGGTCACCGCACGGACGCCCTCGTCGAAGGTCACCTCGGGTCGGTTGACCTGGAAGTCGTAGTAGTCCTCCGGGTCGAACTCCGCGACCTGGGTGGCGGACCAGACCTCCTCGAGGTGCAGCACGGCACCGCTCGCGGCGTCGCCGGCGTCGTTCCAGCCCTCGAACGCGCAGAGCATCACCGGGTCGACGAGGTCGGGCAGCGACTCGGGCAGGCCCTCGAACTCGATCACCGGTCACCCCTCGGTCGACGGTCGCGGCACCGCCCTGGTGCGGCGGGCGCCGTTGCGCGCCACCGTACGCCAGCGTCCGGACCCTCACGCTAGCGCCGCGCTGCCTGCGGCGTCGCGGCGCGCCGTTAGGCTGGCCTCATCATGTCTGCCTCAGCCGTGGACCCCGCTCGGGTCGCCGCCCTCCGTCATGCCCTCGCCACCCGGGTCGTCGTCGCCGACGGCGCCATGGGCACCATGCTGCAGGCGCACGACCTGACCCTCGACGACTTCGAGGGCTATGAGGGCTGCAACGAGGTGCTCAACGCGACCCGGCCCGACGTCGTCATGGCGGTGCACGACGCCTACTTCGCCGTCGGGGTCGACGCGGTCGAGACGAACACGTTCGGCGCGAACCTCGCCAACCTCGGCGAGTACGACATCGCGGACCGCATCGAGGAGCTCGCCGAGGCCGGCGCACGCCACGCTCGCGCCGTCGCGGACTCCTACGCCACCCCGGACCGGCCGCGCTGGGTCCTGGGCTCGGTGGGCCCCGGCACGAAGCTGCCCACGTTCGGGCACGCTCCCTACGCCGCGCTCCGCGACGCCTACCAGACCCAGGCGCGCGGCATGATCGCCGGCGGCGCCGACGCCATCCTCGTCGAGACCGCGCAGGACCTGCTCCAGGCGAAGGCGGCCGTGGTCGGGGCCAAGCGGGCGCTCCGCGCCGCGGGCGTCGACCTCCCGGTGATCGTGCAGGTCACGGTCGAGACCACGGGCACGATGCTGGTCGGCTCGGAGATCGGGGCCGCGCTCACCGCGCTGGAGCCGCTCGGCATCGACATGATCGGCCTGAACTGCGCGACCGGCCCGGCTGAGATGAGCGAGCACCTGCGCCACCTCGCGCGCCACGCGCAGGTCGGCGTCTCGTGCATGCCCAACGCCGGGCTGCCGGTCCTGCAGGGCACCGGCGCGCACTACCCGCTGACGCCGGAGCAGCTTGCCGAGGCGCACGACACGTTCACCCGCGAGTACGGCCTCGGCCTCGTCGGCGGCTGCTGCGGCACCACGCCGGAGCACCTGCGCCAGGTCGTCGAGCGGGTGCGCGGCCGGGAGATCACCGCCCGCTCGCCGCTGCGCGACGCCGGGGCGTCGAGCATGTACATGCACGTGCCGTTCCGTCAGGACACCGCCTACCTCTCCATCGGGGAGCGCACGAACGCCAACGGGTCCAAGGCCTTCCGCGAGGCGATGCTGGAGGAGCGCTGGGAGGACTGCGTCCGCATCGCGAAGGACCAGATCAAGGACGGCGCGCACCTGCTCGACGTCTGCGTCGACTACGTCGGTCGCGACGGGGTGAAGGACGTCCGAGAGATCGTCGGACGCTTCGCCACGGCGTCGACCATCCCGCTGGTGATCGACTCGACCGAGCCGCCCGTCGTCGAGGCAGCGCTGGAGATGATCGGCGGTCGCGCCGTCGTCAACTCGGTCAACTACGAGGACGGCGACGGGCCGGGCTCGCGCATCCAGCAGATGATGCCGATCGTGCAGGAGCACGGCGCTGCCGTCGTGGCCCTCACGATCGACGAGCAGGGCCAGGCGCGCACCGCCGAGTGGAAGGTGCGCGTGGCCGACCGACTGGTGCGCGACCTGGTCGAGAACTGGGGCATGCGGGTCGAGGACATCCTGGTCGACTGCCTCACCTTCCCCATCGCCACGGGGCAGGAGGAGACGCGCCGCGACGCCATCGAGACCATCGAGGCGATCCGCGGTCTCAAGGAGCTCCACCCCACCGTCCAGACGACGCTCGGCGTCTCCAACGTGTCCTTCGGGCTCAATCCGGCCTCGCGGGTGGTGCTCAACTCGGTGTTCCTGCACGAGTGCGTCGAGGCCGGACTGGACTCCGCGATCGTGCACGCCTCGAAGATCGTCCCGATGTCGCGGATCCCCGACGAGCAGCGCGAGGCGGCGCTCGACATGGTCTATGACCGGCGGCGCTACGACGACGAGGGCATCCTCGTGCACGACCCCCTCTCGCACTTCCTCGAGCTGTTCGACGGCGTCGACGCGGCCGACCTCGCGAAGGCCCGCGCCGACGAGCTGCTCACTCTGCCCCTCGAGGAGCGCCTGCAGCGGCGGATCATCGACGGCGAGCGCAAGGGCCTCGAGGCCGACCTCGACGAGGCGCTCGTCGACCGCTCGGCGCTGGAGATCGTGAACGACACCCTGCTCGAGGGCATGAAGACCGTCGGGGAGCTGTTCGGCCGCGGCGAGATGCAGCTGCCCTTCGTGCTGCAGAGCGCGGAGGTCATGAAGACGGCCGTCGCGCACCTCGAGCCGCACATGGAGCGCAGCGGCGACGAGGGCAAGGGCACGATCGTCCTGGCCACGGTGAAGGGCGACGTCCACGACATCGGCAAGAACCTCGTCGACATCATCCTGAGCAACAACGGCTACAGCGTCGTGAACATCGGCATCAAGGTGCCGGTCTCCGAGATCGTCGAGCAGGCCGAGAAGGCCGGCGCCGACGCCATCGGCATGAGCGGGCTGCTCGTGAAGAGCACGCTGGTGATGCGCGAGAACCTCGAAGAGCTCAACCTGCGCGGCGTGGCGCAGAAGTACCCCGTGCTCCTCGGTGGCGCAGCGCTCACGCGGGCCTTCGTCGAGCAGGATCTCGCGGAGATCTACCGGGGCGAGGTCCGCTACGCCCGCGACGCGTTCGAGGGCCTGCGGCTCATGGACGCGATCATGGGCGTGAAGCGCGGCGTGCCCGGTGCGGCCCTGCCGGAGCTGCGCGGCCGACGCGTCACGTCCGGCACCGTCCGCCCCGACGAGGTCGCGGTCGAGGACCTCCCCGCGCGCTCGGACGTCGCTGTGGACACCCCCGTGCCGACCCCGCCGTTCTGGGGTACCCGCGTCGTCAAGGGTGTTCAGCTCGCCGACTACGTCAGCTTCCTCGACGAGCGGGCGACCTTCCTCGGCCAGTGGGGGCTCAAGCCCGGCCGCGGCGAGGGCGGAGCGTCCTACGAGGAGCTCGTCGAGACCGAGGGTCGGCCGCGGCTGCGGATGTGGCTCGACCGCGTGCACACGCAGGGGCTGCTGGAGGCCGCGGTCGTCTACGGCTACTTCCCCTGCTACTCCGACGGCGACGACCTGGTGATCCTGCATCACGAGGGAGAGCTGGCCGGCCAGGAGCGGGTGCGCCTGACCTTCCCGCGCCAGCGGCGCGACCGGTTCCTGTGCCTCGCCGACTTCTTCCGCCCGAAGGAGTCGGGCGAGACCGACGTCATCGCGTTCCACGTCGTGACCATGGGCAACCCGGTGGCCGAGGCGGCGAACAAGCTCTTCGCGGCGGACGCCTACCGCGACTACCTCGAGCTGCACGG
>Ga0075017_100001609_pt1 | contig 13927 bp, 7 predicted proteins | sample AleBraG_ABR_2012_FD_71475 | JGI IMG/M metagenome (GOLD analysis project Ga0075017, IMG submission 71475) | Freshwater sediment microbial communities in response to fracking from Pennsylvania, USA - Alex Branch Run_MetaG_ABR_2012 | ecosystem: Environmental > Aquatic > Freshwater > Creek >... | reverse complement strand
ATTGGTGATTAACGTTCGGTTAGGGTCGACGATTGTAAGAGTGATGGGGTTCTTCGTACAGGCGCAAGGCCATAGCCGCCAACCGCTGATGAGCTCGATTTCCGTTGCAAACTAGGCAGGGATGCTATCAAACCAGCATTCCGAAGAAAAGGGCAAGAATTGTCACGGGGCGGCGAAATTTGCCATTATCGATTACCCCTATGTTCTATAAGCTGGGAGCTTTTTGACTCTCTGGGATGCATCAAGTTCCAGAAAACAAATGTGCCTTTGACGCAGGACAGCACGATATCTGGTGCGCCGTCCCCATTGAGGTCCCTTATCTCAAATTGCGAACCTACACCAGAACGATTGTTAATGAGTTCGGGCACAAACTCGGCACCTCCGTCCGCCTTGGCGTTGCGCACTGTTCGGTACCAGTAAAGAACCGCCGGTCCGTAGGGGTCGGGATCGAGGTGACTCTCAAGATGCGAAAAAAGCCGTTTGCCGACGACCATGTCGGGAATGCCGTCTCCGTCCATGTCAGCGAAGGCGGCGGCGTGTGGTTCGGAGAACGTCACATCACCGGCATTCTTTGTACTAAAATCGCCCATAATATCGTGACGGACAAATGAAATCTCACCCTTTGGGTCGCGCTTCTGTTCGAACCAGGCTAGTCCCCAACTATGTGCAGCTAAGGCCGTGACGACGTCGGTTAGACCGTCACCATTGACGTCGTAAATTCCCATCTCTGCGCCTCCGGTGCCAAAGTTTGCCGGGTGAAATTTCCAAAGACCTTTATCCGCCCCAACGGCAGGTTGCTCCCACCATCCCTTGCTGTTAACAATGTCCATGCGTCCGTCGCCATTGATGTCTCCGATACCCATACCATGTGGACCGGCGAGGCCTGGTTCGGAAATGGTGTGGACGGTCCATGGCGCAGTGGGATTGGCTGGATCTGGTTTCGCGTACGCCATAGTCGCACCCGGGCCCGTGAAAAGAATTTCGGGACGGCCATCACCGTCGATGTCACGGAACATTTCAATCTCGGCAGTGGCATTAGGAATTATGTTGTAGCGGTCCCACCGTCGTGACTGCCCCTTGGGATTCACGTATAAATAAACGGGACGCGAATAGACGCCTATAATATCGGTCCAGCCATCGCCAGTGAAATCGTAAGTGAAGTAAGTAAGCCCTTCAGGGAACGTTGCAGGGCCATAACTCCGAGCGGCCGTGAACTCATGGCGTTCGGTATACTTTGGCCCAAGGAAATAGAAGGGCCCGGCGACTATATCAGGGATGCCATCGTGATTAATATCGCCAGTGGCTGCCCCCCACGAATATAAGAAATCGTTGATACGCTGTTCGCGAAAGTGTGAAGAAGTTTTCTCCTCAGGTTCATTCTTCGGGTTAAGATCCTTACCGGCAACATTACGGAACCGAACCTCACCGGCGCCTCCGACATGCAGGGCAATCGGCCCATAGCCCATCATCCGATCGCTTGTGGCGGAATTCCGACCTCGCCTCCCGTTAAGCGTTACCCAAACCATGTCCATATCGACGACTGCATCGAGGCTGTTCCAGTCATTCGCATGGACTTCAGGAGCCGGAGGCCCACCGCGCTGAGAGGCTACAGGCGCTGCTGGCTTCTCCGAGCGTTGTGTTTGTTCGGCAAGCGTGGGAGCCGGTTCTGCAAAGCCAGGAACGTGTGCCGAGCCGGTGAACGAAGGTTCAGCCGCAATTCGCGTAAAAAGGCCGGTTGCCGGTTGGAGCCGGTTGCGGTTGAGCTCTTTCCCATCCGGGCCGATCGTTAGCTCATAACTGGCAAGGTCTCCCTCGTTTAAAGACACATACACGCCTTTCAATCCGCCGTCACTGGTCTTTTCCGAACGCAGAAGGACCCCGGCGTCGCATTGAGCAGAACAATGGAAGTCCAGTGCGACCTCCAGGTCCTGGTAACTCCGGTCAAGGACGAGCCAGCCACCCGAAGAGCCGTTAGGTGTGGCAGTAATTTCGCCTCCCGCCGCTTGCCAGTTGGCTGGCCCTAGTGTTCGCAGGCCCGCAAGCGAAGATCCTTGGAATGAAAAATCTGGAATGAAATTGTGGGTAGCCGCGACAATCGCAGAAATGAGAGCCGAGGTGAGGCAGAACGTTAATATGAGAGTCTTCTTGGACACGACAATTCCTATCGTTGCGTAGTACGCAATGCCTCTTGCGCGTTGCGTTTCATGAAGACTATCACAATTTGCCGGTTTAGGTTTCTTGACTTGATTTTCCACCCGTGATACCGTTCTCGAAGAAAACGCAATCACACTTGCGTATACGCGTTTTCAGGATGATGCGCTCTTGCGAACGTCATCTCAAGCTCAGTTGCAGGACAGACCAGTACTGGATGACGGTTTTAATTAGGATCTGCATGGTGATGGCGGCCGCCAGTTCGACCACGTTATCCAAAGACGCCAACGGGCGCCTGGATACAAGGAGCGCAAACGGATATGTTGATTCGGCAGTTTGTGCGCGTTGTCATCAGGAAATAGCGCGTACGTACAAGCTCACGGGGATGGGTCGATCGGCTTATCGTCCGACCGTGGAAAACAAGATTGAGGACTATGAACTTCGCAATACCGTGGAACATGAGCTATCAAAGCGAACTTACAGGATGCTAAGCCGCAACGGAGCGTTCTACCAACTGCGATGGCAGATTGGATACGACGGCAAGCAAACGAACACCTTGAAAGAGCCGGTGGATTTGGTGATTGGATCGGGCAATCATGCGCGAACCTATCTTCGAAAAACCCCGGCTGGCGAGTGGAAGGAACTGCCAATTTCGTGGTACAGCGAGCAAGGCGGGTATTGGGCCATGAGTCCCGGTTACGACCGGCCCGACCAAGAGGACTTTCGCAGAGTTGTCCCGGAAGAGTGTCTATTTTGCCATAACGCCTATCCTGTGCCGGGTTCGCAGCGGGTGGCTGAGGGGATCGATTGTCAACGGTGCCATGGACCCGGTGGAAAGCACATCGCGGCAGTTGGATCGGGTCATGCCAAGGAGGACGCAATCCGTCAGAGCATCTTGAATCCGGCACGGTTGAGTCGTGAGCGTCAGTTGGAAGTGTGCTACCAATGCCACCTGGAGACGACCAGCAGCCCACTGCCCTATCAACTCCGACGTTATGAGAAAGAGGTGTTTTCTTATCAGCCAGGCGAGCGGCTGGCGGACTTCGCGCTCTACTTCGATCGGGATCGGGTGACGGACGATCGCTTCGAAATCGCACATGCGGCGTACCGGCTTTCAAAATCCAAGTGTTTCTTGAAGAGCCAGATGACCTGCACAACGTGCCACAATCCTCACGACGTGCCGAAAGGTCAGATGGCGGTTTCTCACTACGTGTCGGTTTGCAAAACGTGTCACCAAAGAGTTCATCTAGCAGAGAAGAGTCAGGGCAACTGTTTGGACTGCCACATGCCAAAGCGGCGTGCGGAAGACGCTGTACATGTGGTGATGACGGACCACCTTATTCGGCGCGATCAACCTGACCGCGACTGGCTGGCAGCGCGCGTCGAAGCCGATACAATGCGTTCCAAGTATCGCGGCGAAGTGATTCCTTACTATCCAACGAAAAGTGAGCTCACCGCAATGGACTCACTCTATTTAGCGGTCGCGCAGGTTCGCGACAAATCCAACCTGGAAACTGGCATTGAGCAGCTAAAACGAGAGCTGCAGAGCACTGCTGCGGCAAACGCGGAGGCCAGTTTCGAGTTAGGTAAAGCCTACTTCGGTGCGGGAGACAAACAACAGGCAACCGTGTGGCTTCAAAAGGCGCTGAGTCAAAATCCAGGATTGCGTCCGGCGGCGAAAGAACTGGCTGCGGTGCTCTACGCGAATAATCAGCCAGCGAAGGCAGTGGTGCTGCTTGAGGGGTTTAGCCGCAACGCAGATGCGAGGCTTCTTACCGATCTGGCAAATGGCTACCTGCAAATGGGCCGTGTTGAGCAAGCAGACATTGTGCTGCATCGGTCGCTCATCAAAGATCCAGAACTTCCGGAAACGCATAATCTTCTGGGACTGGTGCGTCTGCGAAAGGGAGACAAGGTGAGAGCTGAACAGTCTTTCCGAGAAGCAATTCGTCAGGAGCCTCGCATGGCCGAAGCGCACGGCAATCTGGGAATTCTAATTGCCGAAAGGGGTGACGCAGCGCAGGCGCGATATCACTTTCAACAAGCCATCGACGCGGAGCCAAACTATGCGGAGGGCCATTATCGTTTCGCGCTTTTGCTGGAACTTGACCGTGCGTATGAGCGAGCGGAAAGTGAGTTTCGCCGGGCTATCGAGATCAAGCCTTCGTTTGCAATGGCTCACAACGATTTGGGTGATTTGCTAGCAGCGCAAAGCAGGACGCGGGAAGCCAAGGAGGAGTACCGGCTGGCAATTGCCGGCGATCCACAACTGGGGGAAGCGCGATACAGCATGGCGTTGCTGTTGGTTGGCGAAGAAAAGTGGTCTGAGGCGGAAGACCAACTGACGGCGGCGCTGAAAACGAATCCCAACTATTTCGAAGCTCATCTTTTGCTGGCGAATGTGCTTGAGGCAACGAACCGCGGAACGAATGCGAAGATTCACTACCGTAGAGCCGCTGAAAGTCCGGACGCCAACGTTCGTGATGAAGCTTTAGGAAAGTTGAATCGCAAATGACAGGGTCAGAGGTTACACGAGGCTAAAATGCACTTGGCTCAAACAATCTTCTCTCAAAAGTTGTTCCAAACTGTGGCGTGGACCGCCGCGCTGGCCGGTATTTCTCTCTCAGCGACTTCAGACTCGCATGCGACTTGGCGAGACTACCTGGGTGGCTCGGACTCCGCACAGTACTCTTCGCTCAAGCAAATTGATAAGAGTAATGTGACTCGCTTGGAGCAAGTCTGGTTCTACCCAGCCGGGAACAACGGATTCCGTTTCGGCTTCAATCCCATCGTTGTGGAAAACATGATGTATGTATTGGGGAAGAATAACGCGCTGGTTTGTCTTGACGCTACGACCGGGAAAGAGATTTGGGTCCACGACAATGGAAACCCAAGAAGCATTACGCATCGCGGAATCAACTACTGGGAAAGCGCTGATCGACATGATCGGCGATTGCTCATTTCGGTGAATCATTTTCTGCAAGCGATTGATGCCCGGACGGGCAATATTATTGAGAGCTTTGGAGAACACGGCAGCGTTGATTTGAAGCAAGGTCTGGGGCGAGATCCCAAGACGATCCGCGCGATTCAATCGACAACGCCTGGACGAGTGTTCGAGAATTTGTTGATCGTTGGTTCGGGAACGGGTGAAGAGTATGGTGCGCCGCCGGGCGACCTGCGTGCTTTCGACGTGCGGACAGGCAAGCTTGTCTGGACGTTTCATACGGTTCCGCACCCTGGCGAATTCGGGTATGACACGTGGCCGAAAGATGCCTGGACGTATATCGGTGGCACAAATGCGTGGGGAGAAATCAGCATTGATGAAAAGAGGGGGATTGCATTCTTTCCTTTGGGATCTCCCACCTACGACTTCTATGGAGCGGATCGCAAAGGAGCGAACCTCTTCTCTGACTGCTTATTGGCATTGGATGCGCGAACAGGAAAGTATCTTTGGCATTACCAGGTGGTGCATCACGACCTTTGGGACTATGACCTGGCCGCGGCACCGAAGCTCTTAACGGTGAAACACGACGGAAAGATGGTAGATGTCGTGGCGGAGGCAGGCAAAAACGGGTTCTTGTATGTGTTCGACCGGACTACGGGCCGGCCGCTGTGGCCAATCATCGAGCGTAAGGTTCCAAAATCAGACATGATCGGCGAAGAAGCTTGGCCTACACAGCCCTTCCCGACGGCGCCACCACCTTTTGCGCGACAAAGCTTTACGGCCGCCGACGTGGATCCATACTTAGCAGACCCTGAGGAAAAGGCGAGACTACGTGACGCCCTGTTAAGTGCGCGTAACGAGGGGTTGTTCACGCCGCCAGGGCTGCGAAACACAATTGAGATGCCGGGAAACAATGGAGGAGGGAATTGGGGTGCGACGGCGATTGATCCCACCACCGGAATGTTGTACGTGGAATCGAAAGATGCACCGTCAATGCTTAGACTTGAGCCGAAGCCGCCGCGTAGACAGATGACAGGATCAGCGGCTACGCAAGGCCGTGTCATCTATTTGCAGAATTGTCAAGGATGTCACGGGCTCGAATTGGCAGGGCAACCGCCTGCGGTGCCGTCCCTGATGGATATTATGAAGCGTGTGGGAAGCGAACGAATCAGATCGGCGATAGCGGGCGGTGCCCCGCCGATGCCCGCGTTTCCGGACCTTTCGGGCACGGAGATTGATCAATTGGTGACGTATTTGTCGAATCCGACTGCCGCGCAAGTCCCACCCGATGTGCAAGCGCTTATGATGGCGCCGGCTCCCAAAATTTCTACACAGGCGTTCGGTGATGCTCCCGCGCGCTTTTGGACCGCCTACGGTTATATGAATTCCTCCGAAGGTCTGCCGGCGATCAAACCGCCGTGGTCCACAATGACCGCCTATGACCTAAACTCGGGAACAATCAAGTGGCAAATCCCGTTGGGTGAGGTGGCGCCTCTGGCAGCGAAGGGAATTAAGAACACGGGAAGCTATTGGCCAAGGGGAGGAGTCGTTGTGACGGCAGGTGGACTCATTTTCGCCGGTACGAAATCTGACTGCAAATTGAGGGCATATGACAAAGACTCCGGTAAGGAGATATGGGCGATGGAACTGCCAGCGGGACCGGAAGGCGTGCCGTCGGTTTTCGAGGTGAACGGGCGCGAGTACGTCGCGATTAGCGCACGGCCTGCAACAACGCTGCCAAACACCGAGGGGCGATTGCCAGTAGATGCCGCAGCGAAAGTCCGAACAGATGCGGCCGAAACGCAAGGCTACTATGTCTTTGCCCTTCCGAAAAAACAGACCGATCAGTGAGAGATGTGAGAGTTGACTTCACCAAAATCGACTGCTACGATCCGATTGTATTGTTCAATGGTTGTTGCGGGATACGCAATAGAAAGTTCCGCGCGGTGGACTGCAGCGGGTACGACTTGGAGCGACGAAATACGGAATAAGATGCAAAACAAGACTACGATCGGCATCGCTCACAGCGACGCGGACCTGGGTAAGCCAGGTGAGTACTCACGCGAGCAACTGGACATAGTAAAGTCGATGATCAGGCAGATTGCCGATCACACCGTGGGTGGCATGGCGAACATTGTGCATGCCCAAGACAAGGTGGTGATTAAGATCAACACAGTGATTCCAGTGCCGCCGAATGCCGGTTTCACCACCGATCCGCGGATGTTGCAGGCGTTGATTGAGTTGATTCAGGAACAAAATCCGGCCAAAATTCTGATTGGTGAGCGGTGTGCCATGGGCGCCGATACGCGAAATGCTATGGAAGTTTGCGGCATCGCCGAAGTTGCTAAACGCACGGGAGCGGAGCTCTATCCTTTCGACAACGCGCCTTTCGAAATGTTCAAGATCGATCGCCCGATAAGTTTTAACGAGTTTCCAGTGCCCAAAGTGGTTCTGGAGGCGGATGCCTATATCGGCTTGCCCAAAATGAAGGTGCATCTGCACACAACCTTCACGGGAGCTATGAAATTGCAGTTCGGCAACCTGCCCGACTATGATTGGATGGTTCGCTGCCATCGTGACGATATTTCTCAGAAGATTGTCAACCTGACGCGTGCAGCGAATCCGAAGTGGTTTGTCATGGACTCGCTCTATGCCTGCCAGGGCAACGGTCCGTTTAGCGCAATGAGCGACGACCTTATTAAGGACTTCAATACGATTTGTGGTGGATCCGACCCTGTCGCTGTGGACACGGTGTGCGAAGCGTTGATGGATTGGGAATATCCAGGCACAAATGTTCCATCGACAGTGTTGGGTGCGGCTGAAGGGCTTGGCACGAACCGCATGGAAGAAATCGAATTGAAGGGCGCTCCGCTGAGTCAGGTAAAAAGGAAATTCCGCAAGCAGAACAACATTTTGCAAGGACAGTTTCCAAACGTCAATTTGACAATGGGCAATACCTGCGAAGCCGGCTGCAAAGCGATTGTCCGCATTCAACTCGATCAGTTGCAGGCGGACGGTACGCTCGACAAGTTGAAACGGCCAATTCATATTTTCACTGGCCTCCAATTTCACGATATTAAAGAAGTGGACGGCGATGTGATCGTAGTGGGCGATTGCGCCAAGGGGATGTTAGAACGCTTTCCAAACGCTAAGTATTGGGGAAGTTGCGAAAAATATGCAAACTGTACTCCGATCTGGGCGAATCTTCCCGATGACGGCATCGCAGCATACGTTCGAACACTACAACAAGCGCAAGCTGCCGGGAGAAACCTGTGACCTCATCGGCTGCTGAATCGGCTAAGTAAATGACGGTCGCAAACCCGATTCGTGAATTTGAACTGTCTGCCGAAAATTTGAGATATATCGGCGAGGGATTACAGCGACCTGAGTGTATTCTGGCAGAGCGCGACGGTACTCTTTGGAGTGCGGATGCGTGCGGCGGTGTGGTTCGTATAGCACCTGACGGCACTCAGCAAATCGTAACGCAGAACTATTCGGCGCAATTCTCGCAGGTGAGCTCCGAGGCAGACCGATATCTTACAGGCACGCTGCCGAATGGATTGGCGTTCGCGGCTAACGGCGATTTCCTGATCGCGAATTTTGGTACGGATTGTCTGGAAGTAATGAGCCGCGACGGCGGATGCCGGGTCTTGGCCGATTCCATTGATGGACAGCCAGTTGGGAAAGTGAATTTCGTCTTGCGGGATTCGCACGACAGAATCTGGATTACCATCTCGACTAAAGTTCGTAATTGGATGCATGCTCTTCGGCCCGATCTTGCGGATGGCTACATTGCGCGTTATCAAGACGGGGCGTTCCGCATCGTGGCGGACGGCTTTCACTTTACGAATGAAATCCGCTTTGATGAAAACGAGCGATTTCTCTATGTGGTTGAGACAACGGGTGGATGTATCAGCCGACTGCGCGTCGATGACCAGGGTAATTTGACTGGACGGGAGATCTTTGGTCCCAGCAAGCTTGGTCGCGGGGCATGGCCTGACGGCATTGCCTTTGATAGTTACGGCAACCTATGGGGCACCTGCGTCTACTCGGACAAGTTATTTGTGTTGACGCCCGAAGGCGATATGCGAGTTTTGCTTGACGAGGGCGATCCAGTAAAAGTAGATGCTCTTGAGCAGGCCATTCTCAGCAAAACAGTGACCGAGCCAGTACTATTTGCCACGGGGCGAGGTGTTGCACCCTGGATGGCCAGCGTAACGTTTGGCGGCAGTGATCTCAAAACTGTCTATATTGGATCGCTGAAAGGAAGCCGGATTCCATTTTTCCGCAATCCCATCGCCGGTTTGCCCATGGTGCATTGGAACTCGACCGTCTCTTAGTGGTCTATATTTCGAGGAGGCGTGCGTCAATAAGGGAGAATAGCGATTCTTTGACGGCTTCTAGCGATGTGTAGCGTGGCTGGTAGCCAAGCAAGCGGCGGCCCTTCTCAATACTGCAATTCGAAGAGCGCACGACGTGTCCCCAACTGATCTGTGCGTCCTTCTCTGGCCAACTCTTCGCCCAATCATTCCAAGCAGCATAGGTTAGCTGCGCTTCTTTTCCGAACCATCCAGCCACAGTTTGCGCATAGTTGGAAAGTGTGACTGGCGCGGGCGAAACCACGTGAAATGCTTCGCCGAGCGCCGCAGAACGGTTCTGAATACTCTTTTCGAAAGCTTGCGCCACGTCATCGGCATGAACATGATGAAGGCGCGCCGATCCCTGCTCGGGAAGGCAGATCTCTTGGCCTTTTGCAAGCCGTGCGAATATAGGCAGAGAAAAGTTGCCAACCGGATTGATCGGCGTCCAGCCAACTCCGACTAGATGACCGGGATGTAGGATTGTGGCGGGAAAGCCACTCTCCTTGGCTTCGTTGAGCAGATAGCTTTCGATGGCCACCTTGCGAATCCCATAGTCTCCCATAGGCTGACGCGAGTCAGCCTCTTCAGTAGGCCGGACGCTGCTTGTGCCGTGAACCCAAATTGTTCCGCAGTGGAGAAAGTGAGATATCTTTCCCCGCAAGGCTTCGACCAGAAGGTGAGCACTTGCGAGTAAGTAGCATGTTAAATCGATTACGACGTCGGGCTTGAGATCTAAGATGCGTGCGCCGAAAGATCCGTCCTGCTCGAGGGCTGTTCTATCGAGGACAACTTGCTTCACTTGTTTCCAAGCAGAATTCGGCACGTAGGGTTCTCGCTGTAAACGACTGACGTTTGCAACCGAAAACCCCTGGTTGACTAGCCGCGGCGTTAAATAGGACCCTATATGTCCGCTTCCACCGATGACCACGATTCGGGTAGTGGAAAACATCGTTATTCCGCTGACTGATTCGTGAGCAATGCAGTGATTCGCGCCGCAGTCTTCAATACTTGCTTGCCACACGAGTTGTAGCGTTCATCGGGAAACCGTGCCAAGGGTGCGGAAATGCCGATGGCTCCCACCACCGGGCCGTCTTGTGCGCGAATCGGTGCGGCGACACAGCGGATGCCCTCAACATATTCCTCGTCATCCACAGCGAAGCCTCTGGCTTTTGTTTCCGCACAAAGACCGGCTAACTGCTTAATGGAAGAGACTGTCTTTTTGGTGTACCTTTTCAGTGGCGAGGCGCTGCTAAAGACTGCCTCTAATTGATTGAGTGTGAAGTCGGCCAGCAGAGCCTTGCCATGCGCGGTGCAATGCAATGGCGTTAATTCACCGGCCCGGCCCGAAATACTGATCACGTGACTGGTGACCACGGAGTCGATGAAGAGAGCTTGCCGGCCCTCGCGCACGGCAAGTTGCGCGGTTTCGTTTGTCTCTGTGGCCAGGTTTTCCAGTTGCTCGTGAGAAACTTTGACGAGCATGTTGCTCCAGTCATATTGATGCGCGAGTCGCCATAACGAGGGTCCCAAGACGTAATCTTTGCGTCCCGCTGGATTTGCCAGAAAGCCACGACGCTTCAAGGTACCCGCCAGCCGAAAGACGCTACTGCGATCAATCTTCAGAAGCTCAGTCAGCTCTCCTAGAGAGACGGATCGACCGGACTTGGCAACGGCCTCGAGTATGGTCAGTCCCCGATCCAGACTTTGAATAGAAGGTGTCTGCTGGCTGGGCGCGGCGCCTCGTTGAGTCTTCATCTGCTCCTGCATACTCCTGCCGTACTGGGCCTGCAGAAGTGGCAAAAAAGCTCTGCAACCATGTCGTGCTCCTATTCTAGAACGCGACATGACTTCACCATGCCAAACACAGTTCCAAGAGGGAGGCGCGAAATTCGGAAACAGAAATGGAGTACATGGTTCTTGACTTTCCGGCTAGGCACTGATAGCCTTCCTGCGTGTGTTTGCAACTGGTCTTGCGCTATACACAATGGCGGTCGCCGAGTGGTAGTCACGATAAGGTAAGCGTTTTCCTTTTCCGTGTTTCTCTTTTTCCGAGACTTGATTTCATCGTTCTTGACAACATGCATGGTTGCTGATAGCATCTCCTGCGTAATCGCCAATTTGCTTTGCGTTATACGCAACAGATTGAAACCCTGTGGGAGGCTACTTATGATCGCCGGAAGATCTTCGTTGATTAGGTTAGCGTTGCTTACGACAAGCAGCGTAATGTTGAGCGTCCAATTGTTGGGCCAGAATTTCTACGGAACGGTTGTTGGTACCGTTTCGGACTCCTCCGGCGCCACTATAGTTGGCGCGAAGGTTTCTATCACAAACAACGGCACGGGTGAGCGACGCATGGCTGATTCCGGTCCTGACGGCGGATACCGCTTCCCGAACTTAATTCCGGGCACTTACAAGGTAGAAGTCGAGCAGAGCGGGTTCAAGCACTATACGCGCGAAAGCATTGATGTCCAGGTGGAATCAGTTGTCCGCGTCGATGTCGGGATGCAGGTCGGCGACATGACTCAGCAAATTGAGGTTTCCGCGGCTCCTCCCCTGCTGCAGACGGAAAACGCTTCGCTCAGTCAGGTAGTCGGAAACCGATCGGTGCAGGAACTGCCGCTCAACGGAAGGAATGTTCTAAATCTGGTAAACCTTGTACCGGGCGTAGTGCCGCAGGGTTCTTCGGATGGAAACCTGACCGGGAAGAATGTGTTCGCGGGCGGAAACTATCAGATCGGCGGCGGCACGGCCAACCAGAGTGTGACGTTATTCGACGGCGTGCCCGTGAACATAACCTACGGCAACGTTACCGCCTTGATTCCGAGCCCCGATGCTGTTTCTGAATTCCGCGTGCAGACCAACAATAACAGCGCAGAATACGGACGATATACCGGAGGAGTTATCAACATCGCATCAAAGAGCGGTGGCAATGAATTTCACGGTAACGCCTACGAGTTTCTTCGCAATAAAGTGCTAAATGCCGCGAATTTTTTCGCCAACCGATCTGGCGTGGGCAGAGCCGCCTTTGTCCAGAACCAGTTCGGCGCAAACGTCAGCGGCCCGATTTTAAAAGACAAGCTGTTTTTCTTTGCGGGGTACGAAGGCTTTCGCGCACGCCAGGGGACTCTGTTTAGCAATACTGTCCCGCTGCCCGAGCAAACCAGAGGCGACTTCTCCGGGTACCTCAACTCTGCCGGCAAGCAGATAGTTATCTATGATCCGAATACTCAGTGCGGAGCGTATGGTAATCCCGCTTGCGCCGCAAACATGCCACAGCGTTCTCCTTTCTCCGGCAATGTGATTCCATCGAGCCGTATCAATCCGGTGGCAGCTAATCTTATTGCGTTTCCCATTTATGCGAATCCGACGGACAACGGCCAAGCCTTCACCCATAACGTGAACTTCAACCGAAACGCCGCCACCGGGGGTGACAACAATCAACTTAATTTTCGCGGCGACTATCAGTTGAACGAAAAGCAGCACTGGCTGGCGCGATTTACGCGCTGGGATTCCTCAAACCTGCCGGTGAACGTATACGGTAATGGGCTTCTCAGCGGTGATCCGTTCTCCCCCGAACACTTTGTCACCACCCAAGCTGTTCTCGCCGACACGTATGTTCTGAGTCCAAAAATGATACTCGACATCCGCGCCGGCTATACGCGTTGGTACTACACGCGAATTCCTGGAACGCTCGGCTACGACGAGACGAAACTCGGCTTTCCTTCTTATTTCTCACAGATTGCGACATTGAACGGATTGACACCTTCTACCACGGTTCCCACGATCGCCATCAGTTCGCCGACCTTGAATTTTGTGAGCACGGGGCTGCTGCTGGGGCGCGACAATACCTACACCTTGAGTCCGACCTTCACCTGGATTAGCGGGCGCCACACGCTTAAGTTCGGCGGCGAATTCCATCGCTATGACCTGGGCTACTTTCAGAACAACGCGCCTGGCGGTACATTCTCTTTCGACAACCTCTTCACCGCGGCCACCAACACGGGCGGCGCAAGCGGCAGCGGATTGGCCTCTTTCCTGCTCGGACTTTCAAATAACAGCAGTCTCGTCCAGAATTCGTTGCAGTCGTACGCGTTCATGAAGTACGAAGGACTTTTCATAACTGACACTTTTCAAGTGAACAACAAACTAACACTCACCGCAGGCGTTCGCTGGGAGGTTCCCGGTGTCTACACCGAGCAATTTAACCGCATCTCCACATTCAACAGGTCGGAACTCAACCCGGCACTGAACGGTGTTTTGGTGAACGGCAAGCCTGTGCTGGGCGCGTTTGATTTGGTGGACACACCAAACCACCCCGAAAGTGGGCTCAATACCGAGCACTTCGGACTGGTCGCGCCGCGCATCGGCATCGCCTATCGCCTCTCAGATAAAACTGTCATACGAACCGGGGGAGGCGTATTTTACATTCCGGCGAATGTGCAGTTCGGGCAAGGACCGCAAGGCAACGCGC
>Ga0075017_100001607_pt1 | contig 13938 bp, 12 predicted proteins | sample AleBraG_ABR_2012_FD_71475 | JGI IMG/M metagenome (GOLD analysis project Ga0075017, IMG submission 71475) | Freshwater sediment microbial communities in response to fracking from Pennsylvania, USA - Alex Branch Run_MetaG_ABR_2012 | ecosystem: Environmental > Aquatic > Freshwater > Creek >... | reverse complement strand
GCGTGGCGTCAACGCGTTCGCTGCGGGTGCCGACGTCATTGCAACGAGCGCGCTGGCAACGACGATGGCGGCGAAGGTGCCGATGGCGGAGCGACCGGACGATTTCGGTCGCATTCCGTCACGCATGGGAGGACTCTACGACGCGGCGTCGCGACATTTCGACGGGGTGGTCAGAAAAAAGCCAATCCCCGGCAACGTGGTGTTAGCCGGGGATCGCTGCGATGTTGGCCGACGCTAACTGCGGCGGAACATCAAGGCTCGTTTGACCTCTTGGATCGCCTTAGTCACTTCAATCCCACGTGGACAAGCCTCCGTGCAGTTGAAGGTCGTCCGGCAACGCCAGACGCCCTCTTTGTTGTCGAGGATCTCAAGTCGCAGGTCGGCGGCTTCGTCACGACTATCGAAGATAAAACGGTGGGCGCCAACGATGGCTGCTGGTCCGAAGTACTGTCCGTCGGTCCAAAACACTGGGCACGAGGTAGTGCAGCACGCACAAAGAATGCACTTGGTTGTGTCATCGAATCGGGCCCGGTCAGCCGCCGACTGGTAGCGCTCGCGAGTTGGTTCGTTGCCAGTCGTCACTAGGAAAGGCATGACCTCGCGATACGCCTTGAAGAACGGCTCCATGTCGACGACGAGGTCCTTCTCAAGCGGCAGTCCCTTGATCGCCTCGATGCTGATTGCCTTACGCGTATCGAGGTCCTTCACCAACGTTTTACACGCCAGTCGGTTGAGTCCGTTGATACGCATCGCGTCCGAGCCACAGATGCCGTGGGCGCAAGAGCGGCGGTAGGTGAGCGTGCCGTCGAGTTCCCACTTGATTTTGTTGAGGACGTCGAGAACGCGATCGCTCGGGTATGCCTCGACAACGAATTCCTGCCAGAAGGGTTCGTCGTCAAGTTCCGGATTGAAGCGCCGGATCTTGAAGGTGACGTCAAGTGGAATCGGCGCAGGCGTCACCGGGGGAGTCGGAGCGCTAGATACGTCCGGCGCAAAGGTTTCGGCGGTCATCAGTACTTACGCTCCTGCGGCTGGTAGCGAGTGATAACGACCGGTTTGTAATCGAGCCGGACGTACGGCTCGCCATCGGATCCGGTTTCGCGATAGGCCATCGTGTGGCGCAAGAAGTTCACGTCATCACGAGTCGGATAGTCCTCGCGAGCATGGCCGCCGCGGCTCTCTTTGCGTTCGAGTGCACCGGTGACGGTGACTTCGGCGAGATCGAGGAGGAAGCCCAACTCAACAGCTTCGAGCAAGTCAGTGTTGTACCGCGAGCCCTTGTCTTGAATCGACACGTTCGCGTAGCGCCGTTTGAGTTCCTGCACATCGCTAAGCGCCTGCTTGAGCGTGCCTTCCGTGCGGTAGACCTGCGCGTTGTAGTCCATGGTTTCTTGCATCGCGCGACGAATGTCTGCTGTGCGCTCGCTGCCCTCGGAGTCCTTCAAACCTTCGATCATGGTGATGACGTCGTAGGACGATTCGGGCGGAAGTGGCACAAAATCCGCTTCGGACGCGTACTCGGCGGCGGCCATACCGGCACGCCGACCGAAGACGTTGATGTCGAGGAGCGAATTCGTGCCGAGGCGGTTCGCGCCGTGCACGGACACACAGGCAACCTCACCGGCCGCAAAAAGGCCGGGGATGGTGTTGTCGTTGTCGCGCAGTACTTCGGTGCGAATGTTGGTGGGAATGCCGCCCATGGCGTAGTGCGCCGTTGGGAAGACAGGAACGAGTTCCGTCACGGGGTCGACCCCGAGATACGTCCGCGCGAATTCGGTGATGTCGGGAAGTTTCGCCTCAATCTGCTCTTTGGGCAGGTGGGTGAGATCGAGGTAGACGTAGTCCTTGTTGGGCCCTGCGCCGCGACCTTCGCGAACTTCCTGCACCATTGCGCGCGCAACCATGTCGCGTGGCGCGAGGTCTTTGATTGTTGGCGCCACGCGCTCCATGAATCGCTCACCGGTGACGTTGCGCAGAATGCCGCCTTCGCCGCGTGCACCTTCAGTGAGCAACACACCAAGTCCGGCAAGGCCTGTTGGGTGGAACTGGTAGAACTCCATGTCTTCAAGTGGCACACCGCGCCGGTAAGCAATGGCCATGCCATCACCGGTGAGCGTCATTGCGTTCGATGTCGTCTTGTAGACCTTGCCGTATCCGCCAGTGGCGAACACAACGGACTTCGCTTGCACTAGATGAATCTCACCGGTCGCGAGTTCGTAGGCGACGACGCCAGCCGTCTTGCCGTCTTCGATGATGAGGTCGAGGACATAGAACTCGTTGAAAAACTCGACGCCTTGCTTGATGCAGTTTTGATACAGCGTCTGCAGAATCATGTGACCCGTACGGTCGGCGGCATAACACGCGCGCCGGACGGGTGCTTCGCCGTGGTTTCTGGTGTGGCCGCCGAATCGACGTTGGTCGATGCGCCCCTCCGGCGTCCGGTTGAAGGGGAGTCCCATGCGCTCGAGGTCTAGGACTGCATCAATGGCTTCCTTGCACATGACCTCAGCGGCGTCCTGGTCGACGAGGTAGTCGCCACCTTTGATCGTGTCGAAGGTGTGCCACTCCCAGTTGTCGTCTTCGACGTTGGCCAAAGCCGCGCACATGCCACCTTGGGCCGCGCCAGTGTGTGAACGCGTGGGATACAACTTCGTGAGCACTGCCGTGCGGGCGCGTGGCGAAGATTCAAGCGCTGCGCGCATTCCAGCGCCGCCGGCGCCCACGATGACGACGTCGTACTTGTGGGTCTGGACCATCGGGGTCTAGCTCCTCAGCCAAGGTTCGGGTCGAAGGTGAAGATGACGAGGGTGCCTAGCCCCACGATGAATGCAATAACGACGTACAGCAGGGTTCGCAGCCAGAAGCGAGTGCCAGGACGTTCGGCGTAATCGTTGATGATCGTCCGCAGGCCGTTGCCGCCATGCAGCATGGCCAGCCACAGCATGAACAGGTCCCAGATCTGCCAGAACGGGCTTGACCAGCGGCCCGCAACAAAAGCGAAGTTAATGCGTTGAACACCGCCGTCGAGAATATTCATGATGACGAGGTGGCCGATGACCAAGAAGATCAAAATGATGCCGCTGATGCGCATAAAGAGCCACGAGTACAGCTCGAAGTTCGAGCGACGGGTCGTGCGCGCGCTGCGGGGTGCCGGAATCTGCGGCGTTGGCGTGGGCTTATCAACCATGCTCATGGGGTAGCGCTCCCAAAGAGCGAAGCGAATGTGTGCGCCAGCATCGGCACAGCCGCGCCAGCCGTCAGCACGACCCACGCAACTACGACGATCCACGACATAGCCTTTTGGAACCGCGGACCCTTGCTCCAGAAGTCGATCAAGATGATGCGTACGCCGTTGAGTGCGTGATACAGCACAGCGGCGACCAGACCGACTTCCATGAGGTTGACGATCGGCGTCTTGTACGACGCGATGACGAGGTCGTAACTGTTCGGCGAGACGCGAACAAGTGCTGTGTCGAGGACGTGGACGAAGAGGAAGAAGAAGACAGCAACACCGGTGATTCGTTGCAAGACCCAGGACCACATTCCGCCACTACCGCGGTACAGCGTGCCGCGGGGGACGGTGGTCGACGCTGGTGTCGTCGTCGCCACGATCTCCTCCAGAAGGTGGGGGCCGCGAGTGCGTTCGCGGCACCTGCGGGACCATCTAGCAGCACCGCCAGACGTCGCTGCCGACTCTACTCCCGAGACGCTGCCTCGACCTGATGTGCATCAGGTCACAGGCAGGGTCCATTGGATACGACGCGAGCACGCTCCCTCCCGTCCAACATGGGTGCGGCTCTACGGTGTACCCAAACAGGAGGCAGGCCATGAGCGGTCAGGTTGGCGATAACGCTGGTGCGCGGACGGAGTCGGGTCTGCCCTTTCAGCCGGTCTACCGTCCGTCCGATCTCGCCGACTTTGACGCGGCCACGCAGCTGGGTGAACCGGGCGAGTTCCCATTCACGCGCGGTGTGTATCCGACGATGTACACCGGACGGCCTTGGACGATGCGGCAGTACGCCGGATTCGGTACGGCGGCTGAGTCCAACGCTCGTTATCGGCAGTTGCTCGACGCTGGCCAGACCGGTCTCTCTGTGGCCTTCGACTTGCCGACGCAAATGGGCTACGACAGCGACCACTCCCTAGCCCACGGCGAGGTTGGCAAGGTTGGTGTCGCGATCGATTCGATCGAGGACATGTCCGTACTGTTCGGCGGCATACCGCTCGACAAGGTCTCGACCTCGATGACCATCAACGCGCCAGCCGCTGTCTTGCTTCTGCTGTACCAATTGGTTGCCGAAGAAAATGGAATTCCGGCGTCTGCACTCAACGGCACCATCCAAAACGATGTGCTCAAGGAGTACATCGCGCGCGGCACGTACATCTACCCACCAGCGCCGTCGCTGCGATTGGTCACCGACATCTTCGCTTACTGCCACGCAGAGATACCGAAGTGGAACACGATTTCGATCTCCGGCTATCACATGGCAGAGGCCGGAGCCACGCCCGCGCAAGAAGTTGCGTTCACGCTTGCCGACGGCATTGCCTACGTCCAGGCCGCCATTGATGCCGGTCTCGATGTCGACGACTTCGCGCCCCGCGTAGCGTTCTTCTTTGTGTCGCGGACGACGTTGCTCGAGGAAGTTGCGAAATTCCGTGCCGCGCGCCGCGTGTGGGCGCACATCATGGCGAAACGGTTCGGCGCCAAGAACCCGAAGAGCCTGATGCTGCGATTCCACACGCAAACGGCTGGCGTGCAACTGACCGCTCAGCAACCGGAAGTCAATCTCGTCCGCGTCGCCATCCAGGGATTGGCCGCAGTGCTCGGCGGCACGCAGTCGTTGCACACGAACTCCTACGACGAAGCCATTGCCTTGCCAACTGCCAAGGCGGCACGTTTGGCGTTGCGGACGCAGCAAGTCTTGGCCTACGAAACCGACATCACGCATACGGTCGATCCGTTTGCGGGGTCGTACGCAGTCGAGTCATTGACCGACGATGTCGAGTCCGAAATTTGGCGACTCATCACGCACATTGACGACTTGGGCGGAGCCGTCCGCGCCATCGAGCAAGGTTTCCAAAAGCTTGAGATTGAACGCTCGGCGTACGACGTCGCACTCGACATCGACAACAGCGTCCGCACGGTTGTGGGTGTCAACAAGTTCACCGTCGAAGATGAAGAACCCTACGAGCCATTGCGTGTCAATCCAGCCATCGAGGACGAACAGGTCGCCCGACTTGCAGAGTTGCGTGCACGTCGATCGTCGGCCGATGTGGAAGCCGCGCTCGACGAGTTGCGCACGACTGCGGCGGCGACGGGCAACGTGCTCTATCCGATGAAGGCGGCCCTTCGGGCCCGTGCCACGGTCGGCGAAGTGAGCGATGCACTGCGCGATGTCTGGGGCAGTTACACGCCCGCGCACGGCTTCTAGCCGTTCGTTCCGAGCCAAATCCACGACACGCCGAATTGGACTGATCGTAGTCCTTTAACTCCACACTCGACCCAGTAGTCACACTCGTCACACAATTGCGCCGTGAAAGGGTCGTGTGGCGTAACGAGTGTGTGACGTTGGCGTGTTTCAGCGCCCAGAGTGTTCAGACCGAACTCAAAGATCGCTAGCCTCCTCACCATCGACTCGTCGCAAACGAGACGCATTTACTCACCTACGAAGGGACAACCCGTGCGCAAGACGCTGGGTGCTGTCGCAGTTATCGGAACTGCGACCCTGCTCCTCGCTGCATGCAGCAGCTCGTCGAACTCAAGTTCGTCGACATCACCGTCAGCTTCGGCTACCGCGACCAAGACCAAGGTCTGCATGGTCTCTGACACCGGCGGCATCAACGACCGCTCGTTCAACGCATCGGCTTGGGCCGGTCTGCAGCAGGCCGGCGCCACGTTGCCGGTGGATGTGTCGTTCCAGGAGTCGAAAGCGGCTTCTGACTACACCCCGAAGATCAACTCCGAGATTCAGTCGGGCTGCAAGCTCATCGTGACCGTCGGCTTCACGCTGGCCGATGCGACGCAAAAGGCTGCGATCGCCAACCCGAACGTTGACTTCGCCCTCATCGACAGCACTACGACAAAGCCGCTTCCCAACGTCCGTCCATTGTTGTTCGACACCGCACAGCCTTCTTACGCCGCTGGCTACCTTGCTGCTGGCATGTCGAAGACCGGCAAGGTCGGCACATTCGGTGGCTTGGACATCCCGCCGGTGACCGACTACATGACCGGTTTCTACCAAGGCGTCATGGGCTACAACACTGCACACAAGACCAAGGTTGTCGTCCTCGGCTGGAACCCGGCCAAGCCAAGTGCCAGCACATTCGCTGGTGGATTCACCGACCAGGCCGCCGGTCAGACGATCGCGCAGGGGTTCCTCAACCAGGGCGCTGACATCTTGTTCCCTGTCGCCGGTGGTCTCGGCCTCGGCGCTCCGGCTGCCATCAAGCAGTCCGGTAGCACGAGCGATGCAGTCATCTGGGTTGACTCGGACGGCTACATCAACGCTCCGCAATACAAGGGCTTGTTCCTCACGACCGTCATCAAGGGCATCAACGTCGCCGTTCTTGACACCGTGACGATCTTCACCAAGGGCCAGTTCACGAACACGCCGTACACCGGCACCGTGGCTAACAAGGGTGTTGGTCTCGCGCCGTACCACGAGTGGGCGACCAAGGTGCCGACCACGCTGCAGAACGAGACCACGCAGGTCTTGGCTGACATCGCGAGCGGCAAGATCATCGTCAAGAACAGCTGATCCAAGGGCGCATCGGGTCTCGCACCTGAAACGCACCGGGTAGCACTTCGACCCCCGGTGTTCGCGGGCCACTAGGCTCGCGGACGCCGGGGGTCTACTCGTTTGGTCACGCGCCAACGAGTCGACCACCTCAGTTGGGACACCACCAGGCTCGGTGGGGTGCCGAACGAAGGAGCAGTGCGTGAAGCTCGAATTGCGCGCCATCACCAAGCGCTTCGGTGATCTCGTTGCGTGCGACGGCATCAACTTGGTCGTCGAACCTGGTCAGATCCATGCCTTGCTTGGCGAAAATGGCGCCGGGAAGTCGACGCTGATGAACGTCGTCTACGGCCTGTTACAGCCGGACGGTGGCGAAATTCTCGTTGACGACCAGCCGGTCGTTTTCCGCTCGCCCTCTGACTCCATCGCGGCGGGCATCGGCATGGTGCACCAGCACTTCATGCTCGTACCGGTCTTCACGGTTGCCGAGAACGTCGAACTGGGCGAGGAAAAGGTGGGCTTCGGCGGTCGACTCAACCGCTTGGCCGCCATCGAGATGGTGCGCGAAGTCTCACAGCGATACAACCTCGAGGTTGACCCCACTGCGATTGTCGAAGACCTACCGGTCGGCGTGCAACAACGCGTTGAAATCATCAAGGCACTAACCCGTAACGTCGACACACTCATCCTCGACGAGCCAACGGCCGTCCTCACTCCGCAAGAGACCGATGAGTTACTCGAAATCATGCGACAACTCAAGGAATCCGGGAAAGGCATCGTCTTCATCACGCACAAACTTCGTGAAGTGCGCGAGGCCGCTGATGTCATCACCGTCATCCGACGTGGACGCGTGGTTGCCGAATCCGTGTCACCCGAGACATCCGAGCAGGAACTTGCCTCGCTCATGGTTGGTCGCGACGTGCAACTGGTCGTGGACAAGGAGCCCGCGCAACTACGTGAACCCGTGTTGTCGGTTCAGGACTTGTCGGTCCTCACTCCAGACCGCAGGGCCGTCGTAAAGAATGCAACGTTCGACGTCCGCGGCGGTGAGGTGCTCGTTGTTGCGGGTGTACAGGGCAACGGCCAAAGCGAACTCGTACAGGCGCTACTCGGGCTCGAAGAGTCCGTGCTCGGCTCCGTCAAGGTTGACGGCCACGAAACGGTCGGACTGTCCACGCACAAGATCCTCAATCTCGGTGTCGGATACGTACCCGAAGACCGCGAGCATGACGGACTCGTCGCCAGTACGACGATTGCTGAGAACCTCATTCTGGACATGTTGAAAGATCCGCGCTGGACATCTCGTGGAGTGTTGAGCCTTTCGAAGTTGCAGGCGAACGGCGAAGAGCGCATCAAGCAATTCGACATCCGCGCAAAGAACGCGTCGACGTACGCGGGAACCTTGTCCGGCGGCAACAAGCAAAAGGTTGTCCTCGCGCGTGAACTATCGCGACCGTTACGCGTCTTGGTTGCTGCGCAACCAACGCGCGGACTGGACGTCGGTTCGATCGAGTTCGTGCACAAACGCATCTTGCAAGAGCGCGACAACGGAGCCGCCGTTGTCATCGCGGCAACGGAACTAGATGAGGTGTACGCGTTGGCCGATCGCATTGCCGTGATGTATCGCGGCCGCATCGTGGGACTGGTTGATCCTTCGATTTCGCGCCAGGACTTGGGTTTGCTCATGGCCGGCGCAACGGCGGACGCGGGAGCGGATGCACCGACTCCGTCCGGCACCGCTGATGGCGCAACACCGGCTGACGCGGCGGGAGGTGGCGCGTGAGCGAACAGCCTTCGGCCACCTCGCCCGTCGAACCCGAGCCCGCCGATGCGAGTGTGGCGACCGCGAGCGAGCCGCCGACGAGCAACGAGCCAGGCGACGAGCCCATTGCAGGTGTCGATGCGGCATTGCGTAGGGCAGTCCTGGGCGCCAACATCAAGGTCGCCGTTCTCTCCGTCTTTCTCGCCCTCGTCATCGGCGCCGTGCTACTTGTCGTTACGAACCCCACGGTTCTCAGCGACCTGAAGGCAGTGTTCGTCGATATCGTCCACCTGAAACCTTTCTTCGGGGATTTAGTCACGGCTCTGAAGGAGATTTGGAACGTCATCTGGTCGTCGTACTCCGCGCTCTTTACCGGGTCGATAGTTGACCCGGGCGCGTACTCCACCAGCGGCTGGCGCGGCGTCTTCTATCCACTCAGCGAGACCCTGACGATTGCCACACCGCTCGCGCTCGCTGGGCTTGCGGTCGCGTTGCCGTTCCGTGCCGGACTGTTCAACATCGGTGCCCAAGGTCAGATCATCATGGGCGCGATCATCGCGGGCGGCATCGGCTTCAAACTGAACTGGCCCTTCCCTTGGTTGCTCATCACGGCCGTGCTCGGCGCTGTCGTTGGCGGCGCGCTATGGGCTGGCTTGGCCGGTTGGCTGAAAGCAAGGACAGGTGCACACGAGGTCATCACGACCATCATGCTTAACTACATCGCCTTGTACTTCTTGCAGTGGCTCCTGCAGACCAAGTTCTACCAACGACCAGGTCGTAGCGACCCGATCAGTCCGCCAGTGCACAACAGCGCCATGTACCCACAGTTCTTTGGTGGAAACCTCCGCGTTCACTGGGGATTGTTCGTCGCAATCGGTGCGGCCATCTTCGTGTGGTGGTTGTTTAAGTACTCGACCTTCGGCTTCAAATTGCGCACCGTTGGCGCGAACTCGGCCGCCGCGAGAACTGCGGGCATCAACGTCGGTCGCGTGTGGTTGGGGGCCATGTTGCTTGGCGGCGTCATGGCTGGGTTGGCCGCCAGTACAACCTTGTTGGGCACCGAGCAGGCACTCACCGGTGGTATCGCTGGGACCCTCGGGTTCGACGCCATCACGGTCGCGCTGCTTGGCCGAGCGACACCTCTAGGCACAGTTCTCGCGGCTCTACTGTTCGGCGCGCTCCAGGCTGGTGGCGTCAACATGCAGTCGCAGACGGGTGCTTCCGTTGACATCGTGTTGGTTCTGCAGGCCCTCATCGTGTTGTTCATTGCAGCGCCTCCACTCGTCAGAGCGATGTTCAGATTGAAGGGTCCCGGAGCCGAAACGATGCAGGTGTCCAAGGGGTGGAACGGATGACCGTCACGACTGTCGAAACGAACTCCCCGACACCTGCCGACGAAGCCGACGTTCTCGTCGGACGGCGATCAGTCAAAGGCCCTCTGGCGACAACGGTGATCGCGGTCCTCGGCGCTGCCGCCTTCACCTATTTGGCGCCACCCCACAAGACCACCACGTTCGTCTTCACGCTCGGGATCGAGTCCTACAAGGTGCCGAACCTCGTCGTGAACTCTCGGACGGGCGCGTTGGTCTTCGGAATCGTCGCTGTTGTCTTCGCCCTCTTGACGTGGCTGCCGTTCCTCCTGGCAAGCGGAGCGGCGGCGCAATCAAGTCGAAGGCTGCTTTGGACAAAGCGGCTGAGCATCGTGCTTATCGGCGTCAGCATGACAGCGCTCTTTATGTCCTTCCTCTGCTGGGCCGTTGCGGGCAAATCCATTCCCATCACAGGTCTGCTGCAAGGCTCGGTGCTCTTGGCAGTTCCGCTGATCTATGGCGCGATGAGCGGTGTCTTGTCTGAACGTGCCGGTGTCATCAACATCAATATCGAAGGTCAGTTGCTCACCGGCGCATTCCTCGCCGCCGTAGTTGCGTCCGTAACGCAGAATCTCTGGATAGGTCTCGCGGCGGCGCCCATCGGCGGCCTCCTTCTTGGTTTCCTGCTCGCGATGTTCGCCACGAAATACTTTGTCGACCAAGTTGTCGTTGGCGTCGTCCTCAACGTGTTGGCTGTGGGCATCACGAGCTTCCTTTACAGCCAAGTGCTCGTGCCTTACCAAAACCGACTGAACAGTCCGCCGACCTTCAACCCCATAGCGTTGCCAGGTCTCAGCAAGATTCCTGTTCTCGGACCGGTGTTGTTCGATCAGAACATCCTCGTCTACATCATGTACGTAGTCGTTGTCGCCGTTCAGTACTACTTGTTCCACACGCGTTGGGGTTTGCGCGTCCGCTCGGTTGGTGAGTACCCCGACGCCGCAGACAGTGTCGGCATTCGGGTCAATCGCACCCGGTTCCGCACGGTGCTCATTGCCTCGGCGATCGCCGGACTAGGTGGTGCGTTCTTCACAATCGGGCAGGTTGGTCCATTCGGCCGCGAACTTACGAGTGGCAAGGGCTTCATCGCGTTGGCTGCCGTCATCTTCGGACGGTGGACTCCGCTTGGAGCACTCGGCGCAGCACTGCTCTTTGGCTTCGCCAGCAATTTGCAGTACGTGCTGTCGATCATCGGCACACCGATTCCGAGCCAGTTCTTGCTGATGACCCCGTATATCGCGACGATCTTGGCTGTTGCGGGTTTGGTCGGCAAGGTTCGCGCGCCGGGCGCCGACGGCATCCCGTTCCGGAAGTCATGACACATGGCGAGCGTTGATTGGGAGTCCTTGACCGCCGCGGCCGTCGACGTCATGCACCACGCGTATGCGCCATATAGCCGGTTCAAGGTCGGTGCGGCGGCGCTGGTTGATGATGGACGAATCGTCACTGGTTGCAACGTTGAGAACGCCGCGTACGGAGTCGTGCTCTGCGCTGAATGCGGTGTCGTGAGTGCCCTGCACGCGAGTGGCGGTGGGCGGTTGATCGCGCTCGCGTGCGTCGATCAACAGGGTGCGCCCCTCATGCCGTGCGGACGGTGTAGGCAAGTCCTGTACGAAGCGGGTGGACCAACGTTGGAACTGCAGACTCCTGAAGGTGTCCGCACAATGAGAGAACTGCTGCCGCAAGCCTTCGGCCCATGGGACCTGACGTCGCGTGGCGGCATCGAACCGCAGTTCGACATCGGCGCGGACCCAACTGCATAACGAGCACGCCCAAAGTGTCCGAGAGAGTGAGTCAATGTGTCGACGCCTGAGCCGTTCGCCGCTGTCGACATCATCATCGCCAAGCGCGACAAGCAGAGTCTCAGCGCCGATCAGATCGACTGGATCGTCGATGCCTACACCCGCGGGGTAGTAGCGGACGAACAAATGTCAGCGCTGGCCATGGCCATCTTGCTCAACGGTATGACGTCGGACGAGACGATCCGCTTCACGCAAGCGATGCTCGGCACTGGAATTCGACTGAACTGGGATGTGCTCGGACGTCCGACTGCCGACAAGCACTCGACTGGCGGCGTTGGCGACAAAATCACGCTGCCCTTGGCACCCGTGGTGGCCGCATGTGGCGTCTCCGTTCCGCAGTTGGGCGGGCGGGGACTCGGCCACACCGGCGGAACCATGGACAAGATGGAGGCGCTGCGCGGGTGGTCCGGCGATCTCACGCCGGACGAGATGTTGGCAGTGCTGCAAAACGCAGGTGCCGTCATCGCGGCCGCTGGTCCGAACTTGGCGCCTGCTGACAAGAAGTTGTACGCGTTACGCGATGTCACGGGAACCGTGGAAGCTATTCCACTGATCTGCGCGTCCATCATGAGCAAGAAATTGGCTGAGGGCACGGGCGCGTTGGTGCTCGATGTGAAGGTCGGTAGCGGCGCGTTTATGAAGACGGTCGAACGCGCGCGCGAATTGGCGCAGACGATGGTTGCCGTAGGCAATGGCAATGGTGTGACGACGCGTGCCTTGCTCACCGCTATGGATGTTCCACTCGGACGGACTGCAGGAAACGCCCTCGAAGTGCAGGAAGCAATTGACGTGCTCGCAGGCGGCGGGCCGTCCGACGTCGTTGAACTGACGGTCACTCTCGCCCGCGAGATGCTTGACGCTGCCGGAGTTCACGGCAAAGACCCGGCCGACGCATTGCGCGACGGTTCGGCGATGGATCACTGGCGTCGAATGGTGACCGCGCAAGGCGGCGACCCTGACACAGTCTTCCCAGTCGCACCGATTCAAGTCGACGTCACGGCCGATCGAGACGGCTACCTGACAAAGCTTGACGCCTTTGGTGTGGGTGTGGCTGCCTGGCGATTGGGGGCAGGTCGTGCTCGCAAGGAGGACGCTGTCGATCTGGCAGCTGGCATTGTGTGGCACGCGGTTCCCGGAGCTGCCGTCCGCGCCGGTCAACCGTTGCTGACCTTGCACACAAGTCGGGAGGAACTCCTGCCGCTCGCTGAGTCGGCGCTTCGTGACGCGTACGCGGTCGGCGCGGCCGATGAGGTGCAGCCGCGCCTACCCCTTGTCATCGAACGCATCACGGCCTGAGAGGCTGCCCTTCATGCGCGCACTCATCTTGCGACCTGACCCCACCGAGTTGCCGGGACTCGTCGGTAAATCGCTTGTGGCACACGGCTTCGAGCTTGTGAGCCACACGATCGTGTCGGCCGAGCGATACCTGACGCCGAACGTTGAAGCCGACCTGCCAGCGCTCGACGGATTCGACCTTGTGGTGTTGTTGGGAGCTCCTTGGGGCGCGTGGGATGACGACACCATTGGACCGTGGCTGGGCGATCTACTCGAGACGTTGCGACAAGCCCAGAACGACGACGTTCCGGTGCTCGGCATTTGCTTCGGCGGCCAAGCGCTGGCGCGCGCCCTTGGCGGGACCGTGGCCCCCGGACCAGAGCCAGAGATCGGCTGGGTCGACATCGAATCGGATCGTCCGGACCTCTTCTCGAACGGGCCGTGGTTCCAATGGCACTACGACCGCTTTACGCCGCCTCCGCAAGCCACCGAAATCGCGCGCAACGCGGCTGCATCGCAGGCGTTTGTCATCGGACGGAGTATGGGCGTGCAGTTTCATCCCGAGGTTGATGCCGCCGAACTGCAAGGGTGGCTTGACTTGGGCGGACACGGCGAAGCGCTCAGTGCTGGGTTCGATCCCGATGTGTTGGTGGCCGACACCGAACGCAACCTTGTCGCCGGCGAGCAGCGCACGCACCAACTCGTCACTGGATTCCTGCAGCACGTTGCCAAATTGATCTAGTCCGGACGGTTTGCTCCACCACCTGCTAAAGGTGGTGGCTGTGTCCTTGTTCCACCACCTTTTACAAGTGGTGGAAGTACTCCTCAATGTCCCAGTCACTGACCCAGCGTTCGTAGCGCGCTACCTCATCACGCTTGAGGGTGACAAACGTGGCGATCATGTCGCCACCGAGGATGTCGAGAAGTTCCTTGTCGGCTTCGAGCGCGTCGAGTGCCGCGTGCAGCGACGCCGGAACGGTTGGCGTTCCTTC
>Ga0075017_100001606_pt1 | contig 13938 bp, 8 predicted proteins | sample AleBraG_ABR_2012_FD_71475 | JGI IMG/M metagenome (GOLD analysis project Ga0075017, IMG submission 71475) | Freshwater sediment microbial communities in response to fracking from Pennsylvania, USA - Alex Branch Run_MetaG_ABR_2012 | ecosystem: Environmental > Aquatic > Freshwater > Creek >... | reverse complement strand
CGCCGACGACAAGTTTTTCAACTATTCCATCGCCTCGAAACTCGGCATCGCCGTCCCGAAGACCGTCTTGCTCCCCCAGAAGGGCTACCCAACAGATGTGGACATCACCAGCGAATCTCTCCACAACCTCAGCTATCCGCTCGACTGGGATGGCCTCCTCGACTTTGTCGGCCGTCCTGCTTTTCTCAAACCTTTTTCCGGCGGCGGCTGGAAACACGTTTACAAGGTCAACAATAAGGAAGAGCTCCTCGCTGCTTACGACAAGACTTCCCGCTATTGCATGACGCTCCAGGAATTCATCGACTTCGACAAGTACGTCCGCTGTTTCACTTTCGGCAAATCGGACATTCTTCCCGTTCACTACGACCCGAAGGAGCGGCGCTACCTGGTCGATCACGCCTATCTCTCCTCCGAACTCGGCGCTCGCGTCGTCAAAGATGCGCAGACCATCAATCAGGCTCTCGGCTACGAAATGAACACCATCGAGTTCGCGGTGAAAGAAGGCGTCCCATACGCGATTGACTTCCTGAATCCCGCGCCTGACTTCGAACGCGACCACATCACGGAATTCTATTTCGAGCACGTCGTGGACAAGATGGCTCACCTCGTTGTGGACCGCGCGCTCAACGGCCAGCCCTCGAGTCCCTGGCCTCGCTGGGAAGAGATGCTCGGCATCGGCGCAGCTTCCGGCTTCACAGGTGCCCCAAAGTCCACCGCCGCCACTCAAAGCAGCGGAGCCGCCAAAGCCAAATGACTGCCGCTTCCCCTTCCCCGCTATCGTTTTCTCCTGCCGAGGACTGGCACGAAATTCTTCGGTCCACCCTCCTGCGCCTTCCCACGCTCCCCGAAAACCTTTTCAAGAACATGCGCAAAGCTCGCCTCACCTTTGGCGACCGCATTCACTGCCCGTTTCTTCGTCCGTTTTTTCTATCTTCTGAAGACGAAGCCCGCGTTCGCACCGTTGCCGAAACTATCGCCGAACTCGGTGAGCGCATTGTCACGGCCGCTCTTGCCGACAAGAACCTTTTCTCGCAATTTCACCTGCGCGAAGAAGAGGAGCGACTCGCCCGCCTCACGACCGGATACGGCCCTGCCAGCACCGCTTCGCGACTTGACGCTTTTCTCCTTCCCGATTCACTTAAATTCGCCGAATACAACGGCGAATCGCCCGCCGGCCCGGGATACGCTGAAACCCTATCCGAAATCTTCGGTGAACTCCCTGTAATGACACAATTCTCCAAGAAATACGACGTCCACTCCTACCCGCTTAGCGCCAAACTCCTAGATGCTCTCATCCAGACCTACATCGATTCAGGCGGCGCCACCAAACACCCGCAAATCGCCATTGTGGATTGGAAAGAGGTGCCGACTTGGAGCGAATTTCACATCTTGAAAGAACGTTTCGAGCGCATGGGCGTCCCGACCATCGTCGTCGATCCCCGCGACCTGGAATGGGATGGCAAAACTCTGGTCGCTCACGGCAAACAAATTGACCTCGTCTACCGTCGTGTTTTAATCAACGACATCGTCGCCCGTCCCATCGACTGTTCCGCTCTCGTCAAGGCCTACACCGCAAACTCGGTCTGCGTCGCCAACAATTTCCGCTGCAAGATTCCTCACGTTAAGACTTTCTTTGCAGTCCTCACCGATGAGCAGAATGCAGGGCTGTTTTCACATTCCGAACGCGAACTCATCCGCAACCATATCCCTTGGACCCGCGTCGTCGCCGACCTCAAGACTTCTCACTACGGCAAGCCAGTCGAGCTTCTCTCTTTTATCCGCGGGCACCGCGAGAATCTTGTTCTCAAGCCTAGCGATGAATATGGCGGCTCAGGAGTCACTCTCGGCTGGGAAAACGGCGAGACCGGTTGGGACCAGGCCATCGCCAAAGCCCTTACCGCCACCGGCGGAGCCTGGATCGTCCAGGAACGCATTCCCATCCGTCGCGAGGTTTTCCCCTACGTCGCCCAACTCGGCGAAATCGAATATCGAGACATGCTCGTAGATTTTGCCCCTTATCTTTTCCGTGGAAAAGTTTGCGGCTTTCTCACCCGCCTGAGCGCCACCGGCCTTGCCAACGTCACCTCCGGCGGCGGCCAAGTCCCCGCCTTCCGCGTCGACCCAAAACCCACTGCAACCTGAGCGCCGTCCCACCCTCATCTCAATTCACCCGCAGCGCACCGATTCTCTTGTAGGGGAGGGGCTTGCCCCTCCCGCGCTAGGCGTTTACATCCGCGGGCCCTTTCAGCCGAGTGTCATCCCGAGCTCGACGCGGCGGGAGGGTTCTGCTTTTCAGCCCACGCAACGCTCAGCCCAAAATCTCTTCTCAAACACTTCAATCTCCCGGCATTTCTCGGTAAAATAAATCAGTGACCTTCGGACCTCCCCAACCTGAACTCATGCCCGGCGCCAAAAATGCCGTCGAAACCTGCCTCAATGTCCGCCCTGGCGAACACGTCGCCCTCATCACAGACGAAGCCAGCCGCGCCGTTGCCGCCAGCATCTCCTCCGCTCTCGAATCCCGCCACGCTCTTTGCACCCCGCTCCTTCTCGAGGACTTCGGCCCACGCCCAATGACCGTCGCTCCGCCCGCAGTCCTCAGTGCTCTTGAGACCGCGGACGTTGGAATCATGTGCATGACCCCGCAGGTCGGCGAACTCGCCGCCCGCATGGCCATTGTCAGAGTCGTCGAGCGCCGCCAGATCCGTTACGCCCATATGGTCGGAGTCACTCCAGAAATCATGCAACAAGGCATGCGCACCGATTACCGCCTGGTGGATAAGCTCAGCGACAAGCTTCGCGAACGCATGCTTCGGGCCAAAACGTTGACCGTAAAAACCGAAGCCGGCACAAAATTTGCCGCTCATTTCGACCGCGGCCTCGATTGGGTCAAAACCAGCGGACTCATCAGCCCGCGTTACTGGTCCAATCTTCCCGCTGGAGAAGTCTTCACCACTCCTGCCACGGTGGACGGCACGTTCGTCTGTGACGCCACGGCCGGCGACCACTTCAACGGAAAATACGGCGACCTCCAGACCACTCCGCTGGTCCTTAAAATCGAAGGCGGCCGCCTTGTGAATGTCGAATGTGCCCGCAAAGATTTGCAGCAGGAATTCTGGGACTACTGCCATACCGATGAAAATAGCGACCGCGTCGGCGAACTCGCTTTCGGCACCAACCTCGGCCTCTCTGAAATGATTGGCATCTTATTGCAGGACGAAAAATTCCCCGGCGTGCACATCGCTTTCGGCGATCCCTACGGCAGCCAAACCCACGCCAATTGGAAGTCCACCACTCATGTTGACGTGCTCACCCGCAACTGCGACGTCTGGATCGACGACGACCAGGTCATCTCCAAGGGCCGCTACCAACTCGACCACCTCGGCCTCGCCTGACACTTTTAATTCCAGCTCTTCTTAATTCGGTCTGCCATGTTATGTGTCAAGCTGTTCATGGCTGTGCGCTTCTTTCCTGGGCCTTCGACTTTCGACCGATGACTGTGAACTTTGACCCCTCCCCCACCGCCACCCCCCATCGCGGCATTCTCTAACCCCAAAGGAGAAATCCTCAGAACAGTTGCGAAATATACTCCCGCATCTGGTGCTTCCAGTATGGCCAGTCATGCCCGCCTTGCGGGCCCCAGTTATCCAGCGAATGACGGATTCCTTTGCCAGACAAAATTTCAGAAAGCCGGTAGGTTGGCCCGCTATTTTCCCAGGGCCCGGTTCCTGTCGTCAGGTGAATGTCGCAACTTCCGATCTGTCCGTAGAACCACGGATCGCTCATGTTCGCCAGGTAGTCCACCGGATTGTTGAAATAAAAATTGTCGTCGTACATACCGTCCATGAAATTTCGCAGGTCGTACACGCCGGACATCGCAAAGCACCGCTTGATCACGTCCGGATGTTTGAACAGCGAATTCGCGGCGTGGTACGCGCCGAAAGAAGAGCCCATCGTCGAAATCGCGATTCCTTGCGACTGGCAATTGTTCCAGATGAACGGCACGACTTCTTCGCGCAGGTAGGAATCAAACAGCGTCTGCACGTAGCTGCGGTGAAACGGATGCGCACCCTTGTTATAAAAACTTTGGCCATTGATCGAATTCACCGTGAAAAGTTTTACTTTTCCGGCTTCGATGAAATCTTCAAGCGCGCCGACCATCCCCTGGCCTTCGAGCTCCCACTCGTCGCCAGCGCTCGTCGGAAATCCAATCAGCGGCGATCCCCAGTGTCCGTACACCACCACGCCGAGTTCAATTCCCAGCCGATGCGAATACCACCTGTGATATTCACGTTTCATTGAGAACCTCATTATTCTCGCGGTCAGAAAGTATGCCAGTGAAACCCGCTTCGCGCCAATGTTTCTGCGTGATTTTCCAATCTGAGTTCATTCCGCGCACGGACTGCAGTCCGCGCTTGCATGCAGCGAAAATGGCGATAGGATAGAGCCTGCCGTATGCGACTTTGTGAATAAATCTGTCCAGTCGCGGGGAGAGAGCCGCATGGTTCGTATCGAAAATATTTCTCAGTTCAACCAGGAATCGCCCAATGGCCGCCGCGAATTTCTGAAGGGCATGCTCGGCGCAGGCGCTTTCGTCCTCAGCGTGCAGTTCCTGCCAGAAAACACATTCGCGGCCTCCCCAGGAAATTCGGCGAGCGACGCCATGCTGAAGTCTCCCCTCCAGCCCAACATCTATCTGGCGATTGACGCCGACGGGACCACCTACATCATCGCCCACCGCTCGGAGATGGGGAGCGGCAGCCGCACCGCCGTGCCGCGTATTCTTGCTGACGAATTGGATGCGGACTGGTCTCGCGTAAAACTTGTGCAAGCTATCGGCGACGACAAATACGGCGATCAAGATACGGACGGGTCACATTCCGTTCGCGGATCTTTCGATACCTTCCGTGAATCCGGCGCCACTGCGCGTTTGATGCTCGTGCGCGCCGCTGCTGCAAAGTGGGGAGTTCCCGAAAAAGAATGCTCCACCGAGCCTCACACGGTTGTCCACAAATCTTCAGGAAAAAAACTAGGATATGGAGAACTTGCCGCTGCCGCTGCAAAACTCACTGTCCCCAAAAAAGAAGAGCTCAAATTGAAAGATCGCAGCGAGTGGCGCTACATCGGCAAAGCCATTTCCAGCTATGACCTGAAAGATATGGTCACAGGCCGCGCCGCGTATGGCCAGGACACTTTCACCGAAGGCTTGCTTTATGCAAGCGTCGCGCATCCTCCTGTCTTTGGCGGTAGTGTGAAATCCGTGGACGACTCAGCTGCACTCGGGGTGGCCGGCGTGAAACAAACTTTAACTCTGGACGCCTTCAAACCCCCGATCGTAACCCAGGCTCTAGGTGGCGTTGCGGTTCTTGCCGATAACACCTGGGCAGCCATGCAGGGTAAGAAAAAATTGAAAGTCACCTGGGAATCGAGCCCGCACAGCGTTTGGAATTCAGACGCGTATAAGAAAGAGCTGCAGGAAACTGCCCGCAAGCCGGGAAAGGTTTTTCGTGACAATGGAAATGTTGACGCCGCCTTCGCCAAGGGCGGAAAAATTGTCGAAGCCGAATACTACGCCCCCATGCTCGCTCACGCCTCGATGGAGCCGCCCGCTGCTCTGGCCGTCTACCGCGACGGTAAAGTGGAGGTTTGGGCGCCAACCCAGGGACCGCAGGGAGCACGCGATGCCATCGCGCAAGCCGTAGGATTGAAAAAAGAGGACGTCACGGTTCACGTGACGTTGCTCGGAGGGGCCTTTGGCCGCAAGTCTTTTCCGGATTTCGCCGTTGAAGCTGCAGTGCTTTCCAAGAAAACCGGCAAACCCGTGAAAGTTGTTTGGAGCCGCGAAGACGACATCAAATTCGACACCTACCATTCCGTCGCGGCTATGTACATGAAGGCATCCCTCGAGCAGGACGGCCTTCCCAGCGCCTGGCTGCAACGCACCGTGTTTCCGCCGATCGGCTCCACGTTTGATACTAGCGCCACCTATTCCGGGGCCGATGAATTGCAGCTTGGTTTCACTGACGTTCCCTTCGCTGTGCCCAATCTTCGCGCGGAAAACGGCCCGGCTACGGCTCACGTTCGTATCGGCTGGTTCCGCTCCGTGGCCAACGTCTATCACGCGTTCGCGATTCACTCTTTTGCCGACGAGTTGGCTCATGCCGCGGCAAAAGACCCGGTCGAATATCTTTTGAAGTTACTCGGACCGGATCGAATCATTCCCAAGGATGAAATTGGAAAGGACTATCCGAACTACGGTGGCGACTACGAGAAATATCCGATCGACACTGCGCGATTCCGCAGGGTGCTGACGCTGGCTGCCGAAAAATCCGGCTGGGGCAAACAGAAATCAGGAAATGGATTCGGCATGGGCGTCGCCGTCCACCGCAGCTTTCTCACTTATGTGGCAACGGTAGTTCAAGTGCAGATGGACAGCGCCGGCCAGGTGCAGATCAAGAAAGTGAATACCGCTCTGGACGCGGGAACGATCGTGAACCCTGAAATGGTGCGCCAGCAGTTTGAAGGCGCGGCCGCCATGGGCACGAGCCTCGCCTTCTATGGAGAGATCACCGCTACGAACGGCGTCATCGATCAATCCAACTTTGACACGTTCCAGGTGGCCCGCATGAACGTCTCGCCGAAGCAAACCGACATTCACATCGTGCCAAGCTCAGCTCCACCGGCCGGAATCGGTGAACCAGGATTGCCTCCATTCTCACCCGCGCTCTACAACGCCATTTTTGCCGCAACCGGCAAGCGCATCCGCGAGCTCCCCCTGTCCAAGGCCGGCCTCGCATAGAACTATTTTCGAGAGGTTAGGCACGAGTCGCTGAGCACGGACTACGTCCCTTGAATTAGTTTGCGGTCCATCCCTCAACATTACACAATGGCATTCCTGCCGTTCCCCAATAGAGGCTCTCCTCTGTGATTGAGGTCACTTGGGTACGTGACAGCTGTCATATCCCTTACAAAGCAAACCGATTGAGAATTGAGGGGAGAGCCAATGGGCTGCAGGCACGTTTTGTGACCTATGCCTGGCGAGCTCTAAATTCAAGGCAGCAAAAGAGTTAGGCGGGAGGACATCCAAGCTGCCGGAGAAGGTCCTTCTGACATCGATGATGACGGCAAACGGCTTCTGGTTTGTTCCCAAGGAGAGAAGGGGTATAATTCGGCGAGGCACAAGTATGCGCGCCCCTTACGGCTTGGAGATCGTCGAAAGCTGCTTGAATTGTCCTCACCATGAAGATCGCCTGTTCTGCAACCTCGCCGCGCCGGCACTCAAAAAACTGGAAGAGATCACGGCCGCAGCAAGCTATCCGAAGGGCGCCACATTATTTGTTGAAGGGCAGAAACCAAGAGGAGTTTTTATTCTTTGCAGCGGCCGCGTAAAACTATCTACCTCCTCGGCTGATGGCAAGACGCTGATTTTACGCGTTCCTGAAAAAGGAGAGATTTTGGGATTGGCCGCTACGGTGTCCGGCGAGGCGTATCACGCGACGGCGGAAGTTCTGGAACCAACTCAGGCAAACTTTATTGCAAGGCCGGATTTTCTGGACTTTTTGCGCGAACATGGCGAGGCGGCGCTGCGCGTGGCGCAGCAGCTCAGTGAAAACTATCATCTAGCGATCAACGAAATGCGCACGATTGGCCTTTCGCATTCGGCGGCGGAAAAATTCGCGCGTTTTTTGATCGAGCAAGCATCCGCCAGCCCAAAACAGGAAGGCGAACTGCGTTTGACGCTGACGCTGACTCACGAAGAAATCGCGCAAATGATCGGCTCTTCCCGCGAGACAGTCACCCGGCTTTTCTCTGATTTCAAAAAAAGGCAGCTGCTGCAGGTAAAAGGATCCACGGTCGTAATCCAGGATATCGCCGCGCTTCGGAATTTCGCCGAAGGTTCGTAAACGCGCAATCCAAAACTAGGAAAATCCGCCCGAGAATCCTTTGGTGGGCCCGCCAGGATTTGAACCTGGGACCAACGGATTATGAGTCCGCTGCTCTAACCGCTGAGCTACAGGCCCTTTCGTGCGACAACACTTAATCCTACATAAAAACGCGACTGGGTGCACCAGGGGCGAGATGTTGGAAGGACGCGGCTGCATTTCAGCCCTTCAAGTATTAGTAATTTAGAATTTGCAGTTCCTTCCACGAAGCTTCACACTGCTCACCCATCGAGACGCGGAGCGTCTATCGAATGGGGATGTTCCAACTGGAAAGGCGTTCGCCTACAGGTCCCTGTTCTGTGTTCAAAAGAGGGGGGTGTCCTAATGCGTCGAGTATTCACTTATTTTGCTGGATTAGCGGCGGTGATCGGTTGTCTTGCCGGGAGTGCCGAAGCGCAGTTCAAGAATGGAAGTCAGCCGACGGAGCTGAACATTCCGCGGGTTAGCCAGCGCGGAACGGTTTCGCAGAGAATCGGGCTGACCGACGTGACGATCATTTATCACCGTCCGGAAGTTGGCGGCCGGGAAATCTGGAGCAAGGTGGTGCCTTACGGAAAAGTATGGCGTGCGGGCGCAAACGAGAATACCACGATTACATTTTCAGATGACGTCGCAGTCGAAGGGAAGCCACTCACCGCAGGCACTTACGGTCTGCACGCGATTCCGGACAAGGATTCCTGGACGGTTATTTTCTCGAAGAACTCTACGTCTTGGGGGAGCTTCAGTTACGACGAGAAGGAAGATGCGCTTCGCGTGACAGCGAAACCTCAAGCAGCCGATTTTCACGAAGCCCTTACGTATACCTTCGAGGATGTCAAAGCAGATTCCGCAGCCGCGACCCTTCGATGGGAGAAGCTGGCCGTTCCGTTCCGCATTTCGGTCGACGTAAAGGCAGTTGTTCTGCGCAGCATCAAGAATGAACTGCGAAACGTTGGCGGGTTCACGTGGGGTGGGTTCGACGAGGCGGCGCAATGGTGCCTGGACAACAACTACAATTTGGAGGAGGCATTGAAGTGGGAAGAGAATTCGATTCAGAATGAAGAGCGGTTTGAAAACTGGGAGACCAAGTCGCGAATTCTGGATGCCATGGGGCGCAAGGAAGACGCGGCGAAAGCGCTCTCTACGGCGGTCGACAAAGCCACGGCGGTCCAGCTTTACGTTTACGCGCGCGGCTTCCAGCGCCAGGGAAACGCAAAGCGCGCCTTCGAGTTGTTTCCCCTGGTTCCGAAAAAAGATGCAAATCACTGGGCCAGCCACCTGGCACTGGCGCGACTCTGTTCCAATACCGGGGACTTCACAACCGCAGCCAGGGAAATGACGCAGGCGATCAATGGAGCGCCTGATCAAACCAAGCCTTTTCTCCAGCCACTGCTGAAGCGGCTGGAAGCGAAAGACGACATCAACAAGTAGGCCAGTTCAGCTTTGCCGGGATTCGATTAAACTGCGCGAACAGTGATAGTGCGCAGAAAATAGCTGTCGGGTGCCTCGACGCACGGATCACTCAGGCATGAGTAAGTGCGGCTTGTTTGTGTTCGGCCATCGAGGCAAGCGCGGCCTGGAGAACGTCCAGGCCTTCGTCAAACTGCTCGTCGGTGACGGCGAGGGGCACAAGGATTCGCATGACGTTGTTGTACGTGCCCGCGGTAATGGTGATTAGGCCGTGCTCGTAACAGTAGTGCGCGACTTCCTTGGTTTCCGTATCTGCAGGTTCACGCGATTCGGCGTTGCGCACCAGTTCGATGGCGCACATGCCGCCGAGCGTCCGAACGTCACCGATGAGCGGCCATTTTTTCTGCCATTCGCGAGCACGCTGTTCAAATTTTCGGCCTATCGTGGTAGCGCGTGTGAGGAGGTCGTCTCTCTCAATCGTCTCGATTGCAGCGAGCGCCGCGACGCAGGAAAGCGGGTGACCGGCAAACGTGCTGCCCAGTCCACCAACACTTGGCGCATCCATAATTTCCGCACGCCCGGTAACGGCAGAAAGAGGCATACCGCCGCCGAGCGACTTGGCCGTAGTGATCAGGTCCGGTTCAATCCCGAAATGCTCTGACGCGAACCATTTTCCCGTGCGGCCAATTCCGGATTGAACCTCGTCCGCGATAAAGACGATGCCGTGTTTGCGGCAGATGTTTTGCAGAATGCGCAGATACTCGCGAGGCGGCACGATGAATCCGCCTTCGCCAAGCACGGGCTCAACGATAACGGCCGCGACAGACTCCGGCGCGACAACGCGCTTGAAAGCATCTTCCAGATAGTTTGCAAAACTCTCTGCTGTCGCGCCTTTTTCACCGCGATAGGCATAGGCGAACGGAATACGGTAAATATCGCTGGCGAACGGCGCGAAACCCGCTTTGTAAGGATGCGTCTTGCTCGTGAGCGACATGGTCAGCAAAGTGCGTCCGTGAAACGCGTCTTCAAAACAGATGACGGCGGGGCGCTTGGTATAGGCGCGCGCGATCTTGATGGCGTTCTCGACGGCTTCGGCGCCACTATTGACGAGAAACGTCTTCTTCGCGAAGTTGCCGGGTGCGAGGGAATTCAGTTTTTCCGCAAGGGCGATGTAGCTCTCGTAGGGAGTCACGCTAAAACAGACGTGCAGGAACTTATTTAACTGTTCGCGAATCGCCGCGAGGACGCGTGGCGCGCGGTGTCCCATGTTCAAAGATCCGATGCCGCTGGCGAAATCGATGTAGCGGTTTCCGTCCACGTCTTCCAGAACGGCGCCTTCTGTTCTAGCCGCAAATATCGGAGTAGCGTGATATGTTCCGCGCGCGACAGCGGCTTCGCGCCGCGCCATCAATGCTCGCGACTTGGTGCCTGGGATTTCCGTGCGAATTTGAATCGTTTTCATTTTATGTTTCCTTTATAGTGCTTCAAATCGAGCGAATCGAATTTTAGATCTCAGTACCAACCAATCGGCGTTTCATCCAAGTTTACGAACACCTGCTTGGTTTCCAGATACTCTTCCAGGCCCCAGGGTCCGAGTTCCCTGCCAAATCCGGACTGCTTGTAGCCGCCCCAAGGCGCTTCCACGTAAGTGGGCTGCATGTGATTGACCCAGACGATGCCAGCACGCAAAGATTTAACAACGCGAAACGCCTTGTAAATATCGCGAGTCCAAACTGCTGCAGCCAGTCCGTACGGCGTGTCATTTGCAATTCGGATCGCGTCTGCTTCACCGTCAAACGGGATCACAGAAGCGACAGGACCAAATATTTCTTCACGCGCGATTCGGGCGCTGTTTTTCACATCATAAAAAATCGTCGGCTCCACGTAAAACCCCTTGCTAAACTGTTTTGGCCTTCCGCCGCCAATGGCAACTTTGGCTTCCTTTTTTCCAACCTCGAGGTACCCGCTGACGCGGTCATATTGTTCCTTGCTAACCAGCGGCCCCATCTTTGTGTCGCGGTCCATGGGAGCGCCCAGCTTGATGCGCTTGGCCTTTTCCGTCATGGCTTCGACAAATTTGGAGTAAATCTTTTTCTCCACTAAAATACGGCTGCCTGCGGAGCACACTTCACCCTGATTGATGAATACTCCGAACAGGGCGCCATCCACGGCCGCTTCCCAGTCGGCGCCTTCGAAGAATATGTTTGGCGATTTACCGCCGAGCTCCAGAGTGACCCGCTTCAACGTATCGGCCGCACTCTTGACGATAATTCTCCCGACGGCGGCGCTTCCGGTGAAGGCAATCTTGTCTACTCCGGGATGTGCGACAAGAGACGCGCCGGCTGTTTCTCCCAAGCCGTTCACGACGTTGACCACACCTGGCGGAAGCCCCGCTTCTTCAAACCAATTCGCAAATTCCAGCGCCGTCAATGGCGTTTGCTCGGCGGGTTTCAGCACGCAGGTGCAGCCCGCTGCAATTGCCGGCGCCAACTTCCAGGCGGCCATGAGCAGAGGAAAATTCCACGGAATGATCTGACCGGCTACGCCCATCGGTTCTCGCAACGTAAAGCTGAGCGCATTCGCGGGGACCGGGTTCACGTGGCCCATGACTTTATTGGCCAGGCCGCCGTAATATTCAAAACAGGTGGCGACGTCTGCGATGTCGTACTCGGCTTCGACGATGGGCTTACCGGTGTTGCGACACTCGATCTCGGCAAGTTGCTTGGTGTTCTGGCGAATTCTCTCGGCGAGCTTGAAAAGGATCCGGCCCCGATCCTGCGCTGACGTGGTAGACCAGGGACCGGAGTCAAACGCAGCGCGTGCAGCTTTGACGGCTTGATCGATGTCAACAGCGTTCGAGGAAGCAACGTGCGCGATCACTTCTTCGGTAGATGGATCGTAGACTGGAAAGACCTCGCCTGAGGCGCTGCGGGTCCATTGGCTATTGATGTAATTCTGATAGATCTTTACGACGTTTTTGGGCGCACTCGACATCGTTCCCTCCTGAATTCAAATCACACCACGCACAGAAGTTCAGTGTGAAAAATCTATGATGTTCCACCAGCTGCGGCAAGTTTTCGCGCTGCTTTGCGTCTGCCGTATACAAAAAAGAAGAATGCGGCGAGGCCGATGAAGCCCAGGGTACCGCCGAACATCCACGCTTCATAGGAGAACAGCGACTTGATCTGCTGTGCCGGGAAGAAAGCGAGCGCGATGCCGAGCGTGGTGGTGATGAAACCGCTTGCTCCTGAAAATACAAGCGTCGCCCTGCTGTAATGTCCAGGAACAAAGGACGGACTTAACGCAATTTTCAGCAAGGCTCCGAACATGTAAAGAAACGGGATCAGCTGAAGGACCACGGCAAGCGAGAGAAGTTTCTGAAAAGTTTCCTGAACTCCGGCGCCCGTAAGCGAGAAATTGAAAACCACCAGGATCAACGACACACCAGCGTGCACAATCAGCGCGGCGTACGGAGTTGCATACTTCGGATGAATTTTGCCCAGCCATGAGGGCATGTAGGAATCGAGGCCCGCCACGAACGGGATCCGTGCGGAACCACCGAGCCATGCCGAGCCGATACCCGCTATGGAAAGGCTCAAGAGAAAAGCAAATGGCGCGACAATCCAACCTACGCCAACGCGCGCGGCCATATGACCTACCGCCTGAACGATGCCTTGCAAAACGCTAATGTCGTTCTTGCTGACCGCCACCAAGAGCGTGAGCGTTGCCCCTAGGTAAAGGATGCCGGAAAGAATTCCTCCCCAGGCTACCGCTCCGGGAAGTATTTTCCTTGGGTTCTCAATTTCATCGCCCATGACCGACGCGAGTTCCAGGCCGACCAGACCAAAACAGATCACCCCAAATGAATTCAGGACAAAACGAGGGTTTGGCGGAATGTGAAAATCGGCCGTTGTGACGGTTGTGCCGAACCGCAGCCATATCACCATTCCCAAGCCGATCAGTACGGCAGCGGCAACAAATGTTCCGACCGCGCCTAGATTGTTAAGCCACTTCCCGACACCCAGACCAAGAATGTTCAGCACCACCAACAGCAAGAGCAGAACCAGGGAAGCAGTCAGGGCGAAGGACTTATTGTCCGCAAGAGATTCGTGGCCGGCTCCCAGGACAAAGACGAACACGCCGACGAAATAAAGCATGATCGTGGGGACGTACATCATGTTATTCGTCCAATAACACCAGCCGGAAAGGAATCCGTGAAAATCGCCAAACACTTCCTTGGCCCATAAATAGACTCCGCCCTCGCCCGGATAGCGATGCGCCAGCTCGATCACGGCAATTCCCTGAGGCCAGAAAAAAAGCAGCAGGGAAATGAGCCACAGCCAGACCGTGACGCCGCCATTTGCCGCGATGGAAGGAACAACGTTCAGATTGAATACGGCAACGACAAACAGAAGAACGAGGTCCCACCGGCCCAGGACGCGCCGAAGGTTCGGCGCAGCGGCAGGTTCGTGTGGGGATACCGTGGTGGTGACCTGGTTTGCCAATTCCGTTTTCTTTCCGATGATTGGGGACGCGCTGCAGGCTAGTGCCCGGCGGCTCCAACGAACTTCGCTCCGCGATCCTGCTGCGCCTTCGCCAGTGCTGG